>OHQS01000312.1_pt1 | contig 37277 bp, 44 predicted proteins | sample 1578181 | NCBI WGS metagenome assembly OHQS01 (sample SAMEA3879528, study PRJEB24766) | human gut metagenome | biome: human-associated habitat; feature: feces | place: USA | collected 1985/1987 | reverse complement strand
AAAATGGTAGTTATCAACGAATCCGGCTTATACGCCCTTATCCTTGGTAGCAAGCTCCCATCTGCTAAACGTTTTCAGCATTGGGTTACATCAGAAGTACTTCCATCAATCAGGAAAACAGGTGCTTATGTTCAGCAGGAAATCAAGGTACCTGATGTATCACCAGAGTTGATAGTAAGATGTGCTGAAATCATATCAGCTTCATCCACAGACAAAATCCCATACGTGTTGGAGATTCTAAAGCACATCATTCCTGATATTGGTAACTCTGTATCAGCAGAGGTAACGAAAGCACCACGATTGAGTCAGGCAGGCTACACGGTACCATTTAACGGCGGTAAGTTGTTGGATGTACTGAATGCAAGAAATATGAGTATTGCAGAATTTGCAAGACTTGTGGGAATCAAAAGTGACAGAATTTATGAATATTGTGACGGACGAAGGAAACCCGGTACAGAGATACGCAATAAAATGTGTGCTGCGCTGGAACTTCCAGAAGGTTATTTTACTAAGAGGACTAGAAGAAAAAGATAAGTCCCACGGGAAGTACCAGTTCCAATGGGACAAACAAAAAAATAATTTCAGCTACATAGTAGCAGAAAGTGAGCAGGATTGCAATGAAAAAAATCATTTCAGCGTGGATTGAGCAGGTAATAGAGTTCGATTCCATGACAGAATACCAAAAATTTATCAATGACCTGAAAAATGGCAAAAAGGCTTACCGGATCATCACACCCGGTTGTGAGGTAGACAATAAAATTTGTACGCACATCATGCGACAGTATAACAACAATAATTTCCCGGAAGGCGGTGAAATGTAATGAAATTTGCTGAGAAGTTGAAAAAGGCAATGCAGGAACTGAACCTGAACCAGCGTCAGGTTGTAACACTGACTGGGAAAAGTAAGGGTTCTGTGAGCCAGTATCTGTCAGGTAAACAGATCCCGTCAGAAGATGTCCAGAGTGCCATTGCTACGTCACTTGGTCTGGCTTCTGATTACTTTACCGGCATGGATAAGGAACTTCAGGTTATGCCGCAGCTTGAAATCAGGGATGGCGTTATCCCGAGACTTGATGTGACGAAGGCGGCGAAACTGATGGGTATGAACCATAACACGGTCAGAAAAGGTTTACAGCAGGGTGTTTTTCCCTGGGGATATGCAGTACATACCTCTGACAACAGATGGTCCTATTTTATCAATGCAAAGAGATTTGCAGAAGTTGAGGGGATTGCCTTATGAACAAAATGAGAGAGTATGAAAGAGGTCGTGAAGACGGTCTTGATCTTGCCAGAAGAATTGTAAAGGAAGGTGGACTTGAAGCATTAGAGAGAGAATGTAAATTTCGTGGTGTGACCGGAATACATACTTCTCTGGCAGCTAAGGATTTGGATAAAGCATCACAGAAAATCAAGGAAATGACAATTGATACATTCACTATCTTATGTATTGCTGCCATTCATGACGAATTTGGTTTCGGTGAGAAACGTTGCAGACGTTTGATTGCCAAGATGGAAGAAGGTGCTGAGTATCTCATGGATGATCTGGCAACCTGGGACGATTACATTAAAGAAATCAAAGAGCAGTTGAATATTGATCTGAGAATTAGATGGAATAATTAAAGGAGAAAAATGACAATGAGCGAATCTATTAAAGGCTATAAAGTATTTAACCCAGACTGGACTTGTAGAAACTTCCAGTACGAAGTAGGTAAGACATTTGAGGAAGATGTAACGCCAAAGTGTTGTGACAGAGGTTTTCACTTCTGTACAAAAGCATCTGACTGTTTCAGTTATTACGGTTTCAATCCTGAAAATAAGGTTGCAGAAGTTCTTGCACTGGGGACGGTTGATACTGAATCAGATGATACAAAATGTTGCACTAACAAAATCCAGATTGTACGTGAGATCAGCTGGCAGGAACTCTTGACAATTGTGAATACAGGAAAAGGTTGTACGGGTCTTTGCAACACCGGGGATTGCAACACCGGGAATCGCAACACCGGGGATTGGAACACCGGGGATTGGAACCTTTCTTCTTTTAATACTGGTTGTTTTATGACAGAAGAACAGAAGATTATGCTGTTCGATAAACCTACTGACTGGACTTACCGTGACTGGATCAATTCTGATGCACGTTATGCGTTGACCAACATTCCTAAGAATGTGGTTGAATGGGTTTCTTCATACGATATGACGGATGAAGAAAAAGAGAAATATCCAACTTATGAAACAACAGGCGGATATCTGAAGGTTCTGGATGAATCAGAGTCAGCACAGATTTGGTGGGATGGTCTGACTGATGGTAGCAAGGATATCATCAAGTCATTACCGAATTTTGATGCAGAAATTTTCAGGAAATGTACAGGAATCAAAGTAGAAAGTGAGGATAAAAGTAATGAGTAAAGTTGTAGAAATGTTGAAAGAACTGGGAATCAAATACAATCCTGAAGCTGCAAAGAATCTGTCTGATTTTGATAAAGCAATATATTCAGCAGTGAACAGGCTGGTAAAAACCATATGCCCGTTTTAAATTTTATGCCACATCAGCAGCAGGCCCTTGACCAGACAGAATCATTCAACAGATGCGCATATTACTTGGACATGGGCCTTGGTAAAACTTTTGTCGGTGCAGAGAAAATGTACTTGCTGAATAATGACGTAAATCTGGTGGTCTGCCAGAAATCAAAGATTGATGACTGGGTGGATCACTTTGAAAAGTACTATCCAGATTATGAAGTGTTCAACCTGACAAAGAAAACACAGGTGGTACGGTTCCGGGAATTGATTGACACCAGTACCATCTATGACTATAAAAAACAGATTGTCGGTGTTATCAACTATGATTTGGTGTACAGGCGTCCATATATCACTCATATAAAGGATTTTACTTTGATGTTGGATGAATCTTCACTGATACAAAATGAGACTACACGGCGAGCAAAATTCATTCTGAGATTACAACCAGAAAGCGTTGTTCTGTTGTCAGGTACACCAACATCCGGTAAATATGAAAAGCTGTGGTCACAATGCAAGCTGCTGGGATGGGACATAAAGAAAAAAGCATTCTGGGCTTCCTATGTAGATACAGAATGGGTAGAACAGGGGCAATTCAAACGGGAAGTTGTTACTGGGTATAAACACGTAGATCATCTGAAAAAGAAACTGTCACAACATGGGGCAGTATTTATGAAAACGCAGGAAGTCATTGAACTGCCTGAACAGATTGAACAGAAGATTTATGTGAAACCTACCAAAGAGTACAGGCATTTCATGAAAAATGGTTATCTGGTTTTAGATGATGGTACGGAACTGGTAGGTGATAACAGTCTTACTAAGATTCTGTATGCAAGGCAGTTATGCGGAATGTACCATCAGGAGAAAATGGATGCATTCAGGGACTTACTGGAATCAACAGAAGACAGGGTGATTGTTTTCTACAATTTTAATGAGGAACTTACAAGGCTAAGGAAAATATGTGAAGCACTTGACCGGGAAGTAAGTTTTGTGAATGGTTCAGGGCGTTCAATGTATGCCTATGAGTGTGTAGAGAACAGCGTGACATTCATTCAGTATCAGGCTGGTGCAATGGGTGGAAATTTTCAGAAAGCAAATAAGATCATTTACTACACCCTGCCACTTGGCAAAGGATCCTGTGATTTATGGGAACAGTCAAAGAAACGTATTCACCGTATAGGACAGGATAAAAGTTGCTTTTATTATTACCTGTTGGTGAAAGGCAGTTTTGAGGAAAAGAATTTTGCAGCATTGAGAAAGGGGAAGGAACTGACAGATGAGTTGTTTGAAAAATAGAGTTTTAAAGCTGATTACACTTATCAATGGTATCTCATTTTTATATTTTGGTAGTCTGTTAGATTCCTATTCCTGGATTCCTGGGATCATTTGCTGTATCAACTTTGCATGGTTGACACTGTTTGCTTATGCGAACGGATATACATATAAATCTGAGAAAAGAGGTGAGTAATACGGCAGCAGAAAAGAACTTTGAAAATAAGGTGAAAACCTTCCTGAAGGGAAAAGGATTCTGGTTCCTGAAATACTGGGGTGGTGCGGCTTATACCAAAAGTGGGATTCCCGATTTACTGGTGTGTATGCGTGGTAGATTCCTTGGACTTGAAATAAAAGCACCGAGAGGGGAACCATCAGAGTTGCAGCTTTATCATCTTGAGAACATCAGAAAAGCTGGTGGACGTGGGATTTTACTGTACCCAAAAGATTTTGATAATTTCAAGGAATTTGTAGCAGATACTGCAAAGGGAAATTCCTGGTACCTGGATAACATTGAATTTCAGGATCAGTGGAAAGAAAAATTAAGAAAGAGAGGATAAATAAACATGGCAAAAAAGAAAGTTGAGGAAATGACAGCAGAGCAGGTTGCAACAGGTACATTAGAAAATGAGGTTGCAGAAGGGGCGAATGAGAAAGCAACTGCGGTTGAATACAATTACCCAGATATTATCAGGGAAGAACTGATTAAGACCGGGCGTGATGGAGTCCTTGACCTGATTGAGTACATGAGAGAATGCGGATTTTTTGAAGCCCCTGCGTCTGGTGGAAACCATTCACATGAAAAAGGTGGACTGGCGGCACATTCAGTCAATGTAATGTTTACTGCTGAAAAAATCGGCGTCTCCCTGCTGGGTGGTGCAGGCTACAACAAAATCAAGGATAGTGTAGTGATTGCCGCCTTATTGCATGATTTTGGTAAATGTGGCGATTATGGAAAACAGATGTACATTCCTAACATCCTGAAATCCGGTAAACAGTCAGATGCTAAACCATGGAAACGTAATCCGTCACTGTTACCGCTGGATCATGCAACCAGATCAATTAAACTTGCAACCCTGTTCATTGATCTGACAGAGGATGAAGAATTTGCCATCAGATACCATGATGGACTGTATGAAACTGCAAACTATGGTGTCAAGGGGCATGAAACACAGCTTTATATGATCCTTCACTGGGCTGATATGTGGACCAGTAAGGTCATTGAGGGTAATAACAATCCAGAGGATGAAGAATAAGAAAGAGAGGTATAAGAATTATGGCACAGAAAGTATTAATCATGGGTGAGTCTGGTACAGGTAAAAGTACCAGCATGAGAAATTGTGATCCGGCTATTACAGCAGTAGTAAATCCAGTAGGTAAACCATTACCATTCAAGAATCATTTTGAAACACTTGATAATGTGACAGATGCAAGAGAAATTATCAAGTACATGAAGGAACAGGTCAAAGCTGGTAAAAAGCTGATCGTGGTTGATGATTTCCAGTATATCCTTGCCATCCCTTACATGAACAGAATCAAGGAAACTGGATGGGACAAGTACAATGATTTCGGTGCAAATTACTTTGAGATCATTGATGTGTGCAAAGATTTACCGGATGATGTGGTAGTTGCTTATATGACCCATCTGGAAACTCTGGACAATGGACTGACTACAGTTAAGCTGATCGGAAAACTGTTAAGAGAGAAAATCACTATTGAAGGACTGTTTACAATCGTTCTGAGAACTGGTGTATATGAAGCTAAATATTATTTTTACACTCAGAACAGCGGAAAAGATACAGTTAAGTCACCTCTTGGAATGTTCCAGAATTACGCCATTGATAATGATCTGAACTATGTGTACGACAAGATTAAAAATTATTATGAACTGGGTACATATAAGTCAGATGAAGAAATGGACAAAGAGGACCAGAAAGTAGCAGGTGATATTGAAAAACCGGATGCTTCCGGCAGACGTTCCAGAACCAGAAAAGCAGAACAGAAAGCAGAACAGAAAGCAGAACCAGTTGAAAAAGCTGAAAAGACTACAAGAACACGCAAGAGCAGGGCTGAGGTAGAAGCTGAAAACCATGAGAAACTTGTGGAGTATCAGGAAAAAGTAGATGAAGCAATTCAGGAAGCAGCAGGTGATTCTGAAGAAGTTGATTTTGATGTTGCGGCAGAAGCGGCTGCAAGTGTACCTGCCCCTGAGTTACAGAAACCACCAAGAAGAACACGCAAGGAAAGAAAGACCGCTGAACAGACAGTTGAACAGTCTGAACCAGTTCAGGAAGAACCAGAAGTTACTGAGTCTGAATCTGATAAAATGGATGCCACACCAGAAACTGAAGGTGCAATGAATGCACCGGAACCACCGGTCAGAGGGCAGAGAAGACGCAGAACCAGACAGTAATCAGATAACAAATGAATTTATATAAATGAAAGGTTAAATAGGTGAATTATTATGGCAGTAGATTTCAGTGCATTTGACAAGAAAGTTGATCTTGACGCATTACAGGAAGAAGTAAAGAATGCAGATCTTTCTTCATTTGAGGATGTCCCGGACGGTACTTATATTGTTGGCTTCGATAAAATGGAAATTAAGCCGACAAAAGCGAAAGACAAGCTGATGTTTGCGGTACAGTGCAAGATCAAAGAAGGTCCGCATAAAGGCAGACTGCTGTTTTTCAATCGTGTAATCTCTGGAAACAAGACTTCTGAAAAATGGAATGATGGTAAGGCTATCAAGTCCGTTTGCACATGGCTTGACAAGCTGGAAACAGAAACCGTACCGGAATTTTACAATTATTCTGACTTTGCTGATTGTGTTCTTGACATCTTTCAGGAAGTGCAGGGAAAGGTTGAAGCTGAGGTTGATTGGGCTGCGAAAGATTTCAACCCTATCACTATCAATGAGGTGTTTGACTGCTAATTAAGTTATGGGTGGGATAGCAATATGTTATTCCACCCTGCATTTGAAAAGGTGACAGGATGATATTTTACGATTTTGAGGTTTTTGAACGTGACTGGCTTGCAGTTTTCATTGATGTGACGAATCAAAAAGAACACGTGATAATCAATGACAAGGATAAGTTAAGAACCTTATATGAGCGAAATATGAGCAATATATGGGTTGGATTTAACAACCGTCATTATGACCAATACATCATGAAAGGGATTCTGTTGGGGTTGGATCCAAAGAAGATCAATGACTGGATCATCATTCAGGGAAAAGAAGGCTGGCAGTATTCAAGAGTATTTAATAAACTTCCAATGATAAATTATGATGTTATGCCTAACCCACCTGTTGGTCTGAAGACCATGGAAGGTTTTATGGGTAGTAATATCAAGGAAACAGAAGTACCCTTTGATATCAAAAGGAAGCTGACTGAGAAAGAAATAGAACAGACAGTTTTTTACTGTCGGCATGATGTTGAAGAGACTATAAAAGTATTCCTGGAAAATGTAGATGTATTTAATGCCATGCATGGAATTGTGCAGGCGTTCCCGGAATATGTGAGTTTATCCGATATCGGCAGCAGTGAAGCCAGAATCACAGCAAAGGTTCTTGGGTGTACAAAACAGGACTTCAATGATGAATTTGATTATTTCTTTCTTCCGTGTCTGAGACTGAACAAATACAAATATGTTCAGGATTGGTTCAGTACAGCGGTAAAAGACTGTACTGAAGAAATGAAGATAAATTATGCAAAAGCCAAAGAAAACTATGAGAAAGCCAATAGTATAAAGCTGAAAAAGAAATGGAAGTCAGAGATGGAAAAGTGCGACTGGACAGATTCTTTTCGGTGGCAGAAATATTTTTATAACCGTTCATTGGAAACGGTAGTTGCTGGGATTCCTCATACATTTGGCTTCGGTGGTTTGCATGGTGCAACTGAAAAACCAATTCATAAAACAGGGCAGATATTACACGTTGATGTGAACAACTACTATCCTTCAATGCTGATCGCATGGGGACTTGTCACCAGGGCAGCAGGTAATGACAACTATCCGAAGGTATACGTGACCAGAAAGAAAATGAAGAAAGCGCAAGTTCAGGCGGCAAAAGCAGGTAATAAACCACTGGCTAAACAATGGAAAAAGGCCCAGTTACCATATAAGAAAATGCTTAATGCGCTGTCAGGTGCCATGAAAGATAAAACGAACCCTGCATATGATCCACGAAATAACAACTGCATGTGTATCAATGGTCAGCTTATGTTGCTGGATCTGATTGAACATCTGGAAGTAATACCTGGGTTTGAATTGATCCAGTCAAATACGGATGGTCTTATTATCTGGATTCCTGACACTGATGAAGCGTTTGAAATGGTTGATGATATCTGCTGGGAGTGGGAACAGCGTTGCAGTACAGATAAATGTTCTATCCTGTTGGAACTTGATAATATCTCTGAAATCTATCAGAAGGATGTAAACAATTACTTATGGATTTCAGCTGATGGTGATGTGGAAAGAATCGGTAAGTATCTGAAAGGTCTTTCAGCGGTTGATTATGATCTTCCAATTCTGAATAAAGCCCTTGTTGATTATATGGTCAAAAAGATACCAGTGGAACAGACAATAAATCAGTGTGATGATCTGAAAGAGTTTCAGAAGCTAGTGAAACTGTCAGATAAATATTCACATGTAGAACATGAACACTGTATACCTGTCCAGCGTGTTGAGGGTGTCAGGGTAAAACATACATATTACGATTATCCTAAGACTCAGCGGTATACATATAAGTCTTATCGGGTATTTGCTTCAAATGAGTTGCAGGATGGTAGGATATTAAAGTGCGGCGGTTCCCGTGGTAAACCTGAAAAGTTCGCAGATACACCAGATCATTGCTTTATATACAATGATGATGTAAATGGGGTAAAGGTACCGCAGAACTTGGACAAACAGTGGTATATAGACTTAGCAAAAAGAAGATTGAAACAGTTTGGTATTGCAGCATAGTACCGGAAAGGTGGGGATGATGGCAAATGCTCAAATGACAAAAGTGCAAATGTGGAATAGATACAAAGCATTAAAGAAAAAAGATTATAACTGGACATGTATATGTCCGGTATGCAGTAAACAGATATATGAAAAGGATCCTGATATTGAATATGTAAAAACAAAGCGTGGGACTGAGATTTTTATACATACGCAATGTATCAAAGAATGGGACAAGTAGGTGGTTGATGGATGCTCTATAAAGGATATATTGAAACCAAAGGAAAAGCAGCAGTTGAAAAATTTAAGAATAAGACCAGGTTTAAGACTTATGAGCAGGTGAGGAATCTTCCCGGTTTCGGGGGCGTTCTGGAAAATGACACTATCCTGATAGACATTGATGATTATGAACAGTCAGAAATCATGATGGATATTGTTGAAGACTATCAGCTTGATTGCAGAGTATACCAGACTACCAGAGGAAAGCACTTCCTGTTCAAAAATCATCAGGTAACAAGGAACCACACACATGTACCGCTTGCTATTGGGCTGACAGCAGACATCAAATGTGGAACCAGAACATCATATGAGGTTATCAAGATCAACGGTGAAGAACGTTTCATTGAATGGGATATTGAAGAAGGTGGTACATATCAAGAGTTACCGAAATGGATGCTTCCTGTAAAGGCTGCCACTGATTTTATTGATATGGATGCAGGAGATGGTAGGAATCAGGCACTGTTCAACTACATTCTGACACTTACAGCAAATGGTTTTACGGTGGATGAAACACGGGAAGCTATCAGGATCCTGAATAAATACGTCCTGAAAGAATCACTTTCTGATGAAGAACTGGAAGTGATCCTTAGGGATGAAGCCTTTCAGAAACCTGTGTTCTTCAACGGTACTACATTTTTATTTGAACGTTTTGCAGATTGGTTAAAAAGTAACTGTAATGTAGTCAGAATCAATGGTCAGCTTCATGTATATGAAGATGGAATCTATCAGGTAGGGTACCGGGAGATTGAGAAGGTGATGATCCAGCAGATACCGAACCTGAAGAAGACGCAACGCCGGGAAGTGTTAGACTTGTTAGAATTAATAGCCGAAGAAAAAACGGCAGCAGATGCCCGTTATATAGCGTTCCAGAACGGTATTTACGATATTGTTACAGATCAGATGCAACCGTTTACTTCTGATTTGGTTATTACAAATAAGATACCGTGGGACTATAACCCGGATGCTTACAATGAACTGGCAGATGATACATTGAACAGGCTTGCCTGTAATGATTCGGTTATCAGGATGTTGCTGGAAGAAGTTATTGGTTATTGCTTTTACAGAAAGAATGAATTAGGACAGGCGTTTATGCTTACTGGTGATAAAGCAAATGGAAAGTCTACATTTATAAGCTGCATAAGAACAATTCTTGGTGAAGCAAACACATCTGCATTGGATCTGAAAGAACTGGGGGACAGGTTCAGTACATCTATGATATTCGGAAAGCTGGCAAATTTAGGTGATGATATCGGTGATGATTTCTTGCAAGGTTCTCAGGTGGCAGTATTTAAGAAAATTGTTACTGGTGACAGAATCAAGGCTGAAAGAAAAGGTCAGGATCCGTTTGAATTTAACCCATATACAAAGCTACTGTTCAGTGCCAATGATATTCCAAGAATGAAAGACAAAACTGGCGCAGTTCTCAGACGTTTAGTTATTATCCCATTTAATGCCAGATTCTCAAAGTATCTGGAAGATGGAGTTACAATTGACCCTAAATTCCGTCCTTATATTAAGTATGAACTGAATGAACAAAGTTCAGTAGAATACATGATTAAGATTGGTATTGATGGACTGAAAAGAATCATTGAAAATAATGGTTTCACTAAATCGAAAAAAGTTCAGCAGCAGTTGGATGAATACGAAAATGAGAACAACCCTATTAAAGCATTCATTGAAGATAATGGCATTGAAAGTATTGAGAACGAAGCAACAGCAGACGTATATAAAAGATATCAGGTATTCTGTGCAGATAATAATATGCAGCCTATGGGTAAGATTGTATTCAGTAAGCAGATCAAGAAAAGACTTCACCTTGAAATTATATCCAGCAGAATAGATAACACGGTCAGAAAGATATTTGTAAGGGAGTGATAAAGATATGATTGATAAGACATGTCGGACATGTATTGACAACGAAGATGGTTTTTGTGATCGCAAGGGAATCTTAGTAGATGATGAGGATTCCTGTGAAAAACATAGAGAAGATTGGCGTGACAGATTACTGGATCATTTTCTCAGAGGTCACGGAAAGGGGAGATAATGTGGGGTACTTTATTATTGGGGCATTGTGTTTCATCAGTGGACTTACAATGGGGGTGTTCTTAACAGCCCTTATCGTAGCTGAAGCAGATAATATTGGAGAAGTTAATGAGTTGGGGGATGATGAGAATGAGTTATAAGAACAGTGAGGGTTATTCGGATCCGACGGCAGGTGTTGCAATGGGATCTGCCAAGAAACAGGAGCAGGAAATTGATAAGCTGAACCATAAGGTTATGCAGTCGTTCAGACTGCTGCTTGATCTGGCAGGATTTGAGATTGTCGGACGTGTCACACTGAGACATAAGAAATCAGGGCGTATCTTTAAGTAGGAAAGAGGTGTTGTGGAATGACCGCAAAAGAGTATCTGAACCAGATCAGGGAGAAAGATGCAGCCATAAACAGAATGATACGGCAGAAAGAAAACTTAAAAGGTATGCTGTATACTATTGGCAGTCCTGGTACTGGTGAAAAAGTGCAGACCAGTAAATCTGGAAGTAGTCGTTATGAAGAACTGTTTGCAAAGATTTCAGAAAAAGAGGATGAAATCAATAATAAAATTGATGATCTGGTTGGACTGAAGATAAGAATTTGTGAACAGATTAATGAGTTACCGGATGATGTACATATCTCTGTTTTATATGAAAGATATGTTGAACTGAAAAGCTGGAACCAGATATCTGATGATATGAATTACAATGTGAGATATTTATTTCATATTCATGGAGCGGCACTGAACGAATTTTATCAGATGTATGAGCAGGAAATAAATGCAGATGTATGACAAACATTGAGGGTTGGTGTAGTGCTGACCCTCTGTTTTTATGTTTTTGTAACTAGTTTGGGCGTTTGTAACTAGTTTGTAACTGGTTTTGTAACTCATTTATCCCTTGATTTTACTGGATGTAACTAATGTAACTCATTTTTTCAATGTTCTTATTATATTATTTTTTTATATAATGTATATCAGTAAGAAGTAATAAAAATAATATATATAATAGTATATAGTAAAAATTAGTTACATTAGTTACAAAAATGTCGGAAACCCAGTAAAATCAAGGGCTGAGAGTGTAACTGATTAGTGTAAAATGAGTTACAAACGAGTTACAATTGGTTACAAAACTGGTTACATCTGAAAATAAATGACATAATCTGAGTCAGAGTTGATATAAAAGCAGTCTGATTTGACTTGAATATGAGTCAGGAAAGCTGATATTGTGTAGACTGTTCAATCAGACATGAAGCGCATCCTTTTGTCATGGGGATGTGCTTTTTACTTTGTCCGGGAAATATAGCTGTTTACTCCTTTACAGCTTCCCGGACTTTTCGATACAAAATGAAACGAATGAGAGGTGGTGGGGCTTGGCAAGGGCAAGAGATCCCAACAGAAATAGAGCATTTGAGATTTACAAAGAACATAATGGGAATATTGATTTAGTCGAGATTGCAAGTCAATTGAATACTTCACCCGGAACAATCCGTGGGTGGAAATCAAAAGATTCTTGGAATGATAAATTGAATGGAACGTTCCATAAAAATACGGAACGTTCCAAAAGAAAAAAAGGCGGTCAGCCGGGTAATAAAAACGCAGAAGGTCACGGTGGTACGGGTCCACCGGGTAATAAGAATGCTGAGAAGTATGGATTCTTTTCTAAGTATTTGCCGGATGAGACGAAAGAGATTTTTGACGCAATTGAACATGCAGATCCTCTTGACCTGTTATGGCACCAGATACAGATTGCGTATGCTGCCATTGTGAGAGCACAGCGAATAGCCTATGTTAAGGATCACCAAGATAGAACCATCAATAAGATTGGTGAGAAAGATGGTGAGACTGTATCAGAGGAACGTTGGGAAGTACAGGAAGCATGGGACAAACAGAATAATTTCTTAAAGGCACAGGCAAGGGCGCAGGCTGAATTAAGCCGCATGATAAAGCAGTATGACGAAATGCTTCATGCAAACTGGGAACTGGCTACTGAAGAACAGAAGACAAGGATCCAGTCAATGAAAGCAAAAGCCCAACTGAATGATGTTGAAGAAACGGCAGATGATGGATTCCTGGAAGCATTAAATTCTTCTGCTACTGAGGATTGGAATGATGAAGAAACAGGTATTTAAGTTTCAGCCATTCTCAAAGAAACAACGCAAGGTATTGAATTGGTGGTGTGATAACTCACCTGTAAAAGATGCAGATGGAATAATTGCAGATGGTGCTATTAGATCAGGAAAGACAATATCAATGTGCTTATCATTTGTCATGTGGTCAATGTCCAATTTTGACGGGCAAAACTTCGGCATGTGTGGTAAGACTATCGGATCATTCAGGCGAAATGTGCTGTTCTGGCTGAAGCTGATGTTGAGAAGCAGGGGTTATTCTGTTACGGATCACAGGGCTGATAACCTTCTGGTAGTCAGTCGTGGGGATGTAGAAAACTTTTATTATATCTTCGGTGGTAAAGATGAAAGGTCACAGGATCTGGTGCAGGGTATCACATTGGCTGGGGTGTTCTTTGATGAAGTGGCATTGATGCCGGAATCATTTGTCAATCAGGCTACTGGACGTTGTTCGGTTGATGGCTCAAAGATGTGGTTCAACTGTAATCCTGACGGCCCGTATCATTGGTTCAAACAGAACTGGATTAACAAATGCAAGGAAAAGAACATCCTGTATCTGCATTTTACAATGGATGATAACCTGTCATTGTCTGAGAAAATCAAGACAAGATACAGGAGTATGTACACTGGGGTGTTCTACAAGCGGTATATCCTTGGGTTATGGGCTGTTGCTGAGGGAATTATTTATGATATGTTCAGTGAAGATGAACATATTGTCAAATATGATGAAATAAAAGGTAAACTGATAAATAATCCTTCATGCAGATATGTGTCATGTGACTATGGTACCCAGAATGCTACTGTATTCCTGCTGTGGAATAAAGCCACTGATGGGAATTGGTACTGTATCCGGGAATATTACTATTCAGGACGTGACAAGTCAAAACAGAAAACTGATGCAGAATATGCAGAAGACTTGAAAAAGTGGCTAGGTGATACCAAAATCAGGGCAATGATTGTGGATCCATCAGCTGCTTCTTTTATTGCGGAACTGAGAAAACGAAAATATAAAGTACTGAAAGCAAGAAATGATGTACTGGATGGTATCAGGTTGGTTGCTACACTGCTGAACCTTAAAAAACTGTTCTTCTGTGACAGTTGTGAAAATACTATTGCTGAGTTTCAATCATACATCTGGGATGAAAAGGCAGCAGACAGGGGAGAAGATAAACCAGTGAAACAGCACGATCACGCAATGGATGCTGTCAGGTACTTTGTTTATACGATTTTGAGTAATCAGCTGGCAAAGCTGAAAACTATGAAAGGTTGATAGTTATGCATGTATTTACATTACCAGCTGAGAACTGGAATGAATTGAGTATTGATAAGCAGGTTATCCGGCACCTGATACTGAAGCACAGGAGTTTTGTGGATCACCTGATTACTCTTGAAGATTACTATGAGGGAAAACACAAGATTCTGAACGATAAGAACCGGGAAAACAAATTGGTATGTAATCACGCAAAAGATATTTCTGATACTGCCAGTTCATACTTTATCGGTAACCCGGTTACATATAAGGCACAGACAGATATCACAGACCTGACGGATAAGTTAGAATACGCTGGGGCAGATGAAGCTGACGGTGACAATGGTCTGGATTTATCTATTTTCGGCAGGGCTTATGAATACATTTACACCAAAAAGGATGAAACAGATCTGATGATAAAAAACCTGTCACCAGCGAATACCTTTGTTGTGTATGATGATACGATTGAGCAGAATGAATTATTTGCTGTATATTACTATGCAAAACGTGATGCTTCTGACCGGACAGATACAAAGTATATTGCAACTGTGGTTACGGAACATTACAAGTACATTCTGAATATTCAGAACGTTGATGGTATTCAACCCACCTATGAACAGGGTGAACCACATTACAAAGGTGAAGTCCCCATCATTGAGTACCTAAACAATAAGATGGGGCTGGGTGACTTTGAGTTACAGATACCATTGATTGATGCATACAACGCATTGATGAGTGACCGTGTAACGGACAAGGAACAGTTTATTGATGCTATCCTTGCCATATATGGGACACTGTTATCAGATGGTGATGAGTATGATGAAGAGGGGAACAAGATCAGTGATTCTGCTGACGAAGCACAGAAAGAACTGAAGAAAAAGAAGATTCTGGAACTGCCTGACGGTACGAAAGCAGAGTATCTGACAAGAACCTTTGATGAAAACGGTGTGGAGATACTGAAAAAAGCAATTGAGCAGGATATACACAAGTTTTCACATATTCCCTGTATGTCAGATGAGAGTTTTGGCGGCAATGTTTCCGGGGTGGCTATGGAATTTAAGCTGCTGGGGATGGAGAACATAACCAAGATTAAGACCCGGTATTACAAAAAGGGTCTGAGAAAGAGACTGAGAATATTTGCTAATTTTTACGCAAATAAGGGAATCAATTTTGATGTGGCTGGTATTGTACCCACCTTCACCAGGGCATTACCGAAAAACCTGCTAGAGATCAGTCAGATTGTATCTAATCTGTGGGGTAAGGTTGGAAAGAAAACGTTACTGGCCCAGATTCCTTTTGTAGATGATCCAGAGGAAGAATTGAGAACTGTGGAGAAAGAAGCAGAGGATGATTTGAAACGGCAGCAGGAAATGTTTTCTATGACGGCAAACACACCGCCGGATGATACAGATACATCTGATTCTGGTGATAAACCTGATAACAGTCAGGATGATGAAAAGGATTCCAAAAAGAAAGATGGAAAGGTAAATGAATAATGAACAATACTGGATAAATAGGGCGAATTATCTCATATATCATCATATGACTGATGCTGAACAGACAGCGGATGAAATAGCCACGTTGTATAGAAAAGCGTCTAAATGGCTGATATATGAGTCAAGAAAGATATTTGACAGGTATCAGAACAGTCACGGTTTAACAGAAGCAGAAGCAAGGCGGCTGATTAGTCAGTTACAGGATTCTTCATCACTGGAAGAATTGAAAAGGCTGTTAGAGCAGGATGGTAGGAACCGGGAAATACTGGCACAGCTGGATGCACCAGCGTACCAGTTCAGAATTGACCGATTAAGACAGATACAGAATCAGCTTGATATTGTGATGAACAATGTTTACCAGCAGGAAAAAATACTTGCTGGTGATTTTTTTGTGGATCTGGCGAATGATTCTTATTACAGACAGATTTATGAGATACAGCACAATACGTCATATGCTTTCAGTTTTGCTCATATAGACAAGAAACAGATTGATAAAGTCATTTCTATGCCTTGGAGTGGAAAGCATTATTCTGAACGCCTATGGAAGAATAGCAAAACACTGACAAAAGCAATTAAAGAAGAACTACTGATTGATCTGATTACTGGGCGGCCTGAAAATGAAGCCGTGAAAATTATTGCAAATAAATTTGACCAGGGGATTTTTGAAGCAAGGCGTTTGGTTCGCACAGAAGCAGCGTTTGTTTCTGGGGAACTGAATGCAGAAGCATATGAAGAATGTGATCTGCAAAAGTATCAGTTTCTTGCAACCTTGGACTTGCGTACATCTGAGATATGTCGGTCATTGGATGGGAAAAGGTTTTTCCTGAAGGACAGACAGGTTGGAAAGAATTACCCACCTATGCATCCGTGGTGCAGGAGTACCACTATTGCAGTCATATCAGAGGATGATATAAAAAAACTGAAAAGACGAGCACTGAACCCGGAAACGGGCAGAACTGAACTTGTTCCAGCTTCCATGACTTATGAGGAATGGTATAAAAAATATGTAAAAGACAACCCGAAGGCGAAAGGGCAGGAAAAGGCAATACAAAATAAGGCTTCTGACCAAGCGCAATATCAGAAGTATAAGAAATCAGGTATTGACGGTGTACCTGCATCATTCACAGGGTTCCAGAAACTAAAATACCAGGAGCCTGAGAAGTGGGAGCTGTTGAAGAAAGATTATAGAGAAAGGAAAAAACAATAATGAAATTTTCAGAAGCATTTGAGTGTATGAAACAGGGTGCAAAAGTAAAACTTCCTAGTTGGGGTGGATTTTGGTTCTGGGATCCAGAGAAAAAGACAATTATCATGCACACAAAGGATGGAGAAGAAATGGACATTAGAGAAACACAGGTGGTAGATTACACCTTTTCTAATGTTGCATGTGATGATTGGGTATTTGCAAAATAACAGAAAGGGGAAAAACCAGTGGTAAAAGTTAAATGTATTCAGAGATTTAATGATGTGACTCAGCCAGTTGACAAGATGCAGCGTTTTCCAGATGAAACTTGGGAAGTATCAGAAGAAAGAGCGAAACATCTTGTGGCTGAAGGAGTGGTTGAAATTGTGACAGAGAAAACAACCACAGCAAAAGCAGTGGAAAATAAAGCAGTAGAGAAATAAAGGCCGAAAAGGTCTTTTTATTTTTGTCTTTTTCAGACAGACGTTAAAGAACTGTAAATCTAAGACGAATGACCCAGGCCCATCACGGGAATAGGTTGGGCGGAAAGGATAAATATGAGAAATAAAGTTTTTAGAGCACTTACACAGTGCAGATGCAAGGTTCCTATGAATTTACAGCTTTTCGCAGAAGGGGACGGTGCTGGCTCCGGTGATGATTCTGGTAACGGCGGTGGATCCGGTAGCGGTGAAGGTGATGATAGTGGTAAATCTGGTGATGATAAACCACAGTCATTTGATGATTTCCTGAAAGGGGAAGGGAACCAGGCAGAATTTGACCGAAGAGTCAACAAAGCAATTCACACAGCTGTTCAGAAGGCCCAGGAGAAATGGGAAGCCCTGACAAATGACAAACTGTCAGAAGCTGAAAAGTTGGCGAAAATGAACAAAGATGAAAAAGCGCAGTATATGCAGCAGAAAAAGGAAAAAGAACTTGCAGACAGAGAAGCGGCAATTACCAGAAGTGAGTTGAAAGCAGAAGCAAAAAACACACTGGCAGAAAAGAAACTTCCTGCTTCCCTTGCTGATCTGCTGGTATATACAGATGCTGACAGCTGCAATAAATCTATTGCTACTGTCGAAAAGATTTTTCAGGAAGCTGTTGAAGCAGCTGTTCAGGAAAAATTAAAGGGCGGTGACCCTCAGAAAAAAGCACCAGAAGGTAACAAAGAACTGGAAACGCAGATTGAAACATTAATGCGTGGATATTAAAGAAAAAAGGATAGGTGAACATATATGGCTATTAATACATTAGCAACTGAAACCCTGTTTCAGCGTACTCTTGACAAGTTAGCTGTACAGGAAGCTGTGACTGGTTGGATGGATGCCAATTCAGGACAGGTTATTTACAACGGCGGTAAAGAAGTAAAGATTCCGAAACTGTCTGTTCAGGGACTTGCCGATTATGACCGTGACAACGGTTATGTAATGGGTGGGGCTACCATGGCATACGAAACCCTCACAATGACACAGGACAGAGGACGTAAATTCCAGCTTGATGCAATGGATATTGATGAAACTGGTTTTGTCACAACTGCCGCTTCTGTTATGGGTGAATTTCAGCGTGTCCATGTAGTACCAGAGATTGACGCATACCGTATTTCTAAACTTGTGACTACTGCGATTACTGCAAATAAGGCAGGAATGGTTACTTACGGTTACACACCGGGAGCTGCAAGTACATCTGCCCTTAGAAAAGTAAAAGAAGGTATTAAGGCTGTTCGTGACAATGGGTATAATGGCCCTCTTGTTATTATGGCTACTTCTGATTTTATTACTGAACTTGAACTTGAACTTGCTGGAAAGATTACAGCAGTGACATTTTCTCAGGGTGGAATCAATACACAGGTACCATCTGTTGATGGTGTACCGATTATCTCTACACCATCCAACCGTATGTATTCTGCTATCACACTGTATGATGGAAAAACACACGGTCAGGAAGCTGGTGGTTATGTAAAAGGTGTGAGTGCGAAGGATGTAAACTTTATCATCACTGCCAGAACTACACCAATTGCTGTTACCAAACAGGATAAAATGAAAATCTTCACACCGGATCAGAACCAGGACGCAGATGCTTGGAAAATGAATTATCGTAGACACCATGATCTGTGGGTACTTGAAAACAAGATTGATTCTGTGTTTGTATCAATCAAAGATGCAGCGTGAGGTAATGTAAATGATCTTGATTAAGGAAAATGTTGAAAAAATTGTGGACGATTCTTCACAGGGAGTTATTGACCAGCTGTTACTTAAGGGCTGGTCAAAACTGCCTGACCAAAAGCCCAAAAAGAAAAAAACAGAAAGTAAAAAGGCAGAGAGTAAAGAACCAGAGGTGAATGCAGATGCTCAGACCGTCTGATGTACGCACTGTATCAAAACTAACAGGTGAGCAGGATGAAGAACTGATTGCTGTTCTTCTGAATGACGCAGAATCTTTTGTGTTGGCTTATACAATGCGTACAAAAATCATACAGCCACTTGAAAAGCCTGTTCGTGATCTTGCTGTGATTGCTTTAAATCGCATGGGGACAGAGGGTGAAAACAGTAGATCAGAGGGTGGAGAAACCTATAACTTCAATGATGCACCGAAGCAGATTTTTGATACCCTTAATCGTTATCGTATTTGCCGGGTAGGTGGTAAGGTTTATGAGAATAAAAAGAAGTAGGTTGAACACATTTTATCTGAAAAAGAGAATTTCAAAAAAAGATAAAGAGGGGTGTTCAACAGAAGAGTGGGGTGAAGCTGTTCCTTTTGTAGGGGAACAGTGGCCTGCATCTGGTAAAGTGCAGGTTCAGCAGTATGGGGATAGGCTGAACTATATACTGAACTTAAAACTTGACGGGACATATCAGATTATACAGGAAAAACAGGGTGCTTCTTTTGATTTTGGTGATGGTCTGGTATTCAGAGAACAGGACGGAATCTGTATTTTTGCTGATGAAGAATCTGATCCAGATTACCGGATCATTGCAATTAAACCTTACCGACAGCTAAAAATGGAGCTGGAGAAGATATGAGTGACGATCTGATGCAGAAATTCTCAGGACTTGTTGATATGGCTGAAGACGGTTTACAGTCAAAAGTACACGAACAGGCTTTACGCATTCAGGCACAAGCTAAAGAATTATGTCCTGTCAGAAGGTATGGCTCCGGGGGTGGATCATTAAGACAGTCAATCCATGTTAGTACAGAACGACAGGAAGACTTGATTCACAGTGAGATATACACCAATTCAGAGTATGCACCTTATGTTGAGTTTGGTACTGGCCCCACAGGACAAGCGCATCACAACGGTATATCCCCGGACGTTGACCCTGTATATTCCCAGTCGGGTTGGATGATACCAGCTGATGCAATGTCACCAGATGATGCCGAACAGTATGGTTTTGGTATCGCAAAAGGGAAAGACGGAGAAGTCATTGGATATTATACAAAAGGTCAGGTTGCACAACCGTTTATGTATCCTGCTTTTGCAGGATTGAAGGATGATGTGACACAGGAAATTAAAGCAGCACTTGAAGAAAGTTTGAAAAAGGTGACAAGATGAAAAATGTAAAGGATCAGGTATATTCAGCACTTCTCACTGTTACTGAGAATGTATCAGACACATATCCGAAAGACTGGGCGAATTTCCCAACAATTCAGTATGTGGAAGAAAATAACAGTGTGTGGGAACGTACTGACAATGCTGAACAGAAGGCTAAAGTATCATACAAGATTGATATATGGCACAATCAGAACACATCTGATACAGCCCTTGCAGTTGATGCTGCTATTTCCGCTTTAGGTCTGGTGAGAACCTATTGTGCTGATGCACCGGATCCAAGCGGATTGAAACATAAAGTAATGCGCTATGAGGGAATCATTGACATGAGTTCCGACATAGTGTACTGGAATTAAGAAAGAGGTGAAGATAAATGTTAGCGAATGGTACAAAACTGGGTTATTCTAAGACAGCCCCTTCTGGCAGTTCTACATCCTATACTGACCTGCCAGGACTGAAAGAAATCCCGGATGTTGGAACAGATCCTGAAAAAGTAGATAATACAGTTCTGACAGATAAGCATAAAGTGTATGAAAAAGGTATCGGTGATCTGCCTGAAATGACATATAAGTTTAAATATGACAACACGAAAGCAGACAGTCCTTATCGTACACTGAGAAAAGCAGATCAGGATGGAACAATACTGTATTTCAGAGAAACTGATCCAGATAAAACAACTCTGGATTTTGGTGCTACAGTGTCCGTAAAACGTACAGGCGGCGGTGTCAATGGTGTAATTGAATTTGAGGTAACCATGACTGTACAGACAGATATTACTTACACAGACCCGGCATAATACCGGGTCTTTTATTAAGAAAATTCAGGAGGATATAACATGGGCGGTTTAGATGAAGAAGTAAAAAATCAGAAAGAAGAAACAAAAATTGTAGATTTGGATGAAGAAAAAAATAAAAGAAAGCCTTTTCATTATTGGACGGTAGGTGGCAGAGATTACCGTCTGAAACTTAAAGCGTCCAATATTGAAAAGCTGGAAAATAAATATAAATGTAACGTCATGCATCTGGTTGATGATATGCCAGCCTTGTCAGTAATGCTTACTATCATTCAGGCGGCAATGGTTCCGTGGGAACATGGGGTTAAGTATGATGATATTCTGAACCTGTTTGACAAATATGTTGAAGAGGGTGGAAGTCAGATTGACTTATACAAAAATGTTGTGATTCCGACTTTGGCGGTATCTGGTTTTTTTACACCGAAGATGGCAGCGGAAATTCTGGAAGCAACGGACGAAGAGCTGTAACAACTACAACAGAGTATTTGTGGGCGATTTACCCGGATGCATTGGATTGTGGGATAAAACCCGAATTATTTTGGGATTCTACCTTAAATGAAATTGTGGATATGATGGAAAGTTACATCAGATGCAGGGCAAGAGACAGAAAGCAGCAGATCAGTGATAACTTCATTTTATCCAAGGCCCTTACACTGAACCTTTCAACATTGTTCAATGAAAAGGCTGAACTTTGTAATCCATGGGATTTTTACCCACAAACATTCAAAGAAGATAAAGAAGACTATGAACATCAGAAACTGGAAGCGTCACTTGCTGATTATAGAGACAAGCGCAGACGGTGGGCTGATGAATTTAACAGACGTAGGCGGCAGGGGATGTAACCCTGCTTATTTTATTGTCAGGAAGGGGGGTGAAAATGTATGGGTGATACACTTGCAAAACTGAAAGTCATTCTGGAAGCGTCCACATCTTCTTACAAGAAAGAGATGGAAAAAGCCCAAAAAGTGACTAAAAGCGTCAGTGATTCTGTTAAGTCTGAAACATCAAAAGTCAAACAGGCTATGAAGATGGATGATGCAACAGAATCAGTAAAAAAGCAGGTTTCTGTGTTCCAGAAAATGAAACAGGCAATTACTAAATATCAAGTAAAGGCCGGAATAAAAGTGCCGACACAGGATTTTCAGGAATTGCAGTCGGGTATAAAAAAGGCAGAAGGTACACTTAGCTCTTTAATTGCGAAGCAGGAAAAGTACGAAGCAATTGGTGTGAAAAAGAACAGTTCAGCGTGGAAGTCATTACAGTATGACATTCAGGGTGCAAAAAATGAGATTGAAGGGTACAAAAATGAAATGGCAGAAATGCAGTCAAACGGTACTGCATTTACAAGGGGCTATTCTATACCGAAAGAAATCTTTAAAGGGCTTGGTAAAGGTGCGTTAGGTCTTGGAAATTTGGGGCTGAACGCTGCTCAAAAGGGCTGGGGTGGTTTGAAAAAGATTATTAGTGGTACAGCGTCTGCACTGACAAAGGTAACCACAGTCATTAAAAGAACATCCGGTGCATTCGCTGCGCTCATACAGAAGTTCACAAGCGGTATTCCTATTTTACGAAGGTTCACAGGTGCAACAAAATCAGCATCTGGTGGACTGGGCGGTGGATTAAAAAACATTCTCAAATATGCGTTCGGTATCAGATCACTTTTTGCTTTGGTGAATAAGCTGAGGAGTGCGTTAGTAGATGGATTCAAAAACCTGGCACAGTACAGTGGTGAGACAAATAACAGTATTTCAATGCTGATGTCTTCCCTGACGCAGTTAAAGAATGCATTTGCGGCAGCATTTGCACCTATTTTGAATGTGATCGCACCTATTTTGAATACACTGATCCAGAAGATTATTTCTGTAGTTAATACATTTGGTCAGTTGACGAGTGCATTAACAGGTAAAACAACTTACATTAAAGCGAAAAAAGTTCAGCAGGATTACGCCAAGAGCCTGAACAGTAATGCCAATTCAGCTAAAAATGCCAAAAAAGCAAATGAGGAATTGAAACGTACCATTCTGAGTTTTGACCAGATCAATAAGATGGATGATAACAGCAGTTCTGACAGTAACAGTGGAATAGCTGATACAGGTGGTCTGTCACCTTCAGATATGTTTGAGACTGAAAGCATTCCTTCAAAGATTAAAGGAATTGCTGACATGATTAAGCAAGCCTGGAAGAATGCTGATTTCACAGAAATCGGTGCTATGGTCGGTAATAAACTGAATGCCGCACTGAACAGCATCCCATGGGATAAGATCAAGAACACCTGCAACAAGATTGCAAAGAGTGTTGCCACTTTTCTGAATGGTTTCCTTGAAACAGTAGACTGGAAGCTGGTAGGAAATACCCTTGCACAAGGTATCAACACCGCTTTTGGTATGGCAAATACGTTTGCCGAAAATTTCCACTGGGATAGCCTTGGGAAAGCAATTGGTAATGGTATCAATGGTGCGCTGGGTGGTCTGGACTGGAACCTGATACAGGAAACTGTACGCAATATTGCAACAGGAATCACTGATACACTAAACAGCTTCATTCAGACAACTGACTGGGCGTTAGTTGGTCAGTCGTTCGGTAATGGTATCAATACCATTCTGGACTTCTTCCATACCGCTATCAATAACTTCGATTGGACAGGTGCTGGTACAGCACTTGCAGATTTTGTCAATAATGCAGTAAATACCATTGATTTTGTCAATTTAGGACAAACTATATCAGATGGAATTAAGGGTGTTTTTGATTTTGGTATAGCTGCTATTGAGGGTATTGACTGGTGGACAATTGGTGAAAAAGTCCGTGATGGTTTAGCTGCTATTGACTGGAACGGCATAGCTGATGGTTTCTTTGAGCTTATTGGTGCCGCATTTGGTGGCCTATCTGCATTTTTTGGTGGTCTTCTTTCTGATGCAGTTTCTGGTGCTCAGAAATACTTCCAGAAGAAGATTGAAGAATGTGGTGGAAATGTTGTCAAAGGAATCTTTAAAGGTATCAAGGATGCTGTTGTTGGCATTGCGGAGTGGATAAAAGATCACATTTTTACACCATTCATGAAAGGTTTTACAGCCGCATTTGGTATTCATTCACCGTCAACCGTCATGGCTGAACAGGGTAGATATATCATTGATGGTCTTCTAAAAGGTGTGAAAGATAATATCAGCAAGTTCCTGAATTATATTAAAGAAATTCCGGGTAAAGTACTGAAAGCAATTGGAAATATCAAGAACAAGGTATTACAGAAAGGTTCTGACATTGTTTCCGGTCTGAAAGATGGATTTAATGAAAAAGTTTCTACATTCACCAGTGTTCTTGGTACACTTCCTGAGACAATTAGGAATGCTATTCCAAACCTGTTTGATGCAGGATCAAGTATCATTCAGAACTTTGCAAACGGATTTTCAAGTGTTCATATTCCTATGCCACACATTGATTGGGACTGGACAGGTGGAAGCATCCGTATTGGTAATTTCTCATTTTCATTACCACGTTTTAATTTGCAATGGTACGCAAAGGGTGGTTTCCCGGAAATGGGACAGCTGTTCATTGCAAACGAAGCAGGACCTGAGATGGTCGGTAAGATGGGAAACCGAAACGCAGTAGCTAATAACAACCAGATCGTTGACGGTATCAAGAATGGTGTATTTGAAGCTGTACTTGATGCGTTCAATGCCAGCGGAATCCTTGAAAGGGATGATTCTGAAAAAGAAGTTACTCTTGAATTTACACTGAAGGCTGACAGCGAAACACTATATAAGGTGGTCCGTAAAGGTAAGAAGAAATATGATTATCGTTTTGCGGTAACTGAGACAATTTGACAGGGGGTGTCACATGGACAACATTGTAATCAAAGTGGGTGGTGTGACACTACCCAAGGAAGTTTCCAAGTTTAAATGGAAAAAATCAGATGTATCTGCGAAGAATGCAGGAAGAACACAGGATGTCAAGATGCATAAGAACAGGGTCGCAAAAAAGCGTACCCTGAGCCTTGGTTGGGTAAATCTGACAAAAGAGCAGATACACCAGATTCTTGTTGCATTTGATCCAGAATATATAATGGTAACTTACTGGGATCCTTTAGCTGGTACTGATGTAACAAAAGAGTTTTATACAGGTGATATGGAAGCAAACGTAAAATGGTGGGCGAAAGGTCATGAACGTTATTCCACACTTGATTTTGATGTGATTGAGAGGTAATAAAAATGATTAATGTATCAGCCGCATTCAAAGCAGCATTAGAAAATGATAACAGAAATTTTTCAGGATCCTGTACAATTACATTAGCATCTGGTAAGTCAATCCCCATTGACGACAGCCAATTGTGGGATAATGGTTTTGTAATTAATGATTCCACATCTAGTACGGGCGGTTTTGATATAGGTTCAGCAATAGTTCAGAAGTTCACATTAAGACTGAACAACATGTATGATGATTTTACTGAGTACGATTTTACAGGTGCTGAAATTTCAAATATAAAAGTGTCATTGAGTTTATCTGGTAAGACTGAAGCTGTTTCTAAGGGCGTGTTTACAGTAAATGATACAAGCTATGATGGTGATATCATTACACTGGAATGCTTGGACAATATGCATAAATTTGATGTTAATTACAGCAAGAGTAATCTTACATATCCTGCAACGCTATTACAGATTGTACAGGATGCATGTAGGTGCTGCGGTGTGACTTTAGCAACAGATTCTCTACAGTTTGAGTATTACAATTATGTGATTCAGAAAAAACCAGATGATAACACTATGACATTCCGTGATGTTTTGACGTGGGTTGGTCAGATTTCTGGTCATTTTTGGAAATGTAATAAAAGTGGTCAGTTATCAGCTGGTTGGTATAATATGTCTGACTTGTCGGCAGGTACAAATATACATACGTTACAGACAAATGTTGTCACGGATGTAAATGTGGACATGGATGATGTTGTAATCACATGTGTAAGGGTTGTGACTGAAGATGAGAACTCTAATCAGGTAACATTTCAGTCTGGATCAGACGGATATGCTTCTGTTATTGATGGGAATAAATTAATCAATAAGGACAATGCCGCAGAGATTGTTTCAATGATTGGCGGACGTGTAGTTGGTTTGAGATTCAGGCCAATGGATGTCAGTGCATTACAGGATCCTACAATTGAAGCCGGTGACGGGGCAATAGTATATGACCGTAAATTAAAGTCATATAAGACTTTTTTCACCAATGTTGTATTTTCTATTGATGCAGACAATCAAATGTCAAATGACGCAGAATCAGCATTGCGTAACAGTGCTGAAAGATTTTCAGAAGCAACGAAAATTTACCAGTATTTGAGAAAACATTTAAGCGAGAATAAAACTGAATGGGAAAAGGCAATGGAAGAACTGGAAAAGGCAATGAAAGAACAGGCAGGTCTTTATCCGGTTATCAAAACACTAGAAGATGGAAGCAAAGTATATTATATGTGTGACCATCAGACACTGGAAGAATCCCAGGTTGTGTTTGAACTTAATGGAAAAGGTTGGGCGGTAAGTACAGACGGTGGAAGAACATGGAACGCAGGTTTACTTGTGGATGGTACCATGATAACAAAGATTTTGAACAGTATTGGAATTAATGCGGATTGGATCAATACCGGGGCTTTTACCGTCCTTGATTCTGATGGAAATATCATGTTTAAAGCTGACACTGCAACCGGGCGTGTGGATATTGTAGCAAATTCTTTTCAATTGAGGGGGAAAACTCTTGAAGAGATAGCGAAAGAATCAACAAAGAATTACGTTGACGCAGTTATTGGGGATAAGATAAAGGATATAAACACACAGTATTTTGATTCCTATGACCCTACGCTTACGAATAAGCCAGCGTCAGACTGGACTGATGCGGATGCGAAGGAGAAACACATTGATGATATTTTCTATAACACCAATACTAAGAAAATGTTCCGTTTCGTCAAGATTGATGGCGTTTATAGTTGGGAAAACTTTGATGATCCTGATATAAAAGCCGCACTTGATGCTGCATCAACGGCACAAGATACCGCAGATGGAAAAAGACGAGTGTTTTTGGTTACACCTACGCTGCCATATGATGAGGGTGACATGTGGGTTACCTCTACCACTGATGGAAAAGGTGAAATAAAAATCTGCAAAACCCCCAGACAATCTGGTGCATTTTCATCGGCTGATTGGATCAGTCCGTCTTATGTGGATTCTGATGATGTGAATAATGCGATTAATGAGTATGATAATAGTCTGGGACAGCCTGAAATATTCAATAAACTGACCAATAACGGAAAAAACAAAGGTATTTATATTCAGGACGGTGAACTGTATATAAATGCGAGTTATATCTTATCCGGTGTTTTGGCCGGTAAGTTTATTAATGGAAAAGGCATGAGTGTCACTGATAAGGAAAATAAAACAACATTTTATATTGATAATGATGGCAATGTCATGATTGCCGCCAAAACTCTTACTATAGGTGGTAAGGATGTAGAAGATATTGCTGGAGATACTATTGATGAAAAAATAAAGAAAGCAATTCCGTTGGTTATACAGTTATCAAGTGAGTATCAGGCAATCCCGGTAAATGCGGATGGAAACTATTCGAGTTTTCCAAGATGCGAGGTAAAAGTACAGGTTTTTTATGGGGAATCGGATGTTACATCAGAAGCGGCTATATCGTACTCGACAGAAAACATAACAGGCACGTGGTCTTCAGGTACACACACTTATTCCGTAAAGAGCTTATCCGAAGACATTGGATGGGTTGATTTTTCAACGACTTATAATGGAATAACAATAACCAAGCGCTTTAATCTTGCAAAACAGTATGCTGGCGGGAACGGTACGAACGGAAAAGATGCCACTGTTTATTACCTTGAATGTGAAACAACAACGATCAAAAGATGTTCAAACAGCTCTGGCGGATATGATTATTCGCCTTCTCCGCTGGTGTTTCATTTGTATTCGCAGACAGGAGCAGAGGAGAGAAAACAAAACATTTCCGGTAGATGGACGTTTGAGTATACAGAAGACGGAAGCACATGGAACGCTACTTCTGGAACTGGCGTGGGAATAGATATGAGATTCTCCGCATGGGGTAGGATAACTAACAGAACCACTGCCATCAGATGTACTGTCAGAAATTCTTCCGGAGTCATCCTCGGGATGTTGAGCGTATCCGTACTTGCAGATGCGGAAGTGACAAGAGAAGCTGTTTTTAACGCTCTGACTGACAATGGCGATCGTCAACTTATAGCCTATGGCTCAGATGGGAAATTGTACATTAATGGCGAATACATAAAGTCTAAAACCATAACGGCCGATCTTATCGACGTGAATACACTTGATGCGATTGTTGCAAAAATAGGCGGATTTGTGGTCGGGTCTAGCAGTATACATACCAGCGGCCGCAATTCCATGACGTCAACTACGCAAGGTGTATACATAGGAACAAACGGATTTAGCGTATATAAAGACGCGGGAAATTATTTTAATATGAACACTAGTGTAGGATTGCAAATAAAAGGCGGTACTATCAAATTAGGCAATGTAACTCTTGCGGAAGCATCTGATAAAAAGTCTCTGAGCGTCAAATATGGTATGCAGGTACACACTCAAAGATCATCTGGACAATTCACAGACGGTTCAGGCGAATTTAAACTAATCAACTTGACTACTGTCTCATCGGGACAAACTCTTTGCATCGCGAGTAATATCGTATATAAGTTGTCATCTTCTTCAAAAAGATACAAAAACCATGTTCGAAATATGGATAGCTCTGAAGCGGATAAACTCCTTAAAGTTCCAGTGGTATGGTTTCAATATAAAAAAGGCTATTTGAAAGAAGGAGACTCATTTGAAGACAAACCAGTGCCGGGATTCTATGCGGAAGACGTGTATAAACAATATCCTGAAGGAGTAATATTTAATGAGGATGGGCAGATAGAAGACTGGAATTACAGAACCATGATTCCGGCAATGATGAAAGTTATTCAGGATCAGAATGAAAGAATTAATACATTGGAAGATACAGTGAGCGCATTGAACGAAAGACTGAACAAATTAGAGGGAATGTTGAAAGGGGTGGTTAAATAATGCTGATTGCGAATTTCACCAATTATGGTGAAGAAATTACAGTAGACGGACTTTGGCAATATGATTATGGTCAAAGATTACAAATTAATGGACTTAATCTCCCGGATGTATTTGAGGTTCATTTATTCTGGAAGGGATTGGAAGAAGCAAAAGTTGTAACAGGTTATAGCGAGAATAATAAGTTTTATGTTGATATTCCAAACGAGTCACTTAAACAGAGACAAGCTATCACTGTTTATATTTATCTATCAACACCTGAAACAGGAAAAACTGTAAATACCGTGATGATGTTTGTAAATAAACGGCCAGAGCCTGAAGGATTTGAAATTCCCGAAGACATTGATTTATTCCACCACACATTGACCGCTGTTGGGGAATATACAAGGCAGACAAAAGAAGCTGCACATATAGCAGATACCAGAGCAACCGAGTCGGAATCCTGGGCACATGGGCATAAACTTTATCCAGAACGGGATAAAGATAATGCAAAGTATTATGCAGATCGGGCGAAACAAGTTGCGACAAAGAATGGCTTCTGCCACATGGAAATACGGGAAGATGGACATCTATATTTATCCCGTACAGAAAATATTGTACAGAGTTTGGATTTTAAGATAAATGATAAAGGGAGATTGGGGGTTATGATGTCATGATAGAAACAGATTTAGGATGTGTGACTGCCTATGCTGATGCAGTGGCGCAAGGTTACACAGGAACCCGTGAAGAATTTGGCCAGGTGTTGGCTAATTTTGCAGATTCTGCAACACAGGTTGCAACAGATAGAACAGCGGTAGAAGCTGCAAAGAAAACAGTGGAAGAAATGCAGTCAGATGTTACACAGAAACAGGAGACTGTGACTTTAAATATGAATGCAGCTGTCGAAGCCGCTGGAAAGGCAAAACAGTCTGCAAGTAACGCAGAAGCATCAAAACAGGCCGCTGCTAAGTCTGAACAGAACATCAACAATACCGTGACAGCTTTTGATAGTCATGTCGAAGAAAAGAAAAGCGAAGCAGACACAGCAATAAATAAAACGAAAGATGCCGCAGTCAAAGCTGTGACAGATCAGCAGACTGCATCTATTCAGGAAGCAAAAAGTCAGATTGCGTCCTACATTACAGAAAAAGAAAGCGTAGCAGAAGACCAGATTAATAAACATACATCTGATAAGATTACAGAACTGAATAAAGCAGCAAGTACAGCAAAGACTGCATTAGAACAGTCCATATCAAATTCAGAAAAAGCAAAAACAGCTCTGGACGGTAGTATTACCAATTCTGTCACATACAAAAATAATCTGGATAAGAGTATTGAAACAAGTGCCGGCAAAAAATCAGATCTTGATACCAGTATCAAAAATGCTGATACAGCAAAGACTGCATTAGATACTGCCACGATTACTGGAAACAATGCATTGCAGGCATTACAGAGTGAAAATAGTTCAGCCGCATCAAACCTTGAAGAGTTGAGAGGTGAAAACTTTAATTCACAGGAAATTCTGGCAGGGGTTGCTGACCTGAGGGCATATCTTGGACTGTCAGATGATGATATTCTTGGTTTACAGGTAGATTACAGGAATAAAACTTTTAAGAGACTGGCAGGTGCCACTAACCTGACACCCGGCACTGACTTTGACAGATTTTCCATGTATGGTGGCAGACGTAAATGTAATGTTGCTGATGATGGAACTATCAGTGCTTGGTTTGGTGATGAAAGTTATGCGGAAGATGGTTCAAATGGACAGGTTATGGTATATCAGCCTAAGTTCTATTATCTGGTATGCCCGGTCGTATATGATCCAATTGATACAGGTATTGGTTACCATTTGAGAAAAGCAAATTACTATGTATCAGAAAAACCAAGACCAGGTTTCAGACTGCATCCTGCTTTTTATGATGTAAATGGAAATGAGATTGATTATTTCCTGACCAGTGCAGATGAAGGCTCTGTATATGATGTATCTGCATCTGCTTATCTGTTACAGGATGAACAGGTGTTAAATGCGGCAGAAGATAAGTTTTGTAGTATTTCAGGCGCAAGACCTGCATCTGGGTACTCACAGAATCTCACAAGAACATCCGTTGAACAGTTGGCACAAAACAGAGGTACAAACTGGCATGGTGATCTCATCAAACAGGTATCTGCCGAACAGCTGCTGATGATTATTGAAATGGGTGTTATGGAATTACAGACACCGATTGGTTTAGGTGTTGTCAATATTCCGTGGGAAACTGGCGATAATAAAACCTGTTCTTATGCCGCAGTAACAGGTAGTACTTCCAGTATTGGAAACGGTACAGGTAGGGCTGCAAAATCAACTGTTTATCCAAGCAATGTTGCAACAGAATATACAGATAACGGTAAAACATCAATTTGTTGGCGCGGAAAAGAAAACTTCTGGGGTAACATATGGAAATTTGTATACGGTGTGAATATTTGGGGTAATGGCAAAATGGCAGGGGGTCAGCCATATATTTGCAAAGACTTCAATTTTGCAGAAAACAAGAATAGTGATAACTATGAAGCTGCTGGTTTCACCGTAGCCGCAAAAGCTGGTTACATCTCTGCAATGGGGTATTCAACAAAATGCGACTGGTTGTTTATGGCTTCTGAATGTCTTGGAAACAGCGCACTTCCTGTTGGTGACTACACCTATATTACTGAGCTTCTGAATGGTTACAGAATTGCTCGATTGGGTGGTAGTTGGAATGATGGCGTTAGTGCCGGGCCGTTCTATTGGTATCTGCGTAGCGGTGTCGGTATTCGGCATCGGACTATCGGGGGTCGCTTGGTATATATCCCAACCAAGGACTCAGATGTTTATCTTGCTGCCATTGCATCATGGAAGGCTCAAATGGCAGCCGCTTAATAAATAACTAAATAATGGGTTGAAAGAATCGCTGATATTTTTACCTGTATTGATTAACATAAAAATCAATTACTCAATTAGGTAGTAATTGGAATAATGACGTTAATACCAGGCCATTCTATTGGAATCTGAATAACAGTGTCAGTAATCGGAATCGTAATATCAGGGGTCACTTAATATATTTGCATTGTCAGCCGGGTGAGATATCCGGCTGATTTTTAATCCCATTTCTTTCAACCCTGCCACACGGCAAAACAGAAAAATAGGCGGTGCAGACAAGTCAGAAATGATAATACTGCCTTACTTAATTACTAAAGAGGAAATGTCAACCGTATTTACCGGGCATACATCTGATGTATGCTGACTGAAATTCGGAACTGCAATATACCAAAAATGAAACGTTATGACCATCTATTTGAGAAAATTTGTGATATTGAAAATCTGAGAAAAGCACATAAGAACGCAAAGAAAGGAAAAGGGTGGTACAAAGAAGTTCAGGAAATAGATAAAGATCCAGATAAGTATCTGGAGCAGATTCAGGAAATGCTCATCAATCATACTTATAGAACATCTGAGTATGAAGTGTTTTATAAGGATGATGGCAGAAAGAAGAGAAAGATTTATAAGTTGCCTTACTTTCCTGATAGAATTTGTCAGTGGGCTATCTTACAGGTAATTGAACCTTGCATCATCAATAACCTGACTACTGACACATACTCAGCAATACCGGATAGAGGAATACATAAGGCTCTGCATAAAATGCAGGATGCAATGTGGAATCATCCAGAAGAATGTAAGTATTGCTTAAAACTGGATGCAAGACATTACTATCAGTCAATCAACCATGATCCTCTGAAAGAAAAATATTCCAGAATGTTCAATGATTCTGAACTGGTATGGTTACTGACTGAAATTATTGATAGCATACAGACCGCAGACATTGAAGATCTGACGGCAATTTATTTACTGGAAGAAGATGTTGATCCTGAAACTGGAATACCGATAGGCAATTATTTATCACAGTATTCAGGAAATTTTTATTTTTCATCATTTGACCATTGGATAAAGGAACAAAAACACATCAGGTATTACTTTCGGTATATGGACGATATTGTTATTTTTGCAAAGACAAAAGAAGAACTTGTTGAGTTAAGAAAAGAAATTGATGTTTACTTTAGAGATGAACTTAAACTAAACATTAAAGGAAACTGGCAGGTGTTTCCAACATTTGTCAGAGGGGTTGACTTTTTAGGATACCGAACATTTTACAAATACACTTTGTTGAGAAAAACAACCTGTATAGATATGACTAAGAAATTAACTGCATTGCGTGTAAAAGTGGAATCAGGGAATATGATGAACTATTCAGAATGGTGCAGCTTAAACAGCTATAAAGGATGGCTTGTATCATGTGATTCCTACCGGTTGTATCAGAAATACATAGAACCGTTATTACCCTATGCGGATGATTATTATAAATACAACATAAAACCAAAATCTAAGAAAGGACGGAAAGCGGCATGATTGATTATGGGAGACAGAAAAGTACAGTAAAACCAGAGGAAATTGAGATTACAGAGAAAATGGTATTCATTGCATCTGGAATCTCAGAAATTACAGAAGAAGGTACAGATAGCCAGCCAGGGTTTACTGGGTATGAGTTTGAACTTGTCGGATATGACAAAGATGAGTATATCAAATTACAAGCAACATCAAATAAATCATTGCAGGAACAGGTGGAAACCACTCAGGAAGCACTTGATTTCCTTTTATTTAATGCTTAATGATAGAAAGGGGTGAGACTTATGGGAGCATATTTTGCATTGCGTCTTGAAAAAGGCAAATTGAATTACAACACAGTAGTTCAGAAATATCCACAGTTTAAGGAAGATATTGATCTGATTCTTCTTGCAGATGGGTATGTCGTAAATGAAGACGGTACAGTCACAGAAGTAAAATAGACCATAGGTACAAAAACGACCGCCATATGGCATTTATATAATGTCACAGGCGGTTGTTTTGTGTACAGAAAGGAAGTAATGAAAGAGATTCTACTGGAAACCTATTCTGTTGCACTTCCTATTATTTTAACTGCTCTTATGGGCTACATTGTGTGGCTTTTAAAGAATCAGAAAAAAGATAGGGATGCGAACAGTAAAGGGACCATGCTGTTACTGAAAGTACAATTAATTGAATACCATGACCGTTATATGACAGATGGTGATATTCCATCCTACGCTTATCAAAATTTTTGTGAGATGTATGATGCATATCATGCTCTTGGTGGTAATGGTATGATTACAAAAATGAAACATGAGATTGAAGAATTGCACTTAAAGAAGAAAGAAGGGAATAGTCATGAAAAAAATTAACTGGCTTGTAAGAATTAAGAATAAAGCGTTCTGGGTTGCATTTATCCCGGCAGTACTCCTGTTGATTCAGGTAATTGCATCTGTGTTTGGCATCCAGATTGATCTGGGTGATCTGGGAAATAAATTGTTAGAAGTGGTCAATGCAGTGTTCAGTATACTGGTAATTCTTGGAGTAGTTACGGACCCTACTACTGCTGGAATCACCGATAGTACACAGGCACTTGAATATACAGAACCGAAAAAATAGGGGGTAGGACTGTGGAGATTAAGGGTATTGATGTTTCCAGATGGAATGGAGTTATTGACTGGCCCACCGTAGCAAACTACGGTATGGGCTTCGCTATCCTGCGAATCACGGAAAAGGGTAATGTTATTGATAGTACATTTGAAGCCAATTATAAAGGCTGTACTGCCAATAGTATTCCTGTCGGTGTTTATAAGTATAGTTATGCAGTCAATGTTTCAGAAATTCAATATGAAGCAAAAAAAGTAATTGAAGTCCTGAATGAACGAAAATTGGATTATCCGGTGTTTTTGGATATTGAAGATAAGTGTCAGGAGAATCTGTCAAAACATCTTATGATGCGGATGATTAATGCATTCAGAGAAATCATCATTAAAGCTGGTTATCAGTTTGGCATTTACTGCGGGTACTCCTGGTATCAGTACCAGCTTCCAGAGGATGCGAAAAAGTATGACTGCTGGCTGGCAGCATATCCGTCACAGGATGATGGAACAATGCAGATCAGATTAAAACCTGCCGTTGGTATTGGCTGGCAGTATTCCAGCAAAGCAAAGATACCGGGGATTGCTGGAACAGTAGACAGAAATGTATTTTATAAAGATTACACTGCTGCTGTAAAAAATGAGAATAAGGGGGAAACGACAATGGATAAAGCTATTGAAAAAGTTATCCTGATTGCGAAAAACGAAGAGGGCTATTTGGAGAAAAAATCAAACAGTCAGCTTGACAGTAAAACAGCAAATGCAGGATCTGCTAACTATACAAAATATTGGAGAGATATAGAACCATCCTATCAGGGACAGCCTTGGTGTGCGGCGTTCGTATCTTGGTGTTTCATGAAAGCCTTTGGTCTGGAAAAAGCTAAAAAATTGCTAAAACACTGGCCTTACGTGTACTGTCCAACACTGGGAAATTTGTTTACCCGGAACGCAAACCCGAAAATCGGTGACATTGTTATCTTTTATCATAACGGTACATTTACCCATACAGGACTTGTTACCGCCGTAATCGGTGATCGTTTCTATACGATTGAAGGTAATACAAGTGGGGCATCCGGTATTATCGCAAATGGTGGCGGTGTATGTGCTAAAAGTTACCTCAATAGTCAGATGCCCGGAACTAAGTTCTGTACACCGGATTATAGTATTGTATCTGATGCATCCGCACCTGCAAAACCTGAGAATACATCATCTAATACTACACAGACAGGAGAGGAATATATGTTTGAGCCAAAAACTGTAAAAGCTGGTGACAAGAATACCTCTGTACTTTTGTTACAGGAAATCCTGAGAGCAAGAGGATTCAAAGGAAAGGATAAGAAAGAACTTGACCTTGACCGGTCCGCAGGAGACAATACCATTTATGCCCTGAAACAGTATCAGAAATCAAGAGGATTAGAAGCTGACGGTATCTGTGGAACTGCGACTTGGAATGATCTGATTGCTATCTAAATCCTTGTTACTAATTTGTTACTAAATGAGCAAGAAACTAGAGGATTTACAAGGACTGAACATTTTATAAAATCCTTAAAAATAAGGGTTTACAGGACGTTGCAAACTGGAAGAATTATGTTATAATAAAAACGCTACCGAAAAACGGAAGCAGTGAGAAATGACAGAAATCATTGTTGATTTGAGGAGTATAGAAATGAGTAGCGAAGAAAAAAAGGGGAGATTGTCGGAAGATGATGTAGGTACCGCAGAAGAGACCACAAACTTTGAAGACAGAATCAATGCAACATTGGACAAAATTCTGGATGATGAGGACGATGAGCTTGATGACATAGTAGTTGATTATGAGGATTCTGGAGAAGCAGAGGAAGACGTTGATAATCTTGACAAAACTATTGAGGTTAGCAAGGATAATGGTGAATTCCAGGAAGACTATGAAAAAACAATAGTATGGAATGGTCCTTCCGAACAGGATTCCGAAGAAGAAATATATGAGGAGCCTGAGGAAGAAGAGGAAAAGCCGATAGTCCGAAACAAACACAAATCCGCAAGACCGGCTCCGGTAATTTATGTTCCTGTGGATGACATTGATCAGGAGGTGCCTGTTCCTGAGAATGTAAAGCAAAACAAAAAACACGGATACAAGGGACTCAGAATTTTTGGACTTTTAGTACTGATGATAGCAGTTCTGGGCGGATGTGCCTATGGTGGAATCAGCTATTATTTTTCAAATCGTTTCTTTGAAGGAACCTGGATCAATGGGATAGACTGCTCACAGAAGACTGCTTATGAAGTAGAAGAGCTTATGAAGGAAAAGCTCA
>OHQS01000290.1_pt1 | contig 41875 bp, 38 predicted proteins | sample 1578181 | NCBI WGS metagenome assembly OHQS01 (sample SAMEA3879528, study PRJEB24766) | human gut metagenome | biome: human-associated habitat; feature: feces | place: USA | collected 1985/1987 | reverse complement strand
GGAAAATGAACCATATTAGTACTGATATATATAAATAATTTAGATCATTTACTTACTGATATTTAATGTAATAAATAGATTGATACAATGAAAGCGACTGAACATTTCAAACAGACAATCAAGGCGTATTTGGACGAGAGAGCTAAAAACGATGAACTCTTTGCCGTGTCGTATGCCAAAGAGAACAAGAACATGGATGACTGTGTGACATTTATCCTAAACCAAGTAAAAAGTAGCAAATGCATGGGACTTACCGACGAGGAGGTGTATTCTCTTGCCGTACATTTCTTTGATGAAGATGACATCGAAATCGGCAACCCTATTGCCTGTAATGTGATTGTAAACCATACCGTTGAACTCACAGAAGAAGAAAAGGCACAGGCAAGGCAAGATGCGTTGAAAGAATATCAAGCCGAGCAACTGCGCAAGATGCAGAAGCGTACCAACAAGCCGAAGACACCCAAAGCGCAACCCGAAATAACAACTCCCTCACTCTTTGACTTTTAAGCGTATGAAACCGAAAACTAAATTAGAATACAAGGTCGTGGCTGCCAATGGGCAGTTACAGCCTATCGGACAGGAACCTGTGGATTGGGCTTTCAAACATTGCGTAGAACACATGGCTTTCCGTACTCCAAGCGGAATGACAACTTGTATGGACTGCGGTCACCAATGGCGGAACGATACTAATAATAAACATTGCCGTTGCCCTCATTGTCATACAACATTGGAAATCAAGGATACACTCAGAAGAAATTACAAGGAAAAGATATATTTCTCCGTGATTGACATACAAGATGACCTGCAGTTGCAGCGTGTCTTTCGGTTTGATGTGACATTCCACAAGAAAAAGAAGCCTACGCAATCACTTATAGAAGTGGCAAGAGTATGGATTGATGAAAACGGCAATACAGAAGTGACAGGTCTAAGGCGCACAATGGGATGCTATATGGACAGTTTCGCTTGGAACAGCGAACTTGAACTACGGCAATACAAGGAAGCGTATCTTTATATCGCTGATTGCTATACCTATCCCAAGTGCAGGGTAATTCCTAAGTTAATCCGTAACGGACTGAAAAAATCATTTTTTGACATTGCCCCTCAAAGATTGATGTCTGCCTTGCTGACGGATAGTAGAATTGAGACCTTGTTGAAAGTGAATGATATAACAGCATTGCGTCATTTCGTTATGCATATGGATGATTTGAATTTCTGTTGGGCATCATACAAAATCGTATTACGCAATGGCTACCATATAACAGATATTCAAATGTGGGTGGATTATATCCGTATGTTGGCGAGAAACGGAAATGACATTCATAACGCACATTATGTATGTCCTACAAATCTTAAAAAGGAGCATGACAAGGTACGTGCGAGGCTCAATGGCATTAAAGAGAGAGAAGAAAGAGAACGGCAACGAATAGCAGCAATGGCTGACGAGGCGGCATTTGAGGAAATGAAGCGCAAGTTCTTTGGCTTGTCCTTCACTGATGGTATTATTGTCGTAAGTGTTTTGGATAGCGTGGATGCCTATTACCAAGAAGGAAATGCCTTACACCATTGCGTAGGACAATGCAAATACTATAAGAGACCAAACTCACTTGTCTTGTCTGCCCGAATTGACGGAGAGCGCATCGAGACAGTGGAATTGAGCCTTGAAACATTCAAAGTGTTACAGTCTCGTGGAATTTGCAATGGCAATTCTCCTTATCACGATGCCATTATCAATCTCGTACAAAAGAATGTCGGACTGGTCATAGAGAGAATGACTGCATAATAAATTCGTATTGCAAGCTGACCTCATTATGGTTGGCTTGCAATACCGCTGTCACAACCCGAATAATCACAAAATCCAAGATGCAGTACGAACAAGTCTGCATCTTGGATTTCATCTTATACTTTATCCTGGGAATATGTCTGCTTTCTTCTTGCGACCACGTTTCTTGGGCATTTCGACATCTTTGATGGAAAGTTCCTCGGAGGCATCTGCCTCTTGTAGTTCCAAAGCGGATTTCTCAATGGCTACATCGCCATAAGTCTCATAGGTTCCCTTTTCCTCTATCGAGCCTAACACGTTTTCCAGTTCTACTTTCGCGATATTCACATCCGATGAAGTTTCTTTTGTAGCGGGTGTTTTCTTTCCACTCAGACATTCGATGCAACTGGCTTCTACTTCCAACATGTACTGCTTGTTGCCATTCTTGTCCACATAGCTATGGTTGACCACTCTGCCTTCAACAGCAACAGCTGCTCCTTTGTAGAGTCGATTCTTTGCAACATATGCCAATCTGTTCCATACCACGACATTGACCCATGTCGTGTATTTGCCTTTGTCGCCATTTGCATCATAGTCGCAATCCTTTACCGCTACACGTAGACGTGACACTGTCGTAGTTTTGTCTACATAGTGAAAATCTGGGTCTTTGCCCAATCTTCCCACAAGATTTACCTTATTAACTCCCATGTCTGTTTTACTTGCTTTGTTCTTGAATGTTTCTTTTGGCTGTACTTAGTTTTTCAATGTCGTCAGCCACAATCTGGGTGACATTGTGCGTTACGCCTTCCTTGTCCTCATAGGAGCTTGATGACAAATGTCCTTTCACGTATACCTTATCACCTGTATGGTAATACTGTTGGGCTACTGATGCCAGATTGTTCCACAGTATGACTTCAAGCCATTCTGTTTCTTCTACATTGTCTTTTTTATGGTTGACTCCGAGTGATATTCGGGCAACTATTGTTTCTTTTGTTGTTCGAACGACAGGCTCTGCACCAAGCCGTCCGATAATCGTCAAGTTGTTCATGTCTCAAAATTTTGATTGCTGTCCTTCTTTGCTTGTTCCATTATCTTATCGCGATTCGGGATGCGAGCTGTTCTACCTAAACATACGACTCCCACAACACGAACGCCATAAGCTTGCAGTTCTGCTATATGCGTCCGTATGGAGTCACCAGTAGTACAGACATCGTCTATCAGTACACAATTGCGTTTGCCCACTACATTGGCGTCCACCACGATGTTGGAGGTTACTGATATTTTCGACCTATCCATACTTTTATGCTTACTCTTTCTATGCGCTATATATGTCATGCTGTACATTTCTGGTGTCAGCTCACGGTAGCGACCGAGTTGCTTCGCCAGAGAGCAGAAACGCAAATAATAGTTGCGCTCATTGCTGCATGGCATAAACAGGATTGTCAGGTTTCCACTCAATCCGAGCTTGGCTATGGCTGTCAGATAGTATTCCGAAGCGTCTCTTTTACCTTCTTTGAACTCATTGACAAGCCAAGACAAATCCCTTTGATCTTCTGTCCCAAAATTCCTAATTCTCATAGGTAGATAATAGTCATAGAATACGAATGGAATTGTTTCACCAAGCCCATTTTCAAACGCATTGGGTGTCAGTGGCTGCTCGTTCATGAACTTACGCATGGCAGCACAAGCATAGAACATCATTGCTTTTTGTTCCCCTGCGAGTAGGGCATTACGATAGCCCCACTCGCATTCCTCAATACTGGCACCACGTTGTCCGATTATCATATAGGCATGTGTGGCTTTTGTTTTCCAACGCTTACCCCACCAGTAAGCTATCCTTACAGATAGATAGCTGACTATGATGACAATCGCGATAATATACTCTTCATCCATCAAGCATTAATCTGTTATGGTCACATCCTCGTCCTTACCATCTGCCCATGGTTCAATATCGACTTTGGACACTTCTACCTTGTGGTTGCTGATGGTCAGGGTGTAGATGTATTTCTTACCTTTCTCAAATATCACGCCTTCTGTTGATTGTGCTGTCGGGTATTTTATACCGTCAATGGTGAGATTGAATGACAGTTTAGAGGCTGAACCGCCGAACTTGCTGAATACGAACCACTGATCTTCCAGCGTTCCTTCTCCTGAGACTGTCCCCGTAAAACTCAGTGTTCCTGATCCTTCTGTTGACTGAAACTTTTCTGTTTTCACATCGAAGCTGCCATTCAGCATCATCGAGGAACCAGAGACGATTCCTGTTGTAATGACTCCATCGCCTGTGTAGTCGCCTCTCTTCACTTTTACAACGAGTTTTGAACGGATGTGCTTCATTGTCAACTGCACGGTTGGGTTTGTGTTTGATGCATTTGACACGACATCATACAGATAATCGGTATCGTCATCAACAGACAGAGTCACCTTCTTGTCTTGCATTTTATCGTTATACGGATAAACGGCATACACACGTGCCTTGCTGCTTGTCAAGGCTACATTGTTCAGGAATGTCCATCCGTTTGTACCCTTTGTTACCTTGATGTTTGAGTAGACTGTACCATTGTAGGTGTCATTAACGATGTCATCCACCCACACGCCTAAAGCATCACCATCTACGAAGGATTCTTTTTCCGTAGCTGTCCGAGTAAGACGATACCCCTCTTTGTTCACTTCACTGATACTCAACTGGCATTGCTCCTTGTCTGCGTTGCATCCACATAGATACACGTCACTCTCTGAACACGATGTCATTGCAGCAAACATAGCTCCTGCAACGAGGAATGTACTTGTTTTATTCATTTCGAATGTTTTGATATGTGATAAATTGCGATTGTTTAGCGGCTTTCTTGAAACCACTGCAAAGGTACGGCTGTGAGTTGAAGTGGCGTTATGCTCACACTGACATGTCAGTACTTTTCGCATTTTGCTACTCATAGACTCTTGACCGTTTTTATTATTGTCTTCACACGTTCATCCATCAAAACATTGTTTATGGCATGGTTTGCTGTGGTCAAATCACTTCTGTTGACATATCCCTCTTTTTTATATGCTCTAAGCAGCTTGTGCTTGTATATGGGAGCTTGCCAATACTTTCCGATGTATCCGTAATTGGACAAGGCTTGCATTACTGCACACAACAGCCGCAGGTTACGCACTTTCAATTCTGTCTGCTCGCATCTGAAGAATGCCCTCAACACTTCTTTGGTCAGCGTAATTGGATGTGCAAATACCATCATGTCATCAAGCATTTGCACCAATATCTCTAATTGCCCATCGTTGAGTGATGACTTGAATGTTGGCGTTTTCTTCTCGCTTGTACAATAATGCTTCAATGGTGGCGGTTCCTCACACTGAATACCGACAAGGTTCATTTGCCGATAGCCTTTTGTCACACAATCCTGCATGAATACATACAGGTCTTGATTCTTTACTCTCAGTACTTCCAGTAATAGCAGTATGTCTGCCTTCTTCCAATTCTCAATTGTTCGCTTCTGTCCATCATTCTCGATGGCTACAAATGTCGCTTTTCTTTCCATTTCTAATCATTAAACTGTTTGTCTATATATAGCCTAATGATTGCACGCAACATTATTGGAGTGGTTGTCTCCTTTGTTTACTTACACTTGTCAGCCCATCATTTTTCTTTGCAAAGTTACTGCATTGAGTGAACGTCAAGCATCGCCTTTGGGCTAAGCACTTCGGAATGGAACGGCAGCCTTCCCAAATCAAAGATATTGGGTATTCCGTTCAATTCCTTGTCATTTGCTTGCCTTATCACTCTTGTCATGCAGTTTAGAAATGCACGAAAAATCAAGTTCCCGACAAGCGAAGCGGATAAGGCTTCAATCAAAGGGAAGAAAATAAAATTCAATTCAAACGGATATGAAAGTAAAAAGACTGACAAAAGAACAAGGCAAGCGGTTTGACATCTGCCGTTTCCCTAATTTCCACAAGACAGGCAGTGTGAAATGTATGAAAAGCCTTTATTATGGCAAGGACGCATTGTTGGTACGTTGTGGTGATTATATCTACAACGTGACAAGCGAACCGAACATTTATGAACAAGCAAAATAGTATTGATATGACGAACAAACTGATTACGCCTCAGTTTATGGAGGCAATAAAAAACTTTCCTCTTTACTCACAAGAGGAAAAAGGCAAAGACGCTATTTGTGTGGCTGTATTTACCATAGGACGCATCAGATGGTTTGTTCTTGAAGGACAGACTGAAGGAAATGACTTTATGTTATTCACTATTGTATGTGGATTGTGCGAAACGGAATACGGCTATGTGTCAGCAAACGAATTGGAGAAAATAGAAATTGATGGCTCCAAGTATGGGATTAATGACAAGTTCCATGTATGTCAGGTAAAAGGTTTTACACCAACCAAACTGAAGAACATACAAGACAATGAATTGCGTAGCTTTCTTCATCGCCTTTACTCAAAGCCCCAAAAGAGCTAATTTGTTACATCTGCCGTAGGCTGCCCAAACAGTCTACGGCACAAAAACTATCACAATATGGAAAAGATACAAGACATGGTTATCAGTGTAGCCGAAAAAGAAGGTTGGACTGTCACTATCGAGGAACAGAATGAATTACGCATCACTTTCAATTTTGCAAAGTTCACGCCCCAAGGACAGGATTTCTCTTTCTCAGCCAACACTTTTGACAACGCCCCCGATGTGCTTTTGGAGAATATCTTTGACTATTACCAAGACTACGACCCGGATTACGAAGCCTACCTGTGGATTGGCGAAGACGGACACGGACATAATGGTGCGCCATACCACATTGCGGACATTGTGGAGGATATGAAAGCTGCCGAAGATATGGTGTTTCAGTTGCACACGGCACTCAGTAACGCTTTCAACGCTTAGACCAAACAAAAGCCAGCCGTAAGGAGAGGACAATAACTTCTCCCTACGGCTGACTTCTCTTATCTGCGGAACGTAGCCTTTGCCACATTCTCTTCTTCCGCGTTTTCCTCTTGTAACTGATAGTCAGGCAACTCACAAAGCGTATTATACACGTCCTCGATATTGTCTGCAAGTGACAAGCTGTGGTCGTAGCTGAGAATATGTTGCACTGCCAATCCTGCATTGGTTACTGTCCCGACCTCAAAACAGTCGTGCTCACGGTCGTATTGCAGATGCAGCACATCGCCATTTGGCATTTCAAAGACTGGAGCTTTGCGCTTTGACAAATCAGAAAAGTCTTCGGCAATCATTGCCTTGCCCACTTCTTCCACTTCCTTTGATACCTCAGAAGGCAATCCGTATCGAGTAATACTGTCACGAACATCTTCCTCTGTCACCTTGCGCATCACCTCATAGGTGCCGCCCACACTACCATTATATACCACAGCGTAATGGGCATCGTCTACCAATACATCGTCGCCATGGTTCTGCAAGGCACTCTTATACGTGTGTTCCAAATCAATGGCATCGCCTTGGTCATATTCCTTTGCCTCTTGCAGCAGACGGTCATAGTCACCTATATCTTTCAAACTATCCAATACACTTGTGTCATCGGTACTCTGCAGATAGGCAACAGAAGCGTAATAATATGGTGCAACAGTCTTATTATCTGCAACTTTCTGGTCTGCTTCTTTTACAACATCCTCCGTTTGTGCTTCTTCCAGTTCGAGCGACATCTTATCAATATGTTGATTGATGATCGATGTCGCTTTCTTCACATCAAGCAACGTGGTCTTGATAAACTGTGGTGACTCTTTCAGACTTTCCAGCCACGACTTCAAATAAGCTGCACTGTCTTCCTTGATATGCTTTGCCATGCCATATCGTTGGGCGACAAGGGCACTGCCCAATTCCGCTACCAATTCCTCACGGGCATATTCCGCAGAACCGAAGGATGTCGGCTTGAAGCGGTTTATCTGACTCTCATGGCCTGTCGAATGTGTCATCTCATGCAGTAAAGTGCCATAGAATGCCTCGCCATCCGTAAACTGCTGTTTTTCCGGCACGACTATCTCATTTTTGTTGATTGAGAAATAGGCATTGTCGCCGTATGTGGGTTTGATGGGACAGATCCAGCGGTTGTCTTTAATCATTGTATCGATAGGAGCGAATGAGAACTGTTCGCCTTGTTCCTGCGCCGGTTTTACATACTCTGTTTCCAACTTTGCCCACATCTCGGGACGAGCTTCCTGCAGATTTGTTTGCGCCACATTGAAAACTCTATAGACCTGTAGTTTCGGATATACATTGTACTGCTTCCGCATTTCTTCCGACAGTTGACGGTAGTCATCATATTTGATGCGTTCCTTGGTGTCCTTATCAACGCAGGTAAAGGTGGTTATAAAAAGTAGGCTCGGTTTGCGGCGCCTTACTGCCTTTCGGCAGCAGGTTTCCGCAGACCTGCCTCCGAACCGTACGTACATGTTCCCATGTATACGGCTCTCCATTAATAACATTAATCTATTTGCCATAGCTGTGAATCGTTCGATAGCAATTCTCACATACTGCAAGCGTTTTGCGGTTCTTCTCAATCATCAGTTTATGCCAATTTGTGTCTGGCTTCAATAGCCTGAGATTTCTAACTTGGTACATGACCAAATCTGAGCTAGAGCCACATAATTCGCATTTACCCAGTTTTAGTCTGTCAACCATGGTTGGGAGGGGCGTGTATATGCGGTGATTGAGTTCATCAACATTCGCAAATCTGTTCGCCTCTGCTTTACGCTTGTAGCCGCCATTGTACAGGACAATACACTTTTCATTACCCTTCTTATCCTTATACTTGACTACAAAGTCGCTACCTTTGCGATAGCGTTTGTTTATCTTTCGTATGGAACTGCGGTGTTTCGCCGCAAGGGTTTTGAAGAAACTGAATGTCATGACATAGCCGAACGAGCCTATTACTTGTGACACGTTGTGTGCAAACGCATAGTAGTTGTAGAGACCTCTTATCTCGGAGTTGACTTGGGCAATGATTTCCTCTTCGGGTTTTCCTATCAGATTGTTCCTTCGTATCGGCCACCAGACTTCTCTGCCATTTACAGTCTTGAATTCAACTGCCTTGTAGGCTTTTAGTTTGGATTTTATTGCCTCTACGGGGACTTTCAAAACAACGGTTCCCGTATGGATTCTTGCTTTGTCTCCGTTTCCATTTCGTTTGAGTAAGTCTGATTTCTGTACATGGATATCGTATCCGAGAAAGTGCGCGTTCTCTTCGGAGTGTGTGATTAGTGTCTTTTCTTGGGACATTTCCAAATGTAGGATTTCCTTCATGAATTTGGTTATGTCCTCTTTTATGTTGACACACTCGGCTTTGGTGCCGATTACTCCGATAAGAAAGTCGTCTGCATATCTCACATATTTCAATCTTCTGTATTTTTCATCCATGCTCATTCCGAATGGGATGGTCACCATGATTGCACGTGTGGCTTTGAGCTTACGAAGAAGCGATTGCCTCTCCGTATCACTCTGTGCGACTTTAAGTTTGCGTTGGATTGCGGTCATCCGATTTCGGTATACATTGTATTTTGGGTTAGTCCGCCTTTTAACACCCTTGTCAAATTCTTGGGCATATTGTTTCATATACTTGTCGAATTTGTCAAGATAGATGTTTGCCAGAATTGGGCTTATAATACCTCCTTGAGGAGTTCCTGAGAAGGTTTTATTATATGTCCAATCCTCCATATATCCAGCCTTAAGGAATTTTCTTATTATTCTTAGAAATCGTTCGTCTGATATGCGTTCCCTTAGGATTGCAATCAAAATCTCATGGTCTATATTATCGAAGAAGCCTTTGATGTCTCCTTCGATGAACCACTTCGCTCCTTTGAAGTTTATTTGAATATCCTTAAGTGCAGTGTGGCAACTCTTATGGGGTCTGAAGCCATGAGATGTGCTTTGGAATGCACCTTCATATATGGCTTCAAGAATCATTCTGATTACCTCTTGCACCAGCTTGTCTTCTACCGATGGAATACCCAGAGGTCTTTTGCCTCCGTTCTTCTTGGGTATGTAGACACGTCGTGCCGGATTTGGTTTGTAAGCCTCACTTTTGAGACTCATTATTAGGCTTTCAATTCTTTGAAGACTCATGCCGTCAATGGTTTTGCCATCAGTTCCAGCTGTCATGTTGCCTTGTTTCGCATAAATGCGTTGATAGGCGACAAAGAACATCTCTTCATTGAATAGTAGACGGTACAGCCTTTCGTACTTGTAGTCCGAAACTTTGCTATGTGCTGCTAGATTATTTAATACTAGCTCGGGATTTCTCATAATGTCTCTCACATTTTCCTTTGTTTGTACTAAAGTTGTTAACTGCCTCCCTTCCCCATGTACAAGTCGTTATCTTGCTCAGAGTACTACGGAGGCTCCGTTGCCATATTAGATTTTCAGAGTCTGAAACTCATAGCCTTTTAAGGGCTTTCTAACTTAGGCAATCCCCATTTAGATGCATGTTAACTATTTGGCTCGATAGATTGTCGGATATGACTTACGTCCTTTTGCTCGCATACTGCGATTGTGCCGAGATATGTTCCTGCTCTTCCTCTCCCAGTGTAAGGTCGAGTATCTCGGAGTGACGTTTGTAACTGCTTTCCGTCACCACCGATTCGTGGGTCACTGAACTATCATTCAACCAATCAGGCTTTATCCTCATGACTATCCTTCTTCCTTGCAGACCTAATACAACATAGCAGTTAGTTGCTTATCTGCGTTACCGACATGCTACACTCCCCATACGAGTTTCCTCTCAAGGTAAGTCGGTTGGAAGTAGACCATTGGAACCTAGTCTAATCTCTTGCCAAAGAGATATTTAACATGCAGCCATTATGGGCGCACCAGGAAACGATCTCTCACCCTTCAACACAGACACACGTGGCAATGCCTCTCCGTTGGCATCCTTTTTCTCCGTATTGTTCAACCGCTGCACACAGTCGAATGTACAGAAACGGGGTATCTTCCAACCTTGTTTCTCGCATTGGATGAGCAACATAAGAGCGTTCATACCGTTATAATCTCTACCATTAAGGTTCTTCGGCCATTGCAGTGCACCATCTGTAAACCAAGGCTTTTTCCAGTCTTTGTCAATGCTTTGGATTTTTTCTATCATCATCTCAGCAAACAGGTCCAAAGCTTTTTCCTCACTGCTCGGACCATCACTGGTTGGTTTGTTGTATCTTGCCATAAGCGTCAAGCATTAGGGTTATACGGCTGTGGTACGTATTCCGCCAATTCGTCCACTTTACATGAGAATGTTAGTCGGTCGTTATAGAGTGACAACTCCAGTTCGCCCTTAGCCGTTATTCGGCATCCTGGTACTAACCACGCCTCACGCTCCTTGTTGAAACGGAAAAGTCGTACCCAGATATATTCAAAACCGTTTTCTGCTTTAGTCGCTGAATAAGCTGAAAACATTTGGTACGGCTCACCTTTTTTGCTTTTTTTCTCGTCGATGGTTTTACCTATCTTTCCACGGAACTCCAACTGTCCTACAATGCTGTCTGCCTTTACAATTGTATCGGTATGGATAGCTGTCGCATTCATGTTGTAATACATGTTCTCACCATGTTTCCTGGGGATAAGCACACCGACTGCTTCTATGCGCTGTCCCGTCACAATATTGCCTGCTTCCGTCAGTGTTCCATCCTTCAACACGCTAACTTCAATTGTTTTATTGATTCCGTTCTTGGCAGGTATGACCACTGCAACACTAAATGTTACGAATGGCTTCCCTTCTTTATTCGTGCGACATGTGGCAGCTTTGCTCACCACACCGCAAATAGTTACATTACATTTCATCATAGTCTTGTACTTTAAAAAAGTTATCTCAATCACACTTCATTTATCTGTGCATACTTTCGTTGCGTCCCTGCTGTTCCTGCATTCCTTGCTCAAAATTCTGCGAAGCCTGTTGACTGATGACAATGCTGTTTACCATTCCTGCTACTCGCAACCGTTTGGTCTCTTCGCTCAATCCTTGGTCGTTCAAGGTGGCGGATAGTCTGCTCAATTCTGCTGATGTCAGTTCACGGCTTACTTTGATATTGCCGTTGTCTGCCGTCAGTATCGCCCGACCATTGTCACCAATACTCAGACTGCACTTTTTCATGCCAGATACCAGTGAAGTCAAATCTACAGACCGTTCACTGACTGATTGACTGATAGCAGCCTTCTGTTCCTCGGCTTCTTTGTTATCTATTTTCACAGCCAATATCATCAACGATGAGAAAGCTGTAATTGCCATTTCCAAGATAGGGTCACTGCCAACTGGTAATCCTACACCGCTATCTTCAGACGACAGCAACTTCTTCATCCATGCATCGGGTGACATGCTTTCTGTATTGCTTGGCACATCGGTTTTGTATTTTGCCAACAGGTCATTGCCATTATACAAGGCTTGCTGTTTGATGTTGCCTTTTTGTGCGATTTCTGCCAGATAACTGGACGGATCCACGTCCCGACTTGTCCCGTCTGCTGCAATTGTTTTTACTCCAAAATGCAGATGCTCTCCAGTGGTTCTTGTTCCAGTATTGCCTGCTACGCCTATCTTTTGTCCAGCTGACACGGCATCGCCCACTTTTACATTTACCTCCGACAAATGCATATAGGTGGTTTGCACCTTGCTGCCGTCCTCACGATTGTATTCCACCGTGATACTTTTTCCTCCTGCTGTATTCACATTCTGGTTGACGGCTACCACCTTACCGCCATTCTCGGTTGCTAATACGGCATCATGCTTACAACGGATGTCTATGCCTTTATGCATTTGCTGCTTGCTCTTGTCCATCGGATCTTGACGCATACCGAACGGAGAAGTGATGAATAGATAGGTTTCACGGAGCAAAGGGAATGAATACTTGCCATTTGGTCGTTTGTCTTGTACTTGTTCTTCGCTTGCTGCTTGTCTTGGATTGTTCTCCACTCCAAATGACTTCCCTTGCGCCTTCATCTCGCTCATCACTTGTTGGTCATACTTCTGTAGTCCATTCAGTTCAATGATGTCCTGCAAATCTGTTGCATACCCCATACCTGATGCGTACCCGGCTTTGGCAATCCCTTTAGTCCAACCCTTATAGTCATCTGGTGACAGCTGAAAGCACTTGGCATAACGCTGATTGTTTGCGAGGAACTTGGAATGGTGCTCGTAGCTGTCTGCCACAGAACTGTACTTACAAAACTGTAGGCTCGGTACAGGGCGCCTTGCCGCCTTTCGGCGGTAGGTTTCTCCGTACCTGCCCCCAAACCGTACGTACATGTCTCCATGTATAAGGCTTTCCATTATTAACATCAAACTATAGTTCACCTTTTTGTATCTTAGCATTGCAACATTGACAAACTGCAATAGTTTTGCGTCTGCGTTTAAGCAGAATTTTCTCGACCTCCGTATTTCCTTTGAGCATTGTGAGTTTACGAATATGGTGCATTACCAATTCATCTTTCTCCCCACAAACCTCACATACACCAAGCCTTAGCCGTTCTGCTAAAGTCGGGTATGGTAGAAAACCAGTGACGGGCATTCTATCACACGTTATATCTTTGATGTTGCGGTTGAGTTTGAAACCTTTATTGTAAAGTATAACCTCTTTTTTTCCCCCCTTATCAGTGGTGTATGGGATGACAAAGTTCTTATCTTTGCTGAACTTTGTTATAACCTTACTTATACTGGTATTGAGTTTTTGAGCGAGAGTCATTAACATACTATACTTCATAAAGTAGAAGAATTCCCAACCTACATTGCCGATATTATGAGCAAGTGCATAGTAGTTATAGAATCCTCTTATTTCCGCATTGTATTGTGCAAGGATTAACTCTGGCTTCTTGCCGATAAGATATTCCCTACATTTTGGGCGCAGTTTGGTCTTGTTTTTGACCACCTTGCTACTCAATGCATCGTAAGAGGTAAGTCTCTTTCTACAGATATCTTTTGATACCCATAGTCTTACTCTACCATTTTTAGACCTTTGCGTTCCGCCTTTTGCTGTTTTGATTGTGGATTCCGAGTGTTTTATACTTATTTCATAACCGAGAAACTTAGCAGCGTCTTGACCATGAGTAATGAGAGTTTTCTCAGCTGAGAGTTCAAGTTTGAGTGATTCTCGCATGAATTCAGTGATATCCTCTTTCATTTTCTCGCAGTCTTCTTTACTGCCCGCTACTCCAATGAGGAAGTCATCTGCATACCTAACGTATCTCAGACGTTTATACTCCTCGTCCATATCCATTTTGCATGGGGTTCGCAAAAGTTTCTTGCGCTCTTCCTTGTATTTAAGGTAGAGTGCTTCTCTTTTATCGGCATCTGTGGCTCTTTGATACTTCTGTTTCAAGCCTCTGATGTGGCTTTCAAGCCAACGATACTCACTGCTTACTCTGCGCGCTTTGCCTTTATTGAACGTTTTCGCATACTTATCCATATACTCGTCGAACTCATTGAGGTAGATATTAGCCAATATTGGGCTAATTATTCCCCCTTGTGGCGTTCCCGAGTACGTAGGATTGTACTTCCATTGTTCAACATAGCCAGCTTTCAAGAATTTTCTTATTAGCCTTATAAAACGCTCATCCTCAATACGTTTCTTTAGAATATTTACAAGAACTTCATGGTCTATGTTATCGAAGAACCCTTTTATGTCTCCTTCAATAAACCATTTAGTTCCAGTAAACTCCACTCCGATTTTTGTTAGTGCTGTGTGGCAACTTCTATTGGGTCTAAACCCGTGAGAAGTGTCATAAAAGGCTCCTTCATATATAGCTTCAAGAACCATGCGAACCACTTCTTGCACTAGTTTGTCCTCGAATGATGGAATTCCCAAAGGACGCATTTTCCCATTCTTTTTGGGAATGTAGATGCGTTTTGCGGGTTTGGGTTGATAGCTTTCATCTTTTAGAGTAGCAATGATTTTGCTAATTCTTTCAATGCTCATTTGGTCAATAGTTTTCCCATCAGTACCAGGAGTCATGTTTCCCGGTTTTGCATAAATGCGCTGATAGGCGCTGTAGAACATTTGTTCATTGAAAAGAATTCGATACACTCGTTCAAACTTATAGTTTAAGTCTGAACTGTGTGAACTTAGATTGTTCAATAGTAACTCTGGATTTCTCATACGTCTCTCACGTAATCTTTAAGTTTATATTGAAGTTAATAACTGCTTCCCTTCGCCATGTATGAGGCTTTCCCCCACTCAGACTACTACGGAAGCTCCGTTACCATGTCGGGTATTCAGGCTCTGTAAGCCATAGCTTTGCAGCTTCCCGATTTAGGTAATCCCCGTTTAGTGTATGCGTTAACGTAGCGCGATAGATTGTCGGATGCGACTTTCGTCCTTTTCTCCGCTTATTGCGGTCGTGATGCAGTTTGTTCTTTGCCTCGTGTTTACGAAAAATAAAGCGAGGTACTGCATAATAACGTCTATAACTACCTTCCATTATTGCTAGCCCGAAGAGCCACTTGACTATCGTTCAATCAATCAGATTTCATCCTTGTATCTATCTTTTTCCCTTGCAGTTCAGTCGTGACTTGGTAATTAGTCAACTTACTACTTCACTGACATGCTACACTCACCTTTGAGTTTCCCCTAGGGTTAAGTCAGTTGGGAGTAGGTTGTTTTAGAACACTAACCTAACCTCTTGCTAAAGAGGTGTTTAACACATACCCTTACGGGCGCACTTTCATTGGGCTTATCATCCGTATATACCAGATATTCACCTCCGTTCTTCAACCACGAAGCTGTTGCTTTGATGCCAAAGTGATTATTCCCCAATCGTGACAGTTCACTCTCTCCATTACTGCTTTCCAATATGCCTTGCGCTAAAGTAACAGAGGCAGGAATGCCATAACGCTTCATCTGCTCCATAGCCGCCTCTGCATATTGGTCGGCATATGCTTGGTTCTTGCTCATTGTTCTTGTTACTTTTTGTTATCCTTTTACTGTACTTAATCTTATTGGTATATCTACCGCTTCATTCCTCTCGATGGTTCTACCAACTCTTTCACCTCCTCCTGCTTGTGCCGTTTGGGCTCTTCCAACATATCGCAGATGGCTACTCGTTGTCCTTCCCGTATCAGTTTGGGCAGGTAGGTGTCAAGGGCATGGTATGGAAAGCCTGCCATTTCTTTGATATTGCCACTTGCTCGTCTGGTCAGCGTGATTCCTAATATCTCAGACCCTTTGCGTGCATCTTGATTGTACATCTCATAGAAATCACCAATGCGGAACAACAATAATGCATCTGGGTGCTTGGCTTTCAAGTCTTCCCATTGCTTTTTTATGCCAGATGATTTTTGCTCTTTCTTGCGTTGGGTTTCTTGTGCTTTCTTTTCCTCTGTTGCTTTTTCCTCCTTGACCTTCTCCTCGGATTTGTCTTGTTTGTCTTCTTCCTCGTGATATTCCCGGTGTTCCTCTTCATGCTTCTCTGTGGTTCCTTGCTGTTCCTGCTTCACCTCGGTCTCCACTTCCTGTTTCTCCGATGATGTCAGTTCTTGTTTTTCTCCTGCTTTCAGCACGTCAGCAAATAGGGTTGCTGCCAAATGGGTTTTATAGCTGTTTCTGTCTTCTGCTACCCATAACCGCTGCCATTGCTGTGGGGTAATGCATCGGGGCTTCATCTTCTTTCCGTCGATGGTTGCTGAACAAAGAATGCCATTTTCTTTGGTCTTGAACACGCATACACGTTCTATGCGGTTCATATCAATGTCCTGGTCATAGCTCCCGAACAGGTCCACTTTCAAGTCAGGTTGTACGGCTGCACGATGGTGATACTTGTTTGCCAACTCCATCTTTAATGCTTCAAAATTGTCCATCGACTGCTTCAGTGTACTAAAGAACTGGTTGATGTCTGCCTTGTCTGGATATATGCTATATCCGTTCTGTCCCTCGGGCTTGATATACAATGCCCAACGGTTTTTGTCGTCTTGTATCATCTGTACTTGACTGAACCCAACATCCTTGGCTCGCTCTACAGCAGGACTGGCATCTAATGTGGATAGATGTTCTAACGACCAATTTTTCAGTCGGGCGATGTCTACTTGCTTGTCCGCAAAGTAACTGTCATCGGGGCGATACCCCAATGCTCCGTCAGGATTGTAGAAGCGTACGGTTTCGATGCCTTCACGTTCCAATGCTTTCTGGATGCGCTGCTTGCTCATGCCCTGTATCTCATTGTTCACTTCTAGTGATGCTCCTGACGGCATAACCACGTCGGCTGTCTTTTTATCCTTGTCGATGACTAATACGATGGTCTTGTTGTCTTTGTCGGGATGCTGTTTGATTTCATCCGCTATGAGATAGTGTTTAGGCAACTGGTCCATCAGTTCTTTGGTCTCTCGCTGATTTCGCATGGTGGAGTATTCTATCTTTTCTCCTTGCTCTGCCTTGCGCATCACTAAAAGGGCATTGTTTACGTCACTCTCTACAGCATCTATCAGGCAGGGATTCTCTTTCAACTCACGAACCCAGTAATCTGTCAGATGCAAGCCTTCTTCCGACAATCGCGCTGGCAGTCCCAACTCCAACAGTTTCACTCCTGAAGCTAATTCTGCCACCAATCGTTCTCTTTTTATGGCATCCTCCGATGGGGCTGTACCATTTTTCATCACCATGCCTTCACGTGCCAACCGCTGCTGATGTCCTGTGGCAGAGACAATCTGGCGCAATGTTTCTTGCACATAGTCATTGTAATGCTCAAAGTCCTTTTGGCGTGGCATATACACTGCATCCTTTTCCGTGTCATAATGTGCGACACCGCTGCCGTCCGTACGTATGGGTACCAGATTGTCACGCATTTTCAATAGGAAGTCATTGAAGCGAACATGCATGGCTCGCTCATCTCCTTCTCCCTGACCTCGTTCCTCAGCTGTGCCATAATCTGCCAACAGTTTTTTGTATTCTTTCTCATTGGCAAATGGCATTGTGGTCTGGTCAATGCAAAACAGTGTGCGTATCTCTCGATTGTGCACACCTTTATATTGCTTCTGCTGTTCTGCATCCAATGCCTGATAGTCGTTTCGACTGATAATATCCTTTGGATTGTTACGATTGACGTATTGGTTCCAATTATAGAAAAGGAACGGTACTCCTCGTTCGTGTTCCCTTACTGCTACTCCTTGTCTTTTTGCCTCACTGAAAGGCATAAAAAGGTTGGTCTTGCTACCAGACTTGTCCGAATGCAATGACATGATCAATGCATTGAACGGACTTACTGTCAATCCCTTGGGATAGAAACTTGGATAGGTCTTACCTGATGCGTTCAACCAATATCCTTTTGCTGATGGCGCACTGCCCAACGCCGTAGAGAGTAATTCCACTTGTCTCTCTGCTGCCGTTTTCTCTGCCTGACTCTTGTCTTTCATATTGTACTTTTATTATACTCTTATTGTATTCCTCTTGATCTGCTGACTGTCTCACGCTCCTCACGACCATTCTCATACTGCTGCATGGCCACAGATTGCATCTGCTCATTTTTTGCAAGTATCGCATTGGCAAGGGTATTCAACGGCAACGCCCCTGCCTGATATGCATCCACCACGGTTTGTGGCAATTGAATGGTACAGGGCACCCGGTCGATATGTACTATCAAACAACTGCCTTTTAGCACTGGATTGCTTAAACGTGGATTCAATGGCTCGTCTGCATATTGTCTGTATGCGACTTGTCGATTGCTTGCTGCATATCTATCTGGCACTACGCCTTCATTAGCTTTCCTCTCCAATGCTTCATGTCCGGCTTTATTTATCAGATTAGCTCCTCCCATACCTATCAATAACATTTTAAGTATCGGATTCTTCACGAACATTCCTGCCACAATACTTGCCAATGGTATCATGCTGTTGTCCATGTTCAAGGACTTTGTCTTGCCAGTAAGCAATCCTACTAACATATCTGGCAACATGGCGAGCACATAGCCAAGGTTATGGGTGATGTCACCGAAACCGTCCAAACCGAAATTTGCCAACAGTCCTTCCCAACCGTTTTCATTGGCTTGCTGTGGCTGTTCCGCTTGATCCTCATCTGATGATGCGTCAACAGATTGTGCTTCTCCTGAACTGTCAGTTCCCTGTTCTTTTTCCGTTCTTTTGCGCTCTGCCTCTTTCTGTTTTGCCGCTTCTTGCTGAGCCTTTTCCTTCAGATAGTCATCTTCCTTTCCTGGTGCTACAATCAACGGAACGTCCTTGTATTTTGGATCCTTACGTATGTCTTTGGGCTTCAGAAAGTCCGTATTGGGTGTAAACACCGGGAAAGGGGATTTGTTATTGCTGTTTGTTGTCCATGTCACAGGCTTGTATTTTTTTGTTGGTAACTTGATTTTATGTGATAACTGTCCGTTAAGCGTTTGCAGGAAACCTCCAGATTCTTCAAGTTCATTGGCATGTTTACGAAAGCCGTTGAAGACATTGCTGTTACTGCCAAAGATTCCTTTGCTGATGCTTAGCTCCATTACCTGCTCCTTGCGTTGTTCCGTACTGCCAACGGTTTTGTCTAAGGCAAATCCTAATGCTACATCGCAGCCAACGAACTTGGCGAAGGTTGTCCAACCATTAAAAGCTCCCATCGATACGGCATCTACTGCAGAACCTGCCACTCGTCCCGTAACTTTCTCTGTGGTACTGGGCTTATAGGCTTTCTCGCTTCTTGCCTCAATCTCTTTGGTTAATGGGGACTTCATCAATTCCTCAGTAAATCCCCAGATACTTTGCTTGGCTGCCTTTCGCATGATGTATTCCATCGATGATTTGGGGATGTCATCCACAACCAATTTGTTGATCATCAGGTCTTCCATCCGCTGACCGATATATGCATATGCCAAATCGCATCCTATTTGTTTGGACAGTGCATCGTATTTTGTACGTCCGATTTGTTCCACTACGGCTTTACGCCATTCTGCTGACAACAATGCGAAGTCACGCTGCATCGCTTTGTCATTTTGCATTTTCTCATTGCACATTCTGAGATAGTCCTCGGTGGTCTTGCTGTTCCACTCGCCAGCTGTGCGCACTGCTTGCCAACCCATGTCTATCAACATAGGATTGGATGATGCCATGATACCTGCCGGACTACGCTGGTAGTCTGCCAGTTCCTTGACTTGCTTGTCGTTCAATGTCTTTCTGACTTGTTTCATTACAGACAAGACACTGCTTTCAAAGTAATGTTGCAGACTATATTCTATCTCCGCAAATCGTTTGCTGTTCTTTATGCTCATTGCTTTGTTACTTACAGGGTTTGGTTCAACAGTTGCTCTTTGGTCTGCTCTATCGCATGATGGTATACTTCCATCTGCTTTGGGAAATATTCAGTTAGCCACTCGTCTTTCTCTATGCGGTCAAGAATAAACAGAATGGCTTGCTGACGTTCTATCTCCACAGAACTCTCTCCGTTCTCATGATTGTTGAACCAGGCTTTGGTCCACCATCTTACTCCCGCGCGGTCGGGGTATACGCTGACTATTCTCGGTATGTCGAAGCTCTGAATGTCAACCTCCAAATTCATTAATGGATCGATGACTCCACTACTGCTCAGGAGGTCGCTGTGGACTTTTTTTTTAATGCTTCATTCAATGTGGATAGGAACACATTGTGGCGCAACGCCAAATAGTCAAGAAAATCCCCAATTAGGAGGTTCTGTACCTTACATGCCAATGGTACACTTCTCTGACTGATACCCAACGGATTGCTCATGCTTGGCATAACCTCAAAGAAGTAGCGTTTCATGGCTCCCAACGAGAAAATATTACGTAGCGATTGTTCCCGATGGGGCGACAATGCGTATTGTCCATGCCGTAGGTCATCCATATATAAAGGCAGATAACGCAGCATCAATGACTCGATTTCTTCTCTGTCGTTGTCATATTGTGTGGCGATGTTCATGTCAAAATCGTCAATGTCTATCGCCCCGATCCTTCCTTGATGTTTCAATGCTTTAATATTGCAATAAAGCATGGTCAGGAATTCCAACGGATTCAGTTCCTCTCCGTCGAATTTTACACTGATATGCAATCGGTCGCTGCTCAGGCTTACTGCTTGTCCTGCTACTACTGGCTCCCCGAAGTTGGCATACACATTGGCAAGGTGTCCGTAGATTACCTCGTATTTACCATATCGTATCGTTTGGTATATGCCGTGTATGCTGTCACTGCCAACTCCAGATACGGTGCCACTTGCCACTGCGGACAGAGGATAATGGTTGACCATAAAGTCCAGTCCGTGATGAAAGAACTTTTCTCCTGTAGATGGATGTGTCTGTTCTCCATATCCCAATGTCATTGCCACTTCTTTACCAGGCTGCTCCTCAAACGGCATACAATATCCGCTCTTGGATTGTAATATCATTTCTTCTGTATATTGCATTTTCCTTATTTTACTCCTCCGAATTTGTTTATAGCTGTATCCGTTTTCCGATTGTTGCCCACAGTTTAAGAGCGACCAACGGTTTTTATTCTGTTTATCGCCGTATCTGTTTTTCCGAGTGGCACATCGTGCCACAGCTTTGCATTCAGTTAAAGCAGTCGAGAGTTTACTCTCGTAAGGCTTTAGCTGGATGTAAAGCAAGTCGAAGACTCGAAAAACAGATACGGGGTTTATCTCGGTTTTTGTCTAAAGACCACCAACCCTTCAAATCTCAGCTATCTTCTCATTCCTCTTACTTGTGTATCTTCGGCTGTGGCCACTGCTGTACTACGCCTTTCTCCTGCGTTACCACTTCCCATCATCTGATTGAGGTTGGCATTATTGCCCACCAACATCATGCCGAGCATGGTTCCTGCTATTTTGCCCAACCATCCGAAACGACCAAAGATGAGATAAGCTGCTGCCACCAGTCCCGCCAGACTCAATCCCGACACTTTGCCTTTGCCGAGGTTACTGAAGAAACTGCCGAACATATCCAGTCCGTTTCCATTGAAGATATTGCGGAAGAACTTGCTCATGCCGCTCCACTTGCTGTTGATGTCGCCCATGGCATTGTTCATGCTGTCTACTGCTTCTCCTGCCTTGTCTTTCAATTCCTTTACATCGCTGGCTGTTCCTGCAATGGCGTTGGTTGCTTCTTCTCCGATAACGGCATCACTTACAATGCGTGTCACACTCTTGTCTGTGGTGAGTTTTTCCCAACCGACATATCCTACAGCTCCTCCTACAGTAGCTGTCTTTACCGCTTTGCCAGCGTGATTCAGGGTTTGTGACGGATGAATCACAGAATTGCCTATAGACTTTGCAGAGGCTTTCGCTCCAGTCTTTGCGGCTCCCAATGCCTTGCCACCTACTGTTAATAGTTTACTCCAAAATGACATATTCTATCGTTTTTTGTTATTTCATTATTTATTTGCCTCATATCTGCCTTATCCGACCTACTATTAATAGCCTTACAATTCCCTACAAAACTTACTATGCCTACCTTCATCCTCAACTTAGAAAGGCTTAAAGAGGCTTATCTCAGCTTATTGCTAAGGCATCACGTTTCGTCCGGCTTGTTTCCATCTTCTTTTTGCAGCATTCACGATTTCTTGTTTGTTGGCTTTTTGGGGCTTTGATCCTTCGTCTATCTCCAACCATATATCACCCATACTTGTGTACTTCACTGCTTTTGTCAGTCGTTGCAGTTTCTTGTTCATCACTTTCAATTTCGGACGAATTCCAAGCACTACTTCCATACGTTCTTTCTCTGTCATCTTATTCTTTGACAGACATACTGTTCGTATGTCATTTACGATTTCTACGCTGTTCAGTATCAACTCACGATAGATTTTATTGCGCTTGGTGGATAACGCTACGGCCAATCCATTACTCGGATGGGCATCCAGTTGTTTGATTAGTCCACCCATGTTATTTGTGAGCTGCGTCACCTCGTGATAGAATCCGTAGACCTGCGCTGCATAACACACAATCGAACGAAACGAGTCAAGGTAGTTGTTGAACTCTCGATGCAAGTCTGTAGTTGCCTTCACTTCTTCCTTTGTCCAGATATGCCCTGTGGTCATCATCAACATCACTTGTTCTTGGTTCTTCAACTGTTTCTCTGCCTTGTTGGTGTACATCAGTATCATTCCCGTCAACGTTGGGTCTGACTGGGCATAGGTTTTGGCAATGCTCAGTAGCATCACTATCGCCACAGCTCCTATATATTTTACAACTCCCATTTATTCCATTGCTCTTTTGTACAACATTGTATTTGTCCTAATCAACCTATAGCTTAGTTGCTTAGGAATTTGTCCAATAAGACTTGTTCCTTATAATAGGGTTCTTATTCTCCTGTCACTTGCGCTGCTCTTCGCCATCGCCCCATTGCTTGCCTTGCAACATCTACATTGTTTCTGTCTATCATTCCTGCCGTAGCATTATTCCATACGTCATTGAATGTATAGTAGCGTATGCTCAGATACAACCGATGGAGTTTCTTGCTGAAACAGCTGAGTTTGTCGTTCAAAGCCCAAAGGGTCTTGCTTCGGTCTGCTCCTGTTATCATGTTCTCGTTACCTCCTTTCGATACGGCATCGTTCAGCAAGGTAAAGACTGAAACCAATTCTGTAGCTGTCTCAATATACAGGTTGTTCATTGACATACTCGCAACAATGCCTTGCGGATTATTGTTGATGGCTTTGCGCAACTTGCCCAAAGTGATGAAGATTCTCACTCCGTCATCATATAGATGGGTACAGGCTTTCAACGAAGAGGCGTAACCGCTAATGTCTTTCAAATAGCTGTTGTATTGTTTCTGCCATTTGTGCATTTGATTGAACTCGGCTGCAATGGTATTCTGTAATATGGCTGTTTTCTTCTGACCATTGATCTGACTGTCTATCTGCTTTTCCGACAGTTCATTACCCTCTGCCAGTGCCATCCATTCCAATGGATTTGATGCAGTTATCTGTGCCTTTCCATTCATGGCTGTTCCCAGAGCTATTCCCATCACCAATATCATTCTTCTCATTTTTACCTCCTCATTCCTCCTGATTTTCTTTCGTCTGGTACTCCCAATGGTTCGAATTCTCCTTCCAGTGATTTGATATGCTCCTCACTTGGTTTGTCCAACAACACATCATTCCAATCTTTTGCCCACATGGGGATTGGCATGACTCTAACGTTGTCTGGATTTAGACCTTGCTCTTTCGCAATTTGTTTGAATAGCTCCACAAATTCACGTCCTGCCTTATCGTTATCAAAGCATAGATAATGTTGGGCTTGCGGTGTGGCTTCCAACATTCCTTTTATCTGTCCTTTGGTTGGTGAACCGCCAGTAGATACGTATATGCCCTTACGGGATAGCTCGGGATTTTGCTTTATTGCCTCACGGTGTATCTGATAAAATGACATAGCATCATAGGCACTCTCAAACCATCCGACACCACCTACACGATCCAAAGGTTCGTTATTCAAGTTGGCTATCCACAGACCTTTACTTCCATTGCTGCCCTCGGCCTTGCCTTTATATGTACTGCTTCCATCCATTCTTGGACGACCGCGTTCTTCCAGTCCGACAATGGTGTTGTCTCCCGGCTTGGTCAACGGAAAAGCCAAATTGGTATATTTCAGTCCGTCGTTCCTGTGTTTGGTCGCAAGAACAAAGTGCTTGTTAAAGGCATACTGTGTATACAGGTCTATACCTCTTGGCTTGAAGTAGAAATAGAATGGCTTTTGGGTGTTTCTATCTCCTGTGTCAAAGTTCAACAAATCATAGTCTTTTAATGAGAATTGATTACTTGTTGCTTTTGGTGCCAATATCGGGTTGTAGTGCTCTTGCACTGGATTGTTCAACAAGCGGTTGCATACCAAGTTTACCAATCTGTCCGTGGACATTCCTGCTCGATATTCGTCAAATTTTTCTGGATGTTCCTTGATGAAGGAGATTACATTATACAGTTTCTGACGTGGTGGCTGAAAACAGCATTTACCGTTGGCTGTCACAATAAACTTGTCTCCTCGCACACGTCGTCCTTCACTGTCAGTACGGATATACGACGGATAGCGCAATCCATCTCGTTTATTCAGATGATAACCTGCATCCACGAGCACGTCTTGTATGCGCAATCGCTGCAAGAAGTCATTGTATGTCAAATCTCCGTTCATTAATATCCTCGTCGTATTTCTGTTATTTCCTGATTCATCTGTGCTTCGAAATTTCTCGCTGCCACCTCATTGGGCATGTCTACTCCGGGCTTGAAGTAGGGGCGTGGGGGATGTCTTCCTTCCGTGCAATCTACATAGATTTCGGGATGTGGATGATGGCTCATTCCATGCGCTACTTCTGATGTCACTACGGCTCCTGCTGCCAAAGCTGCAAAGATTTTGGTTCCCAATCCTGTGCTTGCTTCAGGACGTGACTTCATGTCCACTTCCTTAAAGATGTTGGAAAAGAGCTTCATACGGTGATAGTCATCCACTGCCATAAACTTGTCATATTGTTTCTGGCTTATTTCATGACTGATGGATTCTCCGTTGATAATGGCTGTCATGCGGTATTTCACGTCGCTCTTTTCTTGTTGCTTTGCTGATTGTCCCTGCTCTTTTGCTTGCTCGCTTGCTGCAACTGGTGCTTTTGTGTTCTGTATCTTTTCGACATAGATTTCGTCCACTTGCACCTCACGGCCGTTCTTTACTTCTCGGTACCAACCTTTACTTTCGTCCAATAGGTTCAGGTCTTGTCCGTTTACCGATGCGTCACCATGAATCTGTGGCTCTCGCTCCACAGTCAGTTCTTCGTCTGGTCCGGCTTCAACAACTGGTTGCTGTCGTTGCTCCATTTCTTGCTGCACTTCTGGACGCAACCCTATATTGATGCGCTCTTTGCTGTTCAGCATATCCATGGTAACCTTGTCTGCAAAGTCATCTTTGATTACATTGTTCAGTATGTCCAGTCGTTTGCCTATTGGCATTTGCTTGATGGAGTTGTTGGTCAACGCCTTCAACTCGTCTTCTTTCAAGTCATACACCATGTCTACATTCGTGGCTTTTGACTGGATGGTAAGTGTTTTGCTCTGCTCATCAATAATGATACCATGCGATGAAAGACATTCCTGCCATTTCTCGTTGGAGAAATATACTGGGGATGTTATCAACTCCTTGTAGGGTTTGGCTGGTTCATTACTTCTTGGTCTGCTTACCACTGGTGTTACCACTGCTTGCAGATTTTGCAGTACATCTTGATTTACAACTGGCTGTTGTGCTTGTCCCTTATAATAGAACCCATAACCGCCTGATTGCAGTTCTCCTGGATTCATCCTTCTGTCCCAACGCTCTGATACCATTGGGGCTTGCGGATAGAAAAGTTGACCGCCAACTCTTCGGAGATGCCAGCCATCTTGCATTCTCGGTGTCCATCCCCAAAAGTGAGGAGGGTGCATACAATACCCTCCTGTTCGTCCATACTCACCAATTCCTACACGATACCCATGTAGTCCCATTGCTACACGTCCGTTGGCATTACGGGCATGCACGAAGTTTTTAGGCAGATAAAAGTCATTGCCTACAACACTCGTGAAGGTATTATAGGCTGTCTTGTTGGCATAGCTGGTTCCCCAGTCTGTCAATGCAAGCATTTGTTTCTCGGTGAGTCTGTAGGTGAGCAACGGACTGTCATGTCCCTGCACTGCCAACTGATACCCATTGCCATCGGCAATGATGTGCGCTTGCATACCATTGCGCATAAGCAGATCACGCAACTCTGGGGATATGTCCATCTGCCTTGGATTCAATTGTTTTCTTATCGCCATTCTTTTCTCGTGTTTTTAGTGATACTTCTACGCATCCCCTCGCTCCAGTGCTTCTTCCAACAATTTGTCTTTATATGCTACAAACTGTCTCGCACTGTCCTCGCAGATGCACAATCCCTTGTTTAAGCAGTATTGTGTGTATTCTTCCTGCCATACCTCTGAGTAATGGTTGACATAATCCAACCAACCATATTCTCCTTTCTGAACTTTTTCTACCAATACTTCCTCTGGATAATATTTGTTCTTTGCCATTCTTCTCGTATTCTGATTTTTCTATTGTTATTCCATATTTACCTACTATTCTCCGCCACGGCTTAGTCGGCTTAAATAGGCTCAGTAAGGCTTATGCCTAACAAGCCCCCAACGGTTTTTATTCTGTTTATCGCCGCACCTATCTTCCGAGTGGTGTCCACAGTTTTGCAAGCCCCAACGGTTTTTATTTTGTTCATCGCCATTTTTGTTTTCCGAGTAGTGTCCACAGTTTAAGAGCATCGAATGTTTTTATTCTGTTTATCGCTGCATCTGTTTTCCGAGTGGCACATCGTGCCACAGCTTTACATTCATATAAAGCAGTCGAGAACTCGTTCTCGTAAGGCTTTGTATGGATGAAAAGCAAGTCGAAGACTCGGAAAACAGATGCGGAGTTTTTTCGGTTTTTGTCTAACTTCCACTCAGCATCTGGTTTTTGTCTAAGCCCACCCTGTAGCACACCCCCAAATGAGCCCTACCTTTTTAATGATGTCCCACTCTTGCAAGATGTCCCTCTCGCTTGCGTGACAACTCATTCCACAACTCTTCCGTATAATCATCCTCACTGACATAGTCAAGATTACCGTCTTCGTCCATCACCCAACAGCCATAACATCCGAATGTGTATTTATCCCATTCTCTTTTAGTCTGCTCTTGCCATTTCCTGTCATCACCTTGGCATAGTCTGATGCCAGTGCTTTCATTCAGGTCAATGCCAACTGTCACGGGGTCTTCGTCCATTACGAATGTAAGCGGTTCACCGTGCTGAATGACTTTTACTTCTGCTGAACTCAGGTGCATTTCTCCTGACAGTACTTGCAAGTTGCGACCAATGACTGGTGTGGGGGCATACATCACTTGGTTGGTCTCTGCATCCAGCTGCACGAATGCTTTGCTCTGTTTCCCGTCCATCATCATGTCTGCAAGGATGGCTTTTCCTGATAGCAACTGCTTCTGTTGTTCCTGGTCATATTGCGCCAAAGGTGCTTGGCTCAGTACTGGATAGAATATTACGTCTACCTTACCATCTTCCATGCGTACAAAAGCGAAACGTGTTCGACTCTTGATAACATTCTCATTTTCATCCTCCACCTGTATGGGCAGTACTGGCGAACGTCTTCCCTGACCAATGTCTTCCAATACATGCATGGGCAGGTCTTCAATCATTTCTCGTGTCAATCCGTACTTGGCAAGTGTCTCATACGGCACTTCATGTTCTTCTATTATTGCTTTCATATTTGATTGTATTTATTGATTTTCAACTGTGCAGTCTTTTGCCTTTAACGCAAACATATACGCCACACATCAGCAAAATTATATTGGAATGCGGCCATTACAAGAATATCGCTCATTCTTGGAGCTTACATTTATGCTAATTTATAATTCAAGTATGATAATCAATGAATAATCATACTTGATTCTTATTTGATGTTATATTTTCGTTCCTTCAATCTTCGCAGTTTTGCCTTTCCTTTTCCTAATACTACTTTTGTCTACATGAAAAAGTTTTTATTGGTCTTCATAACTGCTGTCGGGCTCTCTGTCTCTACTACAGTTCATGCTCAGTTCTACTCCGTAGATAATCATAATCGTCGTTACAAGGTTAAGGTAATAACATCACAGACAAAAAAAGAGGCACCACTTTCTCGTGATACCTCTTCTATTAAGCTGCCATCAGTCATTGACTCAATGGCTACCAATGATTTTACAACAAATAAGCCTGTTACTGCAAGCTCACTAATCTCGTTTCCTCTTCAAAATATTTATATAACGTCACCATATGGCTATCGCAATGATCCATTCACTGCCAAGAGAAAGTTTCATAACGGTATTGACCTGCGTGCCAACTATGAACCTTGTTATGCCATACTTGATGGTATTGTAGAACGCATCGGCAATGATAAACGTTCTGGCAATTTCATTACTCTTCGTCATGGTAACTATACCATTAGCTACTGCCATCTCTCGCACATCCTCGTTCCACAAGGTAGACCTGTCCAGGCAGGTACTCCAATCGCCATTACTGGTTCCTCTGGTCGATCCACCGCTCCCCATCTTCATTTATCCATAAAATACAAGCGTAAGTCTATAGACGCCAAGGTATTATTGGACTATATCACTAATCAGAAAAAGCTTTAACATAAACCATAAAAACACCCGATTGTTGGCACAGTTTGCAAGTTCCAACGGTTTATCTCGGTTTATTGCCAGTTTGTTTTTCTGAGTGGCGTGTACGCCACTACTGATGTGGGGCGGACTTTCCGTCGAGAGTTTACTCTCGTAAGGGAAGTGCGAACCATAGCAGTAAGCCGAAGGCTCAGAAAAACAGACTGGTGTTTTTACTCCGTTTTTGTCTAAGCCCACCCATCATAATAATACGTTCACAATGCCAAACGAGGAATTTTACGCTTTTTATGCCGTATTTTGAGAAAATCCCGTAATTTATAGCGTTTTAAGAATAATTTTTCGTACCTTTGCAGCGAAATAAACATTATAATGTCATCGTATGCTGATAGATTTTACAATTAGGAACTTCATGTCTTATAGGGATGAAGTTTCACTTAGTATGGTTGCCAGTACGACCGTAAAGGAGTGCGAGGGCAATAATGGTACGTCCAACGTGTCTGTCATAGACAATAATAAGCGTATTCTCAGAACTGCAGCCATTTATGGAGCTAACGGTTCTGGCAAGAGTACGGTTATTGCCGCTATGGATATTTTTAAGGCTATGACCTTGCAGTCGTTTGTTGATGAAAACATCGTAAAGCGGCTCTCAAACCTTTACTATCATTTCGATACGGCTTCTGTAAATGAACCTATTTCCATGCAAATGATATTTGTATGTAACGAAGAAAGATACAGGTATGGCTTTGAGATTAAGCAAGGTAAAGTTCTGACTGAATGGCTTTATGTGTTGCTGAAAGGCAGCACTAAGGAGAGTTATTGCTTCAAACGTGACGGACAAGACATCAAGGTGAACTCCAAGGTGATGAAAGGAACGAGAGGCGTAACTTCCAAAACAAGAAGCAATGCTCTTTTCTTGTCCACTTCCGCACAGTTCAATGTGGAAATGGCTATGAATGTAAAGGAATGGTTTCGCAAGCGCTTCAATATTCTTTCTGGTCTAACCGACAACACGTTGGCTTACACGGCTCATGCTTTCATGCATAATCCGTTAATCCGAGAACAGATTTTACAAATGTTGGGAGTCGTGGATTCTTGTATTAAAAATGTCAATATACAAGAAAATATCAAGGAGGTCAACACGCAGGATTCTCCATTTGAAGTTCTTTCAAGATTAGGCATCAATCTCCAGAATGATGCGAACAAACGTATCGAACAGCGTGAACTTGACATTCAGGCAACACATGATATGTACGACAATGGTAATGTCGTAGGTGATGCTTCTTTGAATTTCAAGTTTGAATCTCTTGGTACTACCAAACTGTTTGCTTTACTTGGTCCATTCTTTGACACAATCCATAATGGTGGTGTTCTCGTTATAGACGAATTTGGTGCAAGCTTACATACGCAACTGTCGGTTGAACTGCTCAAACTTTTCTATAGTACGATGAACAGTGCTGGTGCACAGCTCATCATCACAACACATGATACAAATCTTTTGCGCAAAGATTTGTTGCGAAGGGATCAGATATGGTTCGCTGAAAAGAATAGCGAAGGTGTCTCAGATCTGTATTCTCTTGTTGAATATAAGGTAAATCAAGCGAATAGTGTGCGCAACGACGCTTCATTCTCCAAGGATTATTTGCTTGGTCGATATGGAGCCATTCCTTATTTCGGTAATTTGGATAAATTCATTATGGAGTATGGTGGCAAAAAAGAAGAGTAAGTTTGATAACAAATTCAAAAGCACGACTCCTGCTGACTGCCGTACTGCCAATGTACGAACTGAACGAAAGGTCAAGGATGACTTGCCAAAGTTGTCTCTTAATTTCAAGGATTTTGATTTTAATCAGTGTCCTCCAGGACAGACTTTTGAACAATGGCAGAAAGAGGGTATGTTATCTATCCTTATGCAGAAGTTTGTTGATGTCTGTTCCAATAATATCATAGAGGCAAAAGAAAAAAGACTGCTGAAAGTATATGGCGATTTCCCGACAAATAGTAAGTTTTCGAAGCCTACATATATTACTGGGGATGTACAATGGGGTACCATTCAACGAATCGGTGGACAAATACCAAGATTGGCGGGCTATATCATCGGCTCTGTCTTCTATCCCGTATTTTTGGACAAAGACCATCAATTCTATCTGTCAACAAAAAGATGAAAGCAAAGTCTTATTAAACTTCTAAATCAGTTAACAATGGCATTAGCAATCAGAATCGTTCCTACACTTCATGGAGAAGTAGCCAAGAAATTTGAGGCTGCTGCCAAGAAAGTGGAGACAAATCCTGAAACTCTGGATTATAGAAAGAAAGCAAAAGTCGTCAAGGAGTATATACAAAAAATAAAGTTGTAAATTTCGACGCGAAGTTTTGCAAACTAACGATTGTTCAGTTTGTTGTCGTATGTGTTTTCCAAGTGGTGTCCACAATTTCGCAAGCCCCCAACGGTTTTTATTCTGTTTATCGCCGTATCTGTTTTCCGAGTGGCACATCGTGCCACAGCTTTGCGTTCAGATAAAGCAGTCGAGAGTTTACTCTCGTAAGGCTTTAGCTGAATGTAAAGCAAGTCGAAGACTCGGAATACAGATGCGGGGTTTATATATGTTTTTGTCTATGCCCACCTTGCAGCAGTTTTTCCTCTAAAGCTCATACTATGCCATAAAACTCAAAGGCGGATGCCCAAGACTCTTCATCTTGCACATCCGCCTTTGCCTATACTCAATTTATGAAGCTACTTCTTCATTCCGTATATCTCATAGTCCTTCTTTCGTCTTTCTACTATCGGAGGATTCTTCCCGTCATAGTACATATCAAACCATGTTGACGATTCTTTTGGTTTCATACTATCACTCAGCACAAAATGTTTGCCGTCCAATGACCGTTGCTGTATGTAATAATGGTATTTTCTATATGCCGTCTTGACGAATACCTCTCTTGATCCCAAGAAGCAAATGTCATCGTACATCCTTATCTCTGCTCTTCTGTAGGTTTCACCATTGTTTCTTCCACGTCTCATATACACTCCACCAATCTTCAAGAAATCCATGAAACCGATGGTGACAAATTCTGGCTTACGGGTAAAGCATGTCATATTCTCCAAATATACCCAGTATTCCTTGCCTTGCTCCGTAAAATGAAGCAGGGCGTTGTCCTGCAGCTCTGCAAACTCATACGTCTGTTCTGGCTTTTCCATTGGTTTGTACAGTTCTGTGCGTACAAGGTATTTACCTTCTCTGTTCTGCACTATTCTTATACCGTATGCCTGGGGGTATATCTTAGCATAACTGCCTAATGACTCCCATTTATCCAGCCAATTTCTTCTATAATATACTTGGTAATTGTTCTTCGTGACGCAGGTGACTCTCAGATTGGCAGGTTCTTTATAGTCAGCTAACTGTGTTCTGCATCCGATGCAATCTATTTTTATTTCTGGTCTGAAAAAAATTATGTACTGTTTCTTTTCCTCTTCAAACTGCTTGACTTCTTCTTCCCATGTGTTTCTCTTTTCTACTAATTCTTCAGCTGTCATAGGATGCAACATGGTATCCCAAGCCTTGCGCCAAGCCAAACCTCCTTGCTCGTCTTCCCAAATCGACAGGTCTTCTATTTTCTCCTTGAACATGTATAGTCTGTCTGGCTCTGATGGCTGCACAAAGAAATTGCGGAACCGCAGCCCTTCGTCTGTCCCATTATTCAACGCATTCCGCAATACAAAACTGTTCTCGTCCATCTGACGTGTCTTTACTCTCGGATAGAGGCGCAATCCGTCTGTAGTGGAAAACTCTAAAAAACCATGCTTCTCGATTCTCGGTCGCTTGAAGTATCGCACACCATTACGCAAGTCCATCCAGGGGCGTTCTCTGTCTATCTTCCGTCGAGAATACAGCTTGGCTATTCCGTATGCTTTCAGTTCTACCTTATTATACTCACTGGGTAGCACTTCCTTGCCGTCCTTATCCACAACACCCGACAGACCTTCCTTGTTGCTGACTATCTTGTAGCCGTATGCTTCCTCCAAGTCCATACGTTGCCCCTCATGTGTCATCACGGTAATTAGCTCTGTTCGTGCGTCCGAAGTGATTCTCTCTTGTTCGTTACAAATAGAATAGGCTATGTTATACAGCCCTTCCACTTCTTCTGTCAGAATGCCTTTTCCTGCTACACGTCCCTCAAACATGGCTTGCCAGTCTCTGTCATCTGAGGGGAGTCCAAACAAACGGTACAGCCCGACATTGTCCAATATCAAGCAATACTTCTTGCCCTCAAACACACGCATGCCACGTCCTACTTGCTGCAGGTACTTCGCCAACGACAGTGTGGGTCTTGCCAACTGGATAAACTCTACATCGGGACAGTCAAATCCCTCTCCGAATAAATCAACGTTCACCAACACTTGTATGTTATTTGTTTGCGCCAATGGAGTATTATCCGTACTATCAGCCTTATTGCTAACATCTGTATCCAACGGCTCAGAAAGGCTCAAAGATGCATAGTTAGGCTTACTATCAATGCTTGTCCCCTTAAACCTCTCAATGATTGCCTTTCTTTCATCAAGCGGTGTCTTGCTGCTTATCGCAACAGCATTTATGCCATGCTGTCTGTACGCTTCTGCTATATGTTCCGCATGTTTAATGTCAATCGCATAAACTATGCCTTTCTTGTTTGGCGCATATCTCAAAATAGTATCGCAAAGCCTCTCGATACTTGGCTGCACATTCATTTTCTCACTCATCTCTCTCAGCGAGAAGTCTCCGTCGGCACCTCGTTTCTTCAGCGAGTTCACCAAGCGCCAATCCTCGCTGTCTTCTCTGATGGACATATAGTCATACAGCGATAGCCAACCATCGGCAATAAACTTCTTTGCTGACCACGACTGCAACAGCACGTCAAACAAATCGGTGAACCCTCGTTTGGTCAGTCGGCAGGGCGTGGCTGTCAGTCCCAATTTCTTTGCCTCAGGATAAGCATCCATCACCTCCTTATAGGTCTTCGCCACGGCATGATGCGCCTCGTCGATTACTATCAATGATGGAATTTCCTCCATTTCTTGATAGTGTCTCGACAGCCATTGTATCGACATTACTTTTATGCGAGAATCATCCAATAAAAGGGAAAGAGCTGTGCCAAAAGTAGAGCAAGGACTGCTTAGCATGGTTTCAAGCGTTTCTCTTATCTGTTCTACCAATTCACGCCGATGCACCACAATCCACACACACGGATTTTTCACTTTTAACTTTTCTCTTTTCACTACTTCTGCAAAAAGTATCGTTTTTCCCGTACCTGTCGGCATCTGCACCATCACGGACTGACACGACCGAAAAGCCGCCTCAATCCGTTCACTCATTTCTCTTTGATAGTCGTATAGCTGAATATCCTTCATATCAACTTCGTCTCGGTAACCACATCGAGGGTATTTCTTTACGAGTCTTCGAGTTGGCATTAGTGATGTCTATCAGTATCAGATACCACTGTTCCTTTCTTCGGTGCTCTCCAGATATATAGTAGACTTTATTGGGTTGGTCTCTAAGTATCATATACAGGTCCAAGAACTGAAATATTCTGTCATTTGCCACGCATTCCCGATGATGCATCGGTATGCCTGCCATGTCTCTGTTTTTATAGAAATAATAGTTATAGCCAACTCTCAGCACGTCCATGAATCCCATCTTCTCTACCACCGGACGCTCATCAAATTCCTGCATGGTGTACAGATTTACCCACGTGGTTTTGTCTTCTCCTGCAAACACTACTTCTGCGATATTGTCATCTGAGAGTTTTACGCTCTTTAATCCTTCCAGAATGATATGGTGGTCATTGTTGCTGATGGCATACTCGTTGCGCATGAAATGTTCACAGACGTATGCGTCCTTACTGTTGTATTCCTTTCCTCTGTTCTTGTTGATAGCATAATAGGCGTATGTCACAAGGCATTCTTCTCCATTGATGGTTTTATAGATGCTGTTGCTCTGCTGTTTGCGTTTTTCCCCAGTAATATATTCTCTTCCATAGGTTGTCACGTCCTGCATCGAGCCTTGCGCATTATCCATATAGAGATATTGCTCCTTGGTGCCTACTGTCAGTGGTGACCATGGGTCTTTTCGTCCTACGTATTCAATGGCTTCATTTTTATTGTTCAGCAGGTAGTACTTCGTTATGTCACCTTCTGTCTGACTGACTAACTGCCAGTTAAAACGCATATCATCGTAGGTCTTATATATCCCATGCATATTGTCATCTATACAGATATAATTCCCATCCTTTATATAACCAAATTTTACTTTTCGCATAATGTAATCAGATAATCGAAATAATCTAAAATGGCAGTTCTCTTCTTGGAACGCCATAATCTGTACAACTCTCCATTTCCTCTATCTCTTTCCATGCCTCATGGAGATAGGTTTTCACGGATTCTGGCAACTTGCCTTGTGTTGCCAATTTCTTCAATTCCTCTATAAGGTCTTCTATCGCATATTCAGGACTATACATGTCGTCAAAATACTTACGGGGTCTCCAATGAATGGCGTTATTATTAGTTATATATTTTCTGAATAGCCCTAAGATATATATCATATTGATTTTTAGAATATCATTACTTGATTTATTATCTACACTTTAGTCTGACCACTTACTTCAGCTCATCAAAAGCAGCATGCAAGTTGTTTAATAACACTCATCACAACGCTTTATTTCTATGTAAAACGTCCTTCAATTCTTCAGAACACTGAACCTCACTAAAGTCATATGCTGCCACATCGAATGCAGTAATGATATAAAATGAATATTTGTAATCAGTCCAATCATCAGAACAAAACATAATTCGACCATTAGACAACACTGCAACTATTTGATCATTCTGCACATTAAAGCCTATATCCAAGATATCTCCATCTATTATATTCTTAGGTCCATGATAAGGGTGTTCTTTCCACCATCCCATTCTCTTGCCATAAGAATACTTTTCAAAGTAATAATGGGTCTTTAATATATGATGCCCATCCGATTCTACAATGATTGTCTTTTGTGGATGTACAACCATCATTGAGTTTTTATTTGGCAATTGTAAGTGCCTCAGAACAGCGCCATTTCCCGTATGATACATATCTAAATTTCCGTTAGCCAACGCTACCGCTATAAATGGCTGCTCCTCAAACAATCCTATGCTTTCTATTGTAGAATATCCACCATTGAAAGTCAATAAAGATTGATCTCTGAAACTGCGTATTTTTGCGACATTCCCTTTATTGTTGACAGCAGCAATAGAATTATCTCTAAGTATGCATATCAAACTTGGATCTGCAACGGGACTATCTATAATACTGCTCTTTCCTGTTCTAAGATTATACAAGAATACCTTTCCTTCCTCTTTTCTTACAACACAATCATCTTTACAAAAAATTTTACCACGATTGCTTGAAAGGAAGTATTCTTCAAAAACTTGTTCTTTATGCAGTCTTACATCATACACCCATGTGCCATGACGAAACATTTTGCCTAACATCCAATCTCCGTTTTCCGAAAGATGAATACTATCAACATTATTCGGACAAGTCAACTCTTCCAATTTACTGCCATTATTTAAGTTCCAAAGTTGTACACGCCTACGTCCTCCAAAAACTTCGTAACTAAGTGTAATGGCTTTGCTTCCATCACCTGATATTGTAGCATCTTTCAATCTGGCCTTTCCTCTTGCAAGTATACCTATAGTTTCATTTTCATGCTCCAATATCAAGCGACCGTCCGCATAAGAAATAGCACAAAAATTCTCATCACCAACTTTATCAATTTCTCCGTGGCTTTTGTCAAATTGCTTTTTCTCATATCTATTTAATATTGAGATTTCATGACCTTGCACTGGATTCAAATATTTGTCCTTTCCTTGATTTATTGTCTTGCGTGTAAAATCTGTAAGGCTATAAATAACCTCACGGTTAGGATAATATAGATGGGCTGCATTATTGCCTACGATGATAGACTTTAGTTTGTGACATATTCCATCCTCTTGACCTATCTCTCCAGAAAATACCCAACTATTTTTATATACGAACACATATAATTTACCAGACAACACAAACAAACTGTTTTCTACAAAAAACATTTTAGACAAATCTCGTCCGAAATCAAAAACATAAGGAGCTGTAGATTGTCGTAATGAGAAGACATATATTCTCTTATCTGCCCATGTCGCCAAAAACTCCTTATCAGATGATAATGTAAGATGCTTATGACAGATAGGCATACCCATACTGATACCCAACGTTACATTATCAATTATTGCATCTTTCAAAGATATTCTCGATGTCTGCAAAGCGCTATTTGGCAATTTTACATTTCTCAAGTCCAATTCTGAAAAGTCAGCAACATTATCTTTATTGCTTGAAGGAAATGCATCGAACAGATTTTGAACTAAAACAGAAACATTTGCAATTTTAGCTGCTTCCTGACGCACACATTGGGCTGTATGGTGCCAGTATTGCTTATCTATTTGTCGGATATTGGATATTATAGAGAATGGTATTGGACGCTCATTCCATAAAGCCAAAACATCCTTCTTGCTGTTCGTTTGTTTTACAATATACTTTGCAGAGAGATAATCACGAAACATTTGGTGCGGGAAGGCTGTTGTTCCCTGATTCATGTAAAGGAGACGCATTTCTTGTGTAAGAAAATCTATCACCTGATATGGCTCTAAAGATAGCTCTGAAGCTTCCCTATAATATTGACGTATCGCATGGATTGCTGCATTTTCAATAACAACATTATCAAGCATGCCTGTCAATAGCTTACGAAACTCTTCATCCTCTATGTTCATTCTGAACGAAGACTCATAGCAATATGCAATATTGGGCAATATCTCATCAATGCAAACCTGCGACAATAGCATCTTATAGCCATCTACTTGACCGCGCAATGTCAATAGAGCTTGCTGTGCCACATAATAGTTATGAAACAAGTCTGCTTCACACATTATGGGAAATATCCAATTCAAGAAATGGAGATTCTTAGAGTCATTTACAACGGAGCAAATCTCCTTGTAAATTGTCACCATCATCGGATTGCTCAACAATCGTGTCAATACTTCGGATTTTACAATATTGTTCCATTCCTCTTCCGAGAAAAAATCCTTGATTTCTGTTTTGCTCAATGCGCATAGCTCAGATTTTCTACATGTTGGCAAACTATACCTAACTGTAAAATCAGAACGAGAAGATATAAGAATTTGAACTCCATCTAAGAAACTGAAACGTTGTATCTCCTGTATGAATTTTCGTTCTGAATTTCCATCTACTTCATTCATCCCATCAATGAATATGGTCAGTGTAGGTTGGCGATGTTTTTGTGTTAAACATTTTTCCAACGAGTCAATATCCCCATTGAAAACACATCTTGCACAGTATTTGATTATGTCCATTCCCATACTTGCAAGTTGTTCCGCTGATACATATAAGGTTGGAGAATTTGTTGTTTTACAATAGTCCAATAACATCGTGGTCTTTCCCATACCGCCATCTGCCAAAAGAACAATATGAGGACAATTCGTATTCCAAGCCATACTCAGAAGCGTAGATATGGTTTCATACGTGCCTTCCGAATGAATTTTAGGAATCAAATTCCGTTCAACTTTATCAGGCATACGATTGTAGAAATACGAGTTTGCCTTTTGGCATGCAATCAGTTCTTTCGAATGTCCTTCAATGCCTACCGGCTTAAGTTGAAATTCGTATACACCAACCTCTTCACCATCCAAATCTATAATTGGATACTCTGCCCATCCTTCTGGAAACCATGTATATGCACATACACGGCATTGATAGTTTTCGGAATCGTATTCTCCAATCAATATAGTGGCATTCGCATCCGTTTCATAATGTAACTCGCCTGATTGTAAAGAATCAAGATATTTCATCTTTTGCAAGTTATGATCATGTTCATGACCTGCAAGCCAAAGCCTTACATTATTCTTTTGCAAAACATTCGATAATAATTTTCTCTCGTCTTGCAATAAAGAAGTAATCGGATAGTGAGTTAATAAAATTGTTGGCTTTTCTTGGTTCAACTTACGGACGACAGTATAGAGTTTTTCCAATCCCACTAATAAATCAGTTGCTTTACCACTTTGGGAATAAACTAATGTCGTATCAACATGCAACACATTAAAATCTGATGTTTCAATAGAGAAATGAGGATTATAGCTATCTTTATACAAATCTATACGATCTGTATCATACAATTCTGATAAGAAATCTACGAAATCCTCTTTACCTGATTGTAATTTCTCTAAGTCAACAGTATCAATATGTCCAATATCTGGTTTATAGTATCCATCACATGGAACAATATGTTTAATGGCATCTTCTCTCCCTTCAGCAAAGATGTTTACATCATGATTCCCTGGAACAATAAACAATCGTTCTATCGGAACGCCAACAGCATGACAAATATTTCTCATATAATCAGCCATGTCTTCTGTAAAAGAATTGGGACGGACATTGGCAGAGCGAATGTCTCCAGTACAAAACACATAGTCACACTTCATCCTTTTATTCCTCAAAAAAGAGGGAAGTTCATCACGAAGTCTTGCCGATGAGAAATTACAATCATTTAAATGCAAGTCCGAAATATGTAACCAACGAATCATAATGCTTTACTTTGTTACAATCACTTTTGCGTTCTTATTTTCATATTTTATAATATCAGCGATTTACAACCAGTAACTACAAAAGTGGAATAAGAGTGGTATTTCATTATATTTATTTTCGTAATTTAGGGCTATACAGTTAATGCCATCTTCTCAGAAAGCCATTTGATTCGATATTGCTATAAATGTACCGAATATCGGCACAGAACCCGAATTTTGCATTCATGACAATCCCGAAGACCATGAGTTCTCAACATTAGTGCATAACAATTCATTCCGACCATTAGTCGGAATATAAAAAGGATATGGAGGACGTTGTCAGGCTGTGTTTTTTTTCAGAGCTTCTTCCTTTGCAAGTTCTCGTGCAGCAAGTGTAGCCGCGTTAGCCATATGATGCCGAAGAAGAGGAGCAAGGTTTCACAGAATTGGTTACGTGCAGCTATTCGTCCCACACCATAATGTAGCTTTTGATTGCCAAAACTCCCCTCCATAACCGTAGCGCGAAGATTGCCGATTATCCGCCTGGTTGTATGGAGGTCGGCATCTTCATCTTTAGGCTTCGGCCCTTTACGCGCAAAGCATGTAACGATACCTTTGTCTGTGCAAAATTTTCGATTTGCGTTATTGGCATATATGGTATCTGCTCCAACTCTTTTAACAGCAATGCCTGTTAATTTCTCTTGATAGTCAATGCATTCCTTCAAACGAACACCTTCATTGAAGGCTTCAAACGAGTGGTGATCGATAAAGAAAATGCCATCGATTTGAATGTTGTTGACCTTGGCACCGAACTCTACACACTTGTTCTCCTTTCCACGAACAATGGGGCGCAAGTATGGGCGGTCGATGCTGACAATGCGGTGCTGCACATTCTTCTCCATCAAGTCTTGCTGTTGACGTCTCACCTCGTTTACAGTAGCTATACGCTTACTCTGTTCAGCATTCAAACATATAGAGGTAGTGTACTGGCGGCATAGGCTGTTCCATTGGCAGATGAGTTTGCTTAAAAGAATCAATAGGCGTCGACGCAGTTTTTGGGTCGCTTTGTAGGTGTGCTTACGCTGTTTGGCATAAGCCAAACGTGCACGGTTGATGTCTGCGTATTTGTTTCGCGGTTTTCTTTCTCCAAGTTCTTTGCAAATCCTTGAAAGTAGCGTGTGCAGCCACGCACTACTTTCCCAAAGCAACTTCACGTCTGTAGGAATGGCAACGATGGTTGTATTTCAGATAATTTTTGTAACTTCACGGTCTATTATTTTTTAAGTTTTACCCCCGAATTAACCCGTGATGGGCCCATCGGGGGTTTATTGTAAAGTTACAAAATAATATTTACATTGAAAATCAATTAGTTATATATTTTCTAAATAGCCCTAAGTTACTTAGTGTTAAAGTATTTTCTATTAACTCGTCTAAGACTTTCTTGCCGAAAGTTGCTTCAACCATGGATGCAAGTCTTATTGGAGACACAAACTTCAAGTCAGAATCTGTTGGCTCTTGGTAATACAGCTTTTTGTAGAAGACTTTAGCCAATTCATTCCAATCTTTCATTCCTGCTTTATCTGTAGTCTTTCCATTTTTACTAAAACCAGCACCAACCATTACAGATGCTTGACCTGTAAAAATAAATCTTCTGATATGTTCCAAACGTGTCTTTACGTTAGCGTTGATTTAGACTTGTATTCTTCAAAAAGAGTCTCTTCCATAGCTTTAAATGTTTCTAATCTTTATTTATTTCAACGTTTCACTTCCATCTTCTCCATACTTGCCATCCTTTGCCTCATAGATAACAGATGGTTCTAGTACTTCAACGGTATGCCATGCTCCTTTGGGTATAATGCAGCCATAGTTGCCAACAGTCGGATCAAGATGTATGCGTTCAACTTCTCGGAATCGTCCTTCATTAGTTACATTCATAGCATCCATACCTCTGTCAAATGACGAAGTATCTTCTTTTTTCAAAGATGACAAAAACGGATTTACCTCCTCATAGATGATTTCCACAAGTTTTCCACACAAAAGAAGTACATTCTCTGTGCTGTTGGGATGCCTATGAATTGGTACAACTGTTCCAGGCAATAGTGCATTCAACATTCGTTGACTAGTATCAGCCGAAGATGTGCGCAAATCAAAGCTCTGACGCAATCTTGGATTCATTGTGGCTTGCTCAAAGAGCTTGCCTAAAAAGGCTTTATTAAATTCCATAATCATTGTTATTAGGTAGGTGATGTGCCTTTCTTAGCACAAATAAGTAAACACAAAATAGCTTAATACTATTAAGTATATGCAGTAAAACTGAATTCTTAATCTGCATTATCCTCCAAAAATTGTAGCTGGTTTCATTAAATGGCTCTTAATCTGAGCACAAAATGTAGAAACAACACTATCGCTATACACAATCCTGTGCTTCCACAAATTGCTTTTCCATAATTTA
>OHQS01000277.1_pt1 | contig 43809 bp, 30 predicted proteins | sample 1578181 | NCBI WGS metagenome assembly OHQS01 (sample SAMEA3879528, study PRJEB24766) | human gut metagenome | biome: human-associated habitat; feature: feces | place: USA | collected 1985/1987 | reverse complement strand
CTTCTTCTATTTCACGGCTGCCAAGTTTGCACTCTATCAGAGCATAGCGTCCATCATCGAGATGAAGCACCAAGTCGGCTTCCAGTCCGTAGCGGTCGCGGTAGTATGACAGATGATTGCCAAAACCTGGAGTATAAGCCCGAAGGTCTCGTGCACACATTTGCTCAAAGATAAAACCAAAGGTTTTGAGCTACGTCATCAATGCTTCTGGGGAAAGTCCTAATGATGCAATTGCAATGGACGGGTCTACGAAAGCCCGTTTTATACCACTTCGAATTGCTGTCTTGCTTCGGACGACAGGACACCAAGCTTCGATATTATCAAGCAAAGTTAGTGATATTCAGTTATATATGCAAGTAAAAACTGATATTTATGGGTATTTAATACTATGAATTGCGCTATTTCATTACTAACTTTTGTGGTAATTTAGAACTAACTTTTGTGGCACTTCATTTGTAATTTTTGAGGTGTTTTATTTTAAGTTTTTGGGGTATTTTGGCGGACAGCAATAATAAAAAATAGGTAGTCAAAATTAATTCTGACTACCTATTTTTTATACCATTATATCAACCCCAACTGATTGAGGAAAATCGCCACGATGCACACCGGACATACGTAACGGATGAGCAACAGATAAACGCCAAACAAGGTGGAGCGCAGCGTGCCTTCGTTGGTAAATTCGTCTTTCACTACTTTGGTCGGGACAACCCAACCGAGGAAAAGGCAGGTGAGGAATCCAGCCACGGGCAACATGATCTGACCTGTGACGAAATCAAAGAGATCAAACAACGAACGGCCACCGATTATGAGCCAATCGCGATTGCCTACCGACAAGGAACAAAATGCACCCAAAACACAGAGCGATGCCGTGACGCATGTGGCGGCTTTCTTACGCGAGATGTTAAACTCTTCATGGAAGAAGGCTGTCGACACTTCATGCAGGGATATCAGCGATGTCAGGGCGGCGAGCGACAACAAGACGTAGAAGAATACAGCAATGGCGGTTCCCACTAACGGCATCGTTGCAAAGGCTTCCTTGAAGACGTTGGGAAGGGTGATGAAGATGAGGGAGGGGCCAGAGTCGGGGTCAACACCGACAGAGAAGGCGGCGGGGAAAATCATCAGTCCAGCAAGGATGGCGATGAGAGAGTCGATGGCGACAATGTTGCCCGCCGACTTGAGAAGATTGGCCTGACGGGAGAAATAGCTGGCAAAGGTGCAGATGCAGCCCATGCCGATGCTGAGCGAATAAAACGACTGGCCCATCGCGGCGAGGAACACGGAGGAATCCATGTGTGAGAAATCAGGACGGAAAAGGAACTCCACGCCCTTGTCTGCCCCAGGCAGCATACATGAACCGATAACCACCACAATGAGCAGGAGGAAGAGCGTCGGCATCATCAGTTTCGAGGCCCGCTCAATGCCGCTGCGCACGCCGTGGATGATCACGTAATGGGTCATGAGCAGAATGGCAATAGTCCACAACATGGGACGGAAGGGCGATGACGAGAAGTCCTGAAAATACTTGCTGATGTATTGCGGGTCGCCGTTGAGTTCACCGCCAGCCGAAGCGAAAATGTATTGCAGACACCAACCAGACACCACGGCATAATAGCTCGTGATGATGAACCCCGTCAACACGCTCATACATCCGATGAAGCGCCACGAGCCCGCCTTGCCCATCTTGCCATACGCACGCCCGGTGTTGGAAGCGCCATGACGCCCGATGATAAACTCATTCATCATACACGGTATGCCCAGCAGCAACACACAGCCTATATAAATCAAAATGAAGGAGGCGCCGCCGTTCTGTCCAGCCATATAAGGGAATCGCCACACATTGCCGAGGCCCACTGCCGAGCCCGCCGTAGCGAGCACCATTCCTAACTTACTTCCAAAATTTACTCTCTCTTGCGACATATTATTATACGTTTAAAATTTTCTTGTATTCGGTATATCTCTCTGGTGGGCATACAAAAAAACAGTTAAGAGCATGCTCCTAACTGTTTTTCATATTGTGGTGCCACCAGGAATCGCTACGATTTACCAAGTGGTTGAATATCGTTTCTTTTCAGGAATAAAAAAAATGGTAATCTTCTCCTATTTCTCCACCTTGAATTTGCGCTGTTCTGCACATCGTTGCATGGTGGTTTCCTATTGCAAAGGTAGTGAATTACTTGGAACTACCATCATTTCTGTCTTTTAATTTCTTGATTTCCCTATCAAAATCGCTTTCAAGCAGTTCCATTTCACGTTTGCGGTAGATTTCAAACTCCTTTTCGGCCTTCTCAACGGCTTGCTTATGAGAAATGTTCCCCTTGCCAATCAGCACTTTCCGTTTGTGTGCAATAATCTGGTTATCCAGTGCTTCTATCCAGTCTTTCATTGTCATGGGATTCATTTCCAATGCTTGAAACTCGGCAAAGTCCAAGAAGCCGGAGACAAGCAGATTCAAACGCTGGAGTTCAATCTCCGACAGATAGTTCTTGGCAATCTTCACATCATCCTTGGTCACATAGTTACCCTTGAAGTTCGTCATACCCACAAACGGCTTTTCGTTGTCCACACGATTGTAGATAACTTCCGCTGCCGTATTCTCGTGAACGGCATAATGCAACTTGTTCTGCACAGTGGCAAAGAACATCTTTGTCATCTCATCGCGTGGGTCATAATCCGTGGCAGTTGCATAAATATCCGTAACCTGCTGGTAGAAGTTCCGCTCGCTGCTACGAATATCCCTGATGCGCTGGAGCAACTCACGGAAATACCTATTGCCCCCTTGCTTCAACCGCTCATCATCCATCGCAAATCCCTTCTGGATATACTCATGAAGCCGTTGCGTGGCCCAGCGACGGAAACGGGTAGCCACTTGGGACTGCACACGATAGCCCAAAGCAATAACCATGTCAAGATTGTAGTGCAGAACACTGCGCTGCACTTGACGTTTACCCTCTTGCCGAACTGTCAAGAAATCCTTTACAGTTCGATTTGCGTCTAACTCACCATCATTTAAGATGTTGTCAATGTGCTGACTGATATTCTGCTTTGTTGTACAATATATCTCCGCCAACTGATTTTGTGTCAGCCACAAATCTTCGTCAGCAAAGCGCACCGACACACGAGTTATCTCGTCATCGTCCTGGTAGAGTATTATCTTGTTTTCTTCGTTCATTTTAACCTTATATTGTCCCCTTGGGCTCTGCCGCCTCTTGCATTCCGCCGAAAAACAAAAATCCCGATTTCGTTTTGAAATCGGGATTTAATTGCCTTCAAAGTGGTGCCACCAGGAATCGAACCGGGGACACAAGGATTTTCAGTCCTTTGCTCTACCAACTGAGCTATGGCACCTTGTTGCTTACTGTTTGTTTCTGCGTTAGCGTTGTTTCTTGTTTGCGAGTGCAAAGGTAGCAACTTTTATAATACCGACCAAGCCTTTTGCAAAAAAAATTGCGAAAATCTTGAATTTTCTTTGTTTCCTTGGAAAATCACTGGATTTTGCCCCTATTTTAGCACACGGTCATACCACTTTGTGCAATAAAAATAAGCAAATAATGACGAGTTATTTTTCTGCAGACGCAAAGAAATCTGCTTCTGCTCTCTCCGCGCACGCCTCTATGTTGTCTTTTACGGTCCGAAACCTATAGAGCATACGCCACGTTGAACATCAAAGAGGATGTTGACAAATGATAGCGGGCGTAAGAAACGCCGAGCTTGAAGCGATTCAAGTTCAGGTTTCCCCCGAAGGTCAGTCCGGCGCCATGAGCACCGTCGGCCGCCTTGAGTTCGGAGGCGCGGCGGAAGTTATATCCGGCACTGAGCGTCAGAGTGCTTGACGGCTGCACATCAACGCCAACCACGAAATGGTTGATAAATTTCTTTCCGAAGCTCATTTTCTCTCCCTCGGCATGATAATAGTCGCTGGATTTCCAGCGCGTGAGGTCGGTCATGGTCAGAGAGAAACGCACTGGCGCATGATCCATGCCCTTCGTCAGGCCCACCTGCATGCAGAAAGGCACACGCTCTGTGCGGCCGTCAAACGACTTCACCTGCGCACCGATGTTGCGCATCGTGGCCGACAGGGAAAGGTCGCGCTCCTCGTCATAATAATTCAATCCCAGGTCAACCGCCACCGCAAAAGCCGAATAGCCAGCATATGAAGAGGTGACCATCTTGAGCGAGGCGCCGCCGGCCCAAGCGTCGGAGAGCAGATAACTATAGCCTGCGCCAACGACGATGTCCTTCGGCGAAAAAGAACCAATCACTTGTCCGTTTGCGTCGGTTTCGTCCATCGAGCCATAGCCGAGATACTGCGCGGAAAAAGCCGCCGTATGTCGCTCGCCAAAACCTTTGACAAACTGGGCGCCCATCCAGCTACTGCCGCTGGCGTACGTCATAAAGGAAAGTCCCAAACTGCGGTCGCTCACCGAAGAATAAAGCGCCGGATTCGACCACCCGACCCACGGCGCGTCTTCGATGGCCGAGATGTTCTCTCCGCCGAGCGCACTGGCATGGGCCGACACGGGAAGTTTGAGCACCGTATAGGCCGACGACGATTCCTGAGCATAAGAACCGAGACTATATAGCAAGCCAACTATGGCATATAAACACTTTTTCATTTAGAGAAATAAAAATTGTGTCCAAAGGTACGACAAATTTTAGATTTTGCGTGTACTTTTGCAGGAGAAATACTGGAGACGCGCCGCAAGAACATTTGCGACGCGGCTTCGTGGTTTGAAAAAGAACAGGCCGTGGGCCTGATTTCCTGTTGCCAGAAGAATGCCTCGGCATTCGTAAAGCAACGCTTGCGAAGAGACTGCCGTACACCTTTATATATAGGTGGTAAACGACACATTCCCGCTCGCGAGACATTATAGAAGTATAACGTGAAGAATTCCGAATTATTTTCCAAAGCATGGTGCGACCTTATCTTCAGCGGCCGCAATCAGAACTATGGCGCATACAAAATACGCAAGAACATGGGCCGGCGCTACGCCTATGCGCTGACCCTGGTGTTCGTGGGCGCTTTCCTGACCGCCGCCGTCCCCACGGCCTTCACCCTCTATTTCCGATATAAATTCTACCAGAGTTTCAAGGACGCCGCCACGGAAGTGCGCCAACTCAAGAAACTGGAGCACGAGAAGGGATACACCGTCAAGCATATATCGGCAGGACGAGGCGCTCCGACGTACACGGTCATCAAGGGCGCCACGGAAAAGGCCCCCGACATCGTTGAATACACGAAGAAGGACATCGTCTTCGGAACCAGCGGGGCAGAAACTTTCATCGTTGACGACACCAAGACGACCTTTGAAGACCTCGACCTACAGCACAACCGCGACCGCGAAGACCTCCCCATTGAAGGTCCGCAAATCGTGGCGACAGAGGTGGTGAAGGAGATGCCGCAATTCCCAGGCGGCCCGACGGCTTTCATGAAATGGCTCGACACGAACATCGGCTATCCGAAACACTGCATCGACGAGAAGACTGAGGGCGACATGGAAGTGGTGTTCTACGTTCTCAAGGACGGAACGGCCAGCGACATAAAAATCACCAAGTCCATCGACCCAGAAATCGACCGTCTCGTTCTCAGGGTGCTAAAGCGCATGCCGCGATGGACACCAGGGAAGGCCGACGGCAAGAACACCGCCGTTCAGATTACGCTGCCGATACATTTCCAGCTGCGATAGCTCCCAAAGGAAACATGATAAAACGCTGAAAACAAGTTATCCACATAAAGACAGTATATTATGATCACCACGCAAGATATTCTGCAACGCATTGAAGACGAATTGGCAACGACCAATTACCCTTCAGAACCCGAAGGTCTTTACGAACCCATCGAGTATGTTCTTGAGGAAGGCGGAAAGCGCCTGCGCCCCACCCTTCTCCTGCTGGCCTACAGCATCTACCGCGAAGACCTCAACCGCGCCATGCCCGCAGCCATCGGTCTGGAGACCTACCACAACCACACGCTGCTGCACGACGACCTCATGGACCACGCTGATATGCGACGCGGCCGCCCGACGGTACACCGCAAATGGGACGAAAACACGGCGGTGCTCTCTGGCGACACGATGCTCATCATGGCCTTCCGCCATGTCATGGAATGCCGCTGCGAGAAATCCACGGAGGCCCTGCAGCTCTTCGCGCAAACGGCCCAGGAGATTTGCGAAGGACAACAATATGACGTGAATTTCGAGACGCGCAACAACGTAACGGTTGGCGAATACCTTGAAATGATCCGCCTGAAAACCGCCGTCTTCCTGGCCTGCGCCGCCAAGATGGGCGCACTCATCGCCAATGCCGACGCTGCCGACTGCGAAGCGCTCTACGCCTTTGCCGAACGCATCGGTCTCGCTTTCCAGATTCAAGACGACTATCTCGACGTCTACAGCGACCCGAAGGTATTCGGCAAGAAAATCGGCGGCGACATCCTCTGCGGAAAAAAGACATTCCTGCTCATCAACGCGTTCAACAAGGCCGACGATGCCACGCGCAAACGCCTGCAAGCGCTTCTCGACAACCACGAGATGCCTGCCGAAGAGAAGATTCAGGCCGTGACGGAAATCTACAACCAGCTCGGCATCCCGGCTCTCACGCTCGACGCCATCAACCATTTTTACGACGAAGCCAACGAAGTCCTGAAACGTGCAGCCTCAGCCGCCGAAAAGTTTGCACCACTGGTTGCCTACACGCAGTCGCTCTTGGGACGTAAAAACTAAGCCCATGTTTATCGACACGCACAGCCATCCTTATACGGAAGAATTTGACGACGACCGCGAAGCCGTCATCGCCCGTGCCCGTGAGGCAGGGGCGGAAATGATTCTGCTTCCCAACATCAACGAGGCATCGGTTGGCCCCATGCTGGAGCTATGTGAGAAGCATCCCGACTTCTGCCGCCCCATGATGGGGCTTCACCCAACGGAACTGCCCGACACGGCGGAAGAGGTGGAAACGGCGCTCAACCACATGGAGTGCCTGCTCGAAGCGCCCAACCATCCTTACATTGCCATCGGCGAGGTGGGCATCGACCTTTATTGGGACGAATCGCGACGCGAAGAACAAGTGGCCATCCTGCAACGCCAGGCTGAATGGGCCGCACGCTTCCACCTGCCATTGGTCATCCACAGCCGCTCGGCCCACCGCCTGCTCGTTGACACGCTCCTGCCGTTTGCCGACAGAGTGCCAGGCGGCGTTTTCCATTGCTTCGGCGGAACAACTGAAGAGGCGCAGGAACTTCTTGAATGCTTCCCGCGCTTCGTCTTGGGCATTGGGGGTGTCGTGACCTTCAAAAAGTCAACGCTCCCCGCCACGCTCCGCGCAGCAGTACCGCTCGACCGCATCGTGGTGGAAACCGACTGCCCCTATCTGGCACCAACGCCCCACCGCGGCAAGCGCAACGAACCGGCCTACGTGCCGCTGGTCATCGAAAAACTGGCCGACATCTATGAAGTCATGCCAGAGAAGGTGGCGCAGCAAACAACGGAGACGGCCAAGCGCCTCTTTCATCTTTAGGAATGACACCATTAGTAATGGTACTTAGGGACGTTCCAACAGTCCTTCTTTTCACAAGTGGAGATTAAAAATCAAGTCATGCTGAAATACATCACTTTTATCTTCGCGCTCTTTGCCTCCGTTGAGGCCACGGCGCAAAACGCGGAAACTCAGCCGCTCATGCAGCAGCCTGAGCAGATTGCCGACACATTGCTTCAGGGCGACATCACGCCCCGGGTGGAGATGACGGGCGAAGAAATGCTCGTTCCCGACAGCATGACGCGCTATGCGTTGCCGATGCTTCATTTCTCAGCCCCGGGCTTCAACGGCTTCTCGCCTTGGAACTATGGCGCGATGCCAGTGTGGCAGATGCACGAGGGCTTTAATGCCCAGCTCGGCCTATCGCTGACGGCGGGCTTCGGTAAAGGGGCGCCACACGGCGTTGGTTTTTCCCAGCAAGCGGCCTTCGGATATGCCATGCCGCTGAGCAAGCGTTTTGCCGTGGCCGCAGGCATTTATGCCAACAATATGGACTGGGGGGCTTTCAACGACCGCGAAGTCGGTCTGGCGGCAGCCGTGCAATACCGCGTGAACGATGCCGTAAACGTGTATGCCTACGGTGCCAAATCGTTCTTCCCGAACGGCCGAAACCGACAACTCCGCTATAACTTCCTCACGGGTTATGCCACCCCTGCCCCGCTCCCCGCCTATTTCTGGGGCATTTCTTCCGAACGTTTCGGCGCGATGGCGGAGTTTAAATTGGGGAAGAACGCCATGATACAAGTGAGCGTGGAACACCAAAAATATTGAAAACGGCCGAGAAGCCAGCGACGAGGGCGCACTCATATCTTATATAAGGGGGCGACTTTTGTTTAAGCCCACGCCTTCCACAAAGGCACCTCGTCCGTCCAAGAACCGTCTTCTTTGAACACCTACTTACCTATTTATGTCAAAAGCAACCCCTCTCTTGCGCCAGCGCGAACTCCTGCGCAAGGAATATGAAACCGAAAAGGCCGCCTTTGAGAAATCGGCGGAACTGATGGGTGTCGGGCGCAAAGTGAAACGCGGCGACTGTTGGTTTCCAATCACTGCCGGGCGCAGCTATTATAATTCGCTCGACCGCCTGGTGGTGGAAATCACGCGAAGCGAAGACACCGACATTGAGCACAACTTTGAATACGGAAAGCCCGTTGTTTTCTTCTCGCAAGATGCAACGGGCTCTTTGCATTACCTGCCCTTCACGGCCACTGTGAACTATGCCGAAGCATCGCGCATGGTGGTCTGCCTCAACGACGAGCGCCAACTCTCGCAGATTCTCTCGCTGGAGCGTCCTGGCGTGCAGCTCTATTTCGACGAGACCACCTACCGCCTCATGTTTGAAGCCCTCGACCGCGTGATAAATGCAAAAGAGGGCCGCCTTGCCCATCTGCGCGACATCTTCCACGGCTCCCTCCGTCCGCAGTTTGCCGCCGGAGGAAGCATGCCGCTGAGCCTTCCCTGGCTCAACGCCGCTCAGGAAGCGGCCGTCGGCGAAGCCCTGAAGGCCCGCGATGTGATGGTGGTTCACGGTCCCCCGGGAACGGGCAAAACCACCACACTGATTGAAGCTGTCTGCGAAACTCTACGCCGCGAACCGCAAGTGCTGGTTTGCGCACAAAGCAACACGGCCGTTGACTGGATTTCGGAGCAGCTGGCCAACCGCGGACTCGGCGTGCTCCGCATCGGAAATCCAACGCGCGTGACCGACGCCATGCTGCAAAACACTTATGAGCGCCGCTTCGAGGCCCACCCCGACTATCCGGCGCTTTGGCAAACGCGCCGCACCATCCGCCAGCTCTACAGTCAACCGAGGAAAGGGCGCCCAGCGAATTTCCACCAGAAGATTGCACGCCTCAAGGAGCGGGCCGACGAACTGGAAATACGCATCCGCCACGCGCTCTTCGATGGTTGCCGCGTGGTGGCGGCCACACTGGCAGGCACGGCCAACCCCGTGCTCACTGGTCATCATTTCCACACGCTCTTCATCGACGAAGCGGCGCAGGCCCTGGAAGCGGCCTGCTGGATTGCCCTGCAAAAGGCCGACCGCGTCATCCTGGCGGGCGACCACTGCCAACTGCCACCAACCGTGAAAAGCCAAGCGGCCATGAAGGGCGGACTGGCGGTGACGCTGATGGAACACGTGGCAGAAACGCGTCCAGAATGTGTTCGACTGCTCACGCTGCAATACCGAATGAACGAAACACTGATGCGCTTCTCCTCCGACTGGTTTTATGGTGGCCAATTGAAAGCGGCGCCGGAGGTGAGCCATCGCAGCATGCTCGACGAGCTCGACTGGCCGCTGGTGTGGGTGGACACCGACGAAATGCCCACCCTGAAAAACGAAGCGAATGAAGGAGAGGGAACGGCGGACTATCACGAAGCCTTCGTGGCAGCCTCCTACGGCCGCATCAATAAGGCCGAAGCCCAACTGACCATCAACACGCTGAAAGCCTACGTGGAACGCGTTGGCCGCCACCGCCTCTTGGAAGAACGTGCCGACATTGGCATCATCTCGCCCTACAAAGCGCAGGTGCAATACCTCCGCTCGCTGATTCGCCGCGAGAGTTTTCTGCGCCCGTTGGCACCTCAAATCACGGTCAACACGGTCGACGCCTTTCAAGGACAGGAGCGCGACATCGTGCTGGTGTCAATGGTGCGTGCCAACGAGAGCGGACAAATCGGTTTCCTCTCCGACCTCCGCCGCATGAACGTGGCCATCACCAGAGCGAGAATGAAACTGATTATTCTCGGTTCGTCGTCAACCCTCGGCCACCACGCTTTCTATCGCGACCTCTACGAACGCTGCCACAAAGCGGAAATGCCCAACGAAAGGGAAAACGAACAGAAGAACGCATAAGACATTATATATAAACACCTTATAATACACAATTCACGATTAACAAAAGCAGGCCATCTCTGTAAACTATTTTTAAACAACCGCCTGCCACAAATATCTTGATAAAAAATTGGATGTCTCAAAAACTTTCTATAATTTTGGGACATCCAATTTTCATTTGGACGGCACCCCATCCGCCCCACGACACGGGAAAGCATGGGCGGCCCATTGAAAAACATCTAAACACCAAGCAGAAACGCCCAACGCGGCGTTTCTCAATACTAACCAAAAACACAATATCTGTATGAAAACCGAACAGATTCTCACCGCGCTCGAAGCCAAACACCAAGGCGAAAAAGAATACTTGCAAGCCGTGCGCGAAGTTTTGCAGTCCATCGAACCCGTCTATAACGAGCATCCTGAATTTGAACGCGTTCGTCTCGTTGAACGCCTCGTAGAGCCCGACCGCATCCTCACTTTCCGCGTGCCTTGGGTGGACGACCACGGTGATGTCAACATCAACATCGGCTATCGCGTGCAATTCAACAACGCCATCGGTCCATATAAGGGAGGCATCCGTTTCCACCCCTCTGTCAATCTGAGCATCTTGAAGTTCCTTGGCTTTGAACAGACTTTCAAAAATGCCCTGACCACGTTGCCAATGGGCGGCGGAAAAGGCGGTTCAGACTTCGCACCCCGCGGACGCAGCGAAGCGGAAATCATGCGTTTCTGCCAAGCCTTCATGCTCGAGCTTTGGCGCAACCTGGGACCTGACCAAGACGTGCCAGCAGGCGACATCGGCGTGGGCGGCCGTGAAGTGGGCTACATGTTCGGAATGTATAAGAAACTCACGCGCGAACACACCGGCACTTTCACTGGCAAGGGTCTCGACTTCGGCGGCTCCATCCTGCGTCCGGAAGCCACAGGCTTCGGCGCGCTCTATTTCGTCAAGCAGATGCTTGCCGACCGTGGCGACGACATCGCAGGAAAAACGGTTGCCATCTCCGGTTTCGGCAACGTGGCCTGGGGTGCCGCCAAGAAAGCCACAGAGATGGGCGCGAAGGTCGTCACTTTGAGCGGCCCCGACGGATACATCTACGACCCCAATGGTGTCAGCGGCGAAAAAATCGATTATATGCTTGAACTGCGCCTCTCCGGCGAAGACATCGTGGCGCCCTATGCAGAACGCTATCCGGAAGCCACTTTCCACGCTGGCAAGAAGCCCTGGTGCGAACACGTTGACATTGCCCTACCTTGCGCCACGCAAAACGAATTGGGCGAAGAAGACGCACGCCAGCTGGTTGAAAACGGCGTGAAGCTCGTGGCTGAAGTGAGCAACATGGGATGTACAGCCGAAGCTGTCGACTATTTCATCCAACACCAAACTAACTTTGCACCGGGCAAGGCTGTAAACGCAGGTGGCGTTGCCACTTCTGGTTTGGAAATGACGCAAAACGCCATGCACATCTCTTGGTCGGCCCAGGAGGTCGACAACCGTCTGCACAGCATCATGAGCGCCATCCACGACCAGTGTCTGCGCTATGGCCGTGAAAACGGATACACCAACTACGTGAAGGGCGCCAACATCGCCGGATTCATGAAGGTGGCACACGCCATGATGGCACAAGGCATTATCTGACATTTATAACCACGGGATAAACAACTTATTTCCCATCAAATAAAAAATCTCATTGCTATCCGGCAAAACGCCAAAGAGCATGAAAACACAATCTGCAATGCCCACAAACAGGCGTTTCGAATGCGTTCTTTTAGAAAAAAATCCCTTAGCCAAGAATATACAAACCTTATTCCAGTAAGAACAAGCCTAAGGACAGAATTTTCAAACATAGGGACAGGTTTTTATGATTTCGGCGCTTACCGATTTACCGTACAGCAATAAAAAATTCAAAGTTCGAAGCACAAGCATTTCTTGCGCTTCGAATTTTTTTTACCCTTTTCTAATCATCAATCGCAGCCCTTCTAACCGAAAAACGAGCCGTTGCATTCAAAATTTTTAGATTTAACATTTTTTACCCCCCCCCAATTGGCAGTTCAACCATCATTCGCTAACTTTGCGAACAAAATAGAACAAGATATAGAAAATAAACAAATACAACACACTTATGAAAGATTTAAAAACACGTCGATGGCTGCTGGCCACGACATGCGCACTCTGTTGCGCCCCAATTTGGGCAGAAGACTACACAGAAGACGGTATTATCTATGATGTTAACCAATCTACAAAGACCGCCACTGTTAAAGGTCCTGCAAACGAAACGCTTCTTTTGCTCAACATCAAGAAGGAAGTGAAAGGGTGTACGGTGACGTCTATTGACGAATATGCGTTTTACGGCTACAACTTCACGACGGCAGTCATCCCTTCGTCTGTAACCTCTATCGGAGAATGCGCATTTTCACTGACTTCGCTGAAATATGTCGTTATCCCGTCTTCGGTCACAACGATTGCTGACGGTGCCTTCCTTGATAATGAGAATTTGATGGTGGTGTTGACAAAACATCCTTACGACAATGCCAAGAGTTTTCTGAACTCAGACTATGAAGTGCGCACAAAAAATGACTGGTTTACGGCTTATTCAAAAAAAGATTTATCCACCAGTGCACAGCAACTCATCGAGACTTATAACACGGCCATGAATTTCACCCAAACGGAATATGCCGACAAATATGCTGCACTTAAAAACACGGAACTGAAAAAGTCTCTTGAGCAGAAACTGGATTTACAGGCTTTGGCCAAAGTGTTGTCTGAAAACGATGAGGCTATAAGCAAATACAGCAACAATCTCAAGGTGGCCTATGACAATGTCTACAAAGCCATATTCAACTCCAATTTGGCCAAACTTCAAGAAATCTACAGCAAGATAGTGGCTGAATCTGGAACAGACGTAGACGGCATGCTGACGGCCAACGACGGCCTCATCGCCAGTGCCTCACAATTAAGCACAAACGCTGCATCTGAAAATTCAGACTCTCAACTCGACAATCTCATTGACGGCAAAGCCGATTCCTATTATCAAACCACGACAACCAAAAAGGTTGAAGGCGACAGCTACATTCAGATTGACCTGAACGCAGCCTTCAAACAGGTGACACTGAAATTTTCCAAGCGAAACACAGGTAAGCTCAACCCCGTGAAGGTTCATTTCTATGCGTCAAACTCGCCCGAAGGTTCCAACTGGGTTGACCTCGGCGAACAAGCCTGCAACTATAGTCTCAACGATGGGCAAACGGCCCTCACAACATTGACGTTCAATCAGCCTTATCGGTACGTCCGCTTCGTCTCCGCTCAAGCAGAAATTCCATACGGAGCAAACCGCTTCAAGGGTAACAATGCGTTCTCGCTAAGTGAACTCCATGCCTACACACGGGCCAGCAAACTCGATTTGCTCAGCAAATCCGAACACGAAAATCTCAACGCCCTCTTGAACAAGGCCCAAAATGAGATTGAAAACGACGCGGCCACGCAGGAAACCATCAACGAACTGCAAGATGCTTACGACAAGATAGAAGCCACCGCAGCAGATTATCTTTATCTGGATTTCAACGCAGACTTCAAAACAGCCTACAGAGCCAAAGCCCATCAAGTGCCGGCCGGCCTCAAAGCAGCTATCATGACGCTGAACGGTGAGAATGTACGCTGTGAATATCGCTACGAAGCCGGTAGCATCATTCCGGCCCAAACGGGCGTATTGCTCAAATCTGGACGAGGCAATTCTTTCATATTGAATACGGCCGAAACGTCTGAAACTTCTCCCGAAGGAAATCTCCTACACGGTCTTTTGGAAGACGGATACACCTATGCCGATGGCGACAACAAATTCTATCAACTAACCTGGGACGATGAGTCTAAAACATCACTCGGATTCTATTGGGGAGCTCCCAATGGCGGTGCATTCAAAACCAAAGCCGGCAAAGCATTCCTTGCCATTCCGAGAACATCGGCTTTCACCCTCTCCGGCATCAGCCTATTGAAAATCGACAGCAGTTTGTCTACCAACATTTCTAATGTCAAAACCGACAACGCTTCTTTTTCCGTCTACGACCTTAACGGGCGACGCGTTGATGCCACCTCCGCAAACGAACTGCCCAAAGGCATTTACGTTGTCAACGGCAAAAAAACAGTAATCAAATAAAAGCATTCAACAAGTGGCGCAAGCGGTCACCCCCCACACGACGAAAGGCATAAGCCCACATGTCTGCGGATAAGGCAGACCGGCACACTTTTCCCCAAAAAACAATTATAAATCATGAAAAAGGAATACGTTAAACCACAGAGCGAAGCCATCAACTTAATGATGGAAGGACCAATTGCACTAAGCGGTGATACCCCGGGAATCACAGATCAAGAAAAACCAATAGACCCGCAATCAAACCGTCAAGACTTTGGCAAGGGGCTGTGGGAATAAATTCTCCGGTGAAATTGTAAACAGGTTTGAGATTCGTTGATTTTAAGTAGGTGTTCCCAATTTTCCTACCATAAGCTGGTAATATTCCGAACGCCTGCTTAACCAATTTACTTAGAGAGTATGCTTTGAAAAAGTCTCCTCGTTTATTCGCCAGAATAACACGTACGGAGGCTTTTCTTTTGTTAGGCCGGCATTCTTTTCTGCTTAAAACAACACCGTCTGCCATCTGCACACGCCAGAGTACGCCCATTGAGAATAAACCAGACAAAATCATCTTTTAAAACCTTGGCCATCTTTACTTTTTATCATACTTTTGCAGCTTAATTCAAGAACAAACAAGACCTTCACCGCGAACCTAAATAGGAAAATACGTAACCACATTGAAACCAAAAACAAAACATATAAAGAATAACGTATGAATCAAATTCATCAGCGATTGTGCGCCTTGTGCCTCGCCCTCATCATGATAGCCGGTGCATACGCACAACGCGTTTCTGTCAAAACCAATGCACTCTATTGGGGAACGCTTTCTCCCAATGCCGGCGTAGAGTTCCGTCTCTCACGCCATTTCACCCTCAATCTTGAAGGTGCCGTCAATCCCTTCACCATCGGCGATTACAAGCTCCATTCTGCAGCCTTCATGCCAGAAGCCCGCTACTGGTTTTCAGCCCGTCCGCAGGCTGGACATTTCGTGGGACTCATGGGCTTCGGCGGCATCTATAGTATGGCTTGGAACCACACCAACCACATGGGCGATGCCCTCGGCGGAGGTGTGACCTACGGCTATAGTTTTGTGCTCTCGCGCCGTTGGAGCCTTGAAACCACCATCGGACTGGGCATGCTCCACGTGCGTGAAAAGAAATTTGCCGAGGGAACAACGGAACCCAAAGAGATTAACCACACCAAAACCATTCCCGCGCCGCTGAAAGCCGGAATAACCTTCACTTACATCCTGAAATGACATTCAAAGAATTACATAGCCAACTCAGAGCCGCCACGCTCCCGCGCCTCATCGCGGCTCTCCTGATGATTCTCTTCGCGGCTGGCACACAGACGGTTTTGGCCGACGACGTGATCCGCGTGACGGGTAAAGTCATCTCAAAAGAAAAGCGCAAACCACTCATGGGGGTCAACGTGCAAGACGAGAAATCGGGACGCCTCTTGGCCACCACGGATGAAGACGGACGCTTCGCCACCAACGTTTTCGGCAACAGCACGCTGCGCTTCAGCATGGTGGGCGCCAAAGCCCGCACCATCCGCGTGAAAAACCTCACCTACATTGAGGTGGAGATGGACGAACACGACATTGAATTGGGCGAGGCCACCGTGGTGGTGAAACGCATCGTCAACAAAATCATGCCGGAGCCAACACAGATTGAAATCAGAGGCAATTATGCCATCATCAAAACACGTGTGCGTGTGCCGCGCGAAATGTTTTCAAGCGACACGCGACTCGTTGTGCAACCCATCTTCCACAACGCTTCGAAAAAGACCATGCAGGCCATGCGCCCAATGGTGTATGACGCACAAACCTACAATCGCACTCAGCAGCGCATGTATGACTTCGACCTGAAACAAGGCGACCCGCTGGCAAAATACATCACCATCAAGGCCGACTCCTTGCGCGAAAAGGGACGCAAGAACGACATCATCGGTTACAGCGACTCTATCTACATTGACGACGCACGCGACGACTATTCCTGCGACGTGTTTTCTGCCATTGAAAACTACAACCGCATCATCTATCGCGACACGACGATCATCGCCCGCGGAACGGTCAATCCGCTGCGCTTCCTCGACTATGCTTTCCAAGGCACCATCGTGACCGATTCGGCCTACTATCCGAAAGCCGAAATGCAGTTGCGCGACAGCAAGGGAGAAATCAAACTGCAATTTCCCATCGGTTCGGCCAAACTCGACTTGAGCAACCCACGCAACGCCGACGAACTCTCGCACCTCAACGAACAACTTCAGGCCATCGCCCACAGCAAAGACGCATCGCTCCGCGCTTTCAGCATCATGGGTACGGCCTCGCCCGATGGAACGTATGCCGGCAACCTGAAACTGGCTGAGAAGCGTATGCAATCGGCCCTCAACTACATCGTCGGACAGCTCGACAGCGAAACGCGCCGCCACATGAGCGTAAGTTCGAAAGCCAAGGTGGCGAAGTGGGACGACGTGGTGGCGCTGCTGCGCCGCGACAGCCTCAACAAGGAGGCCGATGCCATCCAGGACATCCTCAACCGCTATAAAACGCCCGACGTGCAGGGACGCCACATCCGCCGCCTGCCGTTCTTCCGCAACACGCTGGAGGCGAAATATCTGCCGCAGCTGCGCCGCGTGGAATATGCGCTCAACTATTCCATCTTCCGCGTTCTCACGCTCAGCGAAATCCAGCAGCTCTATGAGAAAGACTATAAGCAACTGTCGCGCTACGAGTTTTTCCGTCTCTACCGCGCGGAAGCCGATGAAGCGAAACGCGAAAAAATCATCCGCCAGGCATTGGAAATCTATCCGAGCTTCGGCATCGCTGCGAGCGACTTGCAGGCCATCTTGATCAAAAACGGAAAGGCCGACCGCGACTTACTTAAACCCTATGCAGGCAAGAAGGCACCGGCCACGCTCAACGCCAACCACATGATTGCGCTGCTCAATTCCGGACAATATTCACAGGCCGACAGCATCTCGGATTTCCTGCCCGACACGCCCGACACCCACATGCTCAAGATTGTCACGGCAACGCTCAACGGCGACTACAATCAGGACAACTTCAATGCCATCGCTGCCACTGGCTTGCGCAACGAGGTGGTGATGCTTCTGGCCATGAAGCGCAACGAGGAAGCCTTGAAGCGCTCGAAGGAACTGCCTGAAGAGGAAGCGCTCACGCATTATCTCAGAGCCGTTTGTCTCAACCGCGCCGAAAAACCAGTTGAGGCTTACACGGAACTCAAGCAGGCGTTTTCAATGGATCCGGAACTGGAACGCACCGCCTATACTGATGGTGACGTCAACGACTTGATTCTCGACAAAAAATAGGCGTTTGTAATGGTATAGAAAACCACAAATAATCTGTGGAAGAATATGCAACAACCATTACCTCTAAAAATTTGATCAATGAATAACAAGAAAAATACCTGCCGCCTGCAATTCAGCAGCGGCATCCTATATAAGAAAGGCGTTGGCGTTTGTCTTTTCGCGCTGGCCATACCCCTCTCGGCACAGGTGCCGGGAAGTGCGCTCGACCACATGCTGCAACGTCCAAAAGTGGCCAAACACTTTGAAAACAAAACCTTCGGCGACCACCTCTTCGTGGAAGGCGGCATCGGCGCAAACAGCATCGTGACGCGCTCATCGTCGCATTTCAGCACAGCCGGACTGACAGCGCAGTTGGGCATCGGCGACTGGGTGACTCCGCTCCACGGATGGCGCCTCGGCTTTCAGGGCGGCAAATTCTCTGGAGAGCCAAACAGCGCCAACATCATGGGGGCTTCGCTCGACTATCTGCTCAACATCACAGCGCTCTCGGTGTCGACGATGCGCGACTCGACATACAGCAATTCTCGCATGTTTGAACTCATCGGTAAGGCGGGAGTGGACTATGTCTACACGACGAACAACGGCGTGCACACGAATGCACTCGGAGCGCATCTCGGTCTGCGCGGACAGGTGAACCTCTCACGCTTTGGCTATTTCTATCTCGAACCAATGGTAGGACTCTATTCCGACAAAATTGCGCAGGAGAGCAATTGGCGCGGCTATCGCTTCGCAGCCTCCGTGGCTGCCGGACTGGGCTATCGTCTGCAGGAACATACGGCCAATGGTGTGTTTGAAGACGACGGACACTTCCTCAACCACACCTTCGTGAGTCTCACAGGCGGTCCTTCGTCACTGCTTCAGAGCAGCGGTTCGCAAACGAAATATGCCGGCGCACGTGTCGGTGGCTACATCGGAAAATGGTTCTCCCCCTATTCGGGAGTGCGCCTCGGTGCTTTGGCTTCCACCTACAAGCAGGAAGGCCATCAACACGTGAAGGCGCTCAACGCTTCGGTGGGCTATCTTTGGAACATGCACAACACGTTTGGCGGCTACGACCCCAACCGCACTTTCTGGGTCAACGCTGTGGCCGACGCATCGATCAATGCCAGCGCAAGCGGCGACGGACGCAAACTCAGTCCAGGTTTCGGCGCAGGGCTTCAGGCCAATTTCCATTTGGCACATGGCGTTGACTTCTTCATCGAGCCACGCGTGGATGCCTATAAGAAAGGCTATGCCGCCTACGGCCCTGTCATGAAGAAACTCAATGCAGCGGGCAGCATCATGGCGGGCCTCACCTTCATGCAAGGCGGCGACACCCGCACGCAGTTGGCCCGCAACGACGACTTCAAACAGGAAACGGCCTACGACCATCTCTTCTTGGAGGCAGGCATCGGTGGGGCACTGCCTGGCACTTCTTCGGCTGCTGGCCACCCCTTCACTTATGTCCGCCCCGCGGCCTTCATGGGTATCGGCAAATGGTTTAACGCCACCTCGGGTGTGCGTCTCTGGGGACAGGCAGCACAGATTGAAGGACGGGAAGACGACCGCGTGAAAACGGTGTCCGTCGGTGCTGACTATCTCTGGAACATCAACAACGCCTTCCACGGATATGACCCCGACCGCCGCTTCGAGCTCATCGGCTCCTTGGGCGCCAATCTGGCCATGCACGGCGGAGAGCACAAGGTTTATCCAGGACTCCAAGCTGGCTTGAAGGGACTTTGGCATATCAACCGCATGTGGGGACTCTTCATCGAACCGCAAGCACAAATCCACGCCAAAGACTATCTGGAGCAATTCACCACGCCGGGCCTGCGCCGCGACGTGACAGGAACGCTCATGGCCGGTCTGCAGGTGTATCTGCACGGTTACCAGCCAACAGAAAACCGCGAGCGCTTTAACGAGACTGAGCTCAAGAGTTTCTTCTCGATGGCTGGCGGCACCTACACCAACGGCAACGGCCTCCGCAGCAAAGAAAATTATGGTTTGGCCGGACGCCTGAGCTACGGACACTGGTACAGCCCTGTCTCGGCTTGGCGACTTTCGCTCACGGGACAGGCCAACCCGCATGCCGACAAGCACTTCGCTGCACTCTTGGCTGGCGGCGACTACATCGCTGACCTCACCACCCTCACCTATGGCTACAACGAAGACCGCATCGTCAGCGTACGTGCGCTGGCGGGTATGAACTTCGGCATCGACTATCTGAGGGGAAAGACGCATTTCGACTGCGACATCCACGGCGGCGGCCAACTGGCTGTGCGCACGGGCCGTCAGGTGGAACTTTTCGCTGAACCGCAAGTGGCCTATCGTCTCGACAAGCGCTACGATTCCCGCATGAAGCGCATCGTGCCGCAACTCCTGTTGGGATTGAACTACCGCCTGAAACCTGTGTCCGACAAGATGTCTGTGGAAGGAACGGACAAGAAACATTTTGCCAGCGCTTCTATCGGAACGGGCCTCTATTCTGGAACGGTGACGAACATGTCGCCTGTACGCCGCAAGTTCTCTCTTGATTTCGACCTCAGCTACGGACAATGGAAAACGGCTGCCCACGGATGGCAGGTGGGCCTCTCTGATGCCACCATTCAGAAGCACGGCAAGGGCAATATGCACATCACGACGCTGCACGCCGACTACCTGCGCAACCTGCTCTCGGCCTCTTCCACTTCGCCCTTCCGCCTGACGGGCATCGCTGGCATCACCGCCAACATCGCCTCCAGAGAGGGCTACCGTCCTGCCTACGCGCTCGGTCTTGAACTCGGTGTGCAAGCTGGCGTTGCTGTCAACGATCAGATTGAAATCTTCGCCGAACCGGTCGGCACGCTGATGCAGAAAACCATCCAGCGCCACAACGACCACCCAGCTGAAGCTCAAGCCCGCTTCATGCTTGGCACGAAAATCAACTTCTGATAGGTAGAGTATTCAAAATCCAGGAAAGTTAAGTAGGTGGAGAGCGTGCGGAAAAAGCCTTTTCTGCGGCCCTGCGCGGGCTGAAAGCCCAGCAAGTTCGTAGCCCAGGGCAACGCCCTGGGTACCATGTCTCCATTCCCTACGCCCTGTAAGGGCAAAAGTAAAAGCCAACCATTCGCCCATACTTTTGCCCTTACAGGGCGTAGGCGTTTATACGTTGATACCCAGGGCGTTGCCCTGGGCTGTGGACTGACTGCCCTTTCAGGGCGCTCCTTTTCGCGCTTTGTTCGATTATCATGTGCGCATGCTTCGCCACTTGTTGTTTGGCTCAAAACCGCGCAGAGATTTTTCTGGATTTTGAACACCAGGGGACGTCAGGGGAAGGCTTTCTCCAAACAAAAGTAGTGCAACTGCCGAAGATGACCAAGCAAAGCGGGCGTTTTTTGCATGCAGCCCACTGCAAAAACAGATTTGGGCGGCCGATGAAAAGATTCTGAAGCCGCATCAGAAGTACACCCGAACCCACAAACACAAGAAAAACGGCGTTTTGTTTGGCTCTCCCACAAGCAGTCGTTAACTTTGCAGATGGCTTTGCCCTCTTTGACAGGCAAGACCATCGGTTGTTCTTTCGAGAACATCAAAGATGCTGGCCACGTGCCAACGGAGCGTTATGCTCCAAGGCGGCAAGCCCCATCCACTATAAAATCCATAAAGAAAGAAAAACATGTCTGAAAGAAAAGTGAGAGTGCGCTTCGCACCCAGCCCCACCGGACCTCTGCACATCGGAGGTGTCCGCACAGCCCTCTATAACTATCTCTTTGCACGCCAGCACGGCGGCGACCTCGTGTTCCGCATCGAAGACACCGACTCCAACCGCTTCGTCCCCGGCGCGGAAGACTATATCCTCGAGTCGTTCCGATGGCTCGGCATACAATTTGACGAAGGTGTCAGCTTCGGCGGAGAACACGGCCCCTACCGACAGAGCGAACGCCGCGACATCTATAAGAAATATGTCAAACTGCTGCTCGATGCTGGAAAGGCCTACATCGCCTTCGACACGCCAGAGGAACTGACGAAGAAGCGCGAGGAAATCGAGAATTTCCAATATGATGCCCACACGCGCGGCATGATGCGCAACTCTATCACCCTCGGCGAAGAGGAGACGCAACGCCTCATCGAAGCTGGCGAGCAGTATGTGGTGCGCTTCAAAATCGAGCCGGGCGAAGAGGTTCACGTTGACGACATCATCCGTGGCGACGTGCGCATCATGTCGGACGTACTCGACGACAAGGTGCTTTACAAGAGTGCTGACGAGCTCCCCACTTACCACTTGGCCAACATCGTTGACGACCACCTCATGGAAATCACACACGTGATTCGCGGTGAGGAATGGTTGCCAAGTGCCCCACTCCACGTGCTCCTCTATCGCGCCTTCGGATGGGAAGACACCATGCCACGCTTTGCCCATCTGCCGCTTTTGCTCAAACCAGACGGCAAAGGCAAACTTTCCAAACGCGATGGCGACCGCCTTGGCTTCCCCGTGTTCCCGCTGGAATGGCACGGCGCCGACGGCACCATCTGCTCTGGCTACCGCGAAAGCGGCTATCTGCCTGAAGCTGTCATCAATTTCCTCGCCCTGCTCGGATGGAACCCTGGAACAGACCAGGAAATCCTTTCTATGCAAGAGCTCATCGAGCAGTTTGACCTCTCGAAGTGTTCTAAGAGCGGAGCGAAGTTCGACTATGTCAAGGGACAGTGGTTCAACCGCGAATACATTCTCAAAACAGACGACAGTGTGCTCGCTCCGCAGTTTGACAAGATTCTCCGCGAAAACGGCATCGAAGCGCCCATCGAACGCGTTGAGCAGGTGGTGGGCATGATGAAAATGAAGAAGATTTCTTTCATCAAAGAGCTCTGGCCGCTCTGCGACTTCTTCTTCATCACCCCGACGGAATACAGCATGGACGACAAGTTCACCCGCAAGAACTGGAAGAACGGTGCCGCCGCCGAAATGCGCGAGCTCAAGACGCTCCTCGAAGGACTCGACGACTTCAGCATTGAAAGCCAACGCACGGCCATCGACGCTTGGGCGGAAGCTGGAGGCCACAAGCCCTGGAACGCTTGGCGTGTCTGCCTCGTAGGAGCAGGAAAGGGCCCTGACATGTATGAGCTCGCCGCTTTCCTCGGCAAGGAGGAAACACTGCGACGCATGGACAACGCCTTGCAGGCTCTGCCAGAAGCATAAGCAAGTGTACTGAGTACTAAAAATCTGACTACCCACATAGAAAAAAGAGCTGTGTATTCATTAGCAATCTATCTCTACATGCTCTGCGCAAACATCGTGTCGCTCTTCAACAAGAAGGCGCGACTCATGATGCGCGGCCATCATCAGGCTTGGAAAATCCTGCGCCAGAAAATCGGCGACGACGAATACTATTGGTTTCATGCCGCCTCGCTCGGCGAGTTTGAACAAGGGCGCCCCCTCATGGAACGCCTGCGCCGCGAACACCCCGAAGCCAAAATTCTCCTCACTTTCTTCTCGCCCTCGGGCTATGAGGTGAGGAAGAACTACGAGGTGGCCGATGTGGTGTGTTACCTCCCCTTCGACACGCCGGCCAACGCCCGCAAGTTCGTGCGTTTGGCGCGTCCCAAAGCGGTGTTTCTCATTAAATATGAATTCTGGCGCAATTACATCGACGTGCTCCACCGCCATGAGATTCCCGTCTACAGCGTGTCGAGCATCTTCCGCGAAAACCAAGTATTTTTCCGCTGGTATGGCAAGAAATATGCACGTTGCCTGCGCCGCGTGACGCATTTCTTCGTGCAGAACGAGGCCTCGCGCCAACTGCTCTCGCGCCTTGGCGTGACGGCAGTGAGCGTTGTCGGCGACACGCGTTTTGACCGCGTCATCGACATACGCAACGCTGCGAAGCCCCTGCCGCTCGTTGAGCGCTTTGCCAAAGGACAGGTGCTCGTGGCGGGCAGTTCGTGGGCGCCCGATGAAGACCTCATCATTCCTTTCTTCAACGCCCATCCCGAACTGCGTCTCGTCTTGGCGCCCCATGTGGTGAGCGAAGAACATCTGAAGGAGATTGAACGGAAACTGCAACGCAAAACGCTCCGCTACTCCTGTGCTACGGAAGCTAACGTGGCGGAGGCGGAATGCCTCATCATCGACTGCTACGGCCTGCTTTCTTCCATCTATCGCTATGCCACCGTGGCCTATGTTGGCGGCGGTTTCGGCGTGGGCATACACAACGTGCCTGAAGCAGCGGTCTACGGATGTCCCGTCATGATAGGTCCCAACAACGAGAAGTTTCGCGAGGCACGCGACCTCATCGCCTGCGGCGGCGTGAAGGAAATTCACGACACTGAAGATTTCAACAGCACGCTCAGCACGCTGCTTAACGACAAAGCAGCACTGAAGGAGGCTGGCGACGCCGCGGCAAACTATATCGCAGGCAACGCCGGTGCTGCCGATGCCATCTTCCAAAGCAAGGCTGTTTGCTTTGAATAACGGCGGCATGACTAAACCTCATAAGCACAACCGTTGGAGCGTCTTCTGATGCTCCAACGTTTTTTTATTTTGTAAGGATGGCATTATCCTTCCGCTTTTCTGTAACTTTGCACCAAACGATTATCCCATCAGAAGAAAATATGAAACGAAAACAACTTGAGGCACGCCTGACGTTTCTGCTGAAATTCTATGGCGCATTTCTTCTTCTCTTTATCCTCTCAAAACCGTGCTTCCTGCTGTTGCAGGGAGAAAAGAATGTGGGTGACATGCTGGCGGTCATCTGGCACGGACTTCCGCTTGACCTGGCCACTTCCGCGTATGTCAGCGCACCGCTTTGGCTCGCACTCACCGTGAGCATCTGGCTGGAGATTCCGAAGTTTCGCCTCGGCTGCAAGATTTACGCCACCATCATCATGGCCCTCATCTCCTTGGGCCTCGTGGTCAACCTGCGCCTCTATCCATTCTGGGGTTTCCCACTCGATGGCACGGTGCTCAACTATCTCGACTCGCCCCGAGGGGCCGCGGCCAGCGTTTCTGTCAGTTTTATGATTGGCGCTTTGCGCGACTTCCTCATCGTGTGGCTCCTGCCCCTCTATCTCCTGTTTCGCATCTTTCCCAAGACATTGCCCCGCTGCCCACGCCGCCCTCTCAGCACTGGCGTGGCGCTCCTCCTGGGCGGTCTGCTCTTTCTGGCCATCCGCGGCGGCATCGGGAAGTCGACGGCCAACGTCGGCATGGTGTATTACAGTGACAAGCAGGTGCTCAACCATGCAGCGGTCAACCCCGTGTTCAGCTTCGTGTCGTCGGCCTTCAAAACCCGCGACTTCGCTGCCGAACACAACTATTTTTCTGAAGAGGAACTCCCTGCGCAATGGGAGGCGCTGGGCTATTCTTCGAAAAGTGTTGACACCCAGAAGCTGCTAACGACACAGCGTCCCAACGTGCTACTCATCATCATGGAGGGCTGCGGGGGCACTCTGGTAAATGCCGTTGACCCACAGGCCGATGCCGCCATCACGCCCAATCTCAACCGTCTGGCACGCGAAGGGGTGTTCTTCAGCCGTTGCTACGCCAATTCGTTTCGCACGGACCGCGGCACGGTATGCGCCCTGAGCGGCTATCCTGCCTTTCCCGACGTGAGCGTAATGAAACTCCCCAACAAATGTGCCACACTGCCTTCCATCGCGGCATCGCTCAAGCGGGCTGGATATGCCACGAACTTTCTTTACGGCGGCGACATCAATTTCACGAACACCAACGGCTATCTGCTCTCAACGGGCTATGACAAGACGTTTGGCGACACGTCGTTTTCGGCCGAAGAACGCAGCACGCACAACTGGGGCGTGACAGACCGCATCACCTTCAACCGCCTCTTGAAAATGATCAACGAAAAGCCGCAGGGAAAGCCCTGGCATACGGCTTTCCTCACGCTGGCGAGCCACGAGCCGTGGGGCGTGCCTTATAGTCGTATCAAGGGCGACACGATTGCCAACGCCTTTGCCTATCTCGATGACTGCATCGGACGTTTCGTGGCGCAGTTGAAGCTGACGAAACAATGGGACAACACGCTGGTGATTATTCTGCCAGACCACGGCATCGGCTATCCTGCGGGCATCAGCGATACCGACCCGCGCCGAAGCCACATCCCGATGATCTGGACGGGAGGGGCCGTGAAGGAAGCGCAACGCGTGGACTTCATCTGCAACCAAACCGACCTGCCAGCCACCCTGCTCGGCCAGTTGGGCCTTCCCCACGATGATTTCCGCTTCAGCCGCGACGTGATGAGCCGCACTTATACGCGTCCGTCGGCCGTTCACGTTTGGAGCGAGGGCATCTTCTATATGGACGATAGTGGCGTGTCGGCCATCAACCTGCTCGCGAAACCGCAGAGCGTGTTCAGCGAAACGCCGCAACCTTCTCCCTCACGCCGCCAAGCTGCCAACGCACTGTTGCAGGTGGCATACGACGACCTGGGAGAGAGATAATCCACGAGAAGGCAGGGCGTGCAGGGCATCACCGTCCCTCTCCGCGCTGTTTGTTTCGAGCAATCGTCAGCAGGCAGGCCCCGCCATCGTCCCCCGCTGCTTCTTTTTGTGCCAGACATTTGGTGGGGTCAAACGAAATGGCTACATTTGAGGGTAGGTTTTGAACACCGCTCAAAGCCAGACAAACCATTTCCATCAAGCCACAACTCATTATGGAAGAAAAAGACCCGCGAGCCTGGAAGGTGCTCAAAAGCGAATATCTCTACCGGCGACCTTGGCTGACGGCACGGCGCGACACGGTGCAGCTGCCAAACGGCGTTGTCAACGATGAATATTACATCCTGGAATTTCCCGACTGGGTCAACGTCATTGCCCGGACAACCGACGGGGATTTCATCTTCATCAGACAATACCGGCCGGGACTGCGCCGAACGTGCTACGAAATCGTGGCCGGCGTGATCGACCCCACCGATGCTTCGCCGGAGGCCGCCGCACGGCGCGAACTCTACGAGGAGACGGGATATACGGGCGGCACATGGCGCGAAATCAGTGTCATCTCGTGCAACCCGAGCAACATGAACAACCTCGTGCACTGCTTCGTGGCGGAGGGCGTGGAAAGGACATCGATGCAGCATCTTGAAGCCACGGAGGACATCACCGTACACCTGCTCTCTGAAGCTGAGGTGCGCCAACTTCTCGAAAACGACGAAATCAAACAGGCGCTGATGTTGGCGCCACTGTGGAAGTATCTCTCCACGGCAGACAAACAGTGACGGATTATTCCAAACTCCCTTAACAGCACATTGCCCAATACCATATAAAACATGACCATTTCTGAAATAATTGCCAAGCGCCTTGACCTACGCCAGCAGCAAGTGGAAAACACCATGGAACTGCTTGAAGGCGGCGCCACCATTCCTTTTATATCACGCTACCGCAAGGAAGCCACTGGCGGACTCAACGAAGTACAGGTGGCACAGATTAATGACTTGAACACACAGCTGGGTGAACTCGTTCATCGCCGCGAATATATCCTCGAAACGATTGAAGCCCAAGGCAAACTGACGGATGCGCTGCGACAGCGCATCAGCGAGTGCTGGGATGCCACGGTGTTGGAAGACATCTACCTGCCCTTCAAGCCCAAACGCAAAACGAGGGCGGAAGCGGCGCGACAGAAGGGACTCGAACCGCTGGCACAGCAGCTCATGCTCACGCCGCACGTCAATCCGATGAAGGCCGCAGAGAAATTCGTGACGGAGGAGGTGCCCGACGTGGAAGCTGCCTTGCAAGGGGCACGCGACATCATTGCTGAGCATGTTAGCGAGGACGAACGCACGCGACAGACATTGCGCCACACTTTTGAGCGCACGGCTGTCATTTCTTCAAAGGTGGTGAAATCGAAAATGGAGGAGGCTGGCAAGTTTCGCGACTATTTCGACTGGCAGGAACCGCTCCGCCGCTGCTCTTCCCATCGTCTGCTGGCCATGCGCCGCGGCGAGGCCGAAGGTTTTCTGCGCCTCTCCATCGCTCCTGCCAACGACGAGGAGACGCTCTCACGCCTCTCACGCCATTACGTGAAACCTGGCACGCCTGCCGCAACGCAAATGCAACTGGCCATGGCGGATGCCTACAAACGCCTCCTGCGTCCAAGCATCGAAAACGAATTTGCGACATCGTCGAAACAGAAAGCCGACGACGAAGCCATCCTTGTCTTTGCAGAAAACCTGAAGCAACTGCTCTTGGCGGCTCCTCTGGGACAACGCCGCATCATGGGCATCGACCCGGGCTTCCGAACGGGCTGCAAGGTAGTGTGTCTTGACGCGCAGGGCAATCTCCTACACAATGAAACGATTTATCCCCACCAGCCGCAAAACCAGTGGGGACGCTCTGCCTGCCGCATCGCCACGATGGCAGACCAATATGCCATTGAAGCCATCGCCATCGGCAACGGAACGGCGGGACGCGAAACGGAACAGCTCGTGCGCGAAGCGCATCTTGAGAATGTCGACATTTTCTTGGTGAGCGAAGACGGAGCATCGGTTTATTCGGCCTCTCCCTTGGCACGCGAAGAGTTTCCAGACTACGACGTGACGGTGCGCGGCGCGGTCAGCATCGGCCGTCGACTGGCAGACCCCTTGGCCGAACTGGTCAAAATCGACCCGAAGGCCATCGGCGTCGGACAATACCAGCACGACGTTGACCAGGGGGCGCTCAAGAAATCGCTCGACCAAACGGTGGAGAGCTGTGTCAACACGGTCGGCGTCAACGTCAACACGGCCAGCAAGAGTCTGCTGACTTATGTGTCGGGCCTCGGCCCTTCTTTGGCGCAAAACATTGTGGACTACCGTGCCGAACACGGCCCGTTTGCTTCGCGCCGCGAACTTCTCAAAGTGCCGCGCCTGGGAGCGAAGGCTTTTGAGCAATGTGCAGGCTTCCTGCGCATCGTTGGCGGCAAAAACCCGCTCGACAACACGGCGGTGCATCCTGAACGCTACGAACTGGTGGAACAGATGGCGAAAGACGCGGGTTGCACCGTGGAACGCCTCATCGCCTCCACAGAAACGCGCAACGGCATCGACCTGAAGCGCTATTGCAGCGGTATGGTGGGCCTCCCGACGCTCAACGACATCATGGGCGAACTTGCCAAACCGGGGCGTGACCCGCGCGGCACAGCACAGGTGTTTTCCTTCGACGATTCCATCCACACCATCGACGACCTCGTGGTGGGCATGGTGGTGCCAGGCGTTGTCACAAACATCACGCGCTTCGGCTGTTTTGTCGACATGGGCATCAAGGTGAAGGGCCTCGTTCATGTTTCGCAAATGGCGGAACGCTTCGTTAAAGACCCATCGGAAATCGTACACATCCAGCAACAGGTCATGGTGAAAGTCATACAGATTGACCCAGAACGTGGCCGCGTGGCGCTCTCCATGAAAGATGTGGCGGGATAAGTTGTCTTAACCTACTTAACACCATTGGCCCCACATAACCTTTGAATGCAATGACAGACGAATACTATATGAAACTGGCGCTCAAGCAGGCGCAGATGGCCTTCGAGAAAGACGAAGTGCCCGTGGGGGCGGTGGTGGTTTATCGCGACCACATCATCGCACAAACCCACAACCTCACCGAAACGCTCAACGACGTGACGGCGCATGCCGAGATGCAGGCCATCACCGCCGCCGCCAACGCCTTGGGCGGGAAATACCTCGATGTGTGTACGCTCTATGTCACGGTGGAGCCTTGCGTGATGTGTGCCGGCGCCATCGGATGGTCGCAGATGGGCCGCGTGGTGTATGGCGCCGCCGACCCCAAGCGTGGCTTTGCCGTTTTCGCGCCCAAAGCGATGCACCCCAAGACGGAAGTGGTCAGCGGCGTACTGGCCGATGAATGTGGCGCACTGATGAAGGAGTTTTTCCGCCGCAAAAGGTGAGCGAAGGAGCATCGTTCGCTTTTTCAGTATTACTTAGTAATGGCGAAATTCACCACTACTTATCTGACCTTCTGAACCCAACTTGCCATGCTCGACTATAACGAAAGAGGACACGAGGGCGAAGAGCAAGCCTGTCTCTTCCTCGCCGCGCGAAACTACAGAATCCTGGCGCGAAACTGGCGCAGCCACCACCACGAAATCGACATCATTGCCGACCAATACGGCGAACTGGTGTTCGTGGAGGTCAAGGCACGACGCAATGAAAACTATCTTCCAGCCGTCGCAGCTGTTGACGAGGAAAAACGGAGGAATGTGCGCGAAGCGGCGAAGCATTATATGAACCTACACCGCTTCGACGGCCCTTACCGCTTCGACATCATCACGGTGGTGGGCGAGGAGAAGCCATACCGCTTCCAGCATTTTGTTGCCGCCTTCTGAGAATTTCTTTTCCCATAAGTAATTGGCAATCATTACGAAAACATTCATCATCATGAACATCGAACGCATCCGAGAATATTGCCTCTCCAAACCACTGGCAACGGAAGACAGCGCCTTCGGCCCTGAAGGTGTCTTGTTTCGTGTGTACGGCAAAATCTTTGCCTACCTCGACCTTGAACGCCCCGACTTGGTGGTGTGCAAATGCAACCCCGACTATGCCATTGACCTGCGCGACAAATACAATGGTATCTGCGGGGCGTGGCATTGGAACAAACGCTATTGGAACGAAATACATTTCGATGCCGACGTTCCAGAAGAACTCATCCTACACCTCATCGACCATTCGCTCTCTGAGGTGCTCAAGAAACTTCCCAAACGCACCCAAGCGGAATATGCACAGGTTTGCCTGCAAAAGGACTGAGGCTTGGGCTATAAAGCATAAATAGCCTACTTATCCAGACTCCCACTTACCTACTCAAGACATGAGATTCATCACATCATATCCTCCCGAATGGGAACACTGCCACGTTGACGAAACGGCGTCGACGATGCTCGACCTCCAGCAACCGCCATACGCCAACGCCACTGCGCCTTTCTTGCTTCTAACGGCCAACTACCAAACGGCGGGACGCGGCCAGCGCGGCACGCACTGGGAAGCGGCACGCGGCGAAAACTTACTCTTCGGCATCCGCCTTCACCCCCACGCCGTCCGCCCCAGCCGCCAGTTCTTGCTTTCTGAGGTGCAGGCGCTGGCTGTGGCAGAGACGCTGGAGGAGATTGTGGGCGGCATTCGCGTGAAATGGCCCAACGACATCTATTGGCTCGACACGAAGATCTGCGGCATGCTCTTGGAGCATACGCTCGTCGGTCCACAAATCGACACCACCATCACGGGGGTCGGCCTCAACGTCAACCAGGTGGTCTTTGAAAGCGATGCGCCAAATCCCATGTCTCTGCGCCAAATCACGGGCAGCATTTTCGACCGGGAACAGCTCATGCGACACATCGCCTGGCGCTTCCACCGCCTCTACCGCCGCCTGCTGAACGGCGGTGAAGGCACCATCCATCGCGCCTACCTCCGTCGCCTCTACCGCCGCGACGGCAGGCGCCACCGCTTTCGCGATGCCAACGGCGACTTTGAAGCGGAAATCAAGACGGTTTTGCCCGACGGGCGCCTCATGCTCCGCGATGAAAAGCAGAAACTCCGCACTTATGCCTTCAAGGAGGTGCAATATTTAAAGGACGCGCCCAACCTGCGCTTCCGAAACGCCACACCATGCTGAAGGCGCAACATAGTAAAGTTGGTGGTAAGTAGGTGTTCAAAATTAGTTTATACTATCCATGTAGGAATAAGCCAATTTAATATTGCCTTGCCGCATTCTTTTGCCCCTACAACTGTCTTTCATCAGTCACGTAGCCCGCTACGCTCCTTCTTCAAGACAGCTGTAGGAACAAAATAATACGACAATTCAATATAAACTAATTCTGAACACCTACTTAAGTAAATGCTGAGCATTATTCATTAGTAATGTACTATCGGGATATATCTACCCCCTAAAACCTCCCCACATAATCCCCAAAAGCCATGAAGAATAACATCACCACCCGCCAGGGCGACCACGGCACAACCTCGTTGGCCGACGGCACCATCGTGACGAAAAACGACCAGAAGATTGAAGCCTGCGGCACGCTCGACGAGCTCAACTGCCACGTTGGAATGCTCCTCACGATGAACCTCCCCGAGGAATACTCCGGCATGCTGAACACCATTCAGCGCCGCCTCTTCGCCATCGGCGCCTCCATGTCGGGAACAACCTATCCCAAAGACTTCCCCACGGAAATGCACATCATGCAGATGGAGCAGTTTATCAACACCGCCCCCACCTTCCACGGCTTCATCCTTCCCGGCGGCCATCCGTCGGCAGCCCAATGCCACATTTGCCGCGCCGTTTGCCGCCGCGCCGAGCGACTCGTCGTGGCATGTTGCCGCACCGACCTCGTGCCCTACCTTAACCGCCTCTCCGACTTTTTCTTTGCCCTGGCCCTGAAATTAAATATTTTTTACGGCGTAGCTGAAAAAAATCTCTGAGAAAGAGCCTGTAATAAACGAAAAATTGTATTTTTGCGCCCAAATATAAGCGCTGGCATAAGCAAACCGCCATCGCCTGGCAGCCCATCCAAACCGTCTGCCGCTGTGTGTAAAAGTATTATTGAACTATTACTTGCTTCGAACAAGTAAACTTATCTTACAACCATTATGTATTGGACTCTTGAATTAGCATCTAAACTTGAAGATGCACCATGGCCTGCAACCAAAGACGAACTCATCGACTACGCCATGCGCTCTGGCGCTCCTATGGAAGTCGTTGAGAACCTGCAGGAACTTGAAGACGAAGGTGAAATCTACGAAACCATTGAGGATGTCTGGCCAGACTATCCAACAAAAGAAGACTTCCTCTTTAACGAGGACGAATATTAATCGCTCAAAGCAGCTATCCAGTATAGCTTAGAGCGTTGAATATAAGCGGTATAGGAAATCTGTAGCAAGATTCCTATACCGCTTTTTACGTTCTTTTACCGCCAAATAAAAGAATATTTCAAACATTAAAAAGCAGTATATTGGACTCATTTTCAGATAAAAATCATTATCTTCGCTTCTGAATTTTGTCACAAGTGACAATTCTTAGAATAATATGATAGTAAACAGAAGTAAATACATAGACCAATTAGTACGTTCAAAAGGGAATGGACTGATAAAAATAGTTACCGGACTACGCCGTTCTGGTAAGTCTTTCCTGCTAAAGAAACTCTTTCGCCAGCATCTGCTTGATGAGGGAGTTGCAGAAGACCATATCATAATCATTGATATGGAAAGTCGTAAGAACAAGAACCTTAAAGACCCAGATTTTTTGCTTGATTGGGTTGAAAAAGAAATGAAGGACGACTCTACTTATTATATTATCATTGATGAAGTGCAGGAAGTCAATGACTTTGTTGAGGTTCTTTCAACATTATCGGTGACAGAAGGAGCGGATGTATATGTCACTGGCTCAAACTCTCGCTTTCTTTCGTCAGACGTGGTTACGGAGTTCCGTGGCAGAGGTGATGAAATTCATGTTTGGCCTTTGTCGTTTGCAGAATTTATGTCTGTTTATGAAAGTTCAAAGGAAGAAGGATGGGCTGAATATCTAATGTTTGGAGGTCTGCCACAACTTCTCACACAAGTGGGTGACGACAAAAAAGCAGACTTTTTGCGTCGTCTGTATCGCACCGTGTACCTTAGAGACATCTACGAGAGAAACCCGATAGAAATGAAAGCAGAGTTTGAAGAACTCTCAAAGATAGTGGCATCAAGTATTGGTGCACCAGTTAATGCGCAGAATATAGCAAACACATTCAAGTCTGTCAGTAGGGTACAGGACCTCAGTGTCAAGACCATTTCCACGTATTTGGGATATATGCAAGACTCATTCTTGATAGAGAAGTCTGAACGGTATGACATCAAAGGAAGAAAGTATATTGGTGCTCTTTGCAAATACTATTATCAAGACATAGGTTTACGCAATGCGATTCTTTCATTCCGCCAAAACGAGACAACGCATATTATGGAGAATGTCATTTACAATGAAATGCGTATGCGCGGCTGGCTTGTTGATGTTGGCAATATATTTCATCGTGTTAGGAATGAGGCAGGCAAGCAGCAACGTGTAACACTTGAAGTCGATTTTGTTTGTAATAAGGGGAGTGAGCGTATCTATATTCAGTCTGCCTACAAAATGCCAGATGTGGAAAAGATGGAACAAGAGAAACGTTCTCTAAAACTTGTAGATGATTCTTTCCGAAAAATAATAGTGGTGGGGGAACATACAAAATCATGGAGTGACGAGAAGGGTATACAGATAGTCAGCATTTATGACTTCCTTTTGAACCCATCATTTACAAATTAGTGTATAGCATTGTCTTTCTGGTCTGTAATAGGGGCACAGTTATGCCTTTTACGGTCTTTCACTACGAAATAAAATGATCGAAAAGGTTGACACAGCAATATAATCACTTGAAACTCAGTAAGTCTTGTCCCTCTTCAACGAGGACGAATATTAATCGCTCAAAGTAGCTATCCAGCATAGTTCAAAACATTGAATATAAGCGGTATAGGAAATCTGTAGCAAGATTCCTATACCGCTTTTTACGTTCTCTTACCACCCCAAGGCAGTGCAAGCCGAACGCAATGAAGTTGCTTCAATTTCTCTTTCTATAAGACAGGATACACTTCCATAACTGGCAAATCCACAAATGGTATAACAGAAACGCCACAAATTGTATAATAGTTTTGCCACAAATTGTATAATGGAAATGGTATATTGGGTATACTTTACGATAAACAGCTCAAATCAGAGCATACTGCCTTTGCAACTAATAGCCATTGTCAGAGTATGTAAAAAGAAAAATATGGCGGATTATTTACCCAAATCGAGCCCTGCAACATAGATTTGGGTAAATAATCGCCATGTTTTTCTTTTAATTGCAGATGGTTGCGCACACATAATACGCAGTTTAGATGCTCGTTTTCAAGTAATTACAGAGGACATCATCTCTTTCTTTTCGCCCATACAACATATTTGGGCAAATGAAGGACTTTGCCTTCTGCTCCAAACCCATTGTTTTTCAGCGAACGCCGCCCCAGAGACGTTCGCGTCACGTCCCAGAGGCGGTCGTGTCTGCTCCCAGAGGCGGTCGCGTCACGTCCCAGAGGCGGTTGCGTCTGCTCCCAGATTCGCCGACAGACATAGGGTCTCTGCTGTCGGGATGCAGTTTTCTTGAGCGGTCAAAAAAAAAGCCCAAAGCGCAGAAGCGCTTTGGGCTATCTCTTTTCCTTGGTTTATAAGGAAGCGTTGATTACAAGTTTGGGTTGATTTCGCCCCACTTTTCGATGGCAGGAACGATGTTCAACGTTACCAACTCGTCGCGCATCTTGCAGAGGTGAGCGTAAGAAGCGTCGAGAGCGGCGAGTTCTTCTGCTGTGCCCTCAGGCATAGTGTAGTGGCAGCCAGTGGCATCGAGAGTGGTATCCATGGCCATCATGATGTGGTTGTACTTCTCGTTGTTAACGAACGTACCTGCAGGGAAACGGAAGGTTTCGCCGCCCATGACAGAACGAATCATTTCAACTGAGAGGTAAGCCGGGCTCTGGAAAGAAGAACGACGACGGAGTTCGATGATCTTGGCACCGCCCTGGATAACGTCCTTTCTCATCTGTTCCCATTCAGCAACAGGGAATTCGTCTGTGCCGATGATGTCAGTGAGGTTACGACCAGCAACCTTAACCTTGCTGCCGAACACTGCCATCTGCTCGCCGTGACCGCCGAAGGTCTTGCAGCCAGTCACTTCGCTCTGCATAACGCCAAACTTCTTGGCCAATGCGCTCTGGAGACGGGTTGAATCGAGGGCAGCCAAAGTGGTCACTTGTGAAGGCTTCAAACCAGAGTAGAGGAGCGTTACGAGACCTGTCAAGTCGGCAGGGTTGAAGATGATGACAACGTGCTTAACGTCGGGGCAGTAAGTCTTGATGTTCTTGCCGAGCTGTTCTGCGATTTCGCAGTTGCCCTTCAAGAGGTCTTCACGGGTCATGCCTTCCTTACGGGGAGCACCACCTGAAGAGATGATATATTTAGCGTCTTTGAATGCTTCTGCAACGTCGGTGGTGGCCACGATGTTAACATCGCCGAAACCGCTCTGGCGCATTTCTTCTGCAACGCCTTCCGGAGAGAACACGTCGTAGAGACAGATGTTGTTTGTCAAGCCCATCATCAAGGCGGTCTGTACCATGTTGGAACCGATCATACCGGCAGCACCAACAATCACGAGTTTTTCGTTAGTCAAAAATGCCATAATTGTATATGATTTAGAAATGAATTATTTTCGTTTTCCACCGTTGGGCGTGGTTTTCAAGTGGTTGCCCTGACGGCGCTGTTTTCGAAGGCAAAAATACAAAAATACTTATGGAAAAGCGAGTGTCTGTGCGCTTTTTTTCTGTGTGGCGTGATGTAAAAAATGTAAAGAGGCGTTTTCTGTGTTGGCAAGGTCGGCAAAAAGCGGCAAGGGCCGGCACTTTGCGTGTCGGCCCTTGCTTTTTGAGGGTGGTTTGGAGCGCCGACGGATTGTTCGATTTTTCCGTTGAACACTCTTTTACCGAGTTTCTTAGTAGATTCTCACCTTGTAGGTCAGCGTGGTTTGCGGCACGCGGTATTTCACCATCGTGTCGGCTTCGGCACCGCCGCAGCTGGCATTTCCGACACCACGGGTGCGGGCGTCGAGGTGGAGCACATTGTAGGGGCGTGCCTTCATTTCCCAATAGTGGTTGGCCTTCATGAGGTCGATGTCGGTGTATGGGAGGATGGAGAAGGCCACCTCGCCTTCGGTCTGCATGTGGAGCTGGAAGCCCTTGGCATCGCTCAGCGTGAGTTCGCGAAGGCCTTCACGTCCGCCAGTCGACTGCGGTTTCTGGTTGTATTCCACCATCTGCGGCACGGTCGTGGTGTAGCGTCCAACGGGGCAGCCGTCGAGGCGGTCGGCATAGTTCTCCCACGGCCCGTGGGCGAAATAGCTGACGTGCGAGAGGGCCGAATCGAGAAGGCAGACGAGGCCGGCGCGGCGCAGGTCGGCGGTTTTCGGCGTGAGCGTCACCGTCATGTCGACAACGCCTTCCGGATAGATGGTATAGGCGATGTCCTGCGTGCAGAGCGTTCCGTCGCGGTGTGTCTTCACCACGGTGTTGCCGCCGGGGTTCTCGACAGAAATGGTGCCCTGTGCGTCCAGTCCGTTTGACGTGTTGTGGAAGCGGTCGTTCTCGTTCCAGCGGAAGTTGTCGTAGAGGAATCCGCCGTTTTGAGCAATCACGTTGCGTCCGCGGAGTGAGAGTTCGCTGAGTTGTCCCGTCTGCTTGTCGAAGGAGAGCTGGATGCGGTCGTTGCCGACAAAGAGCGTTCCGGCACCGTCGGTCATGGCGAGTGGAGCGGCCTGGCGGGCGTTGTATTCAACGGCTGCCAAGGCGGGGCGCTTGAGGAGGGAGAACTGCGCAATGGCCGCCGTGTGGCCCTGCGGGGCGTAGGACGTGGCTTGGCGATATTCTGCCCGGAGATTGAGCATGACTTCCTTGCCTTCTTCAGCAAGCTTCTTGAGTTTCGACTTCGGCATCTTGAGCACGAGCGTCAAACTGTCGCCTGGGGCTACGGCACCGATGCGGAGCGTCTTGGAACCTGCGATGTGGCCGTCGGCCATCACCTCATAAACAAGGTTGAAGTTGTTGAGCGACTGGAAATTGTAGGCGTTGCGGAGCACAACGGTGACGGTGTTGTTCTTCACGTTGACCTGCGAGAGGCGGAACTTGATATACTGGTAGGCCGCCTTCACTTCTGCCAATTTGGCGCTTTCTGTGCGCGTGGCCGGAATCAAGCCATTGCTGCAGAAGTTGCCCTGATGTGGGCCAGGGAAATCGTAGCCAGTGCGGAGGCGTCCCTTGTAGGTGCCAGCCTTGATTTCAGAAGGTTCGTAAATGGCCTGGTCAATCCAGTCCCAGATGGCCATGCCGACGATGCTCGTGCTCGTCTCAGCGCTCTCGCAATATTCCGTCATGTTGCCAGTGGAACTACCCATAGAGTGTGCCATTTCGCAGATGAACATCGGCTTGTCGAAGGAGTTGCGATACTGGTCCATCCAACGCATTCCAGGATACATCTTTGAATAGAGATCAGAAAAGCGGTTGCCGCCGTAGCTCTTGCCGTCGCGCGTTCCTTCATAATGCACAGGGCGCGTGTCGAGCTCGTGGGCCTTTTCGTAGCAATATTTGAAGTTGCCGCCACCGCCACATTCGTTTCCGAGGCTCCAGAAGATGATCGACGGATGGTTGCGGTCGCGAAGCACCATGCGCTCAATGCGGTCAACGAAAGCCGGAATCCACGATTCGCGACCAGAGATGCTCTGGTTGGCGTGGTCTTCGAGGTCGGCCTCATCCATCACGTAGAGTCCGTAGTGGTCAAACATGGCATACATGCGGGCGTTCTTCGGATAGTGTGACGTGCGAATGGTGTTGAAGTTGTTTTGCTTCAGCATGAGCACGTCTTTGAGCATGTCTTCGGTTGTGACGGAGCGTCCGCGCAGCGGATCGGTGTCTTGCGTGTTGACGCCCTTAAAGAACACCGATTTGCCGTTGATATACACCTTCGAATTTCTGATGGCAATCTCGCGGAAACCATATTTCGTGGAGAAGGCCATGATGTCGTTGCCCTTCTCGTCCTTCTCGATGAAGCGCACGGTGTAGAGTTCCGGCGTTTCGGCCGTCCAGAGTTTCACGTTCTTCAGTTCGAACATCTTGGCGGTCGTGGTCTGTTTCCAGTCGCCCTTTGCCTTGATGCCAGAGAGACTGATGGTGTCGGTTGACTCTTGGAGGAAGCGTCCCTGCGGATCGAAGAGTTTAATGGTGACGAACCGCGGCGCCCCGTTTGGTGCCGACTGGCTGTAGCGCGTGTCGGTGTCGTAGGTGATGTTGAGGCGCGCATTCTGGTAGCCATCGAAAAGTTGCGAGGTGATATAATGGTCGCGAATGGCTGTCTCGGGCACGTTGTAGAGATAGACGTTGCGGTGGATGCCGCTCATGCGGAACATGTCTTGACACTCGAGGTAGGAACCGTCTGACCAGCGGAACACCTGAACGGCGATGGAGTTGCGGCCGGCACGGAGCTGCTTGGTGATTTCAAATTCGGAATCGTTGTTGGCTCCCTGCGTGTAGCCCACAAATTCTCCGTTCACCCAAACGTAGGCAGCAGAATAGATGCCGCCGAAGTGCAGATAGGTGCGACGTTCTTTCCATCCTTCCGGAAGGTCGAAGGTGCGGACATAGGAACCGACGGGGTTGATGCCGTAGTTCTTTCCGCCGTCGTTGTAATACGGACGGGCCTTGATGTAAGGCGGGGTGTTGGAGTGCGGATATTCCACGTTGCAATAGATGGGGCGGTCGTAGCCCTGCATTTCCCAGTTGGATGGCACAGGGATGGTGTCCCAGGAAGACGTGTCGAAGCCCTCCTTGAAGAAGTCGAGCGGACGCTTCGATGGTTCGCTCACGAAGTGGAAACGCCACGTGCCGTTGAGCGAGAGATAGCGCGAAGAGAGCGGTGTGGTCCAGGGGGTGGCGTAGTATTCCTTGTCGGCAAGCATTTCGGCTTCCGAGGCATAAGGCATATAGTTGGCAATGGTCTGCTCTTTGTTGATGCCGAAAACGGCTTCGTTCTCCCAGTCGGGCGCGGCGATGTTCGGCTTCTCGATGGTTTCAAAAGAGAACCAGGCGTCGCGGTCTTTGGCATTGAGCGCCACAGACATCATCTTTCCGTCTTTCAAGGCATACATCATGCCTTTCTTCGAGGCACCGTTGGAGACGATGAGGTAAACGCCTTTCTCTCCAGCAACTGGCTCGAAGCGAAATTGGGCATTGTTCCATACGCCTTCTTCTGCCGGCCACTGCAAGAGGTGCTTGATGGAGGCGTTGGTGCCGCCGTCGTCGAAGTTTTGGTCGTAGAAGGCGTTGGTAACGACGCGGCGATCGAGGTCGAGCATGCGGATGTTCCAATATTGGCCACGATTGAGCGAATCGGCTTTCTCGCCGATGATAGCGGCACTGTTTTCGCCAGAATCGCCATTACCCAAAACGAGTTCAGGATGGGCAACAGAGCGGATGCGGTAGCTCAGGGCCACGTCAAATCCCGCCTTGGCGGCTTCGCGGATATAGAAATGGGCGGACTTGTCGGTCTTTGCCTTCTGCTTGGCGATGAGCGACACACTACCATCGCGGGCAATGGCGGCGGCTACCGTTGGACGATTGGCGGGAACGAGAATGACGAGGCCTTTGCCAATGCTCTCTGTTTTCCAGAGCTGGGCTTCGTCAGAACCGTTGTTCTCGCCCGTTGCCACCTGCGAACCGGCGGTGCGCAAGGCGAGGTTGGAGAACGGATTGATGAGACGCCATGCACCCGCCAGCGGTGTGATGGTCCAATGTTGCGCGGCGTTGCTGTCGTCGAGGCGCGAGCAGGTCACCTGCTTCTTCTCGTTGTAGCACACGGTCTTGCCGGCATCCGCAGCGGGAATGATGTGGTAGAGCGTACCACGGGTGAACTGCGCCAAGGCAGTGGCCGTTGAAAACGCCACAACCATGAGCCAGACACATAACGACTGAATGGTTTTCAGTTTCTTCATAATTAAATTATTAGGTTTTCTTTGTTATGTAGGTGGTCAAATTTATAAAATAATTCTGACCACCTACTTATATTGAAAGAGGGCGTTCAAACAAGCGGGCGCTCCAGCATTTTCAGGCTGGAACGCTCCTTTGCGTTTATTTTCCGCCATGTCGTTTGCTGCGGCCTCCGCGTTTTCCGCGGCCCTTTTTCTTGTCGGCTTTGCCCTCCTCGGTTTTGTCTTGGTTGTTTTTCCCAGCTCTTTGCCGCTGCTCCATCGTTTCGCTTTCGTCAGAGACCAGAGCGAAGTCGAGCTGGCGGCGTTCGAGGTTGGCACGGTCGACTTTGACGCGCACCTTGTCGCCCAAGGCATAGCATTTGTGGTAACGGCGGCCCACGAGACAATAGTTGCGCTCGTCGAATTCATAATAGTCGTCGAGCAGGGAGCGGAGCGGAATCATGCCTTCGCAGAGGGTTTCCGTCAATTCCACATAGAGGCCAAACTCCGTGACACCGGAGATGCTGCCATCGAACTCCTGCCCGATGCGGTCGCCCATGAATTCCACTTGTTTGTATTTGATGCTGGCGCGTTCGGCCGTCGCTGCCAACTGTTCCATGTTGGAGGCGTGCTCGCAGAGGTCTTCATATTTCGTGGCGCTCACTGAGCGTCCGCCTTCGGCATAACGCGTGAGGAGGCGGTGGACCATCGTGTCGGGATAACGGCGGATGGGCGAAGTGAAGTGGGTGTAGTATTGGAACATCAAACCATAGTGGCCGATGTTGTGAACGCTATATCTGGCTTTCATCATGGCTCTCAGCGCCACGATTTCCACGGCGTTTTCTTCTTTCTTGCCCTTCACGTCTTCGAGCAGATGGTTGATGCTCTTCGAGATGTCGGTCTTCGAGCCTTCCGTGCGCACTTTATAGCCAAACTTGGCAATGAAAGCACGCAATTTTTCGAGCTTCTCAGGGTCGGGAACGTCGTGGATTCGATAGGGAAGCACTTTGGGCTTCTTGCCCTTGGGCTGCTTGCCAATCATTTCGGCCACACTGCGGTTGGCCAGGAGCATAAATTCCTCCACGAGCTTGTTGGCATCCTTTGCCACCTTCACGTAAGTGGAAATGGGGTGTCCCTTCTCGTCCACCTCGAAGCGCACTTCCGAGCGTTCGAAACCGATGGCGCCATTTTTGAAGCGCGCGGCACGCAGCTTCTTGGCCAGTTGGTTGAGTTTGATCAGCTCTTCGGCATATTCGCCCTCCAGCGGCGCTCCCTCAGGCAGCGGTTCTGGATGTTCGCCTGGCAGAGCCAAATCTTCCTTCGAGGCCTCGTTGTTTTTTTCTAAGATATTTTGCACCTCCTCATAGGTGAAGCGTCTGTTGGAACGAATCACGGTGTGAGTCAGATGCCAGCGCACGATTTCTGCCTTTTCGTTGAGCACAAAGATGGTTGAATAGGCCAGTTTTTCCTCATCGGGGCGCAACGAGCAGATGAAATTGCAGAGGCGCTCCGGAAGCATCGGGATGGTGCGGTCAACGAGATAAACACTCGTGGCACGCTTCTCGGCCTCGCGGTCGATGATGTCGCCCTCATGAACGTAATGGCTGACGTCGGCGATGTGTACGCCCACCTCCCAATTGCCATCGTCGAGACGGCGGATGGAGAGGGCGTCGTCGAAGTCCTTGGCATCGTGCGGGTCGATGGTAAACGTGGTGACCTCGCGGAAGTCCTCGCGTCGGGCAATCTCTTCGGGCGTGATGTCGGGCGAGAGCCGCTCTGCGGCCTTCTCCACATTGGCAGGATAGGTGTAAGGCAAACCATATTCAGCCAAGATAGCGTGCATTTCGGCCGTATTTTCTCCCTGCTTTCCAAGGATGTCTACCACTTTTCCGATGGGGCTCTTCGCACCGTCGGGCCATTCCGTTATCTTCACGACGGCCTTGTCACCGGTCTTTCCGCCCTTGAGTTTGTCTTTCGGAATGAAAATATCGTTGGCAAGGGAACGGCTCTCCGTGATGAGGAAGCCAAATCCCTTCTCCACCTGCAACTGCCCAACGAAGGTGTCTTTGGCACGTTGCAAGATTTCCGTCACCTCGGCCTCGCGCGTGTGTCCTGGCCGGCGTGCCAGCATCGTGACCTTCACGCGATCTCCATCGAGGGCATGGAGCGAATTGCGCTCACAAACCAAGATACACTTTCCGCCATCGTCGGGCAGGAAGGAGTTTCTGCCATTGCGCTTGCGCTGGAAAGTACCCTCCATCACGTTGGAGCGCACGGCATTTCGGTAGTTTCCTTTATTGTCCGACGTGAGGTAATCGTCGAGCACCAATTCTGAGAGCGCATCCATCGTCAGCATTTTTGCCGGATGGTTTGCGGCATGTATAAAATCGAAGATTTCCTTCACACTAAATTCCCTCTCTGGCTCAGAGGCAAAGAGGTCAAGAAGTCTTTTTATGATCTGCTTCTTGGTTAAGCGTCCGCCGCTTTTCTGTTCTTTCTTGTTGCGACCCATGACTGTTCAATTTAAGTTTCGCGATACGTCTGCCGCCCCTGCCCGCCCCTGTTTTTGGGCCGCATCCTGCTGCGATGCACTGGCAGAGTCGAAATATCGTTATAATTACTACAAAGTAAGTTATTTTTTGGCGATTTTCGCAGTCAATTAAGGATTTATAACGCGCATCTCAAGAGATTCTTGTTAATTTTGCGGGCAAATGCAGTACTTCAAATATATAATATTCATTCTCTTCCTGTCATTGGGGTCGGAGATGGCCTCAGCACAGGTCATTCCCGACATTGACAACGTGCCAGACGACGAGATGCCGCCCGCCACGAATATGGAGATTAAGGTCATGAATAGTCGCGTCTTCTTCCACGGCGACAGCATCCCTGCCATCATCTTCCCCACTTTCTATAAGTATCCCCCCATGACATTTAAGAACGACAAGGAGCGCGACCGCTATAACCGATTGGTTGCCAACGTGAAGCGACTGCTGCCGCTGGCGAAACTGGCAAAATATACCGTGATTGAGACTTACGACTATCTGCAAACGCTACCAACGAAGAAGGAAAAGGCGGAACACATCAAACTCGTTGAGGACGGACTGAAGAAGCAATATGCCCCCACGCTGAAGCGTCTCTCACGCTCGCAAGGCCGCCTACTCGTCAAGCTCATCGACCGCGAATGTGGGCAAACAGGCTATAATATCGCCCAGGCTTTCATCGGTTCTTTCAAGGCCAACATTTATCAGGCTATGGCTTTCTGCTTCGGCAACAGCCTGACGAAACGCTACGACCCTGAAGGCGACGACCGCTATACGGAACGCGTGGTGCGCCTCGTTGAAAGCGGACAGCTGTAAGGTAGTGTGTTCAAAATCCAGAAAAATCTCTGCGCGATTTTGAGCCAAATAGCAAGTGGCGAAACAAAGCGCACATGATAAACGAACAAAGCGCGAAAAGGAGCGCCCTGAAAGGGCAGCCAG
>OHQS01000275.1_pt1 | contig 44154 bp, 36 predicted proteins | sample 1578181 | NCBI WGS metagenome assembly OHQS01 (sample SAMEA3879528, study PRJEB24766) | human gut metagenome | biome: human-associated habitat; feature: feces | place: USA | collected 1985/1987 | reverse complement strand
TTCGGGAGGGCTGTAAAATAGTAATGAAACGGCGTGGCGCATAGCTATGCCGTTTCTTAGCTTTGCAGGTCACTTTGTAAGGACACAGGGCGTATTCCCACCAGGTCATAAGAAATATCAATCTGCTGTTCCCTATATCCTTTTATCCGGCGATGCCTAAAACAATTTGCAGGTTTACTTCCTCGCCAATATACCAAACAGCAAATCACGACTGGAAAGATTGAATGTTAATATGCGTTGCTTGTAGCAACGGGTAGGATCTCATACAATAGCGGTAACGACTGAAAGAAAGTAGGTTATCCCTAATGTTAAACGAAAACATTAAAGCAATCAGAAAATCAAAAGGACTTTCGCAAGAAGAACTTGGTATCAAGCTGAATGTGGTGCGACAAACAATCTCTAAATGGGAACAAGGATTGTCAGTTCCTGATTCTGATATGTTAATCTCCATATCGGAAGTGCTTGAAACACCCGTAAGCACTTTGCTTGGAGAAACTGTTATTGAGCCGAGGGTTGACGACTTAAAAGCGATTTCCGAAAAACTGGAGATTATAAACTTACAACTCGCACAAAGGAAGGCAGCGAGATGGAAAACGCTTCATTGGTTACTTATCTCATTGTGTGTGGTCATAGTAACAATTTTTGCGGTCTTAATAGCGTTAAAGAGTCCTTACTTGGATTGGAATTATAGTGACCCTGAAACCGCCGTTGTCGGAGTAGCTTTTCACACCTTTGAATGGCTGTTTGTCAGGTTCGCGCCGATTATCCTTATAGGGGCGATTATTTTAATTCTTTCAACACGGAAGAAAGTATAAAATTTGCTCTAATTTTGGGGTACAGTTCAGACTTCAAACTTCTAATTTGTCGAGCAAATAGCAAAAACAGAAAACGCCGTTAAGGATAAACTTTGCGCTCCGCGTCCTTGACGGCGTTTTGTGTTTTTGCTGATATGAAACCAAGAGAGCGCAATCGGATAAACCGCAAGCGCTCTCCAACCATTATGGAGCGTTCGCATTTAGGGGCAAAATTTTCTTGATCCTATGCGGCTTTTAGAGCGCAGTCAAAGCAAGGTGAAGGTCTTATACTCATACTCTCAAAATGGCGTTTCTACTGCGTAACAGGAAGAAAAAAGAAGGGTAAAAAACAATCGTTTTTTACTCGTCTTTCTTCGTACCTGGTATTGCGGCTACCCAAATTCAACATGTTTATACTGTTTTTATGAGCAGTTACCTTTTTGCCGGTAGTTTTGTACATTAAAATATACGGGCTGTTCGAGTGTATAAAGTTAACCATATTTGTAATCATAAACTCTCATAAAATAAAAAAGAAGACGCTTTAAAGATTTAAGTGTTTTTTTGCGTACTTGACTAGGGATCATATAATTCACTTGTATAAATATTTTTACAACGGTACGCTTATCCCCTTACCGTCCGCCTCGAAACATTTGTAACCCGCTGCAAAGCCGCGGAACGGACGGCCGCCGGCTCCGCATATATTATACAAGCAGGCATTGCGCAGTATGGCCGGTTTAGCGGCAAGGCCGCATAATCAGGTATCTTTATTGCAAAACCTGGGAACATATGTTATCATATGCTCATTATACATAATAAAGGGGGTATCTTTTTGTCTTCGGACCCATTGGGGCGACAATTGCTGCTACAATTCGCTCTCATTTTGCTTAACGCCTTTTTTGCCGCAACGGAAATAGCGGTCCTTTCCCTTAATGAAAACCGTATACGTATGAAAGCGGACGCCGGCGATAAAAAAGCCGCGCGGATGCTCAAAATCGTTCAAACGCCAACTTCCTTCCTCTCGACCATCCAAATCGGCATTACGCTCGCCGGCTTTCTCGGCTCCGCATTCGCCGCGGATAATTTCGCCGGGCGCATTACGGAATGGGCGGTAAGGGGAAACGTTTTTTCGGGCTTATCGGAAAATACGATACATACGCTCTCGGTAATCGTGATAACGCTTATCCTCTCTTATTTTACGCTTGTGCTCGGCGAGCTTGTACCCAAGCGCATTGCTATGCAAAAGCCGGAGGCGGTCGCTCGCATGTCTTGCGGGGTTATCCGCGTTATCGCCATATTGGTCAAGCCCATCATATGGCTGCTCTCCGTTTCAACAAACGGCGTGCTGAGGCTGTTTAGGATCGATCCCCGCCGAAAGGAAGAAGCGGTTTCGGAGGAGGAGATACGCTATATGGTCGATATGGGCGAGGAACGCGGGGCCATTGAATCAAGCGAAAAAGAGATGATAGAGAATATATTCGAGTTCAACAACATGTGTGCGGAGGACGTTATGGTACACCGTACGGACATCCAGTTTATTTGGGAGGATGATACGAAGGAGGATATACTGGACGTAATTCGCCAGAGCGGTTTTTCGCGTTTCCCCGTCTGCGGCGAGGACGCGGACGATATACTCGGCGTGCTCATAACGCGCGAATACCTCTTAAACCTGCAATCGACGGAGCCGAAGCCGATGCGAGATATTCTGCGCGCGCCCTATCTGGTGCCTGAGTCCGTGCGTACGGATGTTCTTTTCAGGAACATGCAGAGCGCCAAAAACCATATGGCGATTGTCGTTGACGAGTACGGCGGAACAAGCGGGCTGGTAACGCTTGAGGATCTGCTTGAGGAAATCGTTGGAAACATCTATGATGAATCCGACCCGCAGGACGAGCATGAAATCAAAAAGCTGGGCGATAATCTTTGGCGGATAGCGGGGTTCGCTGAGCTGGAGCAGATCTCGGAGGAATTAGGGGTGCCTTTGCCCGAAAGCGAGGAGTTTGATACGCTTGGCGGGCTGATTATCAATCACCTGTCAGCTATACCCGAAGATGGCAGCTCTCCTGAAATATGCGCGCACGGCCTGCTGATTCAGGTGCAGGAGGTAAAGGATCACCGAATCGAATGGGCGCTTGTATCGATAGAGGAAAAGTGCGCGGGTAATCCATCTGAAGCGGAGGCGGACACCGTTAAAGACGTACATGCGCAAGATTAAAAAATACCGGGGGCGTTAGGGCGCGGTGAGATAAGAAAACAAATGCCGATACAGCGATTGTACGCTGTATCGGCAGTTGTTATAATGGGAAAAGGAATAGCAAGCATAGGAAGTGTGTTGGCGTCAAGATAGGACCAATAAATATGTTTTCCGCAGTCATTTTCTGTGCTATACTTAATGTTGTAGAATAATGCATATGTACACGGGAGGTATAATCATGATCAATCAAAATGACTTGCCCGACATAATGTACTTTGGATCATCCAAACCAATAAATGAGTTGAAGGGCAGAGTGTTTTTAACGCCGCATATAGGCATAGCATCTCTGTTTATTATAGATATTGGAGATTTATTCCCTAAAGGATATCGAACAAGATGTAATCTGTCCTATCGTCAATGGAACATGCCAAATGATATGTTGACGGAACCATTAAACATGGTCAATATCGTTCACAATATAGTATTTTACGAAAATAAAATATTTAAAGGTCAGTCGAGCGGATATATTCATGCAATAGACATAACCAATGTCAAAGATAAGCTAACCTTATTTACGACAAATGATCCTGATAGAGAAGTTGTTTATAGCGGAGAAGAGCCATTAACCATAATCAGTATCACTCCTCATACCCTATTATGGGAGTTAGCCTTTCATGCAAGCGAAGTAAGAAAACACGGAGTAGGAGTAGCAGAGCCAATCAGTGAATCACTATAGCAAGCTGATACTCGCCGCGGCATCTGCCGTGAAAATCCACAAAATCAGTACTGCGGTTTGTTAGTTCCACAAGCATAGGAAGTGTGGCCACACATCCTTAAAATGACTTGTTGGGAGTATCCCAAGCCCTGATCATTTTTTATATTGTGGCCACAAACAGTAGTTAGCAAAAGGGAGATATAACGAACTGGTTATGCTAAAAGATTGGTGGTGACACACGTGGAGCCTTCTATTGTAGGCTGGCTTATATTTTTGAGTGTAGTAACTATTGGATTACTTGTCCTTGCTTATCTTTCATTTTCAGGAAAACTATCTCATAGCAAACTGCTAAAGGGTAGTTTTGATACTGGCTTAGCAAACGAAAATGATAAAAGCCATCCAAATTATCAAAAAGCCTGTGTTTACATGGGAATCATGTATTTGGCATGCAGTGCTGCGGCATTCCTTTTGGGGTTATATTGTTTAACAGGTGAAGAGAGGTTGAAAATAAGTATCGCTATAATTGCTGGTTGCATGTTTGCGCTCTTGATTATTTCAGTAACACTATTCAGAAATAAAAGTAATCATTGATGAATTGCTGCCTTGTTCACTTTATAAACATAAAGCCAAATGCTACAAAACATAAAGCTGTGTGGAAAAATCCACACAGCTTTATGTTTTCTCATGTCACCGCGCCTTATGCCCCCGGTTTTTTTGGTCGTGACACTTTAGAGTTGGTGAAGCGTGCAAAATATAAAAAATGCTGTGCGGGCGCGCGTTTATTTAAAGATTATAGTTACAAAATGCTTTTAGGTTTGCTTAGCGTAGTAAATGCTTACCAGTCAGGATGTATTCTTGCCCGCATTTATACGGTTTTGAATGCCTGAATGTTTGCTAACAGGCTGCGTTCGCGGCTAAGCCTCGGATAGATATTCTATCGAGGGATAGCGATTTATACTGCTTTGAAGGTTATATAAAGCAATTTGGCCTAAGACAACGATTAAAGGCGACAAACAAAATGCGGCTCTGAATTCCGTTCGATTTGCTTTCATAGAACAAATGAATAAGGGAAGCAGCCTGAAGCCATAACGATAGTAAAATGGCTGATTTAAAGCGCGAATTTGAATAAAGCCGAACAATTATACAGACATGACTATGTTGGGCGGATGGGTTCATAAAAAATTCTCATGTTTAGCGGCTGAGCGAGGCTTAATCCGCATGAACTTACATCTCAACCATAGTTCACGGCTGTATCCTAAAAAACGCTAAGGAGCATCCGGCTTTTAACGTGGGGCTGAACGGGCCGTACGCTGGATGTTTAAAGCGTTTTTCGCATGGCTTTGCGACGCGCCGGCACGCTCAATCAATTAAAGTACTCCTTAGGTATACCGTCCATCACTACGGTAATACGGTTCGATTCGCCCGCGTCCCGCTCGTTATCCGTTACCCCATACTCCACTAAAAGCTTAGCCACAGCTAGCCGGTCGGAAGCTTTGAGTTCCGGGTCGGCCAACATTACCCTGAGGCATTCCATGGCCTCCAGAGCCGATTTTTGCATGAGCTTCAAAAGTTTTTCCTTCTTCATATGTTTTCTCCTTAAAAATTTATTGTCGTTTTATTGGGTTTAATGTTACCATTAAGAAATTAACGCTCCTCGGGAGGATTGAAAATGAAACGTACCATTGTATTTTTACTGGCGCTTGCGGCGATACTGTCCGTCGCCTGCGCGCCTTTGAAGGATGATATTATCAACGCCACACCCTATGCGCCGTCTGCGGGAGGCCCGCAGCCCACCCCATCCATGCCGGATGGCAGCGTGGGAAGCCTATACGATATGGAGGAAAGGATCGTCTATTATCCTGAAGGTAGCGAGGCTAAAAGCGCGGACTATCTGCTTTCTTACAGCGTACCGGTGTTTAAGGATACGCCGCACGCCGCAAAAATGAACGAGGCCGTAAACCTCTACGTCGGTGAGCTCAAAGATCGGGTGATGACGGACAGGCTCCCTTACGCGGATCGCGCGGAGGGTGATCCTGTGCCGAAAACAGAGCTTAAGTCCGAGGTATCCAAATGCGGTGAATATATCAACATCCTTTTTTCAGAGAGCGCGTGGTTTGGCGATACGGAGCATAAAAGCGCATTTGCGCTTGTATTAAACGGCTCTGGTGAAGAAACCTCGCTATCTGCGGCGCAGGGCATGTACGAACCCGAGCAGCTGGTGGCGCAGCAGATCCTCAATGTAATTGACAGCGACAGGAGCCGGTATTACGGCGACATATCGCTAGACGATATTATTTATCACATCGATCTCCATAATGGATTTATCATTACTCAAAGCGGGTATCAGGTATTCGTCGCAGCCGGTGAAATAGCGCCCGATGAGGACGGGGAGAAGTGGTTCGAGGTTTCGCGCGAATCGCTTTACCCGGATTTTGTAGGCGGTGTAATGTCGCCGGTACAGTATGAAAGCCTGCTGCCGGTTTTAAACCGGCTCGCTTGCGCGGCAGCCCCTTATTATGAAAGCTTCAGCGAACAGCCGTCCCCGCTTGTCGCAACAGCGTTCATGGGTTCGCTGATGTTGGAAGCGGGGACGGCCGAGATGGACTCCGCGTCATTTGAAGGGTTATACACATCCTACTTCGAGGGGGATTTTCCCGGTTTAGATAGCCTGGGCTGGAATATCTCCCTGGAAAACGGTACGTATAGCCTGGGTGAATACGCGCCCCCCGGTCTATACGGGGTGGAATGCCAAGTCGCCGTTAAGGGGGAGGACGGCGATGTGACGGTGAAATGCGCGCTGATGTTCGGCGCGCCTGGGGATGCGTCCGCGAAGCGGTTGGCTAACGCCGAGATAATATTGACCGAAGCGCAAGACGCCGCGTGCGGCTACCGGATACAAGCGCTGCTTATCGGATAAAAAGGCGGCGCGTGTACCCGTTGAATAATGCAAAGCGCTCATCTGAGATATTATATTCATTAATGGCGGTAAGCGCGGCGAGCGAAAAGCCTTGCGATGCAAGGCTTTTCGCGTTTCTGAAATAGCGGCTACTTCATATTATTCGATTTTACACGGAGCGTATGCACATTCTAATCGGTCAGCGCCCCGTGGGGAGAAAGCCTTGCGATGCAAAAATTTTCTATATGGGAGCCTCCCGCGCCGAGAATCCATGAAAAAATCCACTTTTTTACGCCTCAAGCGCCAAATTCGCATTAGCGCTTGAGGCTTCGGCTAAGTTGTTGAAGCACGCAATGGCGGAAGTATAACGGTAAGCTGTATATGCACGGAAAAAACGGGCTATAAAGTTTTCTGATTCGCGCATACAGCCAAAACGGATAGTAGAGGAGCGCTCCTAAAATAAAACATAGGCGCGGCGCGCTAAATTAAATAGCGCATCCCGATATTTACCGCTATGCGCTAAGCGTTTCATCGGCTCCAAACGGATACGCCTCTAACCGGAACAGGCGATACGGATGAATGCTCTTACAAATCGTCCGCGTCCTGTACGGGTCTGTCATTATCCAGATCCACGCCTGTATAGCTTCCAAGAACGTCGGATGGGATTTCCGTCTTGTTCATACCGGGCATCGTATCCACCATTTCCTTAATATCATGGCGTAACTCCTTCATCAGCGCCACCTCCTTTCAGTGTGATAGTATCCCCCGGCGCGCTTAAGGTATCCTGCTTTACCCTTCGCATAAGGGACTGTGCCTGCGCCTTTCCGTCAAAGCGCATCATCTCCAGCCCGGCCTCCGGCGTGAGCATGCCCAATTGTACCAACTGGATAATCAGTTCATTATGCGCAGCAACGCTGAATCGGCTTTCGCGCTGTATTTTAACGCTTACCTTGAACTCCAAAGGCACGCTGTTGCCGAGCGCACTCACTTTATAGAGCGTTTCACGCGAGAACAAGGCGGGGGAAGCGCCTCCCGAACGAGGAATAAATACCTTCCGTTGGAACTGGCAAAAATCACGCTCAACCTCAATTTCCTGCCTGACGGCCTGCCTAAACGCTCCGTGGACAATGCGTGCGGCCATCCTGGTCCGCTTGCTGGACGCTTCCTGAAGCGCGATGATGGCGGATGCGGCGGTTACGCCGCCTGTGGTTCCGCCCCTTGAAAAATCGTTCGCGCCGGACTCCTCCTTGATGGATTCGCGTATATCCTGAATGTAGGAGATGATATAGGCGGGCAGGGGAGCCGTGGCAAACCATGATATGCCGTTGAGGTTCTCGCCCCGGTGCACCTCCTTCGCCCAATCCCTCAGATCGTCCGCGTCAAATCCCGAAGCACCTGTTACAAGCAGTTTATTCCTTGAGGCCATGAGCGCGTTTTTCAGAACAATCTGGTCCAGTTTATCCGCGTAACGCTGCTGCGTTTCAAACATATCCACCATGCCCAAGCCCAGCGCAGTACCCTTACGCGCAAAAAGCGGCGTAACGATAAAAGGGTATTCGCCGTGAGAGAAATACCCATCCGGCCTTTCCCTGCGGCTGTCCTCCAAAATTACACCCCCGGCCAGCTTGAGCATATGAACGCTGTACCGCTGTGATTCCTCGTCATACTCCCTGAGCCAGCATTCAATAAAAAGAATAACGTCGTGTTCATCGTTTGCCCGTATAAAGCCGTCGCCGCCGGGCCTGGTAATGAACGAGTCGCGCTCCATCCGCTTTTCCTCCTTCGGGTATCTCGCGGCAAACCATTCCCTGTGCCGGGGCGTAATTTTGAATATCGCCCTTGAATCCTGAATATCGGCGCAGGATGGATCGAACAATATGCTGCGGTTATCGACCCAGCGGATAAAGGCCGCGCCCAGCCCGCGGTTGAGTGTTGCGTCAAAGCCCACCTCCTGTACCATATAACCGCCTACAAGCAAGTCCCTCGTCATGCGGGCGTATTCCGTTTCAAAGCCCTGAGATTGGTGGTTTTCCGCGACGATATAGCTGAGTATCCCGGCCGCTTCCTCATACTCGGGATCGTCCGCGGTAATAACGGCTTCAGGCAGTTGATCCAGTAAATCCGCGCGCACGCTTTCAATTGTCGATTGAATAACGGGCGTCATGGGCCGCGGTTCGTTTTTGTCGGCTTCCGGCACGCCGTACCAGTGATCCCCCCGGTACATCCGCTCGCATTTCTCCAGCCGTTCCCATTCGCCTGCGTACGCTCCGCAATAGGAATGGAACAAGTCGTAGATACGCCTTGCGTCCGCCTGTTGTGTTTTGCTCATAAATACCTCCTGTATTGGTTTTCCGGCCGCAGGCCGGTTGGTTTGGGTTCATGAATAATTTCGCGCTCCGGCGATTTTACGGGTTTTTTCGTTATTCTACGCCTGAAGGAACGTGCCTTCGTGTTCCGCAACGCTGAGCGGATCGTATGGCCGGGGCGTTCGGGCGGGCCTATCCACCGTTCGCCCGGGGCGTGACATCAGCGCGTACCGAAGCGCTTCCGGGGCGTGGTCGTCGCCGCCTGCCGCGTCCTCCCTGTTCCGTTCGTCGTATACCAGAGCTGGAAGCGTGCGTATCAGGTTTGCGCAGCATGGGGATACCTGCCAGCGGGGGAGCCCGTCGAGCCCGGGCGAAAGGTACCACCGCACGCGCTGCCAGCCCGCTATTCGGGAATTATCGGCCGGCGTGAGCGGTACGCCGGATATGGCGAACAGCTCGGCTATGCATTCCCCGTCAAACCCGCCTGCGCCTTTAAGCGCCGCACCCCGCTTCTGCCACATATCGGGGGAGGCGACCGTATAGGCGATTTCTTCCCCTTGGCTCAATTCGCGCATGCGTGCCGCCACATCCGTCGCCTGCATATGCTTAACGTACATTTCCCGGTATGTGTACACGCGCCCTTCCCCGTCGACCGCGTGCCAAAGCACGCAGCATGGATCGTTATAGCCCCAGTCAATGGATCGGAAACGCCGCCACCGAGCGGGCGGGGCGATATCGCCGTTAACGTGCGCGCTTCTTGAGAACTCGCGGAAATACTGTCCAGCGTGCACATCCCAATCGCCCTCCAGATGAGCCCTGCGCAGATCCTCCGGCAATCGTTCAAGCTGGCGGACATAATCAGGGTCACCTTTTATAAGCGCTCTGTTGTCCCAGATACGCGCGGGTATAAACGCGTAATCGCCGGGAACCTCGTTTTCCCGATAATCACGATCCACAAACAGACGCTTTACCCATCCATGCCCAACGTTCCCGGGATTGCATGTGTAGTACATGCGCGGGGCGAAATCCGCCCTGACGGTTCGGTTGCATGTTGTGAGAAAGCGCATCTGCTCTTCAGTAAAGTGCGTCGCCTCCTCCATGCCGATTACGTCGTACTCCTGGCCCTGGTATTGGTAAATGTCGTTTTGCGCTTCACAATATCCCAACCTGATTCGGGAGCCGTTAGGAAACCGGAATACCCGCTCCGTCGCGTTGTATTTGGCGACGCCGTTCAGCTCTTTGAGCAGCGGCGTCATATGGTTTTCGCGCAGTTCGGGCAGCGTGCGGCGCATCAAAAGCTCATTAAGCCCAGGAAACGCCATTGCGAGAAGCACGAGCTTTCTACGCATCGCCCAGCTTTTACCGCCGCCCCTTGCGCCCCCATACGCTGTGTGGCGTGCGGTAGAGGCGAAGAACTCTTGCTGGCGGGGGTGCGGCGCGCCCTTTAGCCGCAATACCATTTAAACTCCTTTCCGGCCGACAAAAAAACGCAGCTTGCGCTGCGTTTTTTTGAGCCTAATTTTGGTACTTAAACAACCATAACAGAACATTTGTGCGATGTCAAGGGCTGTTTTAGTTTTAATGATTGGAATTTGAAAACCGTTTCATGGTTTTCAATAAGTATTGGTTATATTATAAGACAACAGAAAGTCTTTTTTGACATGACAAACCTAAATAAAATCGTTATTATAACCAAAAGGGAGGCAGTGAACATGGAATGGTTACGGAGGATTAATGAATCCATTCGATATATAGAAGATAATTTAATGGATCATATAAGCGTTGAAGATGTTTCAAAGCATGTGTTTTCATCACAGTCGAATTTTCAACGTTTATTTCATTTAGTAACCGGGGTAACGATAGGCGAATACATTCGCAATCGCCGGTTAAGCTTAGCCGGGCGTGATTTAGTGCTCACGAACAGCAAAGTTGTTGAAACAGCTATGAAATATCTATATGATACATCAGAGAGCTTCTCAAAAGCATTTACGCGTTTTCATGGCATTCCGCCATCAGGCGTTAAGAAGCATAGCGATATGCTTAAGTTTTTTCACCCCATTACTATAAATATTTCGATTCAAGGAGGATTCGGCATGACTCATAAGCTGATTGACGATTTTTACTGGAGCGACATCGAAGCGCAAAATGGCGGTAAGCTACCCGATTCCGAGAAATATCAAAGGATTGTTCGCTGGGCGGTTAAAGCTAGGAGGCAGAACCCGGGAGTTTTTGACGCGTTGATCGAATGGGTGTTGGACGACTCGGAATGGAGCGCCGATAAACTCATTGAAAACAGGCAAATATTAATCCAGGGCGTATTTGCGCGGTTTAAAGAACAAAACGCGCGGCTTCGCGCTTATCTGACGGAATTAAGGCCGTCGGGCGCGGTCAACGAAGCGGTGTTTAAAGCGCTGGATCGTTTTGATGATGAGTTGTCGGGGCACACGCATGATAAGGAAATACGGAAAGTGGTGGCTCTAGTGTATGCCGACTTTTCCGTCATGAGCGAGCGCGGCATAAGGGAGCGGTTTGCGGGAGGCAAAACAGGTCCCGTTGGTACTGATAGCGTGGATTTATTCGGATATATCAATTACTTGAAGGATTGCGACGCAGCGGTTCAATGGGCGCTGTTTATGCCCGATATGGCTCGAAGGCAGCAAAACGGCTTTAAGGTAGATAGATTTGAATACAAAAAAATGCCTGCGATGCGCTTTATTGGGCGAGAAGGCGACGATTTATCGAATATAGATATTCGCAAGACCCTTTTCCGAACGCTGGATGTAATGAGCGATTATAAGTCGGGCTTTGATCATGATATTTTATTGATGCATCATAACGGCCAATGTGTGGATTTAGGCCCATGGCATGGCGTTTGGGGCCGGTTTATGAAGGCGGACGCGCCTGTGCCGGTAGGCTTTATCCATTTCGACTTTGTGCCGCATAATAACGGGAAGCCTGGTACGCCATTCATATCTCAATTTGCGTATGCCGCCTTCTCCGGCGATTTTGAGAAAATGCATGAACGCGAGGGTTACGACAGCGACGCTATGTATGACGTAACTAGAAACATCATGCTTGCACAAGGCGTAAATATCCCTTATCCCGATAAATATTGGACTGCCGAAGTATTTCTAAACGGATGCGATAAATACAGCGCCGCTTATATGTTTAGTGCCGAGCTGTAAAAAACTGATTTTCGTAAGTACTAATAACGTGACCACACTGTAAAGGTCATAATTAAGCCGCCGGATTAGGAGCGAATCGTTCTAAACCCGGCGGCTTTGACCATTTGCTTTGGATAGCCGCTCATAGCGGCGTGGGCCCAGGTTCCTGCGCAATCCGTTGTGCCAAAAGCGTCGGCAAATGGCGCGTATGCGCACGGTAACCAATTAAACGGCCTCCGTCAAACGCGGAAACGCCCATATTGTTGTCAGCAAACCCGCTCAAAACCGGCGCCAACGGAGGCAGGGCGGGGACGCATACCCGCTCCTCCTCAAAATTGAGCTTTGCGAGCATTGCCGCTTCCTCTATATGGTTATTGAAAAAATCCATAAGAATCATTTCGCTTTCCCCCAGCGATAGCCATGCTCCATCATTACCGCCTTGATGGTATTAATTGCATCTTCATCTATACCGTTTAACGCCGATATTTCGGATTCGCTTTTTGACCTAAGATTTTCAAGATAAGGTTGTTCGAGGCTTTGTACGGCGTATCTCGCGGCCGGCCTGAGCCTATCGAGCAAAGCGCTGATCGGGACGGGAATATGCTTTTCCTTTTCCGGGAACCTTTTATCAAACTCCAAAACGTCTTTTTCGTCCAAGCTGTCATAAACCGGATCGTAATAATACCGGCCCTGTATTTCATCTAATGCGCCTTTATAAAGCGGCAGCGCCATAAACGGATCGAAGGTCTTCCCGTCGGGGGTGGTAATGCTGAATTGAGCGGCGCGTTTAAACCCGAAGCGCGGATAATAATCAGGATGGCCGAATATCAATATTGCCCGATAGCCCAACCGCCTCGCCTCACGGATCGAATGGGTAAGCAACGCCGTTCCAACTCCCTTATACTGATACTCCGGCAAAACGCTCAACGGCCCAAAGGTCAGCGTTTTTTGGCTATTCCCGGAGCTATCCGCTATTCGGCTTTCAGTATAGATGATGTGACCGACAAGAGCGCCGCTTATTTCCGCCACAAAATCCAAACCCGGCACAAACGCTTGCGATTTGCGAAGCCGGTGCACGAGCAAACACTCTTCACACGCGCGGCGGCTGTTAACCCAAAACGCTTCACGGGTCAAACTCTCCACGGCATGAAAATCGCTGGGGGATTCTTTGCGCAGATGGATGTAATTAAGCGGGCGGTCATGCGCTGATAGCCAAATTTCTTTTTCGAGCTCATAATTAATTGAGGATTGCCATTCTCCCAGCTGATCCCGCCATGCGTTCTCCGTTACACCCTTTCGCTTGAACCCCAGCTTGTTTTCGTAAACATGCTGCGCGCGCCTGTTTTGAACATTCGTATCCAGAATGACCTTTTCATAGCTGTAATACCGAAACAAAGCGTCAATGAACATCGTGAGCAGCACCGTGCCAGTACCTTTGTCTTGCTCGCTGAAATCACAGATTTTTATTCCGATCCGCGCAACGCCGCCCCCATTATTTCGATAATGCATCTCTCCTATGGGCTTACCTGAGCTTTCAATAATATGAAGGCGCTGCGTATCGTCGCTGTTGCTCATAAGTCTCTCGCGTATTCTTTCGGGAGTTTCGCCCAACCCGTTCGGAAACCCCGCGTGGGCCATTATTTTACCGTCGTTCCACCAATCGCAAAGCTGCTTGGCGTCGGTTTTATCGGCGCTGCGAATGGTAAGTTCTTGATAATAAAGGTTCATTTCTTTAATCCTCCGTTTTTTTCATGTTTTTGATACGTTTTGAAATCGACTTATGCAGCTCGCCTCGTTCGCGCATAAATCCGGCCCTGTCAGAGACATACTTTGCTTCATGCCTCAGCTTCAAATAGCGCTCCCAACGCTCGGCAGCAAGTTCGCCGCTTTTAACCGCCGCCTTGACGGAACATCCCGGTTCGGTCAGGTGACTGCAATCGGTAAACCTGCAGCCTCGCGCTAAAACCTTATCAACATCCGGGAAGGCCTCGCCAAGGCCGGAGCTGACGTCCCACATGCCCAGCTCCCGCATCCCCGGCGTATCTATCACCATCGCCCCAAATGGCAGCATGAAAAGCTGCCGGTGGGTAGTGGTATGCCGCCCGCGGTTGTCGTTCTCGCGGATTGCGTTTACGTCCATAAGCTTTTCACCGGCCAGCGCGTTTACCAAGCTGGATTTACCCACACCGGAAGAACCGAGGAATACGGCGGTTTTTCCGGGTTGAAGATATTCAAAAAGCCTGTCGAGCCCCTGGCCGGTAACGGCGCTTACGGCGATAACGTCGACGCCCACGGCAATCTCCTCCGCCGCCCTGATGATAGCGCCGCAATCATCCGCCAAATCGGCCTTTGTCAGCACCACGGCCGGCGTAGCGCCGCTTTGCCATGCTAGCGTAAGATAACGCTCTAGACGATGGATGTTAAAATCCTTGTTCAGAGACGTCGTCACTAAAACCGTATCAAAGTTCGCGGCTACCGCTTGCTCGCCCTGCACCGTCCCCGCTAAGCGGCGTGAGAAAAAGCTTTTTCGCGGCAAGGTTTTAATGATTAAGCTATCGCCCGCGGGCTCGTATTGCAATAGAATAAAGTCGCCGACCGTAGGAAATTCTTCGCCCTGAACGTAGTATATGGACGTCTTTAATTTACCGTAAATGGTTCCGTGTTCACAGATAATCTCATACCGTTCACGATGCGCAGCCGTAACCCTGGCCGGAATCCCTTCCGCGCATTCAGGAAGCATAGTAGGCGTCCAGCCGTAATCTACTAAATCAATCATTTTTTCCTCCAAAATATCAAATTGTTTAAAAAAGGACAGATTGCACACCTGTTAAAATAATCACAAATACACTGTTAAGGGCATAAGTATACCGCGGATAAAGCAGCCTTAACTCCGGCTGCAAATCCGCGGTAACAAAAACAACACACCCAATCGTGTGCCGCAGCTATTGCAGTATATTCGAAAGGTTACTTTTTACGGCATAACAACCAAGGCAAATTTCGCCTGAGTTCTATGCCCCTATTCAGCTTTAAGGCGCAATCACCATAACAAAAACCGACATTAACAACATCTCCTTTCGATAATTGTTCGAGTCATTTTCAAACCAAATACAGTTTAGCATAAACTCCATACAAGCGCAAGGAATGTTCTAAACCCTAATCCGGCCAGCACTAATTATTATACGCTCATATCTTCCTAAGTCGAGAGAAACGAGACAAATATATAAAAATAGTCGGGGAATTCAGCGCGGGGGGAATAGAGGGCTGCTGGGAGATAAATAAGCGATGGTTTGCGGCATTACAAGCTGCCGCCTTACATTAGCCCAGTATAGACCCATAGGTAGTTCACATGCTATACTGGGAAAAAAGCGGAAGAGGATTGTGTGCAATGGCAGTATACTATCTGGGCGGCGGCACGTGCTGCGGTAAAAGCACGGTAACCGAGCTGCTCGTAAAGAAACATGGCTTTACGCTATATAAGCTGGATGACTATATTTTTGATTACCTGGAGCAGCTTGCCGAGGGAGGCAATGAAATTGCCATAAAGCAAATGAACCAATCCATGCAGGAAATGTGGCTGGGCGCCACGCCTTCCGAGATGAGCGCTGAAGAAACGCAGCTTTACGGCGCCATGCTTCCGCTTGCCCAGCAGGCCATTGAATCGCTTCCGCAGCAAGCGCGCATTCTGGCTGAGGGCGCGGGCTTCCTTCCGGCCCTTATGCATGCTGCCGGCGTGCAGCCCGGCTTTTATGCCTGTATTGTGCCTACGCCTGCTTTTCGCCGGGCGCAGTACGCCAAACGGTCTTGGATACACCAGTATCTTGACAGCGTAAGCGACAAGGACGCCGCCTTCCATAACTGGATGAGGCGGGACGACCTATTATCCGAAACCGCTCTTGAAGACGCGCGGAGATTGGGCTATCCGGTATATGTAGTGGACGGGGCCTATGGCGTGGAAAAAACAGCCGCCTTTGTTGAAAAGGCATTCCACCTTGCATAACTGATGAAAGTCTTGGGGAGTCGGAAAGGCAAAAGAACCTGCGGTTCATTTAACAAAAGGCGAAGCTCATAAATTTTTCGCAACCTAGGGCGCGCCTTTATACCCACTGTGCGCTGATATGTGCCAAAGCAGGGCCGCCCAATCAGCGGCCCTGCTTGAATGTTTTCCTATGAACCCGCATCAGGCAGCGGGGCGTTACCGCGTTTAATTATGTTCCGCTTCAGCTCGATCGGCAGGAGCGCCAAGAGGGTTTCCCATTAGGTATTCATCAATCGCTTTCGCGGCCTTTTTACCCGCCCCCATCGCCAATATCACGGTGGCCGCGCCGGTCACGGCGTCCCCTCCCGCGTAAACGCCGGGGATGCTGGTGGCCCCGCTCTCCTCATCAACCATAATACCGCCCCATTTTTGCGTTTCAAGGCCGGGAGTTGTATCCCGTATAAGGGGGTTGGGGCTGTTGCCTATAGCGACCACGACCGTTGAAACCGGGATGGTAAAATCGCTCCCCTCAACAGGCGCCGGACGGCGGCGGCCGGAGGAATCGGGTTCTCCCAGCTGCATGCGCACTAAGGATATGGATTCAACGCAGCCGTTCTCATCCCCGTTGATGCGCGTGGGATTCGTCAGCAGGTTAAACACGATACCCTCCTCCCTCGCGTGGTGCACCTCTTCAAGCCTGGCCGGCATTTCCTTTTCACTGCGGCGGTAAACGATATAAACGTCTTTCGCGCCCAGCCGCTTGGCGCAGCGCGCCGCGTCCATCGCCACGTTCCCGCCCCCGACCACGGCGACGGATTCACCGACCCGCACGGGAGTATCGCTTTTGGGGAATCGGTAAGCCTTCATCAAATTAATTCTTGTGAGGAACTCGTTCGCGGAGTACACGCCGTTTAAATTCTCGCCCGGAATCCGCTGAAAATTGGGCAGGCCCGCGCCGCTTCCGACGAACACGGCGTTAAAGCCCTCTTCCTCCATTAACTCCTGTATTGAGATGCAACGGCCGATCACCATGTTGGTTTCGATACGGACGCCCAGCTTTTCAACCGTGGCTATTTCCTCGCGCACCAACCCCTTGGGAAGGCGGAATTCGGGTATGCCGTAAACCAAAACGCCGCCGGGTGTATGAAGCGCTTCAAAAATGGTGACGTCGTACCCTTTTTTCGCCAGGTCGCCCGCGCAGGTGAGCCCGGCGGGGCCGGAGCCCACCACGGCGACGCGCATGCCGTTTTTCTTGATATCAGGTTTTCTCGCATCGCCGGAATCGCGCGCTTTATTCATTGCGAAATCCGCCGCAAAGCGTTCCAGGCGGCCAATGCCTACAGGCTCGCCCTTGATGCCTCGAACGCATTTCGCCTCGCATTGCGTTTCCTGAGGGCACACGCGCCCGCAGATAGCGGGCAAGTTATTGGTAGAGCGGATAACCTCGTAGGCCTCCTCAAACTCGCCCTTTTGTATGTGCTGTAAAAATTCCGGTATCCGTACGTTTACCGGGCACCCGGATACGCACGGCTTGTTCTTGCAGTTCAGGCAGCGCGAAGCCTCCTCCATGGCCATCTCAGCGTCGTAACCCTGGCTTACTTCGCTGAAATTCGCGCTGCGGGTTTTGGGATCCTGCTCCCTCGCGGGCAGCTTTTTCGGGTTCATATTCGGCATCAGCGCACACCTCCCGTCAGTTTGCATGCATGCTTTTTCATGATTTCGCCTTCCTCCGCCCTGAATATGCGCGAGCGGGCGATGGCCTCGTCAAAATCCACCTCATGGCCGTCAAAATCCGGACCGTCAACGCAGGCGAACCGTGTTTTCCCGCCTACTGTCACGCGGCATCCGCCGCACATCCCGGTCCCGTCTATCATAATGGGGTTCATCGATACAATCGTGCGGATGCCGCGATCTTTGGTTAGATTACATACGGCGCGCATCATTGGGAGCGGGCCTATGGCGATTACCGTATCGTATTTAGTTCCGGCGTCAAGCCGCAGATTAAGCGCATCCGTTACAAACCCTTTATGTCCGTTGCTCCCGTCGTCAGTCATGACAAACAGGTTTGCGCAGGATTCCTTGAGCTCGTCTATCAATATCATCAGATCCGCAGATCTGAATCCCACGATAACATCAACTTCCACGCCCATTTCATGAAGGGCTTTGGCCTGCGGGTAAGCGATGGCGACGCCCAGCCCCCCTCCTATCACGGCGACTCGGCGCATCCCCTCAAACTCGGAGGCCTTTCCAAGCGGGCCGACGAAATCCAGCAAAAAATCGCCCTCCTCCAGCGCGTCGAGCTTTAACGTCGTATAGCCAACCTTCTGAAAGATGATGGTTATTGTGCCGGCCTCCCTGTCGTAACCCGCGATTGTCAAAGGGATCCGCTCGCCGTCCTCGTCGATGCGGAGGATAATAAACTGGCCCGGCCTGGCCTTTTTCGCTATCGCCGGGGCATGCACCTCCATCAACGAAACGGTATCATGGAGCTTTCGTTTTTTCATGATCTGATACATAATGTCACTCCTTTTTCTACGCCACAGAAGCAGAGCGCCAACCGCCCTGCCTCCTATTTATTAAGGATTTATTTACATCATATATTCTAACGTTGATTGCGCTCCGGGTCAACTGTTTTACCCGCCGGCAGTATTAAAGCGCCATATAAAAATCTTTCTATACCATGTCCTCCGTGATATAATAACGTTATAATAGCTATTGGCGGAGGTTTGATTAGTGGCTTGGGCTGATTTTTGGAAGAATATCAGTGAAAATTGGATAGATTACGCGTGGACGTTGGGAAAGGTTATTATAACCTTCGCGGCGGCGCGTATTCTTATAGCGCTAATCAAGCGGGCTATGGCTGCGGTAACAAAGGCGAGGATAAAAAACGCTGACCCAAGCCGCGTAAAAAAGCTTGAAACGGCCAATTATCTGGTTGTGAGCGTAAGTAAATACGCCGTATATTTTATCGCCATCGCAGTGGCCGCCGGAATACTCGGCCTTGGCGGGGCGATGAACTCCATGCTGGCGGCGGCGGGCATCGGCGGCATCGCTATCGGAATCGGCGCGCAGAGCCTCGTTAAGGACGTCGCGACGGGTATGTTTATGCTTTTTGAGGATCAGCTTGCGGTTGGTGATTTTGTGAAAATAGGCAATATTATGGGTACTGTTGAAGGCGTTTCGGTTAGGACAACTACGGTGCGCGGCGCTCAGGGCGAGTTGAATATCGTACCCAATGGAAGCATCGGCGAGGTAACGAACTATTCCCGCAATCCCTTTGTTCTTTTTTTTGAGGCGCAGGTGGCGTATGAGGCGGATTCGGACAAGGCGCTGCTATTGATGGCGCAGGAGGCCGAAGCGTACCGTGAGGAGATACCGGATCAAATCAGCAATGTTGAGGCGCTCGGGATAGTGGAGCTGATGGATTCCGCGGTAAAGCTGCGCGTATCCATCACGCTTGAGCCAATGAGCCAATGGAAAGTGCAGCGCGAGCTGACCCGGCGCGTAAAAAACCGCTTTAATGCGGAAGGGATAGAGATTCCATACCAAAAGATCGTCGTGTTAAACACGAAGGAGGCTGTTGATGATAGACAGCTTTGAGCTTAATGATTTCGTAGTAATGAAAAAGCCTCACGCGTGCGGAACCAACCAATGGCAAATTATCCGCACTGGGGCCGACGTAAAAATTAAATGCTGCGAATGTTCCCGCATTGTTATGCTGGACAGGGAGGCGTTTATGAAAAACGCTAAAAAAAGAATGCTAAAAGAGGGCGGCAAATGAGAAAAAAGGATATTCGGCATCTAAAGGATGAAGCCGAGCGCATCCATAAGGGTAATAAGGATTACAGGCGGGCAAGCAATACGGAGTTTATTACCTGCCTGGTTATCGTTCTGATCACGGCGTTATCGATAAGGCTTTTTATCATATCGCCCATGCGTGTGGACGGCTCGTCCATGGCGCCTACGCTGCTCGACGGAGAGAGGATGATTGTGGAGAAGGTCAGCTATTGGTTCGATGGGCCGGAGCGGGGGGACGTCGTGGTCTGCTTTTATCCGAACTATACGATAAGCTGTGTAAAACGCGTCGTCGGCCTCCCGGGGGAAACGATTTCCATCACGGACGGGCAGATCTATATCAATGGGGAAAAGCTTGACGAAACATCTTATTGGCAGGACTATATATACTACGATCTTGAACCCGTTGAGATACCCGCAGGCACGGTGTTTGTTATAGGCGATAACCGTAACGACAGCAAGGACAGCCGAAACCCGTCGGTCGGCCCCATCCCATATTACCGCATTGTGGGCAGGGTAATCGGCGTAATCTGGCCGTTGAACGAAATTAAGATGCTGGTATAGCAATGGCTAAATGATACCCGCGCCCAGTGCGAGCAACAGCGGCGGGGGCGCGAAACGGCGCAGTTAAATACCAACGGAAAGCGGCAGAGAATCATGAAGAACAGGGATGTAAGCAATTTAGGCGGGGAAATGGCGTTACTTTACAAGCGGAGGGTACAAGCGCAGCATTCGGACAACGCTTCGTTTTTTATCTTAATTGCCGTTACGCTCGTTGCTGTGCTTGCCCTTCGGCTTTTTATCATTACGCCAATGCGCGTCGACGGTTCGTCCATGCTGCCGGCGCTTGAAGATAAAGAACGGATGCTAGTTGAAAAGGTAAGCTATTGGTTTAACGAGCCGCAAAGGGGAGATATAGTCGTGTGCTATTATCCTGGGAGCGAGATAAGCCGCGTAAAGCGCGTTATAGGCCTGCCGGGCGAAACAATTGAGGTGCGCGGGGGCAAGGTATACGTTAACGGCGCGCTGTTAGATGAATCATCCTATTGGAACGGGTACATTTATTTCGACTATGGGCCGTTTCAGGTTCCTGAGGGGCAGGTATTTGTTATGGGCGATAACCGAAACGACAGTAAGGACAGCCGGAACCCTTCGGTCGGTCCCATCCCGTTCAACCGCGTTGCCGGCAGAGCGATAGGCGTGGTGTGGCCAATAAAAAAAGCGAGGATGTTTGTTTAGCATGGAAAGAGAAAGGCGCGCGCGCAACAATCAAGGCGAATACAGAAAATTAGCGATTATTGATGTTGTCTACCGCGTCGGTATATGCGCGGCGGTACTGGCGGCGGTCTGCCTGTTTTGGATTCAGGGAGTGCCGGTCGTTGCGGATAATATGGCGCCAACCATACGAAAAGGCGATATTTTGCTTGTGGACAAGCTCGCTCACTATGCCGTAACACCGGTTCGAGGCCAAATCGTCGCGTTTGACGAGCCGCAATCAGGCGAGCGCCTGATTGGGCGGCTTATAGCATTTTCAGGCGAGAGAGTACTGATTCAAAACGGGAACCTATACATCAACGACGCGTGGCTCAACGAGCATGCTTATCTATCGCTGCCTTCGGCGGATATAGATGCTTTTCAAGTACCGGACGGGAGCGTGTTTGTCATGTTTGACGACCGTACTGAACCGGGCATAGTAACGCCCCTGTCCAGCATCGTGGGGGTAGTCAGGCTTATATCCTGGCCGTTTAGCCGGCTTTCACTGTTTGTTTAGCCTCAAATATGTCATAGTAAGCGTTGCGGGCGGCTGATAGAATTAACGGGAGCGCCGAACCGCGTCTTTTACACCTTCGAGGGAGCTTGCGGGTAGCGCGTTACAGCGTTTTACGGCGTATCGTCGGCTTGCATAACGTGGGTTGCATTGCGCTTATTCAGGTAAGCTTTGCTAAATCGCCATTCATATAGATCATATGAATGATTTAGGAGATGAACGTATGGGCGCTTATGAACAGGTCATGGCCGTTAGCTGTATCCAAAAGATTATGTTTTTTCGCTGTCGGCAGCGAACAACAACATGCTCCCGGTCATTTATGGATACATATTATGTCCCGCGCTTGCGCTTATGCTGATATAGATTGTAAACGCTTGTTCTTTTTTAAAAAAGAAGTATGAAAGCTATCTATGCTTTTACAAGCTTGGCTCTTGTTTATGAGGGTATATTAAACGTATCAAAGGCTATGGTTTTATTATCTCATCTGTTTTAATACAAGGCGTTTAGCTAAAAAACGTTGGCCGCCTTACATCTTTTGAGCAATGAGAATATAGGAGAGGGGCAAACCTTTTCCATCATACGCGCTAGTCAATCCAATATCATAATCAAACTCTCTCAGCTTAGCAATTGTCAGCTTTGAACAAATGATTGCATTAATAATGCTTGACATTGTATGTGAAAAGCTGGTAAAAGTTTTTGACTTATATTGTTTAGACATATACCCCATGCCCTCGTTTTCAATCCAGGGCTCGGCTCTAAAATAAGAATAAGCAATTCTATCCAAACGCTTCTCATCAAAATCAGGCTCGCCGGGCATGGGCAGCATGTTCATGACAGGATGGAAATCATGTATGAATACAGTTCCACCGGGTTTTAAGCAATCCGACACTTTTTTAAAGAGCGGTTTTAAATCCTCAAACCAAGTAATCGCGCCTATTGTAAACAAGATAAAATCGAAATGACTGCGATACTTCTCGTCGATGTCCAAAATATTGCATGCAACAAACCGACAGTTGTGAATACCTGCTTTTTGAGCCGTGTTATCTGCTTGCTTAATGATGTTTTGAGCAATATCAAAGCCCATACCTTTTTGTGGACCAAGCTGCATGAGGGATAATAGCTCCCTACCATTATTGCAGCAAAACTGCGCTATGCTCTTATTTCTAAAATCCATTAATTCTAGTTCTTCCGCCGCATCCGCACAAAAAAATGGAAGCCTTTCCTCAAGCAGGCGTTTATAGTTATCGTCGCCCCAGCCATCATGCCTATGCTCAAAGGCTTCTTCCCAAGCCGCTTTGTTATCGCTGATATAATCCATTTTTCTCTCCTTAAGGTGCTGATGGACAAGCCTTCAGCCAGTTTATAACCCCAAAATCCTTTATTTTATAATGCCAAACGGCATGACGGCCCGGTGTGCGCTCAGGTATTGAGCCCAATTTATTCATTGCGTGTTATAGCATAGACGCCGCAGAGGACTCCCTGCTTCCTTTGTGTTGTCATGGCGTTTCACGCTAGGCACAGGTTTTAACTAACCATTCCTTATTACCTCCAAACCCTTAATATTAAACCGGGCCGTATTGCTTTGCGGCTCGTCGTGAAGGCTTCACGGCCCCAGCGCCAACGCCACGGGGCAATGGTCGCTGCCCATTACTTCGTCCAATATCAGGCTATCCTGTATGCGATCTGCCCATCGGGAGCTTACAAGAAAATAATCGATGCGCCATCCAGCGTTGGTTGCCCGCGCGTTGAACATATAGCTCCACCAGGTATACGCGCCTTGCCTGTCGGGATATAAATAGCGGAAGGTATCCGTAAAGCCGGAATGGGCAAGCAGCGAAAAGCGTTCGCGCTCCTCATCGGTAAAACCGGCGTTCCTGCGGTTTGCCTTTGGGTTTTTAAGATCAATCTCTTGATGCGCGACATTGAGATCCCCGCAAATAATAACGGGCTTCGTTTCATCCAGCCGCATTACGAACGACCTGAACGCATCCTCCCATAACAGCCTGTATGATAAGCGTTTAAGTTCCCGCTGCGCGTTGGGCGCATACGCCGTGACAAAGTAAAAATCGGAGAACTCGAGCGTAATGAGCCTGCCTTCGCCGTCGTGTTCGGCAAGCCCTATACCGTATATAACGCGGATGGGCTTCTCCCTCGTAAAAACGGCGGTTCCGGAATAACCTTTTTTTTGCGCGTAATTCCAGTACTGTCGATAACCGGGCAGGTCTATTTGAAGCTGACCTATCTGGAGCTTGGTTTCCTGCAAAGCGAACACATCCGCATCCGCCGAATGGAAAAAATCCATAAACCCCTTACCCATGCAGGCCCGCAGGCCGTTTACATTCCAGGATACAAATTTCATGATACGACCCCCTGTTAGTTGGCTTTATCATAAGTACAACATACCTATCGCTTATCCCCGGGGAGCATTATACGCGTCGTCAGAGCTCTTCATCGTAGTTGGCCGAAATATATTTTATCGCCCGAGCAAGTACCTGCCGATCGTTTTCAAAGGTTACGGCACTGAGCGCGCTGCTCAGTAAATACCATTTGCATTGGCGCACCTCCTCCTTTTGTGGTAAGGTGGCGCCGTTTTGTGCGTGCGCCAAAAAATATACGACTTCCTTAAAAACGCGTTTTCTTGGCGAGTAGCGAACAACCTGCCGAAAGCCTGAATCGATTTTAACGTCGAGCGCGGTTTCCTCCTTGATCTCGCGCAGGGCCGTCTCCTCCTCGGTTTCATCTCCTTCAACATGCCCCTTTGGGTAACACCAGCTCCCTTTTATGTTTTGTATCAAAAGCACGCTCCACTCGCTTCCCAGCCGCCTGATGACAACTGCGCCGCAGGATTTCTCCTTCTTAATCATCCGCCGCACATCACCTCCCGTTGTAGTTTGCTCAATGCCGCCTGACGGCGGCCAGTTATAGGTAAAACGTGTTACCACCGATAAACTCGCGGAGTATAGAGGTTGGAGGGATTTCATCCTCCACATCGGCCTCCAGGAAATAGTTCAAAAACTTAACAATATCGCGTGCCCTGGCAAAATGAGGGCTTTCAGGCGGAACGGCCTGAAGCAGCGGGTAAGCGTGGCGCTTTAAAACGGATAGCTCATAAACCAGCGTGGTATTGAATAGGGCGTCCGCATGCTCCTGATAGGGGAAAATCCAGCGCTCCTCGCCCCGCCGCACGCTTGGCCACATGGAAAGCGTAAGCTCCATAGAGGCGTTCCGGGTTTCATAATCGCGTACCAGGCGGCGCAGCAGCCGCACGTCGGTCGTTCGTATGCGGTTATGATCGTCTAGGTTCAGGGTGGTCAAGGCGGATACATACACGCGGTAAACGTCCCCCGGGGAAATCCCTTCGTTGAGCATAACCGGGTTTAAGCCGTGAATGCCCTCTATAATAAGAGGCTGCTCCTTTTTCGCGCTGATTACGCGCCCCTTTTCAGCCCGCTTGCCCTTTCTAAAGTCGAATACGGGGATTTCAACCTCATCCCCCCTTAAAAGGCATTTTAAATCGCTGTTGAACCTTTTAATATCCAGCGTGTTGATATGCTCAAGATCCTTTTCCCCGTGTTCATTTGCGGGGATGGAGTCCCTGTCAAGGTAATAATCGTCCAGCGAAAGCATGATGGGGTCCTGGCCTAAAACGCGAAGTTGTGTGGCGATGCGGTTTGCCGAGGTGGTCTTCCCGGATGAGCTTGGCCCCGCAACCATTACCGCGCGCGCCTTGCGGTTTACAATATTATCCGCTATATTTGCGTAGGATTTTTCATGCAGCGCCTCGTTCACGCGTATAAGCTCCCTTATCCGGCCGCTGTGTACAAATTCGTTCAACTCCGCCGCCGTGCCGCATTTCATCAGCCTTCCCCAGGTATCGCTTTGCAAAAAAACGGCGTGGAGCTTGGGGTAAGGTTCATACTCCGAAGGGACGTCCGGCATATCGCTCCGAGGCATGAGCATAAGCGCCGCCCCGTCAAGATAATGAAGCCTGAACACGTCCGCATAAGCGGTGGTAGGGCACATCTCGCCGTAAAAGTAATCCATGTACCCGTCATCCCCGGCTTTATAAACGTCAAAATAACTGAATTGTCGCCACTTAAGCAGTTTTGCCTTATCCGCCTGCCCGTCGGCCTCATAAAACGCCAGTGCCTCGTTGATGTTCATGCGCTTGCGCTCGAGGGGTATTCCAAGACGGACAATACGCCTGCATTCGCTTTCAAGCGCGAGCACGTCGTCCGGGCTGAGCGCGGGCGCCTTATCGATGGCGACGTACAGCCCCGGGCCAAGGGAATACCTTACGTATACCTTTGCCTCTGGGTATAGGCGGCGCACAGCCATTATCAAAAGGAATTGAAGCGTGCGCTCGTAAACGCGCCGCCCGGAATCCTCGCCGTAACGCAAAAGATGCACCTCGGCATCGCGGAACGGCGTATAGCGCAGGCTGAACACCTCTCCGCCTATCTGAGCGGCCAGCGGGCGTTTGGCGAGCGTATCGCTGTCCATACCCAGCTTGACAACCGCGTCCAAAATGCTTTCGCCGGTTTTTATATCGGTAACAATACCGTCAATTGTCAGCTTCATATTTTCTCCTTTTTTGCTCAGTTCCGCTGCGCGTTATAAAGCGCGGCGTATTCCCCGCCTTTTTCCAGCAGCTCCGCGTGGGCGCCCTGCTCGCGTACGCCCTCTTCGTCGATAACCACGATTTCGTCCGCACCGCGAATTGTTGAAAGCCTGTGTGCGATTACAAGTGTGGTGCGCCCCTCGCTCAGCCTGTCGAACGCGGAATTTATCCGGGCTTCCGTGGCGGAATCAAGCGCGCTGGTAGCCTCATCCAGTATGAGTATGGGTGGATTCTTCAAAAAAATGCGGGCGATGGAAACTCTCTGCTTTTGTCCGCCGGAAAGCGTAATGCCCCGTTCGCCTACAACCGTATCATAACCCATGGGCATCGCCATAATATCCTCATGTATTTCGGCGTCCTTCGCCGCCTTTATAATATCGTCATCCGTAGCGTTTATCCTGCCGTAACGGATGTTTTCACGAATTGTATCCGCGAACAGGAACACGTCCTGCTGGACGATGCCGATATTCTCGCGCAGCGAATGCAGCGTCGCTTTTCGAATATCGCGCCCATCGACGCATATACGACCGCTCGTCACGTCGTAAAAACGCGGCAGAAGATGGCAAAGCGTCGTTTTCCCGCCGCCGGACGGCCCCACAAGCGCTAACGTTCTGCCTGCGGGTATTGTCAGGTTTACGTTCCTAAGTACAGGCGCTCCGCCGCCATAGCTAAAGGTAACGTTTTCATAGGTGATATCCCCCTTTACATTTTTTATATCAACGGCGTCTTTCGCGTCGACGATTTCCGGCTCGGTATCCATCAGCTCGGTAAAGCGCGCAAAGCCGGTCATGCCCATCGTGTAGGTTTCCGCGAAATTCGCCAGCTTGCGTATCGGGGATGTAAAGGAGGATATATACAACGTAAACGTGAGCAGCGCGATTACATCCATGTTATCCTGCATTATAAAGTATCCGCCCACCGCCAGCACGAGCACGTTGAGCACCGATGTAAAAAACTCCATGCCGGAGAAAAAGATCCCCATCGTTTTATAGTAGCCGTTCCGGGAATTGACATATTGCCGGTTCCCTCTGTCAAACTTCTTGATCTCATAATCCTCGTTTGAAAACGCCTGCGCAACCCGCGCTCCGGATATGGAGGATTCTATCCCCGCGTTAATAACGGCCACGCTTTCCTTAACGTTGCGGGAAACGCGGTTCATGCGCTTGCGGAGCTTTGCCACAAACAGGACCATGAGCGGAACGCTTATGATAATCATAAGCGCGAGCCGCCACTCAATGGTGAGCATCACGATAAACGCGCCGGTGAACGTTACGATGGATATGAAAAGATCCTCCGGGCCGTGATGGGCCAGTTCAACGATCTCAAACAGGTCGTGGGTGCAGCGGGACATGAGCGCCCCGGTTCTGGACTTGTCGTAAAAGCTGAACGATAGCTTTTGCAGGTGCGAGAACACGTCGCGCCGCATGTCGGCCTCCATTTTCAAGCCCAGCCTGTGGCCAAGCGCCGTCACGATATACATCATGCCGGATCTAAGAATATATGCGAACAGTACGATGATTATCAGTTGGAAAAAAACGGAGTATTCTCCTATGGGAAGCAGTTCCTGAAGCGCGTAGCGGGACAGGAGCGGGTAAGCCACGTCTATCGCCGATATAACCAGCGCGCAGAACATGTCGAGTATAAAAAGCGGCAGATGGGGTTTGTAATACCCCATAAAACGGCGTAGCTTGGATGGTTTTCTGGATGGCATGAGGCACCTCTAGCATAAATAATTCCTGCCGATGGTTCATTTAAGGGACCGGATTTTATCTTCGCGCCGGACTTCGGCACGCGCGCTGCCGTTTATCACAGCCATAACCGGTAGAAACAGCGTCAGCATATTTATTATACTACACAAATTGGAGAGAGCGAACCCCTCGTATTCGCATGAGTTTTTTTTGGCCCGCGCGGGGCATAACATGTACATAGGAAATTTTAAACGTGGGCCGCCGGCCGATTTTTTATTGCGGTACGTAAGCTTCGGGGCAACTTACGGTTCCGCCTCCGGCGCTGTTTGCGCGGCCGGCGTTGAACCCGCCGTTTCCATATGTTTATAGCAAGGTTATGGAATGGGGCGGCCGGCTCTGCGCGGCACAAAAATTGCGGATTTTTGAAACGAGAGTTAATTTTGAAGCTTACGCGGCGCAAAAGCGGGGCCGCGCTTCCATTATACCCCTGAACCTGCTATAATACTTGAGATTGCGGTTCACCGCAATGATAAGGAGTAAATATAATGGAGAGAAAAACCGGTTCCTTCGTAAAAGGCGCGGCCATCCTGGCTGCGGCGGGGCTTATTGTAAAGGCAATCGGCGCCGTGTACCGAATCCCGCTGGCCACAATCGTGGGCCTTGAGGGAATGAGTTTTTATGAAGTGGCCTATCCTTATTATTCCGGCCTGCTCGTAATATCGTCGGCCGGGCTGCCCACGGCCATATCGAAGCTTGTGGCCGAGCGTGTAACGCTTGGGGATCACAGGGGCGCGCGAGAGGTGTTCGTCACGGCGATGAAGATGCTGACCATAATCGGCGTGGCGACAATGCTCATCATGTTCCTGGCCGCGGATCTTCTTGCGCCGAACCTTATGCCGGAATCCGCGCTGTCCATCCGCGCGCTCGCGCCCGCGCTCCTATTCGCGTCTATCATGTGCGCGTACCGCGGATATTTGCAGGGCCTGCAGCTGATGACCGGCACCGCCGTATCGCAGGTGGTGGAGCAGCTGGGCAAGCTGGGAGTCGGGTTTTATCTCGCTGCCAAACTGATGCCGAAAGGCCCCGAGTACGCCGCTATGGGCGCGCTGATAGGCGTAAGCGTTTCAGAGCTTCTGGCGCTTGTCGTTATGATGTTCTTTTACGCGCGTAGGCGCAGGGAGCTCGCGCCTCTATGGAATCAGGGCCGGGGATTACCCGGGGGCTTCTTCCCCATATCAAAAAGGCTCTTGGCGACGGCGATACCGGTGACGCTGGGCGCGCTTATCATGCCGCTTACCGGCGTTATCGACAGCAATATGATTGTCAGTATCCTCGTTAACGACCTGGGCTTTAATCTTGATATCGCCAAGGACGCTTTTTCCATTCTGCGCTCCCATGTCACGCCGATTATCAATATGCCGGCGGTTATCACAACCGCGCTCGCCATGAGCCTGGTTCCGGCAATCTCAGTCCGCGTGACGGCCAAAAACCGGAGGGGGGTGCGGGAGGCTTCCTTAACGGGGCTTAAGCTAGCGCTCATCGTCGGCGCTCCGTGCGCGGCGGGGCTGTTTGTACTCGGTGGGCCGGTAATCGATCTTCTCTTTACAAAGCTCAATCAGGAGCAGGTGCAGTTGGCCGGGGATATTATGCGTACCGCGTCAATCGGTATACTATTCCTGTCGCTTGTCCAGACCATGACGGGTATTATACAGGGTATGGGCAGGCCGATGGTATCCGTCGTGAACCTGGTTTTCGGGGGCGTGCTCAAGGTTGTTACCATGCTGATTTTGATGCGCATACCCAATATCAATATTCAGGGAGCTTCGATATCCACTGTGGTTTGCTACGCTGCGGCGGGAATTTTGGATACAATTTATGTTATCAGGCGCACCGGCATGAAAATCCATATCGGGGACGTTTTTATCAAGCCGCTGTTCAGCTCCGTTGTGATGGGCGTCGCGGCTTCGCTGGTATACAATCTGCTCCATAACGCGGGTCATAATGCCTTTGCGACTTTGGCCGGAGTAGGCGCGGGGGCAGTAATCTATATCGCTTTCGTATTTATATTTAAAATGCTCAGCCCCGAAGAGCTGGCTTATATCCCCGGCGGAAAGAGGCTGACGCGGTTAATGTACAGGAGAAAATAAACTATGCCTACGTTAATTATCGCGCCGCTCGCGACGCCAAAAAGCGTTACGGAAGCGGCCTTAAACGCGGTGAATTCAGCGCAGCGCCTTTTCGCGCAAACGCTTGAGCACCCCTGCGCACGCGTATTGCCGCCGGGAGCGGTTTCGCTTGATTACCTTTACAGGCAAAGCGCGGACTTTGACGAGCTTAACCGCGCCGTCGCGGAAACAGTACTCGCGAAAGGCGACGCGGTATACGCCGTACCGGGGCGCGGGCCGGGAGAGGCGCAGCTTCGGGCGATATGCAAACGGGCCGCCGAAACGGGAACCGAAGTGCGCCTGCTGCCATCGTCCGGCTATGCGGAGGCTGCAATGGCTGAAATTTTTGGATTCCCATACATGAACGCTCGTGTGTACGCCGCTAACGCTTTGCCTGTACGATTTGAAACAAGCGAGCCATGCTGTATTGAGGAGGTTGATACCTTCGTACGCGCGGCTGAGGTAAAGCTGGCGCTTTTGGAGTATTATCCTGGAGAATATACGGTATATTTTGCCGTTATGGATGACACGGGCAGCTATGTGGTATCGCCTATCCGCCTGTATGAGTTAGACAGAAAGCAGGGCTCTTATTTCGCGGCGACGGCCTTAATTATACCGCCCGCTGAGTTTGAACAACTGGAAAGACACGGCATAGATTCACTTATGCGCGTGCTTGAAAGGCTGCGCGCGCCCGGCGGCTGCCCGTGGGACAGGGAGCAGACGCATGATACGCTTAAATCCGCCCTGCTTGAGGAAACCTATGAAGTTTTGGACGCTATTGAGCGGGCGGACGACAACGATATGGTTGAGGAGCTTGGCGATCTTATGATGCAGGTTTGTTTTCACGCCGTCATTGGTTCAGAGCGAAGCGCTTTCGGGCTGAGGGATATTACGACCGGCGTGGTCGATAAGCTTGTATACCGCCATCCGCATGTGTTTGGGGACGCGACGGTTATGGATTCGGGGGAAGTGCTGAAAAATTGGGACAGGCTTAAGCGGAAGGAGAAAAAGCAAGCCTCCGCCTCCGAAGTGTTACGGGCTGTGCCGGAAAGCTTTCCCGCGCTGATGTATGCGGACAAGGTCCAACGCAAGGCTTCCATGACGGGGTTTGACTGGAGCGAAGCGGAGGAAGCGCTGCATAAGATAAGCGAAGAGGCCGGCGAGCTCCGGGAAGCAATCGCTTGCGGGCGCTGTATCGAAGAGGAGCTCGGCGACCTGCTTTTCTCCGTTGTTAATGTGGCGCGGCATCTCAATATCGAAGCTGAAACGGCCCTGAGGAAATCCACGGTAAAATTCATTCGCCGCTTTACCAAGATGGAGGAAGCGGCGTCGAGAGACGGGCGGAACCTCGAATCCATGACGCTTGCGGAAATGGACGAATATTGGGTAAAAATCAAACTTGAAGGGAAACAGGTTTAAAAATAGGCTTGGAAGTCAAAAAATGCTTGTACAATCAGAAAAAGGTTGATACAATAGGGTCTGGCAATTCGGGGCGGGCGCCCCAAATATAGACGAATAAAGATTCAGGAGGAATTTACCATGAATAAGACCGAATTAATCGCAGCGGTCGCCGAAAAGAGCGGCCTGTCGAAAAAGGATGCTGAGAAATCCGTAAACGCGGTGTTCACCGCTATAACCGACGCGCTCAAAGAAGGCGACAAGGTACAGATGGTTGGGTTCGGCGGTTTTGAAGTACGCGAGCGTCCCGCACGCAAGGGCCATAATCCGATGACCGGCGCTGAGATTGAGATTGCGGCGAGCAAGGCGCCCGCGTTCAAAGCCGGCAAAGCGCTTAAAGATGCGTTGAATGAATAGTTTTGAATTTAAACCCATAGCGTCTTTTGCGCGGCAATACCGCTGTGCTGGGGCTTAACGGCCTAAACCATACCATTAAGAATACCGAAATACAAAACAGAACCGCCTGGGGCGGTTTTTTTCTGCCCTCTAAACCACTTTGCATGTAATTGCGGCGCGCTATTTCGCCCGTGCGGCTGTTTTTTCAGGCGAAGTGTTCGGTAACGCGGTTAAGATCTTCAGCAAGCTGAATAATCATCGCGGCGTATTTACGTATCGCGGCTAAAGAATCGCATGTTTGGCGGGAAACTGTCGATTGATACAGAAACATTAATAAAGCAAGTTGAAAACAAAAAGGCGGCTCATGTTAAACTATCTAATGCCCTCTGATTCTCGCTAGTTTGGGCATTATTTGTGCTAAGATGTGAGCGTAAAGCCAGCTCAAATACTTTCTTTGATGGGCCTCAGCGCTTTTATGAACAATGACTATATTAAAAAACGGCAGCCTTACTTTGATAAACCCGAAAGGAGCCGACCAAAGGCGGCTCCCTTACATTATCAGTTCTTACTTAAATTTTAGGATCTTTTTCTCCTGGTGATGATGCCGGCTGCGCCGAGAGCTGCGACGGCTGCGCCAACTATCGCCAGGCTTACTCCGCCTGCCTTCGGGGGATCCTGGGGTTTAGGCGTGGTCTCGGCAGGCTGCCCGGGAGTGGGAGTGGGCAGCTCGAGAGTCGGCGTGGGGTCCTCAGGCTGCTCGGGCGTCGGGGACGTGCACTCCCCGGGCGTCGGCGTAGGCTGCTCGGGCGTGGGGGTAGGCACTTCGCCCGCCTCCGCGAACACTTCAACCTGGTCGAGCTTCATCACGAACATATCCGTTGCGTCATGGTGACGGAACGCTATGCGCACCGTCTCGCCGGCGTAGTCGGACAGATCCGCCGTGCGGTTCACCCATGAGGCGCTCGAGAGCGTTTCGGTGTGGATTACGTCGGTGAAGTCCGCCGGGTTGGTCGAGCCGGCAGGGCCTACCAGCACGGAGTAGTGCTCTGAGAACCAGGCGGGATCCTGCGCCGCGACATACCAGCTCAGATACGCCTCGGCCGCGTTGGCGGGGATGGCGATATCCGGGGAAATCAGGTAGTTGTCCGGCGTAAGCGCCGAGAAGGAGGGGTTGTCGTACGACGCGCTGACCATGACGCCCATACCCTCGTAGGCTTCCATCAGGCCGGTGGTCAGGCCTTCGTTTGTGAACCAATACCAGTCGTGGCCGTCGCCGTCCGCGTCTACCAGCGCCCAGTCCGTCGGATTCTCTTCAAAATATTCTCCGAAGATGAGATCGCCGGATTGTGGGGGCGGCGTGGGCTGATCTGGGGTTGCCGTGGGCTGTACAGGGGTTGCTGTGGGCTGCACAGGGGTTGCCGTGGGCTGCACAGGGGTCGGCGTCGGTTCTTCGCCGGGCAGCCACTTCTCAACCAGATTTACAAACTGCTGGTAACTCATGCCGCCGACTACCCACTCAAGCACGTTTCCTTCCTTATCCACGACAAACGTATCGGGAATATACATGCATTGATCCATAATCCCAAGCAGGGTGTCGTCCGGAATAAGCGTCGGGTAGGTGAGCCCCTTGTTTTCCATCATGGTTATCGCGGCTTGGACCGTGCTTGTACTGTCTATGGCGAGAAGCCCCATCACGTTCACGCCGCGATCCTGATAGTTTTCATAAAGGGATTGAAGGTGCGGCAGTTCGGAAATGCACGGTCCGCACCAGGTAGCCCACATGTTCAGGATCGTGAGCTCGTATTCGCCGAATATAGACCCGTCGTACGGTTCGCCATATACATCGGTCGTAGAGAAATCAGAGAGGTTGGTTCCAACAACGGCTTTGGTGTCGACGTCATCTACATTAGCCATTGCGGGAATGCACATCGCCGCCATTGCGATAACGGCAAGTACGGCAATCAGTCTTTTGACCTTACGGTTCATTCGTTTTCCCTCCTTGAAGTCATGTATTTTTATTGTTCCACAACAATTGCGTGGCGTTATTATACGCGCCCTGGGACATAATACGGCTTCGGCGGGCGCATCGCACTCAACCTCTTAGCTGTGTGACATACTGCGGTTACGTCACAAGACAAAATGTAGTAATATACGATATAGTACAAGTTTATAAAATTATAGCAACTAATGTAATATATGTCAATAAGAATGCCAATTTTATCCTTTATATCAATACGCTATACATCGACACGTCTCATAAGATTGTAAAAAGTACCCTTACGTGGTACAATGGTACATACGAATATCATGGAGAGGCTTGCGTTTAACGCATTGGTATGTAATATGGGATTTATTGATAAGCTGCTCGGCACTACCAGCGAGGGCCAGATAAAGAAGATCCGTCCGCTGGTTACGAAAATCAACGCATTGGAGCCGTCCATGCAGGCGTTGCCGGATAAAGAGCTGCGGGGGCTTACGGAACAGTTCCGCCGGCGCATTGAGGGTGGGGAAAAGTTGGATTCTCTCCTGCCCGAGGCCTTTGCCGCCGTGAGGGAGGCCGCGGTGCGCACCGTCGGCATGCGGCATTTCGACGTGCAGCTCGTAGGCGGTATTATCCTCCATCAGGGGAGGATCGCTGAAATGAAGACGGGCGAGGGCAAGACCCTTGTAGCTACGCTCCCCGCATACCTGAACGCGTTGGGCGGGGAGGGCGTACACATCGTTACCGTTAACGATTATCTCGCCAGGCGCGACGCGCAGTGGATGGGCAAGATATTCCGGTTTTTAGGCTTGACCGTAGGCTGCATCGTGCATGATATGGACAACGACGAGCGCGTTAAAGCGTATGGAAGCGATATTACGTACGGCACGAATAATGAGTTTGGCTTTGATTATCTGCGCGACAACATGGTTGTGTATAAGGAGCATATGGTTCAGCGCCAGCTCAGCTACGCTATTGTTGACGAGGTGGACTCGATTTTGGTAGACGAGGCGCGCACGCCTCTTATCATCTCCGGCCACGGGGAGAAATCCACCGATATGTACAAACATGCGGACAGGTTTGTCAGCCGCCTTGAAAGGGGAGCGGACATTGAAAAGAAAAGCCGCAGGGAGCTTCTTATGGAGGAGGAGCAGCCGGAAAGCGGCGATTACATGGTTGATATCAAGGCGCGAACCGTCGCGCTCACGCAGCAGGGGATACGAAAGGCCGAGGCGCATTTTAACGTTGAAGACGTCAGTTCACCCGAAAATCAGGAGCTGAACCACCATATTTTACAGGCGCTAAAAGCCCATTCTCTGTTCGTTCGTGACCGGGATTACGTGGTTCAGGACGGAGAGGTTATTATTGTAGACGAGTTTACCGGCAGGCTCATGGTGGGCAGGCGCTATTCAGACGGGCTGCACCAGGCGCTCGAGGCCAAGGAAAACGTTAAGGTCGAGCGTGAGAACAAAACGCTCGCTACCATCACGTTCCAGAACTACTTTAGGATGTACCGCAAGCTGGCGGGAATGACCGGTACGGCGAAGACGGAGGAGACGGAATTCCAGAGCATATACGATCTGGACGTTGTGGAAATCCCCACGAATAAGCCCCTGATGCGCAATGATTATAACGACGTTATCTATAATACCGAGGTTGGGAAGTTTCGGGCGGTCGTGGACGAAATAGCGGCCGTGAACGCCACGGGCCAGCCCGTGCTGGTCGGTACTATTTCCGTAGAAAAAAGCGAAATGCTCAGCGCCATGTTAAAGAAGCGGGGCGTCCGCCACGAGGTGCTAAACGCCAAGCTGCACGCTAAAGAGGCGGAAATCGTGGCTCAGGCGGGTAAATTCGGCAACGTAACCATCGCCACCAATATGGCCGGGCGCGGTACGGATATACTTTTAGGCGGAAACCCGGATTTTCTCGCGCGCCAGGAGCTGAGGCGAAACGGTATGGACGAGGCGCTGATTGAGGAGGCGACCAGCCACGCCGATACTGAGGATGAGGAGATACTCGCCGCGCGCCGCGCTTATAAGGACGCGTTTTTGCGGCACAAGTCCGTTACCGACGCGGAGCATGACAGGGTCGTATCCGTCGGCGGGCTTCATATTATTGGCACGGAGCGCCACGAATCGCGGCGTATAGACAACCAGCTGCGCGGCCGCGCGGGCAGGCAGGGGGATCCGGGTTCTACGCGCTTTTACGTTTCCCTTGAGGATGATTTAATGCGCCGGTTTGGGGCCGAGCGCGTCAAAGGGCTGATGAACAGCCTGAACCCGGACGATGATATTCCTTTGGATATGCGCATGCTGTCCAAACAGATAGAGTCAGCTCAAAAGCGCGTGGAAATACAGCATTTCCAGATGCGTAAAAACGTGCTTCAATATGACGATGTGATGAATAAGCAGCGTGAGATCATCTACGGCCAGCGCCGCAGGGTGCTGATGGGCGAAAACATCCACGATTCGATTGAGGAGATGATGAACGAGGCGCTCAACTCGCGCATACAAACATTTTTGGGCGAGAGTTCTCGCCAACACTGGGATCTTGACAGCCTGGGGGTTTCATTAGCGGAACTTTGCGGCGTAAATATCGTCGATGGGCTGGATATCGGCGCGCACGCACAGGTTAAGGACATAACGGAGGATCTGAGGCGAGAAATGAGCTCCGTATACAGCGCTAAGGAAGCGGAGCTTACGGAAGCGAAGGTGGATATGCGCGAGATGGAGCGCGTCGTGCTTTTAAGGACCGTGGATTCGCACTGGATGGATCACATCGACGCGATGGATCAGCTCCGACAGGGGATCGGGCTGCGCGCTTATGGGCAGAAGGATCCGGTGATTGAATACAGGACTGAGGGCTTCGATATGTTTGACAGCATGGTCGAAGGGATCAGGGAAACGACCGTGCGCGTGCTTTTCCACATGGGCGTTCGCGTAGCCCCGCAAAGGCGCATACAGCTGGCCAAGCCGATAGTAACGTCCGGCGACGCGCCCGCGCAGCCCGCGCGGTCGGGGAAGAAGGTTGGCCGCAATGATCCCTGCCCGTGCGGCAGCGGCAAAAAGTATAAAAACTGCTGCGGCAAAACGGGAGGCGCGGATGCGTAGAGGCGTTTTGCGGTAATAATTGATAACGAAGAACATTTTGACAGGAATTATGGAAGGAAGTGACAACAGTGATCCAGTTGGATGAGTACAGGCAGTTACTTGCCGCCGTATGGCGGACGCTTAAAGAGGCAGGTGAATCTCTTTGACCTCGCTAAATTGAAGGGGGAAAAAGAGGAGCTGGAAAGGAAAATGGAGGAACCCGGGTTTTGGGATGACGTGGATAACGCCAACCGCGTGAACCAGCGCATAAAGGCCCTGAACACAAAGCTGGATAAATACGGAGCGCTCCACGGCAGCCTTGAGGATCTGGAGGTTCTCATGGAGATGGCGGAGGAGGCGGAGGACGAGAGCCTGGTTCCGGAAATCCAAGCCGAATATTCGCGTTTGGAAAAAGCGGTGGAGGAGCTGCGCCTTGAAACCCTGCTCAAAGGCCCTCACGACGCGTATAATGCGATTTTGTCGCTGCACGCGGGCGCGGGCGGAACGGAGGCCCAGGATTGGGTGCAGCTGCTTTACCGTATGTACAGCCGTTACTGCGACCGCAAAGGGTATACGGTTCGGGTATTGGATATGCTTGACGGGGACGAGGCCGGGATAAAGAGCGTAACGTTTGAGGTCGCGGGCGAATACGCGTATGGATATTTAAAAGCTGAGAAGGGCGTGCACAGGCTGGTGCGCATATCACCCTTTGATTCGTCGGGCAGGAGGCATACCTCCTTCGCGTCGCTCGACGTGACGCCCATATTCGACGACGACGCGGGAGATATCGATATCAGCCCGGACGATCTGCGCGTGGATACGTACCGATCAAGCGGGGCAGGCGGCCAGCACGTAAATAAAACCTCATCCGCCATACGCATTACGCATTTGCCGACCAACATCGTCGTGCAATGCCAGAATGAGCGGAGCCAGCTGCAAAATAAGGAGATGGCGATGCGTATGCTGCGCGGCAAGCTTTTGGAATTGCAGGAGCGGGAGCGTATGGAGCAGATGGCTAAGATCAAGGGTGAGATGAAAAAAATCGAGTGGGGCAGCCAAATCCGCTCATACGTGTTCCAACCGTACACCATGGTAAAGGATCACCGTACCAATACCGAGAACGGGAATATACAGGCCGTCATGGATGGGGATCTCTCCCCCTTCATCAACGCGTATCTCGCTAAGTCCTGAAGGCGGCCGCCGGGCTTCGCGTGATAAGAAGATTGTACGCCCGGCGCTGCATGCCTTAAACAAGCGCAATGACGCCGGGCGTTGCGGTACACGCATGGTAAACTAATGAAAAGCCAAGCACGGTACGCTTTAAAAAACAATAAGGAGATTGAATGCCTACAACTTTATCCAAACTGATCCGGGGGGCCATGAAGAGCCTCAAGCCAATAGTCGTTAACCTCAGCCTTGAGATGGAGCGCGCCGGGACCGATTTTCTTGCCAAAGGAGAGAATAGAAGGCTTCCGGCCGGGATGAACGTCATGCGGCTGGATGTGGAGGATATTCCGGCGGAATGGTTCCTGCCGGAAGGCGCCCCGCACGACGCGGCGGTCATCTATTTTCACGGGGGCGCGTATATGACGGGCACGCTGATGAGCAGCCGCGTGCTGGCGGTTGATTTTGCGCAGGCGACGGGCCTGAACACGTTATCTTTCGAGTACCGCCTTGCGCCGGAGCATCCGTACCCAGCCGCCCTGGAGGATGCGTATAAAATTTACTTGGCGGCGGTTGAATGGGGCGTTCCGCCCGAGGGCATGGTTTTCGCGGGAGATTCCGCGGGGGGCGGCCTCCTTTGCGCGCTGGCGCTGCTTTTAAGGGATAAAGGGCTTGCGCTTCCGGGCGGGATGGTCATGCTCTCGCCCTGGGTGGATCTGACCATGTCCGGCGAGAGCCATACGCTCTATGAGGATATCGATCCGCTGCTTACGAGGGCCAAACTTGAACGGGCTGTTGAATACTATACCGGGCACAGAGATTTGAAAAACCCTTATATTTCACCGGTGTTCGGCGATTTTAAAGGATTCCCGCCTGCGCTTATCCACGTTGGTACCAATGAGCTGTTATTATCCGAATCCCAGGCCCTTTGTGAAGCGATGCGGGCATGCGGCGTTTCCGTTACGCTTGAGGAATGGGAAGGCATGTGGCATGTGTGGCATGTGTTCGACATACCGGAAACCCGAGAGGCTATGGGGCGTATCGGCGCGTTTGTAAGGGGAATATGCGTGAACGGGAGGCGTTAGGGGATGGCGAAGAAACAGGAATGGTTCAGGCTGGACAACGCCGCGAAAATATACCCGGTCATACGCACAAAGCTTTGGTCGCCTATATTCCGCTATTCGGCGGATATGAAGGAGCCTGTGGACCCGACAGCGCTTCAGCGTGCGCTCAATAACGCCCGGTTCCGGTTCCCGGGCAACTTTGTGCGGCTGCGGCGCGGCCTGTTCTGGTACTATTTTGAAGCGCTTAACAGAAACGTGGCTGTTGAGGAGGATGTGCGCTATCCGTGCGCCCCTATGCAGGCGGGCGGTCCGCTTTTCAGGCTTAGGTATTATGGGGAGCGCGTCAGCATGGAATTTTTCCACGGTATTACGGACGGCTCAGGCGCTATGACTTTTTTTAAAAGCGTTTTGGCGGAATACCTGCGCCAAAAGGGAATTGACGTGCCGTGCACGCACGGCGTGCTGGATTTAAACGCCGAGCCGGATGCGGAGGAGCTGGAGGATAGCTTTTTGCGGTTCAGCCGCATGAGGGTGCTCCCAAGCCGCACGGAGCCAAGGGCGTATCATCCGGCCGGCACGCGCCTTTACGGGGGGAGGCGGCGTATTACCACCGGGGTGATGCAGGTGGATCAGCTGTTGGAAAGATCCCGCGCGATGAACGTAACGATTACGGAATATCTTGCGGCTTTGATGGCGCAGGCGTTGTATACGCTCCAAAAATCACAGGCGAGGGGGGCGATGTACCCGGTGAAAATCAGCGTTCCCGTCAACCTGCGCAAATATTACCCTACAAAGACGCTTCGCAATTTCTCTCAGTATATAAACCCGGGCATCGATCCGAATTACGGGGACTTTACGTTTGAGGAAACGCTCATGCAGATCCACCACAGCCTGCGCTTTAGCCTCACGGAAAAAAACCTCAACGCGCGTATGAGCAAAAACGTCAGTTCAGAGCAAAATATGGCGCTTAGAATGGTTCCGCTGTTTATTAAAAAGCCGGTGATATTTCTTGAATGGTTCCGTACGGGGGAACGCATATTCTCCATGTCGTTTTCCAATCTGGGCGCGGTTGAGCTTCCGCCGCGGATGCAGGCGCATGTCGACCGGATAAGCTTCGTGCTCAATACCGCCCGGTATAACCCGCTTGAGGCAGGGGCGGTAAGCCTTGGCAAAAAGCTGACCGTCACCTTTACCTCCGCGCTGGAGGAGCCGCATGTTGAAAGGCTGTTTTTCACCTCGCTTATCCGCCAGGGCGTGCATGTGCTGGTTGAGAGCAACGAGGGTATATCTCAAATAAGCGAAGGGAGGGTTTGATTTGTCTTACTGCGTACATTGCGGAGTTGAGCTTGATAAAAGCCTCGAGGCCTGCCCGCTTTGCGGCACTGTGGTTATGGATCCCGCGTCGCCCGAAAATACCCGGGTAAAGCCCGCGTATTCCCCGAGGGTGGACTATATCATGCGGCGCGTGGAGCGCAGGTATATCGCGCTTGTTATCAGCGTGGTCATGATGCTGGCAATAGGCGTATGCCTTGTGGCGGACGCGCTGTACAGCCCGTCTGTCGATTGGTCATGGTTCGTCATGTTCTCGCTGATGCTCGCGTGGGTGCTGTTCGTGGTCCCCATAGCTATTAGGCTCCCCGCGGAGATTTACGTTCTGTTTGATACGGTAGCCGCCGCGGCGTTCCTTTACGCCGTAAGCCTCGTTACCGACGGCGCTCAATGGTACACTCAGCTGGCTCTGCCGCTTACGCTGCTTTTGAGCTTTATCGTTATCGTGAATGTGGAATTGTTCAAGCACAGGATGTTCCGGGCGCTCGAGCAGTGGGGCTGCGCGTGGATCAGCGTGGGGGCGGGGATCGTTGGGGTGGAAATGGTGCTCGATTTAAATATGCACGGCGCGGTAGAGCTTCAATGGTCTTACTTCGTGCTGGCCCCCTGCTTGGCGATAGGAATCATCCTCTTCATTTTATCCCACCGCTCAAGGCTCAAGGACGAGGTTGCGAGAAGGCTTCATATAACTTAATAATTGATGTTTAAAAGGAATGGATAATGGTTTTAAGCCCGCGGATTACCGCGGGCTTTATCATCAGGCCGCGCCTTTTGCGTCGGGCTGCGGAGCATGTGAGTGATTGGGTATTCATCCACGCATTAGGCATTCCTGCGTGTCGGATTGCAGGCCGAACGCTGCGGATAATAGTAATACGTGTCGCTCCCCGCGAGGGGAGCGACATCCGCGCTTGCGAAAATCAAACAGTATATGGAGTTTCAATCCACGCCCCCCGCGAGGGGAGCGACCCGAGGCGGTCAAGGGAGGTAGACATGCAATTACCAATTTCAATCCACGCCCCCCGCGAGGGGAGCGACGGGTCAGACGCTTGTTAAGAGCCTGCATCTCATAATTTCAATCCACGCTCCCCGCGAAGGGAGCGACGCAAAAGGATATGTATCAGCTGTTGGATATGTTTCATTTCAATCCACGCTCCCCGCGAGGGGAGCGACGTTTGCTTACATAGGTTCCAGCGAGAGTTAGTGTCATATTTCAATCCACGCCCCCGCGAGGGGAGCGACCCTATCCCATAAAAGACGGCTGGAGGGAGGAATACAAGATTTCAATCCACGCCCCCCGCGAGGGGAGCGACGGTAAAACCTCAATCAGTCAATATTTATCTGGCAAATTTCAATCCACGCCCCCCCGCGAGGGGAGCGACACAATATTACCTCTAAGGCGGTAAGCCGTGGTGCATTTCAATCCACGCCCCCCGCGAGGGGGGCGACCTTGCACAGTAAAGGGGACAAAAATAGCGGTGCTTATTTCAATCCACGCCCCCCGCGAGGGGAGCGACGCTTGAACGCTATAACGTGTATATGATTACCAAAGGATTTCAATCCACGCCCCCCGCGAGGGGAGCGACGCGAAACGTCAAAGTAGTCGGCTAGGGCAAGGAATTTCAATCCACGCTCCCCGCGAGGGGAGCGACATAATGATGTCAATAATAGCAGGTAGTAATAATATTTCAATCCACGCTCCCCGCGAGGGGAGCGACCGCCCACGCCTCCTGCCGAGGGACTGGCTTTATAGGCATTTCAATCCACACTCCCGCGAGGGGAGCGACTTCAGCAATGCGCCAATTTCCGCGTCGCTCATATCCAAATTTCAATCCACGCCCCCCGCGAGGGGAGCGACGTAGGGGTTGACCGTATTGGGCCGAACGATCGAAAAATTTCAATCCACGCCCCCCGAGGGGAGCGACCATTCGCCGTCACGGCTCTTCACCACCTTCCTCCAATTTCAATCCACGCCCCCCGCGAGGGGAGCGACCTTGCTGCAAAGTATATACGATGAGCTAGATAATTTATTTCAATCCACGCCCCCCGCGAGGGGAGCGACCGCGCCCCTCGTCAACAATCCAGTCAATAGCACCCATTTCAATCCACGCTCCCCGCGAGGGGAGCGACGGAATTTTGTAAAGGAGGAAGCCGCATGAAAAATTTCAATCCACGCCCCCCGCGAGGGGAGCGACCAGTTGTGTTGTTCAAATACAATTGTTTAATATTTCAATCCACGCTCCCCGCGAGGGGAGCGACTGCGACATCTTGTGTTTTTGCATGCGTATCCCACAAGATATCGTTTTTACGCATTGATAGTTCAACGATATAGCTGTAAATCGTGCGTATTCCGGTGCGAACCCACAGGGGTTTTTATGTTTGCTTACGGTTCGCACTGCATGGATTATACCATAAATTGAATTGCGCCGCTATATAAACGGCTATGCAATAATTTTTTCTCCCTATACCAAAACAGCGATGCGACTTGACCTTCTGAACGCAAAACAACCCTTATATTATACTATATAACATTATACCACACCAACCCATAACAGCCCTAAAACAGCCAATTCTATATGGTATATAAAACATGTCTTATACTCGCAGGGAATTGGCTTTCGCACTGCTTATTTGCGATAGACATTCTCGTTATTCCATTTAATAGCAGCCAATGAAGGCATAAATTGTGGGGCGGGCAATTCAATCTTTAGTCCCACAAATTGTCTATAAGGCGTGAGGATGAAAGCGCGGCGGCTGATGCTGAGTAGAAAGGTTTAAAGCAAATAATAATGGGGGCGTTTTCTCGCCCCCATTGAGATGTTGATTTTTAACGCTCAGTTATCCGCAATGCTTGTTTTGAACCTGGCTCAAAATCGTCCTTAGCGTTCATCTGGCAATAACTTTATATGAGTGGTAAAATATAAACATCGCTTTGGATAAATAATAAGGCGAAGTAATTTAAGGAGACGCCCAATGGAAAAGCTGGTGGTTTCTTCACCGAATTTTAAAGATAAGGGTTTAATACCTATTGAAAACACAGGATACGGAAAAGACTGTTCGCCTGAGTTGATTTTAAGTGGATTAAGCAAAAAAACCGTATCCATTGCCATCATCATGGACGACATGGGGCACCCTATTCCCGCGTATAATCATTGGGTAATATGGAACCTTCCTCCCGCTCCCGTAATTCCGGGCTGTATCCCTCATGGCGAACGCGTAGAATTATTAAATGGGGCAATACAGGGAGTTGGGTATGGTAAAAACGGGTACAAGGGTCCCAAGCCCCCGTTTAATTGGTCGCATGTTTATCATTTTAATATATATGCGCTCGATTGCATCATTGATTTACCGGGTACGGCGAGAAAGCGTAAGCTGCTAAAGGCAATGCAAGGGCATATTTTACAGCACGCGGTATTAAGCGGGCATTATAGATAACGGCCTTTTTTAAAGGTAAAACCCCGATATAATGAGCATATGCTTAAATTATTCAACGGAAACGGGCACAAAAAGCGCTATGTCCGGGATATACAAAGTCTATCGCTTGCTCCGAACATTGGCTGACGTCCTATAATTTCTTACGCTTGAATTTTGTAAGGAATTGATGAACGAGACGGTTCCCTCAATCTAAAATAGAATACCGCCGGTAAGCCTGCGTGC
>OHQS01000266.1_pt1 | contig 45228 bp, 50 predicted proteins | sample 1578181 | NCBI WGS metagenome assembly OHQS01 (sample SAMEA3879528, study PRJEB24766) | human gut metagenome | biome: human-associated habitat; feature: feces | place: USA | collected 1985/1987 | reverse complement strand
ATGCACTGCTGTGCACGGGGCGGGACGGAAAACAATATTTTATTAAATAAATTACTTAAACAGCATTCTTTCTATAGTCTCCACTAACTCTAATGCTTGGGGATATAATGACGAAGTGGTCTCTTCATCAAAATAAATAAAATCTTCATAATCCCCAATTTGCCTATTATCAAATAGATCCGTATAAAATTTACTTAAAGGTATGGGAAATTTCCCAGTCCTAACAAAATGCATACCCAACATCTGCCGTACTCCAGCATGAGTTTTGGTTTCAATCCCTTCATTCACTAATAAGCAGATACTGCATAAAAGCATGCATAATACATACGATTCATCGCAGTATTATAGAATCCCTGCTTAATATGAAAAGTCACCTCATCTAATGTACGACGCGCATTTTCCATACGATAAGCAACCACGGCAACCCTATCCTCATCTGTCATCATAACAGCATCCCTTCTTTCATTACACTCTTATAAAATGGAGTAATACGATGTAATGTCTCCCATATTTTACGAGAAAGCACTATCGGACTAATAATAACTCCACTCTCAAACTCTATATCATAAAGCGGATATGTTATTGCACGCCTATCTTCTAATGTCACTTTCTCTTTATCAAGTAGAATTAGCACATCGACATCACTATCGGGACGCGCTTCTCCACGAGCCTCTGAACCATACAAAATAGCTTGAGCATCAGGAGCGACTCTTTTCAATGTATTGCGAATGGCTTCTATGATTTCAGGTCTTCTCATTCTTTCATTTCATTAACTCGTTTCAACGCAAAAATAGTCAGCTTCCTATTGATAAGCAAACTTTCAACAAACTATTTTACTTTCTTCCCACTGGCTAAATAAAAAGGATGAAAGCCTACATAAGAAAAAAGAGTACGTGTGCTATAGCCACCTGCTGATATTCCGTGTCTCCGCACTGAATTCCACACCCAACTTTATCACTTCGCGTCCATCCGCTTGGTAAGGGATCAGATAACCTTTGTCGTCAATCTGTTGCAGGGCTTCTTCAGCGGTACCGTTCAGCTTAAATTCAAAGACGTAGATATATTTAGGGGTCTTGACTATGGCGTCTGCACGACCGGCGGCACTTTTGACTTCGACTTGGGTGAACTGGCCCCCTGGTCACTGTTCGTCATCGAAGTATAGAATGGGACAAGAAAATTGATAAATCCATAGCGAACCTCGTCGTTGGGAAACTGCAACAGGTAATTACCAAATTCTTTGTCGTAATCCTTTATAGTGAGATACCCGCTCTGGTAGATCAGCGGAATCGGGTTATTAGCTTCTACACGGTACTCGGAGAACATGGAAGCCGGAGCTTCGATGCCATTGAGCAGGGTGCGAAGATCATACTCCGACTTCTGAAGTATCTCGACAAGGAATGTCGGAGTACCCGTCTGGAACCAGTAGTTACTGAATTTGAAGCCATCAAAAACATTGAGCACACTGAACGGGTTGGTAAGCCTCGAAAGTAGAAAGAAGAAGGCTCTTGCCGAAACGGCGGGGACGGCTCAGGAAATAAGGTTTACCCGTATTGGCTATACGCCAAACAAACGCTGTTTTATCCACATACAAATAATTACCTTGGCGAATATCCACAAAAGTTTGTATGCCGATAGGGAGCTTACGCAGCAATGCATTATATTCCATAAACATCCATTTTTCTTTATTAATAGGTTCAAAGATTATCATTATTTCCCATAATCAATCGCTGATATTTTATCAAATCAATCAATTGCAGGAAAAAGCGAACTTTTTTTGTTGATAGTTACCTCCGATATTATTGGCAGCTACACAGCAATAAATGCGGCATTGCCCTTTTCACACCTCTTCTATCCGTATCAGCTCCCAACCACTGAACTGCATCACGATGCAATGCAGCGCCGTGCCCTGGCACATCAACCGCACCTTAGGGCCTTCGGCATAACGGTGTATCTGATCTACAGCTTCCTGCCATTGGGTTTCGCCTTTAGCGGCATAATCCTTGGCAGGGAGATACTTCAGTTCCAGAATATAACTATGCTTCACCTCGGGATAGCGTTGCAGGTCGGGCATCAGAAAAAGGTCGCAGAAGCCGTGGTTCAACTCTACTTCAGGAGCGATGAGGTAGTAGGCGTTTATGCTGAGGTAGGCCTGGAAGAATCCTTGAATGTTGCGCTCGCCCTCTATCAGACTACGCACGGAGGAACTCTCCTTGTAATCGTGGGCAATTTTCTCAAGGGTTGGACGCCAGTCGCCATCGAAGGACATATTGTCGTAAAGATTCTTCAGGTCGTTCAGGCTGATGCGTTCCCTGTCCTGATATTGTTCCAGCATATAGTCATAGTATTGCTTGCGCACGTTGTTGTTGGGGATACCCAGAATGAGACGGTCGCCCCGGGTGCCAACAATGGTGAGCATACCGTAATAAAACAGCAGACTGGGGAACAACTCCGGGTTCACCAAATCCTTGGCAGGAAAAGAGAGAACCAAATCCGCTATAATCTGCCCCTCCTCCGCAATGCGGCGAATAACACCCTTGCGGTCACCGTCCAAGTGATCGAGGTTGAGGAGTTTTTTCATCTTGCTGTAATCGGTGCGGGTATTGGGGTCAATCATCTGCTTGGGAGAGTATCCTAAATCTATTTTCTGTCGCAGATAATAAAGCACCATGTCGCAATTGAAAATCTTCGGATCACGATTCAGGCTCTCTTCGGAGAAGCAATAATTGTCATACCACGGCTTTATCTCAGTGATCATCCCGTCAATGTCGTCCTCCAGTTGTCCGCAGTCCTTGTAATATTGAAACATCTCGCGTACATCCGTCTCTGCAAACCCCAGCATGGCATTGAACTGCTTCTTGGTACTGATATTCCAGCCAATGTTGAAACCGCTTGTCAGATCGTCCAGCGTGACGGGGCTGACACCCATCATGAGGATGCGGTCGAACATACCCTTGTAGAGTTTGAAGGCGTCTCGATAGAAGCCGCTGGCATGGGTCAGGGCATGATAGACATCCTCGCCCCGCTCGTTGAGAACAACATTGGTAAAGTTGTCATATTCGTCGATGATGAGGTAAAGTTGAATATCCAGGGCCTGAGCCTGAAGATTGATATAGTTCAGTTTATCCGTTGCACTGGGGCGGGATTTTACTTCCTGCGCAAATCCCTCTTCATACCAAGCAGCGTATTTCTGGGCAAAGGCGTCGATGCAAATGGCACAATAAGCATTGAAGTTCTCTTCCAGTGCCCCCATGCCTGCACTGGCACGCGAGAAGTCAAACGACATAATCTGATACGTTCCCTGCAAGCGTGTGGGGTGACTCCCTATCCAAAGATTACCGAAAAGTTCGTTGAACTCATCTTTCCGAGCAATGTCATAGTACGCACTCATCATGCTCAGGAAGATGCTCTTGCCAAAACGGCGGGGGCGAATAAGAAACAAATTGCGGGGCTGTGACTCCAGCAACGGCAAATAGGGCGTTTTGTCCACATAGTACATATTCTGCCTCATCACTTCCACGAAGTTGGAGAATCCGTAGGGTATTTCTTTCACATCTTCCATATACACTCTAATTTTTCAATAAATTCAACACAACAAAGATAAGAAAAGTTCTGCATTCATTGACATGTTTCGGCCTGTCTTTTCAAAAGCCTCTCCCAATGCCCCGACTACTGTATAGTGCACCCACACAGCAAGGGGCAAAGGGAAAGGTTCTTTTTATTTTCTTGTTTTCCGTTGTTCCAATATGTCAAAGAGCGAAATCCAGACCACTCCCGCAGATTACAAATATAGCGGAACGGGCTGTTCTATTTATTATTTATCATCCTGTACACAGCGGACTGAAAAAGCGTATTGCCACCAAATAGAATGCTTTGCGCTAATCCAGACGTTACTACCGGCATCATTCTTTTGTATCTGATATATTCTATAATCACTTCCAGTCTTTGTTGCAGCATAAAGATAAACAGCATTATTATCCGGCGTTCTGTACTTTCCTGTTCCGGCTTCGCGTAAAGCCACAGCCGGGAAAAAGATACTACAGTCGGTATTCGTGCTTCCTTCTGACGCCCCAAAATAAGCATAGCCCGACCTTACACTTGAAGATGTATAAACATTACTTTTGATTGAGAGGAGTCCGCTTGTATCTCCATTAAAGTACATGAGATTATCGAATGTGGGAGATTGATTCTCAAAAACAGTATTCCCATCATCGCTTCCAAATCCCGCCCACATATTCTTCAGATAGGTAGCGCCTCCATTAATAGGAATTCTCCATCCTTTCGGACAAGGATCATGAATTGTCTTGCTCTCATTAGCTCCACTCCAATCCGAGGGACCGGCACCGTTCCCCCTTAGGCAGAAAACCATGGGATTCTGTATAAACGCATCTGTATTCAACAGCCCTTTCTTTTCAAGTTCCAGAGCAACGCCATCTCCGTCATAAATTGTTTTAGTTTCTTTCGTTGTACCATCCGCCGTACTGAAAAACGGATCCTTCCTACCCCCTTGATACAACATTCCAAAAGTGCGTACCGCATCCAGAACATTATCCTGTATACCGCTTCTTATTGCTCCCAAATTCCGGTCCATTATGACTTTCTTATAAAACGTGCCTCCTGAATTTACCCATGAAGCGCCTGAGTACGTTTGTACCGTTCCGCTCTTCGTTGACGCTTGAGCTGCGGCAATGGCAGTTGCACGAGTTTCGTCATCGGTTATCAAATCTTTATTCACAACAGCCGGAACATAGTCGCTGATCCATATATGCCAACTCCACACTACAACATTAGAGCTATTATAGGCAGCAATCAGCGCGTTTCCGCCTTTCGTTACGGGCACTTTTACATGGACCAACGCATTATCTCTATCCCCTATATCCGTAGCATTAACCAGATTTACATGGTTATCCTGATCCACCACATAGCCCATCACCAGTTCTCCCGAGGTTCCGGCATCTTTCATCTGCCACAGTACCCAGACATGGTCGATGGTTTTCGCAGCAGACAATGTAGCGCCATCCGTCAAATAAGTATTCCACCCATTAGTACCCGCTTCATGCTTATAAGGGTTGAAACAGATATTCGTACCCGGCAACATCATCAGGCAGTTGCTGGTGGGCACAAGATTAGTACTGATTACCGGAGTCTGATCCAATAATTGGATGCGACCGTCTCCGCGATAGTTGGTAGAGTTAATATTCAATGTCCAGGCATAGTCGGTGTTCTCCAACAAGTTGAAGTCGGTGGGAGCATCACCACCCAGATAAGCCCGGTAATAAAGACGTTCGTTCTTAGTGGCATTATCCACCACCACTTCCGCATACGAAGCAGCATCGGGCGCGTTTTCTTTCGTGCGATAATAGGAAGAAGAGGCGGCGGCTGAAACTCCGCGCGCATTGGCAGGTATCCACAAAGTTTTTGAACCGGCTGACAGGTCAGCTGCATCGGTAAGGCGAAAGTAATCGATAAATTCTACAATGGCGGACGGGTATGTCATTCCCCACTCTGTTTGAGTCGATGCAGGAAGAAGCCGGTAAACCGCCGGTACCTGGCAAAACCTGACTTCCTTCAAAACATAGTCCTTATCCGTCAGATTATTGTTCCACGCCACCGTCATCTTCGCCGCCAGGCGCTTGAGCAGCAGGCGGGCATCATGTGCGCCATCCACGCTCTGAATGCCGGCATCCGTCACTTTGACATGGGGCAAATGGAGAATATAGGGCATCTTATTTATGTTCACTCCAGTCGCACTTGTAGTTCCATCGGTAGGAATAGCGTCGAAATAGCTTTTATCCATAGTCAACTTTTGAAGAGCCGAAATGCTATTGCCAAAACTAAGAGAAGTGTTGCCCTCTCCGCAAGCAACAATCACCAACTGACAATCGTCCAATGCATTTAGCGTAACAGTCAGCTTCTTACCTGCATCCGTAGCTCCCGAAAAGCTTTGAGATTTCTTCAAGCTTCCGCCGCTGTCATATTGCAGGATACGAAGTTCATACAAATGATCGGGGTGCGTCAGGCCGCCATTCCCCCTTGTACGAACCGCCGGCACAGGCTGTGCGGAAAATGCGGCGCCTTGCGAGGTGTCTCCGCCGCGCGTATCCGTTCCTCCGGCTGTGGTATATCCGTCTTCTTCATTGGCAAAACCCAATGAGAGAGAAACAGTCACTTGCCGCTCCTCCGGGTGCGACGGAGAGACACCCAGCTCATTTTCACAAGCTGTGGTACCCATTAAAAACGTAAGACTCATTATCAGGTATATCCCTTTCTTCTTCATCCCAGCCATATCATTCCGTTTTATCTAAAATCCACTTTTTTGTTAATCGTTTCCACCTCATCGAATACCACCACATTGCCGTTAGTGATGGTGACACGAACGTCACCGCTGTTAGCACCACTGATCTGAACATTCAGATTGTACTCATATCCGCGCTGAACGTTATAGTCATTCATCAGATTTCCGCCCAGATAAATGCAATATTCCACAGCAATAGAATTTATAGCACCGGGATACGTATATGCCGCTTCCAGAACCAAACGGGTACATCCGTCCAGACTGCCACCGTCTCCGGGACCCTTTCCCGCCAAATTCTTTTCGGCAAAAGAGGTGGCCGTACCCCTAAGATTTTCACCCATATAGAATGTACGGGGACTTCCCAATGACAGCCCACCACTACCGATATTGACAGCAGTAGTAGATGAGGAGATTTCAGACAAAGCAGGATACTTGGTAGACAAAGCTCCGCCCCCACGAGTATACAAGGCCATTTTCGTGGGAAGAGAGTAGGCCTTCACGCCTGTGACCGATATTTCACCCTTAAAATCGGAAGTTTTCCCCCACTTCAAAATGACGCGGGCAAACGTACGTTGCAGAGGCGCAACAATAACCACCTTTCCTTTGTCAGTGCCCGAAGCCACCGGAGTATACTCTAACGGACCGGTGGTGAGCAAGGTAGGCTCATCTGCAACACCGGGAGTTATTTCTTTAGTTTTTTGCTTCAGCAATGTCTCACTTCCAGTAAAAGACTCGAGAAAATCCGTACCGGCATTAACTATGATATAGAAGCGGCTCTTAATATCAGAAAATTCTGAAGTGGTTACATTGATGATACTTCCATTATTTTCCGGTTCACCAATAGCGCCACCCGCACTCGCCGTACCCGAGAAATTCTTCGCGAACAAAAAATTTGCATTGGAAGCATTATATTGCACCACCCATACATCATTAATCGTTATGCCACTCAAAGTGGGAGTGCGTGTTTCTATATCAATTCTACCCGGCAAACTAAGCCGGAACACAATTCCCCCTTCTTCCCGGACGGGCTCATCATCTACGCAAGCACCCAGGAAACAAACAGACGATATTCCCCAAAGAAGATATATCCATAACCCTATATTCGCTTTCCGCATCATAATCATTCTAAATTTATTAATCTCCTCCAAGACCGTCAGACGATAAATCAACCGTATCATACTCTTTTACCGCCAACGTCAAATCGCTGGGTTTCAATACTCCATAAAAAGTAAGTGAAAAATCAAACTGATAGGTCATTCCCGGCAACAACACCTTTTGTATGGAAGCAGGAAAACTACCGGTATAAGAGTCCGCCCCCTCATTATAACGAACCGTCAGATTTACTTCAAAGTCCAACATTTGCGAACCATCCACCGGCAATACAACCTGCGCCTCGCTAATCCAAGGTTTACCAGTCGTTTCACGAGTAAACTTATCAAAAGTAAAAGATGAACTATAACCGGAAGCAGACTCCCAAGCCGTATTCCCTAATTTATATGTCAATGTTTCCGCCAATCCTTTAATTCGAATCCAGTTAGCCTTCAAAGAGGTAACCGGCACGGGTTGTGTTGCATTTTTAGTTTGTACGGTGGTAACCACACGCGCTCCCATCCGTGTAAAAGGCCGTGGCAGCGATACCAGCATGGTGTTTTCCCCCGTCTTGTCGGGTTGCACTACGATACCCTCCATTTTGGTGTACATAAAGTCTCTGCCATTTCCCACCGTGAAAGAACCGTCCGTACTTAATTCCGGCACTTCGGTAGAAGAGTTGTACGACACCAGATAAAGGTCATACGTACCACGGTAAAGAGTCAGATTACCCGTAGCCTTACCCGGAGAACCGGGAGTCGTTTCAGATTCCTGCACTGTATAGACACGACTATCCAAAGGAGCCCCAAAATTGACCGCCCCCGCCGTAAATGCATAGATACGAAACGTTTTCCCAACAGCCATATCCTCCGTTGTGGAAGTTGTTCCGGCACCATCTGCTCGGGTCAACGCGGCACTGTACAGATTGAATGCCAATGTCACCGGCTCTCCCAAGTCCGGCTCCGTGCCCGGCTCCGCATCCGGCAATACGGATTCCCCGGAACCGCACCCTGCCAGTGCACACACAAGCAAGACCGCAATCAACCGGAACCGTAATCTCAAAGTTAAAAGTCCATATTCCATAATCTTTCCCTTCTCCCCCACACTAATCACTTATCACTAATCACTTATCACTAATCACTTATCACTCCCCCTTAAATTCCTATTCCCGTATTCTGATTGGCGTCATTCTTCCACGCATCGATCTGTACGTTCGTAAGGCTGCCTCCCATTTTGTCTATCGTAATGGCATACACATAGTGGCAACCCGCTTTCCATTGCACCTCATTCACTGCCGCCGTCTCAAATGAATACTCGGGAGGGGTGGATTCGCCCGTTCCCGTAAGCTCCACCGTGAGACGGAATGAAAGACGGGTTTCTTTGGCACTCATAGGGGCTACCAGAGCACTCACATTAGGTTGACTCTGAGTAGTATTAAGCTCCACGCTACCATTCAGGGTAATGGAGTTGGTAGACGCCAGACCATTCAGAATGCCGTCCTTCAGATTCATGACACCACTGGTACCCGTTTGCAAACGGGCTGTACTGCTCAGCAGTTCTATTTTTTTCAACGTCACCGTTTCTTCCACATTGTTCGACTTCAACACCCGGAAACTGACCTTTGCCAAAGCATGGCACATGGTGAACGTCACCGCACGGGAATTCTTGTTCACCGTCAGCGGATCAGACTTTCCATACAGGTAATCGGTTTGCCCCGATGCGGTGAAATTGTCTGCGACTACCGTCACCGGGACGGTGTGGCTGCCGCTTGAAACATTCGTCACCGCCAAGCCGGAGGGAGAATAGGCATATAAGTAGTCCGATGCCGCTTCATCCACCGTTATTGAGGGCGGAGTGTCACAACTCCATGTACCATTCTGCAATTTATATACATAGGGCGCATCGGCCAGAGCCGTATGATCGTTATCAGTGACATATACACCGATTTCATTCAGTTGAGTGGCTCCCAAAGCGCGCGTACCCGATAATTCGGGAAGTTCTACCGAACGTACCTGCAAGGCATTGTCCGCCAATACCGGACCGGGCAGCGTTTCCCCGTTGCATGCCGGCAGCATGAAAACAAGGAGTGACATGAGTGATAAATTTATATTTTTCATATTCTTCATTAATCAGGTTGCATTTCCCGCATTTTCTTCATTGCCGTCACCGGAGTTCCAAGTATCGTCCTTAGCAAAATCCTCTACGACCACACTGTTGAGGATCAGTTCGCTGGTAGCCGTAAACGTATATTGATATTCGGTTCCCGCCTTTAAGGTCAGGCCTGTACCGATTTCCACATAGCTTTTACCCTCCGTAAATGTACTGGCTTTCACCGTAATGGTATACGGGACAGCGGCATCGGGCGAAAAAATGCCCGCATAGGTGTGACGCTTTTTGTTATCGCTACTGTTGGTTTGAAACAGTTGGATGGATTCATTCTGGGATTGATTTCCACTACACAGTCCTTTACCTGTAAGTGTGGTGCCTTGCGCGTCATTATCCACTTCATAGATTATAATCACCGTTATCTTACAGGCGGCCGGAGCAAAAGTAAAACTGGCGCGATTTCCCTGGGCCGTGGCCGTGTTGGAAAGCTGATTGCTTTTCCAGAAGTCGTCAGCCGTGCTTTGATCAGGCTGTATACCGCCAAAGTCAGAAGGGAAAGTTGCCGTAAACTTTTCCCCGCCCGTAGTCGTCATGGGATTAGCCTCATCAACAGGAGCCCACGTGCCGGTAGCAGTCCGTTTATAATTTATACCGGAAGATGTACCGAACTTGGCAATCCGGATAACATCTCCCGCTACAAATGCCCGTTTATCATAATCGGAAGCATGGTCGTCACCCGCGCGGGTACGACCACTTCCTACTTCTGCGGATACATCCAGCGGAAGAGGCGTGCCCACCCCGTCTTGCCCACACGAAGCGCACCCTACGAGTGTACACAGCAGCAGCGTTCTATAAATCTTGTTCTTCATTTATATCTTGTCTTTAATTCTAATCAAATCCTCCGGTATGCCTCACTTTCAAGTCCCACGCCTCTATCTCGGCATTTCCTACGGGAACAAGGATGTCATTCCGAAGCTTCAACGTATATGTATAACTGGTGGATTTCTGCATAGCACAACGAAGCACCACCTTATATGTCACACTATATTCATCCATCACGGTCACCGTTATATCCGTATCCGCAGCCCGGGGGTAGATAACCGCGCACCAGCTATGCTGGCCGGTATCGGGTCGAAAAGGATAGATGGTTTCTACTTTTGTAGCGTCGCCTGTGCGAAGCCCGGAAGCTTGCAGAGTGATACTACTGAAAGCCGGCAGGGAGACGCCACCGCTACCCTGAAACTTGAGGGTAAGCTTCACATTCCCGTGTCCGAAAGCATTGTCCCCCGTAAAGTTCACTTCGGCACCCGAAACAGAAACTTCCGGAGTAAGAAGATAGTTGCTCCGTAGAAAAGCACTTCCATCCGCAGCGGACTGATCGGCACGGATACCATCGTAGGCTACCGGAAAGGAGGCGCGGCAAGTGGTGGCGGGCAGGAAACCTAACCCCGGACTTCCGGTTGTGACCGCCCAAGCAGTGGCAGCCGCATTCAAGGTGTATCCCGAAGAAGCCAACTGAACACCGTTACGACTACATACTACATTTATCCCGTCTCCGGCAATAAAATCGGAACGGTCATAACTGTTCAACGCCACCGCCCGTGTGGACGGAGAATCCGTCGTACCGATTTCGGCCGTCACAGTGAGCGGGGTGCCTTCGGCAACCGGAAGCACGGACTGCTCGTCAGTACAGCTTACCACCGCCAGAAAAGAGGCAACGAGAATAAAGTGCAGTATGTATTGTTTCAGTTTAGTCATTATTCAAATTCTATATATAAGTACTTATGCTCTACGCTATTAAGATGAAAGTCTTTCAGGGTACTTCGCTCTAACCGACAACCGGAGGTACTTCGGTAGAACTTCCCGAAGAAACGTCCGTCCATCCCTTGATGCTTACACTTTTTATGGTTATATCATTCTTGTCGAGCAGCAGTTTATAGGTATAGGAATTACCTTTTGCCCACTCGGCATTGAATAGGTTGGTAGTGGCGGTCAGAGTACGGTCGTTCGCAGAAGTACTCTTTTGCCCCAATACCAGTTTCACGGTCACGGACTGCGCAGTGGCGCCCTTGGGGGCAACCAGTCCGTAAGCTACTCTTGCCGGAGTACCGATATCGCCGGGAAGCTGCGGATTTTGAGCCACTGAAAAAGTAAGAGTGACGGGCGTCGCGGACGAGGAAAAAGCCAGCGTACCGTCATTCAGTTGCAGGGTGCCGGCACCGGCACGGAAAGGACCTTCCAAGCTGATGCTTTTCACCCAGTCATATTCACTATCGGGCACACGCCCCGCCTTATACTCGATGGTGAAGATAAGCCGGATAAGGGCATGTTGCAGATAAATCATAGGATTGTTATTGTCACGATTCACGGTTATCGAGGTGGCATCGCCCGCAGTAGCGCTTGCCGATCCGTACAGATAGTCCGTCTGCGAACAATCGGTGGCATTAGCTCCGTCAAAGGTCTGCGAGGCAGGCAAGGTGATGGCGACAGTGCGGGTAGTTCCATTGTCCACAGTTGCCAAATTGGACTCATCGGCAGGATACCACGCATAGAGCCGTGCCTGCACGCTACGCAAATTGACGGGACGCGAAGCCGTCCAAACATCCGAACCGCTTACTGTGAACAGGGTGGAAGATGCCTCCGGGGTGGCATAAGCACTATGTCCATCGGACGCCAAAGCCAGACAGACACCAATCGCTCCCACCTGACCGGCTGCCGTACCCGTCTGACTAACAACGGAACGGGTGTCGGCAGAACCGGAAACGGTGTTTACCATCAACTGCAAGGGAATCGTGGCGGCTTCTTCAAAGCCCGGAGCATCCCTGTCTGTACACCCGGCTAAAAGGAGGGTGCAGACAAGGAAACTACGGATAGATATGGACAAGTTGCAATTCATTGTTCGATAGGATTAAAGGCTATTTGATTTCCAAATCACCGTCTACGACTTTTTCCGTCCAGTCAGTAACAGTAACTTTGTTGATTGCCAATCCCTGTCCGCTGAGTTTGACGGTATAGATGTAGTTCTTACCTTGATCCCACTTATCACTGGAGGCCTCCGGTTTCGTTAAGTTTACATCATAGTCAACTTCATCAATGGTGAAAGTAGCTTTCACCTTACTGTCCACTGATGTGGCAGGTAATATCAACATACTAAATTTCTTGGAAGCGGCTGCGGCATCAGCATTGGCAGTAGAGCCCGAGGCTACAGCAGTAGCGCTGGCGGTAGAAGCAACCGTAATCAAAGTATAGCCAGAGTCTGAAATCTTACGGGTATATGTGGCGGCTTGGGCTGTACCATTCGCAATGGTCCCGCCGGAAATCTTCATCGTATGACCATTGCTTTTGCTTAATACAGTATTGCCACTCACATTCTCCAGCTTTATTTGGGTCAATACGCCCGCATTGTGATAAGTGCCGTCATTGTATACACGGAAACTCAACAAGGCAAGAGCATGGTTCATGGTGAGTGTTGCGGTGGTACCTTTCGGACCGGCACCTCTGCCATTGTCCACTTGAGTGGGATTGGAAGTAGCCCACATATAGTCCACTTCGCCCGGTGCGGCGGCAATGAGTTTTTTATTGGCAGCGGTGTTGGCTTCCCAAGCATTGGTGGTTCCATTCCATGTCTTATCCGCATTGCCAACCGAAGTAATAGTATACTCAGACGCAGTACCTGCCCCACCCTCATAAACGGTCAGAGGAATAGTAGAAGATGCCGATGCGTCACCACTGATTTTCAACGCCGTACTTGTGGCATATTCACCATTCGATCCCGGTTTATAAGCAGGATAATACGCATACACGGTAGCATCTTCGGAAGACAGATATATTTTATCAGTTCCGGAGTTGCTCCATTTACCGCTGCTTTGGGTATAAATGGCATAGTTATTCTTCTTGGCATCCGTATTAGTAATCGTGCTCTGCGCATACACGGCAATGTTTTGCATCACATTAGCACCGTTTCCGGTTTGTTCTCCACCATTAATCGCACTACGCGTCAGAGTCACCTTAGGTGATACCTGTAGTTCTATCAGTTCATTTTCGTCCAACGGGACGGATTGTTCATTCTCGCTGCATCCGGTAGCCGCAACCAGTATCCCGGACAAAAGAGCGGAATAAATCAATCGCTTATTCTTCATTGTTTTCATTTTATTCTTTTTCTATATAAAGTTTTGCCTATTATATTCAAGGCACCAATTCCTGATCGTCATCCACTTTTACCGATTCCCAGGGAACGGCTGTCACCGAAAGGATGCCCAAAGTAGAGTCCGTAAGCCACAATGTGATTTCGTGGGACATTCCAGCCTGTAACTCCTCTCCGGCAGACGCATCATCGGCAAAGACAATCGGGATGTTCTGAAAATTCCCGAATGAGGTTTCCACATCCAGTGTATATGTTCCGCCCGAAGCCAAAGGAGGTATCAACAAATCCCCTAAAGTGACTATCGTACCGGCGTCAGCAGGAACCTCTACGCCCGCACCATCCTCTCCGGGATGCAGGGACAGTCCCGGCGTACCCTCGAAAGCGGGGATTCCCGTAGCCAACGGCAAGATGACCTGAGGCTTTGCTTCATTCACTTTTAAACCGGTGACAGTTACTGCCTGTCCGCCCGCCATCTTCTTGCGCGCCTTGAATTGCAGACGGGCGAGCAGGTGGTTGAACTCCATAGGCTTGTCTCTCATGGGATCGGTATTCGCCGAAAACCGGTCGCCATCCCAACGGTTGCCACATTGTTCCTTCGCATACAGCAAGTCTTCACTGCCGGTCAATGTATAGAAAACATTGCCACCGGAGGGAACCGCCACAGGAGAAACGCCTACCAGATAAAGCCAATCACCCGTCTCGGGATATTCGGGTGCCTTGTCACTATTCGACAATTTCCAGGTGACGCTGCCATCCGTACCCACCGTTACATCCCGGTATCCCTCGTAGTTTCCCGCGAAACCGGAGTATCCTCCCTGCCGGGTGGTAAGCACCACCGTAGCGTCGAAGGCATTCTCCGGCAAATTATCCGCACGGGTGGAAGCATCCGGCAAAGCATCGCCCGCCGCATGAAGTTCCAAAGGGACGGAATCAACAGGAAGAAGCTTGTCCTCCTGTGAACAAGCGGTCAAAAGCCCGCACAGGAGGAATAAGCCCCAAAAGGTAAAAGTCTGGATACGTTTCATCAGCATACGATCAGTTGTTTTATAAATCGGCACTGCCGGAAGCGCCCTGTACCCAAGGTTTCACGGTTGCGGTAGTCTTTATCGTAACTGCCGTGTCTGCATTGGCAGGCTCCTGAATGGTAAGCGTTATCTTATGGGATTTACCTTCTTCACGCGCCAGATCAACCTTTGCACCTCCGTCTCCGTCAGTAGTCACGCGGACATTGTTGAAAATCTTCTCGGCACCGTCTACGGTAATCACGACATCCAATATCACCTCGGTATAAGGATTAATCATAAATGACTCACCCACTTCGGTAGCTGTAGCAGCAATAGCCGCTTCGGAAATGCCGGGTACCTTAAAGGTTACAGGAGTGCTCCAGGTAATATCACCGTTAGCTACATTGATAGCCTGAGGAACAGAAGCCTTCTGAACAGCAATGCTCTTCAAAGCGACTTTCTTATTCTGCCATTCACCGCCACCTTGTACGCGCGTCAAAGCAACGGCAAAGTTCAGCTGGGTAGTTTTATGGGTAAACGCCAGATTGTATTTGGCAGTACCGTCAGCATTCTTCTCATCTTTAGCACTACCAACGGATACCGTCGACGCCCACATCACATCCTGCGTACCATCTTCCTGATTGAAGTTGACTGACGCACCGCTATCTGCCACCTTACCTGCCGGAGAAACGGCGGCTATGAAAGATTTGACACCATCGCTCAATGAATAATAGAGCAACTGATTCAATGAAATATCATTGGCGGGAGTAGCGGCTACCGTAAATGAGGCGGCGGAAATGCTGGCACGACTCGTCAACTGGTTACTCTGATCAATTACATTCTTCTCTACTTTCACGAATTTGCTCCAATCGACTTCATCCCCACTGCCATCGCACATCAGCAAAGTGGCGCTTACATTTACTCCGTCCGCTGCAACGGCACGCGACACGGCATTCACTTGTTGTCCCAGATTGATGGGCACTGCATTCACCGGAGCTTCCGGCAGATTGATCTGGTCATTCTCACTGCATCCTGCCGCAATCAATAAGGTCAGTAATGCCACGCTCATTTTTGTTTTCATATTCACGTTTTAATTAAATGATTAATAAATTATCAGTTCACAATTATATTTTCGTTTTACCGTTTATCGCGTTTTATCGGTCTCATCCCATCCCGGAATGTCACCACTGCCGGAACTTCCCGTTTTCCAAGGTACAACGGTGGTCGTGACTTTCACGGGAACCGGGTCCGGCAAGATGGGGGTAGGTAACGTAACCTGTACCGTATAGGCTATTCCACCTTCACTGCCACCACCTTCGAAACTGACTGCCAGGTCGTGGTACGTCAGATCATGAGAACGATCATCATCAATGGAAAGCACCATATCCAGCAGAAATTCGGATTCCGGCTGCACCAACACGTAGCCGGGAAGCTGAAGCGTAGCATTCACAAACGGGATACCTTCTGAATCTTCGGGGGTGGAGTAAATGGTTACGGGAACCGTTTCAGCTCCATAGGATAACTTGCCGTTGCTTAGTGCCAGCGTAACCCGGCTGACAAGCCCCTTGAGTTGCAGTGAACGCATCCGCAGGGAAGAAATGGTGACATCGCCTTCCAGATGAATGGAAAAATCCAGTTTCACCAACAGATGGTTGTACATCAGCGTCTTACCACCTCCGGAAGTGAAAGGGGATGAAAAGGAACCGTTCTGTTCGTCGCTAAGCAACAGATCTTCACTGCCTGTCAAAGTATACGCCAACGTACCATCGGCCGCCAGAGGCACAGGAGGATAATATCCGCGAAGATAGAGCGAAGAACCGTCTTCGGGATAATAACGTACAGGGGTGAGAACGATTTCACCGGCAGTGGCAACACCATCCCACACCTGCGCATAAACGCCGGATGAAGAACCGCAGGCTATGCACACGGGAGTAGCGTCGAAAGCATCGACAGCCGCGCGAGTGCGGATGCCCGTATAAAGCCGGATGGGAACAGGATCGGGACGCGTCTCAAGCGTACGCTCCGTACAGCTACTGCACAACAAAAGCAAAAGTAGCCCTGCATTGTATATATATCGCATCTTTCCTTTCATCGTCTTATTGTTTTGTTCCACCATCGGTAAGTCAGGCTAAAGTTGAAACCAGTGATACCCCAATGTGAAGAAGGGAAATCATGGTGATAATAGGCATGGGGAGGTTCATTATCGTATGCTTTGCCAGAAGCGTCGCGGTAGCCGCCACGAAGCCCGGCTTCCAATCCCCAATGGCGGGAGAGGCGAAAATACAACCCCAGGGAAAGGCCTGCACTCCAATAAGTACCGGTAACGCTGGAGCCATTACGGTCCGAATCACCATCATGACTGGGCTGGTAGTCGAAATCACCCAGCAGACCGTATGCACCCAGGTAGAGCCAACGGTAAGTACCGTCTCCCAGTAACCAGAAACGGGGTTCGAGGCTGTAACCGGAAATCCCCCAGAATTTATGGTTGGTTCCTCCCTGCCAATGACTGTATTCGCCTGAAGCGGAAAGAGACCAGCAACGGGCAAAAAACAGTTCGAGAGCAAGGTTGGGACGCAAGGAAGCTATTTTACCCTCCGAAGTAAGTCCCGTCCATGTAAGAAGGTTCGTCTTCAGGGAAAGAACTGGTTTCGGACGACGGGCATGGGTAACAGGAACCGGAGGCAGAGCCATGTCGGGAACCGGATAGAAGGTTACGCCATGAGCAAAGCGAGTACCCGCATTGGGAAAAGACATTTCACTTTCACTGTGAATGGCTTGCATCGGAGGCGACAGTTCATCGGGATGCGCTGTTTTTTCCTTCATCCGCACCATGCATACCGCTGCATTACGCAGCTTTGGAAGCAGATTCTTATTGATATATTTATAAGCATATCCGCAATTCAACCGACGCAACAGTACCTTGCAGCGTTCTGTATCGGAAACTTTATCAAGTATTTCCAGCACATCGTCACGGTCGGGAACAGAAGCATCCGCCTTTACCAACTGCCGGAGCCCTGTCCAGTCTTCACCTTGTGGACGAATAACAATACGGTATTGATCGAGATGAGGGTATTTCCAAATGAGATATCCTTTCACGGCAATGGCACGACGTTGGGCCAATCGGGCATTGTAACTGACAGCCCCTTCGGGAGAGGCATAGGAGGTAATGGTGATTGTATCGATGGAGGAAACGCAAAGAGTGTCGGAAAACAAAACACGAAATTCATCCAGTGTGCGCGGGTTGTCCATATAGTCATACTCCACCAAAGTACGGTCGAAACGAAAATGCAGCAGTAAAGGCTGACGACAAAGACTATCAGCAATGTTATCCACCGACCGCCCGTCGCTCAAGCCAATAGGATGAGCCGGAGACAGCAGAAGCCAAAAGCTGCTGAGAAATATAAACAAATACCTTTTCATTATAGATCGATCAACTTGATTTCGGACAAATAAAGACGAGTCATCTGGTTTATCACACCCAAACGATTGGCAGCAGCACGATATTGATGATATATCTTCTCTTTAGTGGGATAATTGCAATTCAGATGTTCATCAAGAGCCTCCAGTATATGAAGCAGGGATATATCCATATAGGAACGGGTAAGTTCATACGAGGAAAGTAAATCAGAATATGGAACGTCCTTACGACGAATCAATCCTGCCGACTCAAACTTAGTGAGAATATCAATCATTTCTTGCGGCGCAATCGTCAATTGTGCTGTGCGATAAGGCTTGCCACCGGCATAAATGTCGTACAATATAGCAATCGCCGTTTGTGTCAGTTGTGTGAGCATAATTATAATCTTTAGCCGTTACTTCGTAAGTAACGGAAGCACGCAAATACGGAAAATATAAGGTGTTATAAGAATACGGCGCGCGGTTGAATTACAAATTACGCAAGAATAGAGCGTAGAATATCACAAGTCCATGTTGAAGGTAAAGCGTGGAGAGGAGAATTTATGTGTGTTCTCATAGCCGGAATGGCAATAATATGTCGATTTATGGTTTGCTTTGCTTGTTTGAGTCGTGTTTTCAGTTAAATAATATCCAATTTTGCACTTTATAATTTGTTTTTATCAAATATTTAATATCTTTGCAGCAAGATTACATATCCGTTACTTACGAAGTAATGCCTTCTGCATACCGTTACTTACGAAGTAACAGCCATTTCAAATCTTACTCCATACATTTTTATTTCCAGTAACAATGTAATCAATAATTATCCGATTTGCTTTTTCCAGTTCATCTCCTTCAAAGCTTTTCAGGTATGTGCGAGTGACTTCCAGAGAAGAGTGTCCTAACCCTTCGGAAATAATCTCTTCCGGTACCTGGCAGTATTTGGCAAGTGTGGCCCAGGTATGGCGGGCAGTGTATGAACTGACCTTTACTCCCTCTACCCCACACAGTTCGGGAAGCTTGGATAACTGCGAATTCAGCTCACGAAGTTTTTCTTGATATTCTTCAAAAGCCTCTTTATCTGAGCAGGTGCCACTAAGAAAGTTAAGAAGATAAGGGGAGTCAGGTTCATTATTACGGTAGCGGTCAATCAGTACCATTGCTTCGGGAACCACTTTCACACAAAGTTCCGTACCCGTCTTCTGGCGATGGCAAGTTAATAGTTCACCATTCAAATCATTTTTATGCAAATGTGCCAGATCCGTATAAGGCATCCCCTGTAGAAGTATCATCAAAGAAAGGGTATCCTGCGCTTGGCATACTTTCGGCGATAACTCCCGATTTCCAGGTCTATGCACCAATTTCTGCATCTGCGAAGCTGTGACGGCCCGTTTTTTCTCCGAAGCAACTCCCGTCTTCAAATTTGCAAACAGACGGAATTCACCTGCTACCAACCCACGGTCTACCGCCCGATTATAGACCGCGCGCAACGCACGAATATAAGTGGAAATAGTGTTGTAGCTCTTCTGCAAATCTTCCAGATAAGTCTGGAAACGACGCAAGGCCCCTCTGTTCAGGCCTCCCCAGAAGATTTCACCACCTCCCACAGATTGAGTAAATGCCCGTAAGGCATACTTGTAGATATAAGCAGTGGCAAAACGCCCCTCTTGCTGCAACTCTACAATGACTTCGTTTATGAAGTCGGTTAAACTGTTTTGCTTCATAATTAATAGTATTAAAAGAAAAAAGCACCACACGAACAACGTCGTGTAGTGCTATGTTTAAAATGACAGACTCTATCTGTCTATGATCTTAATCTTTTTATATTAGAATGTCATTTCACAATCCATCGTTCTATATTTCTGGTACGATTACTGAAATTTACACCGATCTTAAACAATTGACGGAAATCAGACTCAAAAGGAAGAGCGTAATGCTTTTCTTCAATCTGCCGTAAAGCCTCCTCAGCAGTACCTTCAAGCTTGAATTCCATTACGTAAACGTACTTTTCAGTCTTTAGAATCAGATCAACACGACCTTCGGATGTGTGATACTCAGCTTCCGTATAGAAACCTACCAACTTGAAAATGATAAACAGGACGTTTTGATAATGGAGTTCCAAATCACTAATCAGTTCATAAGGAGTATCGGCAAAGAAACTTTGCAAGCGACGGAAGAAAGCATCAGGCTGCCCATTCTCTATCTCACGAACAAATTTCTGTATCTCAAACGGAGCTTCCGCTTTGTTTACCCGGGTATAAAATGGCATTAAAAATCTAATAAATCCTTCTTCAACTTCTCTGTTCGGGAAGCCTAAACTATAGATGCCAAAGCGAGAATTACCGGTACCGTATATAGCTTCCCACTCTAGCAATGCCTTATTCAGAATATCGTCAAGACTGTGAGGTGTATCATATTTCCCAATATTGAGATCCAAATGCAAAACAGGATGTTTTTTTCCACTCTTTCTCCAACTGCTCCAAAGCAAGTCCTTCGAAAAGTTCGCGTACCCCCGAGAAATAAGCCTCCAAAGTAGATATAAGCAAACTCTTGCCAAAACGACGCGGACGACTCAGAAAATAATAGCTGCCAGTCTTCACCAACCTGTAGATAAGCGCTGTCTTATCAATATAAAAGTATCCGTTTCTACGAATCTTTTCAAAGCTCTGTATGCCAATCGGATATATTTTATTACTCATGGTTCGTTCTCCTTCTCACATTAAACGACACAAAGATAATAATGTTTTGTGATGAACAGTGTGACAAAATGAAAAACCTTGCGACAGATAGAGCAAATATCAATTCAATTATTTATCTTTGTTAGCTTTTACAAGTTAGCATACAAAAAACAATAACTACAATGAAAGATTTTTTTAAATTTACGCTGGCCACCATCACAGGTATTATCGTGTCAAGCGTCGTGTTGTTTTTCGTCAGCATCCTGATACTGTTTAGTATGCTGTCCTCGTCAGAGTCTGAAACTCAGGTACGCAAAAACTCTGTGATGATGCTCGACATGAGAGGTATGCTCTCAGAACGGAGCCAGGACAACCCTTTCGACATCTTCCTGAGCGAAGATGAAACTACGTACGGACTGGATGACATTCTTTCGTCTATCCAGAAAGCCAAGGAAAATGAAAACATCAAGGGAATTTACCTGCAAGCCGGTTCAATGGGCATAGGATTTGCCTCTCTGGAAGAAATACGCAAAGCGCTGGCTGACTTCAAAACCAGCGGTAAATTCGTGGTAGCTTACGGTGACCAATACTCACAACGCCTGTATTATCTGGCAAGTGTAGCGGATAAAGTGTTGCTGAATCCTCAAGGCGCAATCGGCTGGTACGGTTTGGCTTCTACCCCGACCTTCTACAAAGATTTATTATCAAAGATTGGCGTTGAAATGCAGGTATTCAAAGTAGGTACTTACAAATCAGCTGTAGAACCATTCATTTCTACAGAAATGAGTCCGGCCAATCGTGAACAGGTAACCGTATTCCTGGATGGTATCTGGGGACAAATGCTGAGTGATATTTCAGAATCAAGAGGCGTAAGCAAAGAAAAACTGAACGAGGCTGCCGACAAGATGCTGATGTTCTATCCCGCCAATGACTGCGTGGAATATGGTCTGGCAGATACTCTGGTATACAAAAATGACGTACGTAACTACCTGAAAACAATGGTGGGAATAGATAAGGATGACAGTATGCCAATATTAAGCTTAAAAGACATGGTGAACGTGAAGAAGAACGTTCCGAAAGATAAGAGCGGAAATATTGTCGCTGTGTACTACGCATATGGAGCCATCGACAGCGGAAGTTCGTATGCAGGTAGTGAAGATGGAATTAATTCTGATAAGGTAATCCGCGACTTGCGCAAACTGAAAGATGATAAGGACGTGAAAGCTGTAGTGCTGCGTGTGAATTCTCCGGGCGGTAGCGCTTTCGGTTCGGAACAAATATGGTACGCTGTCACCGAGCTAAAAAAAGAAAAACCGGTGATTGTTTCTATGGGTGACTATGCAGCATCAGGCGGTTACTATATCTCTTGCAACGCGGACAGTATTGTAGCTGATCCGACTACACTAACAGGATCTATCGGTATCTTCGGTATGTTCCCCAACGTGAAAGGATTGACGGATAAAATCGGTCTGTCATTCGATGTAGTAAAGACCAATACATACGCTGACTTCGGAGCAATGGGACGTCCGCTGAATGACGGCGAGAAGGCATTGATGCAAAATATGGTGAATGAGGGCTATGAACTGTTCGTGAAACGTTGTGCAGAAGGCCGGGGCATGACCACGGATGAAATCAAGAAGATTGCCGAAGGGCGTGTATGGACAGGCACCAAAGCCAAAGAACTGGGCTTGGTAGACGAACTGGGTGGACTGGACAAGGCTTTGGAAATAGCTATCGGAAAGGCCGGACTGGATGCCTACACAGTAATGTCTTATCCGGGCAAGAAAAGTTTCTTCGATATGCTGACGGATACGAAACCCGGTGGATATATCCAATCTCGGATACTGAAAGGCAAAGTCGGTGAACTTTACAACCAATTCGACTGGCTGAATAATTTTGAGAACTGCGATAAAATTCAGGCACGCGTTCCGTTCGAGTTGAACATCAATTAAAGAAAGGAGTGGATGGAAGAACCGCTGGTTAAGATACACTATTGGCTATACCCCATCTCGTGGATTTACGGGATGGGGGTACGCCTAAGAAATAAACTCTTTGATTGGGGATATTACCGGTCAAAGAGTTTTGACGTACCTGTGGTATGCGTCGGCAACCTCGCTGTAGGCGGGACAGGCAAGACACCACACACGGAGTATCTTATCAAGCTGTTACAACAAACGGGAACAAACGTTGCCATGCTGAGCCGCGGATATAAACGAAAAAGCAAGGGGTATGTACTTGCTACGGAAGAAACGGATGTAAAGCGCATTGGTGACGAACCCTATCAGATAAAAACCAAATTCCCGGCTATCCGGGTAGCTGTAGATGAGAACCGCTGTCACGGCATTGAACAACTGATGAAATTGGACCACCCCAAAGTAGATGTAGTGTTACTGGATGACGCTTATCAACACCGGTACGTGAAAGCCGGGCTGAACATTCTACTGACAGATTTCCACAGGCTTTTTTCAGACGATACCCTACTTCCGGCAGGACGATTACGCGAACCTGAAAGTGGCAAAAACAGGGCGCACATCGTGATCGTGACAAAATGCCCGGAAGATATCAAACCTATAGATTTCAATATCATCACGAAAAGACTAAAGCTGTATCCGTATCAGCAACTTTATTTTTCCTCGTTCCGATATGGAGCATTAACACCGCTCTTCGGAGAAAAACGCCGAACCCTCGCATCACTGGAAAAAGACGAACAAGTATTACTGGTAACAGGAATCGCTTCGCCTGCACCGCTGGTGGAAAAGCTAAAAGTGCACACACCGCACATAAACTTATGCCAGTTTGACGACCATCATGATTTCAGCAGCAAGGATTTGCAAGCTATAAAAGAACGCTTCGAACGTCTGGAAGGAAAGAAGAAGCTGATTATCACCACGGAAAAGGATGCGACAAGGTTGCAACACCATCCGGCACTCGCCGAAACGTTAAAGCCGTATTTGTACATTTTACCGATTGAGATAGAATTTTTACAAAATCAACAACATATATTTAACCAAAATATTATTGGCTATGTTAGAGCTCATTCAAGAAACAGCAGCTTACCTGAAAGGTAGGATGCACACACAACCTGAGACAGCAATTATCCTCGGAACCGGTTTAGGCAGTCTTGCCACCGAAATCACCGAGAAGTACGAAATAAAATATGAGGAAATTCCGAACTTCCCCGTATCGACGGTAGAAGGACATAGCGGAAAACTGATATTCGGAAAATTGGGAAACAAGGATATCATGGCAATGCAGGGACGTTTCCATTATTATGAAGGTTACTCAATGAAGGAGGTAACGTTTCCGGTACGTGTAATGCGCGAACTGGGTATCAAAACCCTATTTGTTTCGAATGCCAGCGGTGGTACAAATCCGGATTTTGAAATCGGCGACCTGATGATTATTACAGATCACATCAATTACTTCCCGGAGCACCCGTTGCGTGGCAAGAATATTCCATATGGCCCGCGTTTCCCGGATATGAGTGAAGCGTACGATAAAGAGTTAATTCGTAAGGCTAATGCAATTGCAGCGGAAAAGGGTATCAAAGTACAGCATGGTGTATATATCGGTACGCAAGGTCCGACATTTGAGACACCGTCCGAATATAAATTATTCCATATCCTCGGTGCCGATGCAGTGGGTATGTCTACAGTGCCGGAAGTGATTGTTGCCAATCATTGCGGTATCAAGGTATTCGGTATTTCGGTAATTACCGACCTTGGTGTGGAAGGTAAGATCGTAGAGGTGACACACGAGGAAGTGCAGAAAGCTGCTGATGCCGCCCAGCCGAAGATGACAGAAATTATGAGAGAATTGATAAACAGAGCATAATCATGAGAACAGAAATATCAAGCCTCGGTGAGTTCGGCCTCATCCGCCGCCTTACCGATGGTATTGAACTGAAGAATGAATCCAGCCGGTACGGTGTAGGCGATGATGCTGCCGTACTCTCCTATCCTACTGAAAAACAAGTCTTGATTACCACTGACCTGCTAATGGAAGGTGTGCATTTCGATTTGATTTATGTCCCGCTGAAGCACTTAGGCTATAAAGCGGCTGTCGTGAACTTCTCCGATATCTACGCCATGAATGGTACGCCCAAACAGATCACCGTTTCTCTGGCTCTTTCCAAGCGTTTCTCCGTGGAAGATATGGAAGAGTTGTATGCGGGCATCCGTCTGGCGTGCGAAGAATATGATGTGGATATCATAGGAGGCGACACCTCTTCTTCTCTTACGGGACTGGCAATCAGTATCACTTGTATAGGTGAGGCAGACAAAGATAAGGTTGTCTACCGAAATGGTGCGAAAGAAACAGATTTGATTTGCGTAACCGGTGATTTGGGTGCCGCATATATGGGCTTACAATTATTGGAACGCGAGAAAGTGGCTTTGAAAGGTAAGGCTGATATGCAACCTGATTTCTCCGGAAAGGAATATCTGCTGGAACGCCAATTAAAACCGGAAGCTCGCCGCGACATCATCGAGAAACTGGCGGAAGAAGGTATTCAACCCACTTCTATGATGGATATTTCAGATGGTCTATCTTCTGAATTGTTGCATATCTGCACGCAAAGTAAAGTAGGCTGCCGCGTTTATGAGGAACATATCCCCATTGACTATCAGACTGCCGTCATGGCTGAAGAGTTCAATATGAACCTGACAACATGCGCTCTTAATGGTGGCGAAGACTACGAACTGCTTTTCACCGTTCCCATTGCCGATCACGAGAAAATTTCTGAAATGGAAGGTGTGAAGTTAATAGGACACATCACTAAACCGGAATTAGGTTGTGCACTGATCACTCGCGATGGTCAAGAGTTTGAACTGAAAGCCCAAGGATGGAATCCACTGAAAGAGGAAACTACCGAGAGTGAAGGCGAAAAAGCTGGCGAATAAAGATTTGTAAGAGCAGATAAAGATTTGTGAGAACAAATAAACAGCTGAATTCATTTTTTTCTTAAAACATAAGCGCTGATACTTAGCCACATAGGCAAATATCAGCGTTTTTTATCTCCAAAGCGCTTGCATAGTCCAAAAGTTTCACTACCTTTGCAACCGCAAAAGAGAAACAATGGTGCCATAGCTCAGTTGGTAGAGCAAAGGACTGAAAATCCTTGTGTCCCCGGTTCGATTCCTGGTGGCACCACTTTTAAAAGATTAATTATCAAGCAGTTACTAATTAAAGTAGCTGCTTTTTTTATATCCTTTTGTGTCTTTTTCGGTGGCTTTTCAATGATTTTCAGCTCTCATGTAAACCAAGATGTAAACCGAAAAAAGAAATGGCTATAACGGTTAATGTATTGTGTTACAAATCAAAAACTCTTGGTAATGGTGAACATCCTCTTATGATTTGTGTCTGCATGGATGGTAAACGAAAGTACAAAAGTTTAGGTGTGTCCGTAAGAGCGGAGCATTGGAACTTTGAAAAGAACATTCCAAAATCGAATTGTCCTAATAAAGAGTATATTAACATACTCATAGCTAACAAGAAAAAAGAATACGAAACGGAAATAGTTAAACTGAAATCAGAAGATAAGTTATTTACAGCCAATACCTTGAATGAGCAAGTTTCTAATTCAGTTAAACCGAAAACGGTAAAAGAAGCATTTAATGAGTATCTCCGACTTCTTCAAGAAGAAAACAGACGTGGATATATGCTTTCCGTTAAACAAGTGTACAATTCACTCATCAAGTACAATAAACATCTGAATATTCATTTCACAGATATAGATGTTGCTTGGCTAAAAAAATACGAGACATGGCTTAGAAACAACGGACTTGCGGAAAATACCATCGGCATACGATTCAGAACATTGCGCACCATCTATAATTATGCCATACAAGAAGATATGGTAAAAGCGGAACACTACCCTTTCAAGAAATACAAAGTATCTAAGTTGAATCAAGAAACAGCCAAAAGAGCGTTAAGCAAAGAGGATATAAACAGAGTGTTGCAATATCAGACAGACAACAGGTTTATGCGCCTACCCATAGACTTGTTTGCTTTCACCTATTACATGGGTGGCATTAACTTTGTGGATATAGCCAATCTCACACAGAAGAACATCATAGACAACAGACTTGTCTATAAAAGAAGCAAAACGGGTAAGCTCATCAAACTACCATTAGTTCCGCAAGCGGTTGAACTTATCAAGAAGTATCACAGCAAGAACAACCCTTATCTGTTCCCGATATTTTCTAATAGACATACAACGGAGCAAGAGAAAGCCAACAGACTGCATAAAGTTATCACCAAAGTAAATAAACGCTTAAAACAGATTGGCGAAGAATTAGGCATATCTATTCCAATCACCACATACGTTGCAAGACACAGCCAAGCTACCATTATGAAGAAAGCAGGTATATCAACCGCTATCATAGGGCAGATTATGGGACACAGTTCGGAACGAGTGACACAAGTTTACTTAGACAGTTTCGATAATGAGCAGATAAACAATGCAATGAAGAACCTACTATAACAAAAAGAAGTCTGTAATCCGGCAAAGATTGCAGACTTTTCTTTTATTTTGCAGTATAACTAATATGAATGTATTATGTATCAAATAGAAGAACTACCCGATTTGAAAGTGGCTTGGCATGAAAGCTACAAATGTCTAAATGAACCACTTTTAGAATATGTGTGGGAAGTAACCAATCACTTCCTACCCGATTATGCGGAAACAGATACGGGAATGATACCCATAGAATCTTCCGCGCCTGCCATATTCGCCAACAGATATGCGGAAAGAAACTTATCCGTAGAAGAAAGATACGAGAGAACCCAAGAAATGAAAACTTTCAAAGGAACTTTGGAAGAATACAAGAAACGAGAATACAGAAAGCTGGATGATTCTTTCAAAGAGAAGTTTCTAACTAATGAAGACTTACAGAATACCATTGAAGCGTATAAGTTGGACGTTAGCAAGTTTTGGTATCTACTTCTGTTCGTATATGACTTTATAGAGGATATTGGCACAAACGCACCTGCATTAAATAAGTCAGTATTGGAGGACTTTAGCTATTTTCACACCAACCTATTGGAAGCTACCAGTATCACCTTAAAAAAGAACAACAAGAAAAGCTATGTTGTCGAAAGGGAGGACACAATCAGAATCATTCAAGCAGCCTTGCAGCATTTTGTCAATACATATAGCGATATTATACATAGTGGAAAAGATAGAGAAACTACGATTAAACAATTAAAGGACATAGGCTTGGAGGGCTTTATCAGAAATGACTTATCGTCAAAAATAAGCTTTACGGACAAGTCCAGTCTTGACATCTCTTATAAGAAATGGAAATTCACAGATATGTTTCTGTTCTTCATTGAAAGAAGAAAGGCTACCACCATACCCAATAAAAGGGTAAAGGTATCTAAAGACAAGATGATGCTTGTTTCAAGGCTTATCTATACAGTGGGCTATGATGGCAAAAGATATAATGAAGAATACGATTCGGAGGGCAACAAGAACAGAATGTTATCCAATCTCCTTAGGAGATACAAGAACGAGAAATTTCCGTCTGTTATAGCTAATAACTACATGGTAGTTTCATAAACGACATACATAAAAACAATAGCAGAAATGCGTACTGAAAGGCTTATTCTTTTCGGTACGCATTTTTTTTGCGTACTGGAATGGGCACGTTTTCTACACACATGGGCATTCGGTAGATTCCTTTGCCACCCCTAAATTCCTGCCTAATTTTGCAACATCAAAAGGACGAGAGGACATTGAAAAGTTAAACGGAAATGATTCATTCCATTCAGCATATTAAGGAAGTTCACTCCGAAGAATAGTAAGGGAGAATTAAGGTCATTACCGATAACCAAGTAAACAAATCTCTGAATTTTGAAAACAACAATCAAAGACAGTAAGGCGCCAAAGTCAATGATTGCATTAATCAACATGTTTTATATTTAAAGTATTAATTTTTATGGCTAATTTTAATTATTCCATTAATGCTGAAAGTGCAGTAAAAGAGTATGATAACCAAGGCGCATACAACACCTTGCAGGAAATGATGAAGCGTAAGGAACAACTGACAGTGAAGTTCTACGGTGGCAAAGACAATATACCTTGCGCATGGATAGAATCCGCTCACGTGGCAGGATTCAAATACCAACTGAAAAGCGCATCCTATCAAGGCTTGTTGGACTACTTGTTCAAAGGCAAAGAGATAGACTTCGATACAAACCCGAAAGAAGCGGATGTTTTGAATGAGAACGAGGACTTTCAGTTTAAAATACTGACAATGATGGTTGAAGCAGGCAAGACAATCCAATATGTTCCATTGTTCAGAGAACATCCCGACTATATCAGTGCGATTCTTCCTTGCTTCAAAGGAAAGATAATGTTCAGAATCAAACGGACGGAAGAAACATTGAGTTATTTACGTGAAAACAAACAGACTGTATAAATCCTCAATTACTAACTAATGAAAGAGGGATGAGATATTCCCTCTTTTTTTAATCCTATAAGACAATGAAAAATAAAGATATAAGAATCAGCAAAAAAGCAGACGGTACAATACAGTACTTAACGGAAGTGTTACCTATGATACCCACCAACACCATATTATATAAGAAACTTACGGGGCTTGGTGCTACTTATGGAGAACTGAAAGCAAACCGCAATTCAATCATTATCGAACCGAATAAGCCTGTTATCAGTGGAAAATGCAAAGACCCGAAACACAAAGACGATAACTTGTTCGGAGTTTATGAAGGTGTATATGCTGACAATATAATGGCATATATAGAACGAAGCATTAAACAGAACAAACATTTTAAGATTCTAACTACTCCTGAAAGTTTCCACAAGGTGCAGGAAGCGTTTGAAGAAATGGATATGGACATACGCTATAACGGCTTTCTATTATTCGATGAGTGCCATAAGATAGTCAAAGATTCAGGTTTCCGTCCAGACATAGCACTGCCTATGGACTTGTTTTTTGAATGTGAAAACAAGGCATTGGTATCTGCCACTCCCATAGAGTTTACAGACCCACGTTTTGAACAACAGAAATTTCAGACCATTACCGTCAAGCCCACATTCGACTATGTAAAAGACATTAATCTCCATGCTACCAACAATCTGTTGCAGGCAGTAAAAGAAGTGTTCGCTGGTCTGAAAGGCAATTGCTTCATATTCTGTAATTCTACAGACACCATCCATTCACTGATGCAGCAACTTGGCTTGCTGGACGAATCCGCAGTATTCTGTTCCGAAAAGAGTGTGGAAAAGTTGAAAGGCTTGAAGTTTGACAATGTTTCCGATATATGGGACAAGGACATAATGAAGCGTTACAACTGGCTCACCTCACGTTTTTATAATGCGGTGGATATTGAACTTGAAGAAAAGCCTACCATATTATTACTGACAGACTGTTATTTTGCGGACTATACCGCATTCGACCCGAATACGGACACGATTCAATGCGTGGGAAGATTCAGAAACGGTGTGTCCTCTATCCACCATATCAGCAATACCAACCGCAATTTCATGGTGAGAAGCAAGGAGGAACTGAAAGGACGCATCTCATGTTGGAAAGACGTGTACGATATGTTACAGAACCATTACGACTATGCGACCACCGTTTCCGCAAAAGACGCATACAGTGCTGTTCTTGTCAGTCTGCCCTATGCGGAGATGCTGGACGAGAAAGGAAGAACCAGATACTTCAAGATAGACAACTACATCAATACTGAATTGGTGAAAGGATATTATAATTGTCCCGATAATCTGTATGAAGCATACAAGGATTGCGACGCTTTTACAATCAATCATTATAGTTTCTTGGATTATAAGCTCGGTGATTATGAAAAATTGCAGCGTACCAATAAATCAATCTCAATTAAAGAGAAACGCAAAATAATGGTGCAACAGCTTGAATTGCTTGGTGAGTGCCAAACGGAAATGGAATACCAGTTCAAAAGGGACTTGGAGAAAGCGGACTGTTTTATTGTGGAAGCATACGACAAAATAGGCAAGGGAGAAATAGAACGGCTGAAATATAACCGCAAGAAAATCAAGGAAGCAATGATTATTACGGACTACCATACCAAAATTACGGGAACGGAAGTCTCACTGATGATATACAACTCTTTTGAAGCGGGCAAATGGTATTCCCGAAAATTCATAAAGGAAGAAATCAACAGAATATTCAATCTGTTCGGTATTGAGCCAAAGAAAGCGGTAACATCACATACTATTCTTGATTTTTTTCATGCGGTGGAAAAGAAACGGAAAAATACAAAAGGTTATCAACTGACTATGCGGAAAGGCATATAGGCGAGTACCTTTTTTATGAAGAAATTCCTATATATACCCTGCTAAAAAAAAGTACCTGCACCTGCATATACAGAAAGCCATCTCTCATTTATACAAGATTATAGGACAGATGCAAACCGTATCTCTCCTATAATCGCCAAAAACGGATTGTTTTCTCACTGACTGATGATTGCACCGATTTTACTTGGAACTTTTTAATGCTATAAGTAAGATAGCATATCTGAAAATACAGAAATCCAACCTCAAAAAAAATACCATCCTCAAAATCCGATTCTGATTCTCCCAAAAGAGGTGTTCATTTTAGGGGGTGCGGAGTGTTCATCTTAGGTGGGTCGCTTATAAATACCTATATATAAACACCTACCTACCCGATTTTTCAAATCGGGACAGATTGGTTAATTCTCAAAATCTTATATTTAATTGCCTATGATTATCTATTTACCTACAAAAAAGACATTCACGAATCAGAAAGAAGCGAAAAGCTACTTCGGAAACCACCATTACAGAAGATTGGTAAAGAAAGGAGATATTTATTTTACTAACTATAAACATACGGTTGCTAATGACCTCATACAGAAAGATAACATCTAATATCGCAGGAAAACTTAATTTGCTGGAAACGTACCTATTCTATTGCTTGGCTCTCTGTTCCGATTGCAATACGATGGAATCATATATCAAACAAGATAACTTGACTGATTTCTACGGAATTAAAAAGACAGACCAGATAAGAGAATGGTTGCACAAGTTTGAATCTCTCGGATTAGTAAGCATAGATAAATTTGATGTTTACGGACAATATGGAAAATTCAACAGATGCAGCTACCGATTAGATGCAGAGCATTACGTCCTTATAACTAATAAGCTATATAACGAACCTATAAGCAAGGAACTGAAAGGCTTTCTTATCCTGCTGAAATGCAAATGCTTGAACGGAACCAACACTACTCTTTACAGCCAAAACAGATTAGCGGAAGAACTTGGCTTAGCCAAAGGCACAATATCGAAATACATTAATGAAGCCGAAGAAAAAGGCTATGTAAAGAGAAATAAGAAAGGAATACACCTGCTTAGAGAGGATATATTTCTGAAAACTTCTGAAAGCCAATTAGCTATAATCAAAAATATATATCCCGAAATAATTACCGATGAAGACCTTGAAAGAGGTTACGTTGTTTAATATATCGCCAAGCCGTAAGTAACCCTTGCGGCTTTTATTTTGGCGTAGAACCACAGCCCCACATTTTCCCCGATTCCGATTTTCTGAATATTTCCACGTTAGGAAGAGTTATATAGCACATACTTTATAATATGCCACATACAGCTAATGACATTAAAAAGACTACCTGACTAAAGAATCACCTATATACAGTTTAGCTAAAAGTCAAGAAAACAGACATATAAGGTACTTCATATAAGAATCCCCCTCCCCATTCAGCCAGTAACCTTAAATATACAAGAGTGTCTGCCCTTACAGTGTACTACCCCCTTAGTCCCCCTCTGTATATTGATATAAAAAAGAATTATTAATCATTTAAACTTTTATCAATATGAGAAATTTAGTTATCATGCCAACAGAGAACAAAGAGAGAATGAATTTAGGTGAGTTTGCAGAAGAAGCTACTATAATTGTGGAAGAAACTGCAAAGCCTAAAAGGGTAAATCATTTCATTGAGGCAAACACCCAAGAAGCCACCTTACAACATTTGAAAAATGACTGCATTACTCCCGTTTTTGCAAAAGACAATGAGCTTACAGTAAACCATGCTGCATTTATTGAAACAGTTTGGGAAGCTGCAAACTCTTACTACAATGGTGAGACTATTGGAACGCCCGATATTCGTGTCTCTCACGTTATTAAGGGTCGCATTCCGGAAGCGATACATAAGCCAGCCAATCAGCTATTGGAATCAGACAAAACAATCTATTATGAGAGGGCAGCTTTTAGTATTGACATTCCAACTGTTTATGAAACGGTTGAGGGCAACAAGCTGAATCTTTCAATAGTAGGGGTTAGAGCCTATAATCAAATGAATCTGTATTCAAAGAAAGTTCCAGAGTTGTTTAGGTTGGCAATAGGCTTTAAAAACCAAGTCTGCTGTAACATGTGCATATTTACAGATGGTTACAAGGATGATTTAAGAGTGAGCAATACAAGTGAACTTTACCGTTCTGCTTTGGAACTGTTCAACAACTACAATCCTGCCAAACATCTGTATTTGATGCAACAGTTGGGCAATACTTCAATGAGTGAACACCAATTTGCACAAATATTGGGTAAAATGAGACTTTATCAGTGTTTACCCGGTGGCTACCAAAAGAGACTGCCAAGAATGTTGCTTACCGATACACAGATTAACAGTGTTGCAAAAGCCTACATTAATGATGAGAACTTTGGCAGCTTTGGAAATGACTTGAATATGTGGAAGTTCTACAACCTATTAACGGGTGCAAATAAGAGTAGTTATATAGATTCATTCTTAGACCGCTCTTTGAATGCTACTGAAATGGCAGTTGGAATTAATGCAGCCTTGCATGGGGATGAGCATTACAAATGGTTTATTGACTAACTAATGAGAGGACATCTATTTATTGGGTGTCCTTTCTTATTATTTACAGAACTATGGATAAACAGACAGAAAAAGTAATAAAGCACATTAAAGACTTGGAAAACAGATTGGGGTATGTGAATAACAACCTACGCTATATCAAAGTTATACAAGCTTTGAAATATTGGTTGGAAAAGTTTGCAGAACTGCTTAGCAACAACCAAGCATTACAAAGAGAGTACCAAGCAACCTATTTAAGCTACTTTTATACGGGTTGTGGCATTTCCTTTTATGATAGGGTATGTAATTCCATATTAGAATATAAATATGGGAACAGACCTTTCTAATAACTTAAAAATACTACAACATGGAAGATGATGGAAAATTGATTTTATGGGGTACATTGGTAGTTATACTACTGATAATAATTGGTATTATCAATCCTTTTTTGCTGATACTGATTTTATCAATCTTTATTTATGTGCAATCTTAGTTACACTTTTTTATTGGAATGGGACAAAGTTTGAAATTTCTGTTATTATCATACCATTTTCAGAAATAAAGAATTTTGTCCCGTTCTCTAATATACAGTAACTTTCAAAAACTGCAATGTAAGAGAAACTGTAAATAATGGTTATATATAAATCTGATGGGACATGATTCCAAGCAAAACAGATTGCGATAACGTAGCTAATTCCGCATTGGTGCAAGCGTAAGAAAATAATCTTTTTAAAAAGGCATGGTACGGCTTATAGCTTATAGTATGTGTGATTTTGGAGCAAATTTACCCTCACATATACCGCTATAATTGCAAATGAATCATTAATTTTGTGGACTAATTAACTAAAAGTGTAATAAATATGGAAGATACATTCTCTTTAGGTAACGTATTATTATACGGTGAGTTTCCAAGTAAAGGCAAAGAAAACAGTCTTACGGGAGAAATGGCAGAGTTGTTTATCTCAAAGATTTTCGGAGTTACAGTCCTCAAGTTGAAATATGAAGATGTCTTATATCCAGTTCTAACCACAAAAGACTGCTACATTTATAGGGCACAAACCATAAAAGGAGAAAAATATTTCAAGCATGAAGACCTTGATGAATTGATACAAGCCATTAAAAAGGCAAAGTAGTAAACTGATTATTAAAGGATTCGTAGTATTTACGAACTCTTTTTTTATGTCTGCTATGGAGATTAGATACTTCTTTCATTCATTACTTAGTTAGACTGCAAACCTATATACTTTATTATATATAATAGAGATTCATCTTTCAATCCGCAGAATCTACGGGTACTTTTTTCGGGAAGAAATCTTCTTATAGTCCCCGTTCAAAAAAAGTACCTGCTTATGCAATTACAAAGAAAAGAAGCTGATACTACCTAATTACTTACTACAGATATGTTTTGAAACACTTGGAACTGCATTTATCAGCGTTTTATCTTTAGCTATTCAAAACCTTTCGCTAACTTTGCAGCAATTTCGGTAGTCTTAATGCGTTAAGGCACTGAAAGGACATATTTAACGAAAGGTGTTATTGAAATTATCTTCTGAAATCAAATCTCGCAAATTTGAAAGACTGTGAAGATGATAGCAATAGCACCACACCATTTGATATATACCTACCTTATATCCATAAGGCTCTTAGATATTGTCAAAACTGGTGTGGGTTGCTATTGTTTTATCCACAGTCAAAAGGCAATGCGAGAGCCGGATTTCAGGATAAAGCAAATATGTACCCACACCTTTTCTATTTAATATAACTGCTTTTTAAGGGTACTGAAAAGCACAAATAGAAAATAGAGATGAAAACGTTTAGATTAATTGGAATGGCTTTATTAGCCGTAGTAATGTGTGTGAATTTTGCTTCTTGCAGTGATGATGAAGATGAGAATAATGATGGAGGCACCGTTGTATCTGGCAAGTTATTACGTTCAATGTCAGAAGATGATAACAATAATTATCTATTTAGTTATAATGAAAAAAAGCAATTAATATCTGCTACTCTTGGTGGAGATAAAATTAATGTCAAATGGTCTGATTCTGATATTATTGTGGAAACTATAAGTACAAGTTTTAAAGAAGAACCAGCAAATTTTATAATTAAAAACGGTATTATAACTTCTACTGTTTGGGATAAAGAAACAGAAACTTTAACCTATGACAATAACAAACATCTGATAAAAATAAGTGGAGACAAAACTTGTATGTGGTCTTGGGGAAATGACAATATCAGCAAGTTTAGCTATTATGATGGAAGAGAAACAATCACATGCACTTGCACATATTATGCAGATAAAGAAAATAAGCATTCAACCATTGATATTAATGCTTTAAGACTTTACCATATATGCGGTATAGAATATGCAGACCTTTTACTTATGGCTCATCCTAATCTTTTGGGAACGACCAACAAGAATTTATTGAAAAGCGTAACAAGTAGTGATGGCTGGACTGAAAACTACTCTTATGAAATTGATAAAGAGGGATACCCAACTAAAATAATAGTAACAGAAACAAACGAATATGGCAGTAGTTATAATGATACTTACACATTAATATGGCAATAATCAGCTACTTTTAGTTAGTCCTTTTTTTAATTTTATATCAGAAAAACAGAGATGAAAACATTCAGATTAATTGGAATAGCTATCATGGCAATTCTTATCAGTGTAAATTTTGCTTCTTGCAGTAGTGATGATGATGAAGAAGAAACAAACAGTGAATACAAAGCACTTTTGGGCAGTTGGCAAATGAGTGAACAAGACGGTGATATTTTAGTTACAAGTTCTTTTATTTTCAACTCAAACGGGACTTATAGCTTCACTTATGCAGAAAATGGCGATAGTGATGAAGTTTATACGGGTAAGTTTACCTATGATGCTAATTCTCATAAAATAACCCGTTATGAAGGTAATTCTAATATAATATATGAAGAATACTTTATTGCAGAGGTTAATTCAACCACATTAAGGCTACAGAAATGGTCTTGGCATGAAAATAATAGAAATATCTATTGGACTTATACCAAGAAATAAGTAACAAATAAAAATAGCAAAAGCCAACCTACCCATTATAAACAAATGGATAAGTTGGCTTTTTCAGTTCTGAACAAATTATTAACGCTTTCTCCTTTTGAACTTCATGGATGGGGTAAGTCCATACGCACTTTCAGGAAAATATGTGCGGAGAAATTTATCACTTGCTAATCTATAAGTGGTAATAGTGTGCGTTTCCATATAATCGGGTATAAGGCATACCCTTGCATCTTTTTTCATTGAATCTTTCATAGCTATAAATTTTGAGTTTCACATATACAACTGTATTCATGATTACAGAGAATACCAAGTAATAGGAACAGATTTTCAGCAGGTAGACTTTTAAGAAGATATAGCTTTATATACCCACTACTGATTTTACTACCGCTACTATATTATATAATGGAAATACAGTATATGAATACTTTTTAAGTAAAGAGAAAGCTACACTATACTATTATATACCATATCATTAGATATATAAAAAACTGATAGTCAAAAGCAAAACTATAAGAAAGAATCATTGCATAACAGCGCAATATTGACTAACTTTGTGATGCAGTTCAATGCTGCAAAGAGATTATTAATTTATTGTTGAATCTATCTTAGTTTTCTTTGAGAGTTTAATCATTGTGTAAACCATGATGTAAACCAAAGCAAAAGACAGAAGAAATACGATAAAAAGCAAGTAACTGTTAAGGTGCAATAGCTCAGTTGGTTGCATTAAAAGTCGAGCCTTTAGGCGAGGCTTTTAATGCCGAAGAAGAGCAAAGGACTGAAAATCCTTGTGTCCCCGGTTCGATTCCTGGTGGCACCACTTTTAAAAGACTTCAAATTTGGTAAATCCCTGAAAATTAAACATTTCAGGGATTTTCTTTTTCCTAAAACTCCCACATTTTTAGCAAAATTATGCAGTTCCGTTGGCCTAAATCGTGACCAATTTAGGTCTTGAAGAAATTGACCACGAATTGTATCATAAGTCACTGATTGTCTTATCGTTTGATTCTTGCTATTCTGCACGATTCAGTAACTTTAAACATTAATTTTTAGAGTATGAAACGACAGACTTTTAATGTGCTTTTCTTTATTAGGAAGACCAAATTAAAGAAATCAGGTGAAACGCCCATCATGTTGCGCATTACAATTGAGGGGCAACTCACCGAATTACAACTCAAACGGGATGTAATGCCTACACAATGGAATCAAGCGAAAGAACGCTGTACCGGTAAGGATGCTACATCAATGGAGATTAACCGTTATCTCGAATCAGTTAAACTTCGATTGTTAGACATTCATAGGGAAATGGAAGATGCAGGAAAATTTATCAATCCGATGGAAGTAAAACGTAGATTTCTTGGGCTGGATGAAAAGCACCTAATGTTCTTTGAAGTTTTTCAGGAACATAACGACAAATGCCGTGAACTGATTGGCAAGGATTATGCCAAAGTAACTATCTCCCGATTTGATACTTGTTTACGGTATTTCAAAGAGATGGCTTTGAAAAAGTACCATCTAAAGGATATACCCATGAAAGAAATAAGTCATGCCATTATTCAGGATTATATTCATTTCCTGAAAGTTCAAAAGGACTTACAAGAAAATACGGTAATCCGTTATATGAAGGTAGTGAAGAAAATCACCAACATGGCATTGGCTAATGATTGGATAGAGAAAGACCCGTTTATCAATATCCGTTTCCACGAGCAGGAAGTACACAAAGAGTTTCTAACCAAAGAAGAATTAGAAACTATGCAAAACAAAGTTTTTGATATTCCTCGTTTAGATTTAGTACGTGATATTTTTCTATTCCAATGCTTCACGGGGTTAGCTTTCATAGATGTATCAGAATTAAAAGCAGAACATCTCGTATCTGATAATCAGGGGAATTTATGGATTAGGAAAGCAAGACAGAAAACTAAAGTCATGTGCAACATCCCTCTTTTGGATATACCTTTAGCCATATTGGAGAAATACGAAGGGCATCCACTGGCGAAAAAGAAAGGAACATTGTTGCCCGTTCCATGCAACCAAAAGCTAAATAGTTACTTGAAAGAAATTGCTGATTTATGCGGTATCAAGAAAAATTTAACCACACATACCGGACAGCATACATTTTCGACGGTTGTCGCTTTAGCCAATAATGTATCATTGGAAAATGTAGCCAAAATGCTCGGTCATACCAATACAAAAATGACGCAGCGATATGCAAAAGTATTAGACCAAAGTATTCTCCGAGATATGCAGAATGTACGGGAGAGCTTCTCTACTAAAACCACCTAAAGATAAAAACGGCTACCCAATCCATTCGGACGGTAGCCGATTTTCTATATTCATCCTATTAAAAACTAAAGAGAATAATCTTCTATATTATAGGCGGAGCGAAACCTATCTTCCAACACCTTTCTAATATCCGATTCACGGAACAGCACTTTGCCCGGAAGTTGAATAAAAGGGAAAATGCCACCATCCCGATAATACTGCAAAGTTCTACGGCTGATTTTGAGAATAGAACAAAGTTCTTCGCTTGTCAGATAACGTTCACCCTCAAACATGGGCTTATTATTCTTCAATGCATATTCTATATAAGGTAAAGCCCTATCTAACGATTGCAATAATTCTTGGCTATCCTCATTCGTGTATAAGTCCATAAGCAATTATTCTTTAGTGGTTACTTTTATTCTACCTGAATCCAATAGTTTTTGTACTTCGGCAACCTTATAATATACCTTCTTGCCAACAGTCGAAAAAGAAAGTTTGCCACTCTCACGTAAAGACTGTAATGTTCGTAAAGGAATATTTAAGGAAGCTGCCAATGTCCTACCCTCTATCCATTCTTTCTCAATACACATATCAAAGGAATGCAAAGAAGTATTATCTACCAATGATATAATCTGTTCCAACTTCTTTCTAAAAGAATCGAAGGAAACTCTTTCTATTGCTACTATATCCATATATAAATTACTTTTCAAAATTCATTTTCTCAATCCTTTTCTTTTAAAGTAAGTTTTCCAGAACTCAATATGAAGCATTGACAAAGGTAAGTTCCGTATTTAGCCTGTTCAAGTCCGAGCCTTCGGTTTAGATAAAAATCTTCCTCTCATTACATTCGAGCGTATTTTTATCTAAAGACTTGCACAGACTAAATACTTCACTGAAAAAGTCAATGATTCAAATTAAATTCCGAAAAACAATGTTTCCGAGGGTGGCAGGTTATTCCTTCCAGCTTTCAAAGTAATGCTTTTGGAGCAGTTTATCAATATCACTTTGTCGGTAGATGATTTTACCTTTTATCTGAATGAAGGGGATTAATCCCGTATCTCTCCATTCTTGCAGAGTTCGTAAACTGACATTTAGCTTTTTAGAAATCTCATGATTGGAAAGAAAACGTTCTCCGTTCAAATGAGGCTTATAGTGCTTGATAATTGATTCAATACCGTTCAACATTGAATCGAGCGAAGAAATGAACTCTTTAACTTGCGGTGTATCTTTATCTATTAATTCCATGATTGAAAGATTGTTTTATTGAAATATTGATTTCAAGATTGCTAAGTGGCTAATCAGTAAAATGACTAGCTGGTTGATTGATTAGTTACGCAGATAATCGCCTAACGATGAAAGGTTAAGCACATCTTTCACCGGATCATAATCTATGTAAATCCGTTTAGGAGCAGGAGCGATAAAATACAGGCTACCTTCTTTATGTATTTCATATGTGGCGGGTGAAGCCTGTTTGGTGGCTTCCGATACATATATAATAGAGAGAAGATAATCTTTGTCGTTCCGGTAGATGATAACCGTAGGATTCAGATTAATGCTTTCCCATGTGCCAACAATGGAGAACAGGTTGAAGGACGGATAATCTTCTTTAGTTCTTTTCATAAGGCATGATTTGTTTGGGTGATTGATTCTTTATTTCACAGTTTGAAATAATCTTTTCAATATCAGCAGATTTATAATAAATCTTGCTACCGATTTGAGAATAAGCCAATCTTCCGCTACTCCTATAATACTGCAAAGTTCGCTTACTAAAGCCTAACAACAGGCATACTTCCTGACTATCCAGCCAGTTTTCGACTTTCTGCGTATGAGTGCTGTACAAACTCTCTATCCGTTTAGCAAACTCCGTAAACCTCTCGCAGATATACAAGAATGTTCTTTTTTCAATGGTTACTACCTCCATACTTTTACTTTTAATGGTTCATAAAACATGTTGATTCTATTTTCACCAGCAAATGAAAGAAGAATCAAGAGACGTTTTCTAAACTGTCTAAGGATGGCATAGTAAGTTCAGCATTGGCTTGATAGCAAAAAACTTTCTACCACTGCAAATTTACCAAGCAGATTATTTGCATGTTTCCGACAAGTAACATATATTTGTTCCCAAATAGTAACAATGCATAAAATGAAAGGAAAAAGCATAACAGGAGAAAGAGATCGGGAAGCTACCGAAAAGCGGTTGCTAGATACTATCGGTAAAATGATTGCCGAAGATGGCTTCGAGAAAATCGGCATTAACGCTATAGCTACCCAATCAGGTGTTTCAAAGATATTGATATACCGTTATTTTGGTTCGGTAGAGGGACTTATGGCTGCTTACATACGGCAACATGATTTTTGGATCAATTTCCCTCTTGAATATCCCAGCCGTGAAAAACTACCTGCATTCGTGAAAAGTATGTTTCAAGGACAGATTGAGCAATTAAGGAATAATCCTACTTTGAAAAGGCTTTATCGCTGGGAATTATCTTGTAATAATGATATGATTGTAAAGCTAAGAGAGCAACGGGAAAAAGTAGGAATAGACCTTGTAAAGAAAGTAAGCGAACTAACAGGACATCCCCAAAAGGAAATTGCAGCAATAGCCTCTATGCTGACAGCATCGATTACTTATCTGGTAATGCTGGAAGATTTTTGTCCGGTTTACAATGGCATTCCTCTGAATGAGAATTCAGGATGGGAACAGATAAACGAAGGAATTGAAGTATTAATAAATAAGGTATTTCAAGATGAAAACTGATTTCATACAAATAGCCAGTTATGCTTCCAAAGCTCCTTCGGGACATAACACACAGCCTTGGAAGTTTCATATTACGGACAGTACTATTACGGTTCTCCCCAACTTAGATGTAGCGTTACCTGTCGTTGATAGAAACAATCGTGAGTTATTTATTAGCTTAGGCTGTGCTGTTGAAAACTTATGCATCGCTGCCAGCTATTTTGGTTACACTACCCATATAATAGAACGCAGTATAGAAGCGATTATTCTTGAATTAACGAAAAATGATCTCACAATTGAAGATTCCCTATTCCATCAAATTGAGAAACGACAGACAAACCGCAATATCTATAATGGCAATAAAATATCAGATGGAATTCTGCAACAACTTCAATCCATTCCAAAAGAAAATGGTATTCAATTCTACTTTAATGAAATAAATACGCCATTTGCAAATACAATAACCCAATACATAATGAAAGGGAATGAAATTCAAATGGCTGATATTGCTTTCAAGAATGAATTACTTTCGTGGATGAGGTTTAATAAAAAACAAGTTGAGGCTACACATAACGGGCTAAGTTATTTGGTTTTCGGAAATCCACCACTTCCTAGAATATTAGCACGTCCCATAGTTAGCTTATTCTTAAAACCTAATGCACAAAACAAATCGGATAGAAAGAAAATAGATTCTTCCTCGCATTTTGTTGTATGCACTACACAACGAGATACAATCGAAGAGTGGATTAACTTGGGGCGAACACTCCAACGCTTTCTGTTAAAAGTAACTGAGATCGGGATTTCTTATGCTTTTTTGAATCAGCCGTGCGAAGTTGCGGCATTAGCTTTTGACTTACGAGAGAAATTACCTGTCAATAAGGAACACCCAACATTAATAATGAGAATTGGTTATGCAAAGCAAATCCCTTATTCTCCCCGTAAAAAGATTGAAACATTACTAGTCTAATATTTTTTGCTTATTATGTTCCCGATTAGTAACAATAGTAAAATAACAATTTAATAAAACTAACATGAAGAAAATGGGATTGATATTAATTTATTTATGGCATGTCAGCCTTTGTTCCTGCCAACAGGAATTGATTGAGTATGAGAAAGGAGATGTAAAAGTCCACATCGAACAGGGTGAACAATGGTTGCATGATTTTCCTTTGTTCTTAGGTATTAACAAGAAGAACCCACCTCAAATTGCTATCTGGCTGGAAGATACACAAGGGAATTATCTTTCAACAGTTTATGTAACTCACAAGATTGCGACCCAATCATGGCAAGCATCGGGAGGAAACCGACGGAAAGAAGCTCTGCCTCATTGGTGTTATTCACGTGGGATAAAATACGATGATGGACTTTATTTGCCCACAAAGAAAGAACCATTAACAGATGGCATATCAGGGGCAACCCCACATGGAAGTTTTGATATCAAATTAAGTCCGACAACAGCACTAAAGAAATTTGTGGTAAAAATAGAAATCAATCACTCTACCGATTTCAATGAAGCCTTTCCCAAATTAGCAAAAGAAGGAGAAACCAACTATTCTGGTGGTAAAGAAGGAAGTGGACAACCAGCGATTGTATATACTGCCAATGTCGATTTATTATCAGGAGAAAAATCATTTGAAGCAAATTTGATCGGGCATAGTAGTCCAGATGGAAGTTCGGGAGAGATTAATGAAGATACATCCGGGCTTACAACAGCTTTACACATTGTAAAACGCATAACTGTAACGATCCAATGAAAAAGATTATTCTACTAATTATAGCAAGCTGTACTGTTGCGATGGCGACAGCCCAAAAGAAAGAACACTTCACTTTTGCAACAAGTGTAGGAACAGGTATTGACATGAGCGAGCCAGCAGCTACTCCTTTTTCATTACAGGTTCTGGGTTATTATGCCATCAACAAACGGTTCTCTGTCGGTGTCGGGACAGGATTATCTATTTATGAGAAAGTTCTGATCCCGTTATTTGCCGATGCAAAATTTTTAATCATAAAACCTAGAAAGTTCACTCCTTATATAGAATGTGGCGTTGGATATAGTTTTGCACCGAATAAAAATGCTAATGGAGGTTTTTATCTGAATCCGTCTGCTGGGGTAGAATATTCTATTTGTAAAAGTAAGAAGTTATTCTTGGCTTTAGGATATGAATCCCAGAAACTTGAACGACTGAAAACGCAAAAGCAATCATTGTTTACAGCCGAGTTTGCAGAGAAGCTAAGCCATAATGCTATTTCAATAAAGATTGGATTCATGTTTTAAAGATATACAGAAATCATTCAGCAACATGTAACAGACTTTAGTCTGATTATTAATACTCATTAATTATTAAACACTTCATGCTTATGAATGATTTATCAAAAACGAGGATTATCATCTTATTGACTGATTCCTCACAAAAAGTAACTGACACAGAAATGCAAGACGCTTATGACGAATTTATCAGGTGCATAGCAACAATTGGCAATTCAAAAGATAACTCCAACATCTTTCGGATGCTGAATCTCACTCGTATTGAGATAGCACCCTTAAAAGAGCTATATCAGTGCGAGCAGGGGGAAAAATACGCTTAAAAATTCTTATCTGCATAAAGTGCTAGCTATTATCAATGTAGAATTGGAACTATTAAGTCTAAAAATTAAGCATCCTGAATCATTTGTTTCACCTATCTCACCAACATCCGAATCAGATCTATACGTAATCCCTAAGTCAAAGGACTTGGGGATTATTGGTATTGCTGAAATAGTAATAGGGTTATCTTTTTTAGGCGAAGTAGTTGGAAAAGACGGAAAGCCCGTCCCATTAGTTCGTTTAGCTCACGGTTTTGAAGTCCTTTTCAATTTAAAATTTGGAAGTATATACGATAAACTGGATGCTATTTTTATGCGTAAACCATTCAATCTGACCAAAACATTAGATGCTTTAAAGAATGCAATTAACAAAGAAGCCCGTAAACGATCTAATAAACATTAAGTAAAATGGTTTTATAATTCTCTCATTTACAACTATTTGAATTTTATTTTCAGGAGAGTAGGTAACTACTCCTCTTTTTCTGATTCTCCATTCTGCCGATTTTTGCATCATCAATCGATTGACATTCATAATGTATCACCAAAAAATGAAGCAAAATGTATATAGACAACGAAAACTTTGAGAAATGGATGGAGAAGCTATCCAAGAAACTCACTGAAATAGGGAAAGACTTAAAATCCCTAATCAATACCGATAAAGTATTAGATGATAATGAAAAGATACTCGATAATCAGGATTTAGCCTTTCTTCTGAAAGTATCTTTCCGAACTCTTCAACGCTATAGGGTAAGCGGGCTACTACCTTTCTTTACCATTGGAAAGAAAACTTATTATCGTGCTAGTGATATCCGGTCTTTCGTTCGTGAACGTGCCGATTCCCAAACCTACAAACAGTTTGAAAAAGCTAATCAATTAGAAAATCAGCCGTGAAAGCAAAAGGTAGCAAATTTAGGAATGAAGCATTACTGCTCCTTCCTTGTACTATCACCCCAATTTAGCAGAAACAGCTACGCCTTTCGGCTTTGCTCGTTTCGCAAAATTGAGCAAGAGGGAACTGGACAAGTCCTGTTCTTCCCTCTTGCCCTGCGGGGCAAAG
>OHQS01000217.1_pt1 | contig 52695 bp, 53 predicted proteins | sample 1578181 | NCBI WGS metagenome assembly OHQS01 (sample SAMEA3879528, study PRJEB24766) | human gut metagenome | biome: human-associated habitat; feature: feces | place: USA | collected 1985/1987 | reverse complement strand
TAATTATAATTATATATAATTAATAAAAACCCCAATAATCCGGGCATCAATGCCATATGCCTGTTCCGGATTATTGGGATTCTTGTTATTCTGTTATGCTATTGTCGGCGTTTTATTTCATCACTGTATTACTTTTTCATCTGAAGCCGGTGTGTACTTTGCCAAGGCATCCTCAGCCTGTTCTCTTGTAAGGTTAAGCTCCTCCTGAAGGAGCTGTACAATCTGGGCGTCAGTCTGCTTGAATCTTCGGCATGTTCTAATCATTCCATGCATTCCTTCTCGTATTCCTTTTTGTATTCCTTCCTGTATTCCTTCTTCCCTGCCGCGTTCTTCGCCCTCTCTGCGAATCTTCTCCTCAATCTCAAAACTCTTCATATATGCAATACCTACCTCTCCATCCTGCTTGACAGCCACCACCATCTTATGAAGCTCCTGCAGTTCTTTTGTGCAGGCGTTCTCCTCAGCACTTTTTAACTGTGTACACCATCCTGTCCAGCCCAAACGGGTCATACGGCATGATAAATATGACAATCACATCGCGAAGGTCATCGTAGTTACTGCCCGATCTGAGATTGGCTGTGTCAATCTTGTCATGGTAGAACCGTGCCCTTTTGGGAAGTGCTGCAATATCCTTTGCATTATTATTCTTGTCCGGTTCAACATCGAATATCTCGCCTTCTTCCTCATCAAGGTAGACATCCATTCTGATACCATGCCTCTCAGGGTTGTCCCCAATAAGAAACTTCTGCGTTACTACGTTAAGCTTCCCAATCTTACGGTTCAGTATGCAGCTCAGGATGTAGCGTGATGCCGCTTCGCCATACTCCTTGTGACCTATAAGACTGCCTGCCAGAAAGTCATCCACAATGTTCATCTGTTCCAAAGGTTTCATGTTTCCTCCTGTTCCCACAGCGCATGCGGAGCAGGAAGAAATACAGAACCTATATATCTTAGGATACAACACACAATCTACAGATTCCAATATGCAGCTACAAATGCCAACCTACAGTTGCAGACCGCCAATCCCATCTTCCGTCCAATGCACTATGCTATAAAAATGTTAAGTGAGTTATAAAAGCATAGAATTCATTGAGTAAAGATTAGAAATTAGATCAACTTACGTTGTTGAATTGTAGAATATATGCTTTGAGTTGATTGTAGCAGAGCATCTGCTAAAAAGCAATACCACAATCAGCGTAATTATCAGCACAGTGTTGCATTTCCCTAATTCCGGCACCTTGCCACAACTATATCCTTCTCCTTCAATATCATGTCATCCTGCGGCAGGATTGACAGATTATCGCGCAGCACAAGATATACCGAGAAGTTGTCGCCGTATTCAACCTCTGCAAGTGTCTTTCCCGCAAGGCGTTTGTCTATCATTATCTCGACAATATCCTTAATGTCAACATCGCGGTAATTGGAGATATCACTTTTACGCTGGTACTGCTCTACAAATCCGGCGCTTATGATACCGGTTGGGATAGCCACCACGCCAACCCCAAGGTAGGCAATGCAGATTGCCATTATTCTTCCAAGTGTTGTTATCGGATATATGTCTCCGTAGCCTACAGTAAGGAGCGTTGACATGCTCCACCATATGCCGCTGAATGCATTACGGAATACGTCAGGCTGTGCATCATGCTCCACACTGTACATGCACAGGCTGCTCGCGAGCATAAGAATCAGCACTATAAATACCGACGACATAATCTGATTACGTTTTTCATATAATACGGCTGTAATTACATTGAATGAATCATATCTGGCATTAAGCCTGAACAGATGGAAGATTCTTACTACCCTGAGCATTCGGAATATTACAAAGCCCGATAAGAAAAATGCAGGGATTATTGTAAGCAGGTCAACAATTCCGTCAAATGATATCAGGAAACTGAGACGTGACCTAAACTCACTTTTGTCAGGATACAGGTAATCCGCAGTCCAGATTCTAAGGACATATTCTATGCAGAATACAAATGTCGTAACATATTCTATCCCCTTGAAAACCGCCATGCAGGCTGCAAGTTCGGAAAATGTCTGTAAAAACATTACTACTATATTGGAAATTATCGTTATAGTTATAAATATATCAAAGCATCTGCTTATATAATTGCTCTTGTCCCCTATCTGAATTATGTTAAATATTTTTCTCTTAACCGACATACAGTTCTTCCCCCATACTTTGTGTAACATAAAAATTATAGACCATACTGTCCTGCCGCGCAACATTGCGGATAATATTTCGCACACGCAAAACGGACACCCTGCCGCATTGCTGTCAAATGCAGTACCAGATGCCCGTTTTGCTGATTTCATTTTGATTTCACTGATTTCACATTTTTGATTTCAATTCACATTATCACATCTACATATAATGTAGTAATGATTTGTAAGGATATCAGATTACGTTGTAATCCTTAAGGAGTTTTTCAACGTCAGTACCCTTGATTTTCTTTAGTGCTTCCTTGAGCGCAAACTTTTCAATAAGATTGAGCTCCATGTCTGTTGCTTTCTTTCCGTCGCGAAGCTTTACTGTTGCATCAAGCAGACAACGGAGGTCATACACGCTTCCCCATACTTCCGGAACGCCGCGGTCAATGTTAAGGAGCGTGTAGACTGCTTCCATGCCGGTTCTGATTGAATACTCTGTTGTAAATATGGTATCGCGTTTTGTTTCTGCAAACTGGCCTAAGAATGCAAAGTTGACTGCTTTCTCAGGTACAACATCAGGTCTGTCACCATATGCACGAGGCATGAAAAATGCTGTAATGTAAGGCATCATACATGGTACAGTGTTGGCGCTGTTGGCTGCCATGTCTTCTATTTCTTCAACAGGGACGCCAAGGTGATACAGCCACTCCATGCATATTTCTTTTCCTGTACATTCTCTCATAGGTTTCTTTATATAATCGCCCGGTTTGTCAGAGAACAGTGCATATACCCACACAAGAACCTGACCCTTTGGCTGTGACCTGAACTGTGGCTGACGGTTAATCGTCCAGCTAAGGAGCCATGAAGAATCCTTAACACTTACGATGCCGCCGGTTACTACTTTACCTGAAAGAGGGTCCCTCTTACAGATTTTCTTTATATAAGGAATTATTCTGTCATCAAGAGTTGTTACGGTTGCACTCATCCAGTTAGACTTTTCAGGGTCATAACAGAACTTGTCCGGATGTCCGAATGAAGGATCCTGTGCGGCAATCTTACGCCACATATCCCAGCCTCCGCCCGGCTTTATCTCTTTATTAAATACTGCCGGTGTATTCTGGTCACCAATAGTTGAATTCTCAACGCAGCCTCCGTTTGTAATAAATACAAGATCATTCTCCGTAAGGTCTATTGCGCTTTCCCTGCCGTTATCGATTACATCAATGCGGGCAGCCTGCTTTCTTGCATCTGTGATGTCGAACTTTACATTTACAACCTTAACACCGTAATGGAACTGTACACCGAAGCTCTCAAGATACTTCACCATAGGAAGAATCATTGACTCATACTGGTTGTATTTGGTAAATCTCAGCGCTGTAAAGTCAGGAAGTCCTCCGATATGGTGGATATATCTCTGGATATACAGCTTCATCTCCAGTGCGCTGTGCCAGTTCTCAAATGCAAACATCGTTCTCCAGTACAGCCAGAAATTAGAATCCAGCACTTCATTGTCGAACACATCTGTAATCTTCTTATCCTGCAGTTCTTCATTAGGTGTGAAGAAAAGCTTCATTATCTCAAGTGCGCCCTTGTCTGATATTGAGAACTTGCCGTCTGTGTGGGCATCCTCGCCTCTGTTCACAGTTGCACGGCAGAGTGAATAGTTCGGGTCGGCCTTGTTAAGCCAGTAATATTCATCAAGAACCGATACACCCTCAGTCTCAATTGACGGAATAGAACGGAACAGATCCCACATACATTCAAAATGATTGTCCATCTCTCGTCCGCCTCGCATAACATAGCCGACATTCTCATATTTGTATCCGTCACATGCACCGCCCGGAATCTTATCCTTCTCAAGAATGTGTACGTGCTCACCCTTCATCTGACCGTCTCTTACCAGGAAACATGCCGCTGCAAGTGCTGCAAGACCGCTTCCTACTATATAAGCTGATTTTCCGTCCACGCCCTCAGGTTTTAACGGACGTGCAAATGCTTCATAATTACCGCTTGAATAATACATACTTACCTCCTGTTCTGCGCTGTTTTATGCGCACATCAAGTTTGCGCAGCGCGCAAATCTTGTGCGGGAAAAATCTGCGATTTTTCGCGCTTGCCTCCTGTTCTGCAGGCACGGACGTGCCGGAAGAACCGCGAGCCAAATTTCGAATTTGGCTCTGCGATATATGCTATTTGTGGCGCCTGCGGCACAAATAGCGGATTGAAAAATCATCTATCAGGATGATTTTTCAATCTAGCCTCCTGTTCTGCGCTGCCTCTTTGTTTCTATGTGCATATTATATTGTGCCTGAAATCCATTAACAATAAACAAAAAAAGCGCCATGATAAAATTTTTATCATAACGCCTGTTTTGTATAAAGATGCCGGGGCAAAAGCCCCGACTCTGATACCTACGGATTATTGCGGTAATTATTAAGTGCTGTCATAATGCTTCCGTGAACGAGCCCGTCAAGGCGCTCTATGATATATGCAGGGTTTTCCTTCATATCATTGCGTATCCATTCAAGCATTATTCCCACAAACATGTATTTGTAGCAGTCAGCTATAAATTCCTTATCTTCATCACGGACAGACATACCGGCTGCTTTCTCGTTCACCACATCTATAAGAAGCCCATAGGTTACCTTGTACAGATATCTCTCAACCTGTTCACGGCTCACGGAGTGATAGACATTCATTATAAACGGCTTATTCTCCTGTACTGCCTCAAATATCTGATAGAACCCCTGCTGCCAGGTATCATATGTCTTATTGCCTTCAAGCGCTCTTGTGGCATCCTCAATGCATGTCCACTCAATAAGATCATATATATCTTTAAAATGATAATAGAACGTCATGCGGTTAATGCCGCAGTCCTCAGCAATATCATTAATCGTAATCTTATCAAGCGGCTTTTTGAGCAGAAGATTCTTAAGCGAAGCTGCAAGCGCCCTCTTTGTTGTCTGTGACATAACACCCTCAATCCTTATCTCATATTATTAATCTTTATACTCACTTGTCACACCGAAATATTCCTCAAGTGACAGCCAGTCACCATTATTATAAAGCTTCTGTGCAAGATCTTTGCCAACATAGCGCAGGTGCCATGACTCATACTGATATCCGGTATAACTTTCCTTTCCCTTAGGGAATCTTATTGTAAATCCATACTTGTAAGCATTGTCATTAACCCACTTACCCTCATCAGTATACTGGAAGCTGTCCTCAATTGAATTAAGATCAAAGCAGAGTCCCGACTGATGTTCTGAGTATCCAGCTCTTGCCGAGTATGTATCGGCAGCTGCCTTGCCATCCTGTGCAACATATCTGTTGTAAAGCGTAACCTGTGTACTGTAAGAACGGTATCCGCTTGAAAGCACGAGATTAAGACCAAGTGCATCTGCATCCTGTTTCATAGTTCTCCATGCATCCATCAGATCTTTGTCGAGGCTTGTTGTACTCCAGCTTGCCGTTACAGGAACATCCGGATTCTGCGGAACATATGTAGACGGAAGGCTGTATGTCTTATTAACCAGAAGGTAGCCGTCTATATATGTAACTCCGTCCTTGACATATCCTGTGAATCCCTTTGAAGTCGTGAATGTCCTGTCAGTATTCTCATCTTCAGAATGTGCCGCAGATGCTGTCACAGCAGATGTAACAGACGGAACATCTGCCACTGATGCTGTTTCCTGAGGTACTGCTGTGCCTTCCGATGATTCCGTCATATCTGCCGGAGGTGTAACTCTTGTCACATCATCTGTCGTATGTGCAACAGTATCAGCTGTCATGGTCTGTGTCACCGAACCGGCTGCCTGTGTTTCATTCTGGCCTGACTGTGCTGTCTGCGTTACCTGCGAATTGTGCTGTGGCTTATCAGAGCCGCCCCGGGAATGTCTTACAAGTGCCACAATGCCCCATATAATTCCGGCAGCAGCAATTATAATAACCATAAGAATAACTGCGGTTGCTATCTTTCTCTTACGCATGAGTTCTTCTCTCTGCCTTCTGTTCATTCTGTGTCTTGGCCTGTTGCCGCCGTTACTGCTTCTTGTATTACCCATATCTTCTCCTTATTAACAGAATCTCTGATTCAAAGACATTTTTAAAGCACCTTGGAAAGGAAGTCCTTAAGTCTCGGATTCTTAGGATCAGCAAAGAACGCTTCCGGTGCATTCTCTTCCTGAATAGTACCGTCATTGATAAATACTACCCTGCTTGCAACCTCCCTTGCGAATCCCATCTCATGTGTCACTACAACCATTGTCATTCCGCTCTTTGCAAGATCCTTCATAAGACTAAGAACTTCACCTACCATCTCAGGATCAAGTGCGGATGTAGGCTCATCAAACAACATAACATCCGGATTCATTGCAAGTGAACGTGCTATTGCGATACGCTGCTTCTGTCCTCCGCTGAGCTGGTCAGGATACATCTCTGCCTTATCAGCAAGACCTATTCTTGCCAGAAGCTCTTCTGCCTTGGCTTCGGCATCCTCACTGCCCATTATCTGAAGCTTGACAGGTGCAAGCATAATATTCTCCTTAACAGTCATATTAGGGAACAGATTAAACTGCTGGAAAACCATGCCTATCTTCTGACGTGTCTTATTGATATCAACAGACTTGTCCGTAATATCAACACCCTCAAAGAGAACCGAACCTGATGTAGGAACTTCAAGCATATTGAGTGAACGTAAGAATGTTGACTTACCACAGCCTGAAGGACCTATTATTGCAACAACTTCTCCTTTTGAAATCGTAGTATTAATTCCCTTAAGAACCTCATGGTCACCAAATGCCTTATGAAGGTCTTTTACTTCAATCAGCACATTATTGTTAAAATTCTGATTATCGCTCATTCTTCTTGAGTCTCCTTTCAAGTCTGCCAACACCATATGACAGAATCATTACTATTACGAGATATATAATTGCTACTGCTATCAGAGGCATAAATGGCTCATATGTGATACTTCTGATAATATCACCGCCCTTAGTAAGATCCATAAGCCCGATATAACCACTGATTGAAGTCTCCTTAAGAAGACTGATAAACTCATTACCAAGTGCAGGCAGGATGTTCTTTACCGCCTGTGGAAGAATAATGCTCTTCATAGTCTGCGAATAATTAAGTCCAAGGCTTCTTCCTGCCTCAAACTGTCCATTGTCAACCGCCATGATACCTGAACGTACTACTTCCGCAACATATGCGGCAGAGTTAAGGCCGAATGCTATTACTGCAACAAGAATCTTACTTGTATTAACGCTTGCAAATATTACATAATAGATGATAAGAAGCTGAACCATTACAGGTGTTCCTCTCACAATAGTAAGATAAACCTTACAGATTGCGTTAAGTATAGTAAGTCCGCCATTCTTATCGTGATTAGTACGTACAATTGCAATAAGGAAACCGAGAACAATACCGATTATAATTGCAAATAATGTTATGAGCAGTGTATTGCCAAGACCCTTAATAAGGTATTCCCAACGTGAATCCTTAACAAAGTTATCATTGAACTTCTCACTTATGCTTCCGCCTGCTGACGCTGCATCAGGATTCTTAACAATAATCATCTGCTTAGATGTTGTATAGGAATCCGTAAAATCAATATTCTTAAGTCTGTCTTCTGTTACGGTAATTCCGGCAACGCCAACATCTGCCTTGCCTGACTGCACAGCAGCAATGATCGAGTCAAACTCCATGTCTTCCATCTTAAGATTCATTCCGAGGATATCACATACGGCCTGAATCATGTCTACATCAAAGCCTGTCATCTTACCGTTATCATAGTATTCATATGGCTTAAATGCCGCATTGGTAGCTGCAACAAGTGTTCCGTTAGGGCGCTCTATATTCTTGGCAACGTAAGGTGTCTTACCCTTCTCATCATCGTTTCCCGTATAATTGGCTGCGATTGAATCAAAAGTGCCGTCTGCCTTAAGTTCTGCAAGCGCTGAATTAATCTTTTTCTTAAGTTCTGTATTGTTCTTGGAAATGCATATTGCATAATCCTCAACGGCAAATTCCTCATCAAGAATCTTAAGATCTTTATTCTTCTCAACAAATGCAAGTGCCGGCTGCTCGTCTATGATTACCGCATCTATCTTCTTCTGCTTAAGTGCCTGTACTGCATCATTACCTTTGTTATAACGCTCAATTACTGTTCCGGCATCATCGCCTTCATAATCACTTGCGTATGTATCTCCGGTTGTTCCAAGCTGTACACCAATACGGCTTCCCTCGAGATCATCTACACTTCTGACTTCTTTGTAACTGCCGCATGAAGCCAGCGAAAGCAGTGCCACAAGACACATTACGAGCACAATGCCTTTTTGCATAATGCCTGTTTTTTTCTTCTTCATCTTTATCCTCATTTCCGTGCCTTATCCGGCACATTTTTCTGCTGAATGACATTATAACATATATAATAAAGTAAAAACAGTATTGTTATTAAAGTATTTAATTTGTCAACTATTGTATATTTCAGACACTTCTACTATAATAATAACAGATTTTGCAAAAATATGTCGGAGGTGTATAAATGTCTAAAAAATTCCAATTTTCATCCGAGCTTGAGCGCAACAACCGGCTTGCAATGAATACCCATCTTTGTGAAGTTGTTATTATCAGTATTCTGTGCTTTCTTCAGGCATGGAATGGTGAAAGGTCATGGGTATATGCCATAGTCCTTTCTGTCATAGGTTTTGCTCCTGTTATCGCAGAGCGCATATTCTGGAAAAAGAATCATGAGACACAGGCAATATACCATCTTCTTGCCATAGGCTTTGCCATATACTACACATGTCTTATATTTACTGCAACTACAAGCGCTATTTATGCATTTGTGCTTCCGCTTGTTCTGGTAGCATCCATTTATAATGACATACGTTACATGCTTCTTATTAACGCCGGCGTTGTTATCGAGAATGTACTTGCGGTTATTATAGGTGCAACAACAGGCCGGCTCGGGTATGCAGGCCCGGATTCCGCCGTTATCCAGATTCTTATTACTGTCATGATTGGCATATTTGCTCTTTTTCTTGCAAAAGTATCAAAAGCCAACTCCGACCAGAAGCTTCAGAATCTTGAGGAGTCACATCTGAAAAGCGACGAGCTGCTTAAGAATATATCTGAGATGTCTGAGAAGATGCAGACAGGCATCAATGAGATTTACAATGAACTTGCCAAGCTGAATGAAGCAGGCAAAGCCACCCAGTCAACTATGGAAGATGTCTCAACCGGTGCGACTGATACAGCTAATGCAGTCCAGAGCCAGCTTATCCAGACAGAAGAGATTCAGAAGAAAGTTAATGTTGTTGATGATGCGGCAGGCCATATAACCGACAGCATGAAGAAGACGCTTGATTGTCTTGAGGCAGGAAGCCGGGAGATGATTAATCTTGTATCACATGTTGATGATTCCGTACATAACAGCGAGAATGCCGCTGCCAAGCTGCAGAATCTCAGTTCTCATATAGAGCAGATGCATTCAATCATCGGTCTTATTGAAGATATTGCATCACAGACAGAGCTGCTTGCACTTAATGCAAGTATTGAAGCTGCAAGAGCTGGTGAAGCAGGTAAAGGCTTTGCCGTAGTTGCAACAGAGATTACCAAGATGGCATCACAGACAAGTAATGCCACAGATAATATTACTACTCTCATCGAGAATGTCTCTGCTGCAATTCAGGAAGTCGTATCCGTAATCGAGCAGATGATTAACGGCATTAATGCTGAGAAGCAGTCCACAATCAAAGCTCATGAGAGTTTTGATAATATCCAGAATAATACATTTGCAATAAGAGATAATGTTGACAACCTTACATCAAGCATTGATGAGCTTAAGACCGCTAATCAGGCTATTGTTGAATCCATCCAGACCATATCGGCCGTATCAGAAGAATTGTCCGCACATGCTGCTGAGACTATGGAGAATGAAGACTCCAACATCTCTATTCTTAACAGCATTGCCGGCAGAATGCAGAATCTCATTGAGACTGTAAGCAATAAGTCGTAAGTAATAAGTGTAATATATGCAGCAAAAAGCACGTAACAGCTATCAGATTTCACTGACAGGCTGCTGCGTGCTTTTTGCTGCTCTGTATTATGTTCTGCATGTTGTTTCTGTTGTATGGCTTCCGGATTAGTTGATTCCTGTCACCTTATAATCATGATCCTCAACAGCCTTGCGCAGAACGCTGTCGTCTACAGGCTTTTCAAGCTTAACTGCTGCTGTACCGTTCTCATGGCTTACTACTGCCTCTGATACTCCGTCAACTGCTTCAAGTGCCTTCTTTACTGTTGCCTCACAGTGTCCACACATCATTCCTTCAATATTCATTGTCTTTTCCATTGAATTATTCTCCTTTTTCATGTTATTTTTTGCTTTTATTTTTTTATCTTTTTTCGCATTGTGCATATCAAAAAGATTCAGGCGCAATGCGTTAGATACTACACAGAAGCTTGACAGGCTCATCGCTGCCGCGCCAAACATCGGGTTAAGCTGCCAGTGGAATAACGGAATCCACACACCGGCTGCAAGCGGTATTCCTATTACATTATAGAAAAATGCCCAGAACAGGTTCTCATGTATATTAGTAAGTGTTGCACGGCTTAACCTTACTGCGGCAGGAACATCCGCAAGAGAACTCTTCATAAGGACTATATCAGCCGCATCCATTGCAATATCTGTACCTGCTCCGATTGCTATTCCTATATCCGCTCTTGTAAGCGCCGGTGCGTCATTTATCCCGTCACCGACCATTGCAACCCTGCCGCGTTTTTTGAGTGAACGTATTACGCTCTCCTTGCCGTCAGGAAGTACTCCCGCTATAACCTCGTCAACGCCTGCCTGAGCACCGATTGCCCTGGCTGTGCGCTCATTATCTCCGGTGAGCATTACAACGTGGATACCCATATTCTTAAGCTCTTCAACCGCTCCCGGACTGTCTTCCTTAATTACATCCGCAACCGCTATTATACCGATAAGCCGGTCATCCTCAGCAAACAGAAGCGGTGTCCTTCCAAGACCTGCAAGGCTGTCTGCCTGTTTTTTCATGTCTTCGGGAACATTTACAAGGTTACTTATATAGCTTAAGCTGCCGCCTGTGATTACCGAACCGGCAAGACGTGCTTTAAGTCCGTTACCCGGAAGTGCCGCAAATTCGGTAACCTCATCAGGTGTAATATCGTTCTCCGAGCCCCGTCTTACTATTGCACCCGCCAGCGGATGTTCGCTCTTAACTTCAAGCGCCAGTGCCTTACCAAGCAATTCATTCTCCGTATAACCCTCTGCCGGTATTATATCGGTAACCTCCGGTTCACCTCTCGTAATCGTTCCTGTCTTATCAAGCGCAACGACCTGAATCCTGCCTGTCTCCTCAAGTGAGACAGCCGTCTTGAACAGTATTCCGTTCCTGGCACCCATTCCGTTGCCAACCATAATTGCAACCGGAGTTGCAAGTCCCAGTGCACACGGACAGCTGATTACAAGCACTGATATTCCTCTTGCGAGTGCAAAGCCGAAGCTCTGTCCCGCAATAAGCCATGCAATTATTGTTATCACGGCAATTGTTATTACAGCCGGAACAAATACCCCCGATACCTTATCAGCTACTTTGGCAATCGGTGCCTTGGTTGCCGCTGCATCACTTACCATCTGTATTATCTGCGAAAGTGTTGTATCTTCTCCGACTCTCGTTGCACGGCATTTTATGAAGCCCGACAGGTTAATCGTTGCCGCAGATACGTTGTCTTCTTCTGCCTTATCAACCGGTATACTCTCACCTGTAAGAGCTGATTCATTCACGGCACTGCTGCCCTCAACCACAATTCCGTCAACAGGAATATTCTCTCCCGGTCTTACAACAAATATGTCATCCTTTGCTACCGCTTCAACAGGAACAACCTTCTCTGCTCCATCCTTTATAATGGTTGCCGTCTTGGGTGCAAGCTTCATAAGTCCTTTGAGTGCATCAGTCGTCCTGCCCTTAGAGCGTGCCTCAAGCATCTTACCCACTGTTATGAGTGTAAGAATCATTGCCGCCGATTCAAAATAAAACTCATGCATATATGACATTACTGCCGCCATATCACCGTTAACCTGTGCTCCCGTCATTGCAAACAGCGCATACGTGCTGTATACAAATGCTGCCGCAGAACCCATCGCAACAAGTGTATCCATATTCGGTGCTCCGTGGAACAGGCTCTTAAAGCCACTGATAAAGAACTTCTGGTTAATTACCATAATAATTATTGTCAGAAGCATCTGTGCCAGTCCCATAGCAACATGGTTATTGTCAAAGAAATGCGGAAGCGGCCAGCCCCACATCATATGTCCCATAGAAATATACATGAGCACTGCAAGGAATCCAACCGACCACCAGAGTCTCCTCTTAAGCACAGGTGTCTCATGGTCTGCCAGCGCTTCCTCCTGACTGCTGTACATGTTCTGTGCGCCTTCTGATATTCCCTGTCCCTTCGGTGCAGCACCATATCCTGCCGCTTCTACTGCTGATATTACCACCTGCTCCGATACATCTCCATCAACTCCCATTGAGTTAGTAAGCAGGCTTACCGAGCAGGATGTTACTCCGGGAACCTTTGAAACCGCTTTTTCAACACGCGCACTGCATGCCGCGCAGCTCATACCCGTAACTGTGTATTGTTTCAATTCATTCCACCTCCGTCCTGTATGACGCTACTTCATAAGTTTCTGAAGTGTCGCAACAAGGTCATCTATAACCTCGTCATTACCCTTTCTTATATCCTCTGCCACACATGTCCGTATGTGATTAGCAAGCAATTCCCTGTTAAATGCATTCATGGCAGCACTTACTGCCGCTGACTGTACGAGAATGTCCGTACAGTATGCATCCTTTTCTATCATTCCCTTAATTCCTCTTATCTGGCCTTCAATTCTGTTAAGCCTGTTGATAAGCTTCTTATACTCATCTGCCGTGCGTTCCTTCTTGCGCTCGCAACAGCAGCATTCCTTCATGCACTTCTCCTCTGAACCATTATTATCCATACTATCTCTCCATTCCCGACAGTCTGTTTGTGTCTGTTTGTCAGTTATAATAACTGCAGCTATGCCATATAACCTGCAAAACCGCTTACATTGTGCTGCAACTATATCAGTGCGCTGCCTGCACGTTTAATATATACCCCCACAGGGTATATTGTCAATATGCAAAATTAGATTATGGGAGGTAATTTATTCACGTACTATTTTAATCACAGTTGTGTAAAAACTGCAAAGGCATAAGCAGGTGCTTTGTCGTTTTTATATAACATTCCTTGAATAATTTCGTATAAAATTCTCGCTCATAAGCATTTTGCAAATTAAAAAATACCTGCAGTATAATATACCGCAGGTATCATATGAATCTGCAATAAGATTCATGTTAATCAAGATACTGTGTGCTCTTTGCTATGCTCTGTGCCTTTTCTTCACCTTCGATTACTTTTATTATCTCAAGTCCCAGGTCTATTGAAGTTCCCATACCACGGCTTGTTATGACATTGCCGTCTGTCTCTACGCGTCCGCCCGTTACCTGTGCGCCCTCAAGAGCATTCTCAAATCCCGGAAAACATGTTGCCCTGCGTCCCTTAAGGAGTCCCATCTTACCAAGTACACTTGGTGCGGCACATATTGCCGTTATAAGCCTGCCCTCTTTGTAAGCTTTGGCAATTACATCTATAAATTCAGGCTTTGTCTCATAATTCTTCGTACCCGGTCCGCCCGGAAGGAAGAATACATCCGTGTCTGCAAAATCATATCCGGCAAATTCCTTATCTGCCTTAACAATAATGTTCTGCGCACTCTTAACCTCAAGCCCGTCCATCAGCGAAATCGTCTCAACATTCATTCCTGCGCGGCGAAGTACATCAACAACTGCAAGTGCTTCCACTGTCTCAAATCCATCCTGTAAAAATGCATTAACCTTTGTCATATTAATCTCCATTCCGCAGGCACAAAGTGCCGGAGGAATCGCGAGCCAAATGTCAGATTTGGCTCTGCGATAAATGCTATTTGTGGCGCCTGCGGCACAAATAGCTGTGTGAAAAATCAGATATCAATCTGTATTTTTCACACTATCTCCAATCTGTCAGGTTTATTTTATACAGAATATTCTACCACTCTTTTATCAGTTGGTAAACATCTGCACCCAATAGATTCTGTTGCTGTTGCTCATGCCTACACCAAGCTTACCAAAGCCTGCTTTGACCATATTAGCGTAATGTCCCGGAGAATTGCGCCAGCTCTCAACTACCTGTGCCGGTGTCCTCTGACCCATTGCAATATTCTCTCCGCATGTTCTATAGGTAATTCCGTATAATTTGAATACAGACCAGCAGTCTGTTCCGTCAGGCCTTGTATGTGAAAATACCCCTGTGTTATCCATCTCTATTGCTCTTACCGTTGCTGCCTGACAAAGTGTCATATCAAGCGTAAGCGGTGACACGCCTGCCTCTGCCCTTATATTGTTAACCAGCTCAAGTATCTCGCTGTAATATGCAATATTGGCTGCTGACAGAGCATTTGCCTGTGATACAATATCCTGTGATGAATCCGCAGTTGCCTGTGTTGGCGCCGCAGTTGGTGCTGTAGTTGGTGCTGTAGTTGGAGACGGAACCGGATTTGTAACCGGAACCTGAACTTCCTGTGTCGGCTGTGATACCGGGGCAGATGGCTTTGATATTGGTGTCTGCTCTACCGGTGCTGATGTCTCTTTATCCGGTGCCGGTGCTGATTCCGGCGCAGTCTTAGAATCTGCCTGTGCCTGCTTGGCAGAATCTGTTCCCGGATTATCAGTTTCTGTATCGGCAGCAGGATTCTGCTGATTCTCAGATTGAAGCTGTGTGCCATTTTCCTGTGTGCTTCTGCTATCAGGCTGCTTTCCGGCACAGCCTGTAAGTGCGAGCGCCGCTGCGAGAATTGCCGCTGTTATTATCTGCGTTTTTCTATATGTCTTTCTCATATAAGTTCAGTTACCTTTCTTAAACTTTTGTTAATGTGTTACCGATTACACTAATTATAATATATGAATAAATTATTCATTACAAGTGACAGATTTTTCAAGTAATCCCACCTTTACTATATTTAGATATTTTTCTAAATAGTTGTTGACTATGCAGCAGGTGTGTAATATTATCTATTTAGAAATATTTCTAAATACCTAATGTGAAGGGATGTGATAATTTGGCTTTCGCCGATACATTTAAGGCTTTGTCCGACCCTGTACGCCGCGATATCCTGCAGCTTTTAAAGAATGGCAGGCTGTCTGCCGGAGAGATTGCAAGCCACTTTGACATGACGGGTGCAACCATCTCATATCACCTGAACATCCTCAAAAAAGCTGATCTGGTGTGGGAAACAAAAGTCAAAAATTATGTTTATTATGAGCTTAACACCTCAGTAGTTGATGAGATTATGCTATGGCTCAGGAATTTAACAACAAATATGAATGGAGATTAGTGTGAAAATAAGATTGATATCTTATTTTTTACACAGCTATTTGTGCCGCAGGCACCACAAATAGCATCTATCGCAGAGCCAAATCTGACATTTGGCTCGCGATTTCTCCGGCACTTTGTGCCTGCGGAATGGAGATTAGTATGCTGAAAAAATATAAATGGACTATGATATCTACAAGTATCATCCTTATCATTCCCGTAATATTCGGGCTGGTTATGTGGAACAGTCTTCCCGACATGATTCCGACACATTTTGATGCTGCCAATAACGTCAACGGCTGGAGCAGCAAAGGAACAGCGGTATTAGGTATCCCTCTGTTCATGCTTGCTATCCAGTGGCTTGTTTTCGCAGTTACAACATCCGACCCGCGAAGACAGAATATCAGCCCCAGTATCCAGTGCCTTATACTCTGGATTACACCGGCAGTTTCAATTGTTGAAGCAATTGTCATCTACGGCACTGCTCTTGGGATTGATATTGATATAACCCTCTTTGTTAATATTCTGCTGGGTATTATATTCATCGTTCTCGGTAACTACATGCATAAGGTCAAGCAGAACTACAGCATCGGAGTCAAAATAAGCTGGACACTTAACAGCGAAGAAAACTGGAACCGTACCAACCGCATGAGCTCATGGCTTCTTATAATATGCGGAATTGCATTTATCGCAAATGCATTCTTAAAAACTGCATATATTCCGGCAATCGTGATTGTTCTGTTTCTCGTTGTACCGTTTGCTTATTCTTATTATCTGTACAGAAAAGGTGTATAGGCATTGGTGTAAGGCTGCCCCGCAAGGCAGCCTTTATCTGCTTTATCTGCTTTATCTACTTTATAACAAACGTAGTACTGCTGCTCCAGCCAACCGATGACTCAGGGCCTTCTCCCGAATTATATCTTGCAAATACTGAGACGGTATAATCTCCCGGCTGCAATTCCGACCTGTTGAATCTATGGGTTTCTTCGCATCCTCCATATTAAGAAGCATTACCTTTCTGACTATCTCAACCGCTGCCGCCTGATTAATCTCTCCTTCAAGAAATATCTTCCGTCCTGCCATAAGCCTCGTTTCCAACGGTACAAGTGTTATTCCGCTGCTTGTCCTTACCTGTATGTTCATATCTGCCTCCCTTTCCTCAGATGCCATCAGACGCCATATGCAAAAGCGTATGCTCTCCAGCAATTCAATCTCTCTCAAGAATCTGCTTATAAAACTCTGTCCTTTCATCGGCATACTGCCTTGCATCAGCCTCTACCTTCTGCTCGTAATATTCGCTGAATCCGCAGCCGTCGTATGTTGATTTATAATTATATAATTCTTTTTTGTATTCCCTGATATCATCAAAATAGGCAAGCCTGCTGGCATCAGCAATGCCTGTGTCAACAAGTTCACTCTGATATTGGTGCATCATCTCATGAAGCAGGGTATTAAGAGTAACATCAAAGTCATCAAGGTAATCTTTATTAATTCTTATCAATCTGTCTTCATGGCTGTAATCGCCATAAGCCACTTTTTCCGGCAAATCTGTTTCAAGCTCAGCCAGTTGTATTGATGCCGTGTTCTCAAGCCCAAGCACCTTCTGTTCATTGGCGTATATTATTCCAAGTGCCTTTAACCTGCCCTCGTTGTCATACGAATCGTATTCTTTCACATATTCATAATCAGGCTCAATGACCAGCGTCAGGGCTTCCGGAACAATCTCCGGCTCTTCTTCCTCTTTGACCTCATACACTGCGGTATCATTTCCCTTATTAAGAAAAGGTATATTGCCGTCCTTCAATGCAACTATAAAAAGTGCCAGAACAAGATATGCCATTACTGTAGTCATTGCATTATCCTGCCAGTATTCCTTTATATCCTCTTCTTTATAACTGCCATTGCTGTCTTTTTTTCTCTTATGCACACCTGCTGCCAACCAGATGCCTTCTCCAAGCGCCATAGCTGCGACAATAATATACGAATACCAGCCTATGCGGTCTGCTACTGCTGCAATCATAAACGGAATCAGTGCAGTTGCAAGCTCCCCGGCAGTATCTCTCTTATCCGCAATAACTCCTATTACCACTATTGTAATAATCATTGTGGCAGCATATTTAGCTGCCCAGACTGCCGTAAACACATCACTGTCTGCCATCGGAGAAAATGTGCAGTATCCCATAAGCAGTGCAGTCAGTGCAACTACAGCTCCTATGTATTCAGGCAATCCGTTCTTTTCATAGTTTTCCATTGTTATGTCCTCCTTAGATTTATTTTGTAATTATATTAAATCACACTCCCGGACAAAAGCATTTTCATGGATGCAAAAAAAGCATATGGATCTGAGCAATCCATATGCCTTGTGATATTGATATAATTTAATTTTATTCCAGATACTTTTGCAGCTCTTCTACAAGTTTATACATGCATGTAGCAGGCACCATTTTCGAAGGAGAACTCTCTCCTGCATCCAAAAACTCCTTGTGCTGCTTTAATGATCTTCTCATTGCATCCTGCAAAGAACCTTTTTCCATCAGTATATCATATAAATCTTCCCTTGCCTTTGAATATTCTATGTATTGATTGAGCTTTTCGATATACTGTTTTCTGCCATTATCAGAATGATAATCTTCAAAATGCAGCAAAAACCATAATTCTATGCTCTCATTCGACCATGCGGTATATATGCAGGGATTAGTTCTTGCCTCCGCCTGATATTGAGTATTATCAAAATCATCCAATGGGAAATCATCTTTATCATAAACAAGCCAAAACTTTTTGTAATACCCCCACTCTCCATTGTCAATCATCCGGTCAACAAACTTAAGCAGTCCGCGGGTATTTCTCCCGGTCCCATATATCTGAATATGTGGCTTTTTTGTTATATCCTTATATCTCTCATTTATTTTATTAACAAAGCCCTTAAGATAAAAAGGCTCTGTTTTGGTTCCCTCACTTACAATCATTGTATATGGCGGCAGTTTACTTTTTGTATTCATCTTACTCTTCTCTGTTGCCATTTTTTCTTTTATCTTTTGTATCTCGCTGTGTTTTTTAGGTTTTAGGCTCAATCACTTACCTCCACTTATTCATCTGTCTAAAATATGGGTCTGCTCCATAGCGTCCCTCGATATATTGTTTACTGTAATTTTCATCATTACGTGGTTTGTTTCCACCGTCTTTGCGGAAATCAACTAAAGAATACAGCACTGATTCATCATAACTATTGAGCGCTGAAAACCAGATTTCATCTCTCCTGAACACTTCATTACTCATTGTTGTTAAATCGTGTGATGTAAACAACATCTGTGCAGATCCTTTATTTATTCTCCTGTCAGTAAACAATTCTATTATTCTTCTCAATAATAACGGATGAAGTTTTGCATCCAGCTCGTCAATTGCAAATAAACAATTCTGGTCAATTCCTTTCAATATAACCGGTAATATACTGATAATTTTCCTTGTTCCGCTCGACTCCTCGGAGAGTGTCAATCTTTTTTCAATTCCATTCTCCAGAATATGCCTTGTATATATATCATTAACAGTTCCGTCATCATTGTACTCAACTTCAATACCGCTTATGTCTATTCCCATAGACTGTATTACATTACAGATTCTGGTATTATCATGTTCAATCTGATCCACCAGAATCTGGCGGTCCTTATCCGGTCTGTCAAAATTCATTATTCGGATTTGAAGAAAAAAACTCATCGCCATATCAACTATTTCAATATTCTTAAACATCGAAATATACGATAACAGCGGAAGGCTTTCATTCATGTTCTCAAGATCAACGCCATTCAGTTCATCACAAACATATACTCCATCCTCATCCCGCTCAAAAACCGGCTTTATTTCATCACCTTTCTGAAGATAGAGATTTTCTGTAATAATCGCCTCGTTATGGCACGAAAGCTCATATCTGTACTTAGAATCCCTTACCCGAAAAAGAATGCTGTAGTTAGTTGGTCTGTTCTTTCCATTATCATCCAGCTTATAATATGTTTCCGCATGTCTGTCCTGTAAGCTGCTCTGTAGCTGTGCTATAGATGCCTCGCCAAGCTGTTCGTTCTTTTTCTTCATGTAAGCTAATTGTATCACCGGACTAAGCACAATATTACGCAAAGAGTTCAGCGCCATGAGGACGCTGCTCTTACCGCCTCCATTAGGTCCATAAATCACTGACACCGGCAATAATTTATCATTATCAACATGTATTAGTGTAGCATCAAATTCATTTATTGGCTTTGCCGTAAAATCCAATATTGCCTTATTCTTATATGAGCGAAAATTATCAAATGCAAATTCATAAATCATATGTCTGCCTCCGTGAGATTTTTTCTCATGCCCATTATATAATATTAAAAAAGGTCTTTCAATATATTGTGAGAAAAAATCTCGCGCATTTTATTACATGCTTCTACACGCCTATATTGCTATACCCCCTCACTCTCCCAATCTCAATCTCCTCCCCGTCATCCAGCACAATAACACCATTATACTCGTCAATCTTCTTTACATTGCCCTCAACCGTCCTGTACTCGCCGCCCTCCTTGCGTGAATCAGGCACAAAATACGTGAGCTTAACGGATACACCGGATGCTTTTTGCGAAAGTCTTTCCTTAGTCAGGTTAAGCTCTCTGTTGATTATCTCCTTAATACTATCGTCAAGCTCAATCCAATGTGATGTCTGCCTTACTGCCTCCTCAAGACATTCCTCATACCCGGTCAGGGCGGCAAACGGTGAGAACTGGGCTGCACGCATGTCACTGCTCATACGCGGATGTGTCATGGATACATGATGCGGAAGGTCTATTATGTCATCATAATTATCACTATAATTATCACTCATGCCCTGTGACCTCCAATCTGCGAATTACGCTGAATCGCCGTTGCTCCCTCCTCGTAATTCATGCCCTTAAGAATCGCATTCCTGCCATATCTTTTCTTAATGTCGAGAACCGCCTGCTGCATGCGGTCATCTTTTTCAATTATATCCTGCATCTTGTCTTCCTGCTTCTTACGCTCATCATAACCGTCAAAGCCCGGCGTATCAAAAAGGCTTAGCTGTTCATATTTTTCTGTTGTATTGCTATGAGCTGATATTCCCGGTTCTGCCGAATGCGACACCACATGATTAGCTGTAATGTTAATACGTCTTATAAGAAGTCCGGGATTGGTTATACGCTCATACAGCTTAGTTGCAGAATCTATCAGTATTCTTGATGAGGATGTACACACAGGCAGATTACCGGTACCGTGCGCCGGCTTCGGAATCCTTCTTCCGTACCTGTCAGTAGTTACCTCACCATGATAATTGCGCGCGATATCAGCATTACTGAGATTATCTATGTCATATCCTATCGTCAGGACAAGCTGGTCTGTCACAAGCCCTTTGCCTGCGAGGTCAAGTGCAAGCTGATCTGCCATCTCCCTTACCACAAGCCTTGTTCCGGTGTAGTCATACGGGCAGTGCAGCACCTGTCCCGAGCCTATGCTGTTAGACTCAGGTCTGTATGCCTTAATCTGAGCCATTGTACACGGTTCATATCCCCATGCGTGGTCAATGAGAAGCTCTGCATTCACGCCAAACATCTTGTAAAGCAGTTCTTCATTATAAAAATCTCCCGGCCTGCCAACGGAACATCTTGCGATATCTCCCATTGTGCAGATGCCTTTTTCTTCAAGCTTCTTCGCATATCCGCGCCCTACGCGCCAGAAATCCGTAATAGGCCTGTGATTCCAGAGCTTCTTTCTGTACGCCTTTTCATCCAGAAATGCAATCCTCACTCCATGCTCATCCGGTCTGGCATGCTTGGCTTCTATATCCATTGCAATCTTACACAGGTACAGATTCGTCCCTATCCCTGCCGTTGCCGTAATTCCCGTCTGTTCATACACATCCCGTATCATCTTGGAGGCAAACTCCCGCGCAGTCATCCCATACGTTCCGAGATACGGTGATGCATCTATGAATACCTCATCAATCGAATATACATGAACATCCTCAGGTGCCACGTATTTCATATAAATATTGTAAATGCGTGTGCTGTATTCCATATAAAGTGCCATTCTCGGAGGTGCCGTTATATATCCGACAGCCACATCCGGGTCAGCCGCAATTACCGCTGCATCACTTGAGCTCTCCGACAGCCTGTGTCCTCCTGCGGCAGTGCGTCTCATAGCGTTAACCTCACGCACCTTCTGTACAACCTCAAAAAGGCGCGCCCTTCCCGGAATCCCGTAAGCCTTAAGAGATGGTGACACGGCAAGACAGATTGTCTTCTCCGTTCTTGAAGCATCTGCAACTACAAGATTCGTTGTAAGAGGGTCAAGCCCCCGCTCCCTGCATTCAACCGAAGCATAGAATGACTTCAGGTCTATTGCTATATAAATATGTTCTTTCATCCGTCCATGCTCCTCTTAACCATAATATTAACTACAATCACGCATTAAGCCGTACATTAAGAATAGCATATCCGGATTCATTTTTCCATATGCAATCGAACAAAAGTTTGCTATTTAATTTCTTTCCGTAAAGCTCCTTATCAATATCAGGGAATATAAATCTCATTTTTCGCCGCATTACAAACTTTATATTGTAGTTTTGAAAACTATGTGTTATTATATCAAGAGACAAATATATCTGTATTAACTAATTGACACATTTATTTATGAAAGGTATTATTACGATGTTTAAGATTTTAACTGACAGTGCATGTGATCTTGATAAGGAATATGTTGTAAAGCATGATGTTGACGTTATTCCTTTATACATTACAACAGACGGACAGAATTACCTGAGGGATGGCGAGGAACTCTATTCAAGAGACCTTTACAAAAGAATGGTTGAGGAGAATATATTCCCCAAGTCATCTCTCCCTTCTGTACAGGATTACGTAGACCATATGATGCCTTATGTTGAGAAGGGCTTACCTGTTATATGTATTACAATCTCTACTTCACTCAGCGGTTCATATAATTCAGCCCAGACTGCACGTGACCTTGTTCTTGAGGAGCATCCCGATGCTGTTATTACAGTTATGAATTCAACAACCAACACTGTAACACAGGGACTTTTTGTCAACGAAGCCGTAAGAATGAAAGAAGCCGGACTTACATATGAGAAGACTGTTGAGAACCTCGAAAAGCTCAAGGAATCTACGAGAATTTTCTTTACAATCGGTTCTCTTGATTATCTGATTAAGAACGGCCGTATCGGTAAGCTTGCACTTCTTATATCAAGCAGGATTAAGATTAAGCCTACAATAATCATGAAGGACAACGAGATCGGTCTTGGCGGAGTAAGTCGTACACGCGCCAAGTCACTTACATCAGTTATCGAAGCTGCCAGGAAGTATTTTAACGAGCCGGGACACAATGTTAAGGATTATAACTTTATCATAGGCTGGGGATATGACCTTGAAGAAGCCGCACAGTTCAAAAAGGAGATTGGTGATGCACTTGGTGTTACTTTCTGCGAGGATATCGGTTCACAAATCGGAGCCGTAACAGTATGCCACACAGGACCTTACGCTCTCGGACTCGGATGTATCCGCAAGTATGAGACAGTTTAACTGCCATCTGATATAATAAAACATAAGCCGGAAGCATACCATTAATCACACAATGTTTAAATGGTATTTTCCGGCTTATATTTTTATTGATTATTCCTGATTATTCTAAATCTATTCCCAATCACAGCATCTTATTGCGTTTTAACCAGAATGCCACAACAATACAGATAACAATTATCATTATACATATTATCATAAATCCGTTAATATCATTGGCAAACGGCATTCCCGCAACATTCATTCCATACAGTCCCGATATTACCGTAGGGAAAGCCATTACAAGTGTAATTGATGTAAGGTACTTCATCACATTGTTCAGACGGCTGTTAAGCACTGATGACAGCAGTTCTCTTGTTCCGTTAATAATATCCTTGTAGATGCTTGCCATCTCGATAGCCTGCTGCGTCTCGACTACCACATCCTCAAGAAGCTCAATATCGTCAGGATACTGCTGAAGCCTCTTATAATGTGAAAGTCTCTCAAGTACAACACGGTTGGCGCGAAGTGATGTTGCAAAATATACAAGCGTAGATTCAAGTTCGTGCAGTGCTATAAGGTCAGAATCTTCTGTCTTATCTCCAACATGCTCCTCAATCTCTATTCTCTTCTTATCCATGATTCTCAATTCCGCCTGATACAGCATGGCTGTCCTGAACAGTATCTGATATACAAAACGAAGCTTCTTCTTCGTACTGAAATCCCTTATCTTGCCATCTATAAATGCAGCTATGACGGCATTATGTTCTTCCTTGGAAACAGTCATTATTATGTCCTGTGTAAGAATTATTGCAAGGGGCAGAGTAGTATACACCTCTCTGTCGTGCCTTATCTCTGTTATAGGGACATCGACAAGGATAAGTGTATATCCGTCTTTCAGCTCGATACGCGAACTCTCTTCCTCATCGAGTGATGCCCTGATGTCATCAATATCTATGTCAAGTTCATCCGCCATCTTCTGTGTCTCTGCTACTGTTGGTGCTGACAGGCTTACCCAGACGCCTTCGTGTATCTCATGCACCTCATGAAGTATCTGGTCATCGGTTCTATATATGTTAATCATTGTAATCTCCATTCCTGCCGCCTCTCAGGGCATCCCGGTTCTGTGTACCGGCACAGATACCGTGATTGAAAAGCGAATGTACTTGTACTAACGTCTTATTATATTTTAACACCCGTTGTGTAAATTTTCTATCATATATATGTAAATTTTGAAAATGTGTTAATTTTATCTGCCGAATGCCGATATATATTATGATTCCGGTGAAGCATCCGGGCAGCAGCTCAGCATGGATGCGTAACAGTATTGCTATAACCGTATTGCCGCACCGGCAACGTATTTTATTATATGCAAACGGAGGTTTATATTTATTATGCAGATAAGTTCAACATTGGGTCTGTCATCTATCCTTGATTATATGGATAGTGATAATGACAATTCAATAGAATCTGTTCTTACAGCCAACAGCAATTACCGTACTGCAATCCTTAAGCAGAAGCTGTCGGGAATAAGCAGCAGTAGCAGTGATACTGCCAAGGCTATTCTTAACGCCGCTGACTCAGCGTCTTCGTCGCTTGACAGTCTTCTTAATGACACAAGTGAAGATGCCGTTGCAGATGTACAGAAGTTTGTAAGCAGCTACAACGCTATGGTCAAGAACATGAGCAGTCAGGGCGGCAAGATTAATGTAGCATACCTTGTAGAGCTCGGTAAGGCATTCGTAGATAACGAAAGTAAGTTAGCCGCAATCGGAATAACCCGTTCTGAAAACGGACAGCTTGTAGTTGATACGGACAAACTCAAGTCTTCAAGCCTTGATTCCATCAAAGCAGCTTTCTCAGGTAATGACAGCTATGCCTCAAGAATCAGCACAAATCTTGCAAGTATTACCAAGGTTACAACTGCTACTTCCGCAATGAGCGGCACAGCTTACAGCCAGAATTATTCAAGTGCTGCTACAATAAGTGATTCAACACAGTCACTCATGGATTCACTGTTTAATTCAAAGGCTTAGAATATACGCTTTGTCCATTGATATTTTTCCATATCAACATGCCCGTCAACAAATCCCACTCCTTCATCCTTAAGGAGCTCAATCTGGCGGCTTTGTCCTCCGAACGCAAATGCCCTGGACACATCACCGTCTTTTGTAACGACTCTGTGGCATGGAATTACACCCGGCTGAGGGTTGGAGTGAAGTGCATACCCCACAACCCTCGACCAGTGTCTGTTGCCGGCGAGCTCAGCTATCTGCCCGTATGTGGCAACATACCCACGTGGAATCTGTTTTACTACTTCATATATCTTTTCAAACGTATTCATATTAATATTCAATTCCTATTAAATGCTATTTGAGGAATCCGTTGATAATTGCTGCCTCAGCCTCCGACTCTGTAAGTCCGAGTGTACGCAGCTTAAGAATCTGCTCTCCCGCAATCTTGCCAATCGCTGCTTCATGTATAAGTGCGGCATCCTCATTAGCCGCCGTAAGTGCAGGCTGTGCAGTTACCTTACCATGGTCTGTTATTATGGCATCACATTCGGAATGTCCCGAGCACTTTGCATTACCAACGATATTAGAGTGATATTCCTGATATGACTCCCCTCTGGCAACAGAACGTGATACAAGATTAACGCTTGAGCCGTCACCATTAAGCACTACGTCAAAATTAGTTGTAAGTGTCTCATCTGAATCCGTAAGGAGATGCTCTCTTATTACAAGACTTGATGCTCCTTCGAGTGTAGCCTTTGTATTGCGCAGAGCCGTCTGTACACCGCCAAGCTGTGATGTCTCCATCTCAAGCAATGCCCCGTCTGCAAGCCATGCCTCCGTCACCGGGTCTATGCTTCTCTTAGCCTTTATAAAACCTGTTCCTACATGCTTCTCAAGATAGAGTACATGTGAATTCTTCTCAAGGAAAAACCTGTGTATTCCGTTATGCCTTGCCGGTTCCCCTGTCTCTGTATGGATTCCGCAGCCTGCAACTATTGTTACATCTGCTCCCTCAGCAATATAGAAATCGTTGTATACAAGATCATCCACGCCCGCCTTCGTTATGCATGCCGGAATATATACTTTCTCGCCGGCAGTTCCAGGAAGTACTCTTATGTTAAGCCCCGGCGCATCCTCTTTAGATTCAATCTTTATATGTTCTGTAGACGCGCGTCCCGCACTTGCGCAGTTCTCACGTATATTAAAGGCAGTCCTGCCATCATCTTTACCATCCCAATCTGATACTATATTAAGTAAATCTTTTGTTGCCTGTTCCATCTGTAATCCATACCTTTCAGTCAAATGTATTATTGCATCACTGCCCACTACCGCACACACTCAGTCGCATCGCAATTCTCACAGCCCGGCCTTCTTGTGAGCAGGTCTGCCATTATCTGCTCTGAGCTTCCCTGTCTTGCCACACGTCCGCCATCAACTACTATTATCTCATCCGCAATCGAAAGTATTCTCTCCTGATGTGAAATGATTACAAGCGTTCCGTTAAGTGATTTCTTCATATCTGTAAATACATCTATCAGACTCGAAAAGCTCCAAAGGTCGATTCCTGCCTCAGGTTCGTCAAACACAGTAACCTTAGTATGTCTGGCAAGCACTGTAGCTATCTCTATACGCTTCATCTCGCCGCCTGACAGGTTGGAATTAAGTTCTCTGTCCAGATAATCAGCAGCACACAGACCGACTTTCTGAAGAACTGTTCCAAGCTCCTTCTCGTCCGGCTTGTGGTCAAATGCCAATGTAAGAATATCCCTTACCGAAAGACCTTTGAATCTTACAGGCTGCTGGAATGCAAAGCTTATTCCAAGCTTAGCCCTCTCCGTCACATCCTTATCTGTGATATCTTCTCCGTCAAGTATAATCCTGCCATCATCAGGCTTCTCTATGCCCGCAATTATCTTAGCGGTTGTCGTCTTGCCGCTTCCGTTAGGTCCTGTTATGACAACAAGTTTGTTATCCGGTATCGTTATGTCTATTCCGTTAAGCACCTGAGGTCCTCCTTCAGGATGCCATTTTATATTCTGTAACTCAAGCATACAAATCCTCATTTCCGCGTATCTTACGCATATTATTATCAACTACATCTGATGTCTTACAACAGCGTATTCATCCCCCAGTACATAGTATGGGCAGTCATAATATGAATCCTGCAGAAAGCGTACCATCTCATCCTCATCCAGTTCCACTTCACATGTATAGCATTCGCTTTCTTCATCATATACGAAATTATTACAGCTGTCACAGCTTGATTGTCTTGCCATATTAATCTCCATTCTTAAAACGCATAGTCATAGTATATCATACTTTTCATATATTTATCATCTAATTCTCATTAAAAATATTAAAAGAGCATAAATAAAATACAATAAATATTGTAGCTTTAATTAAGAGATATTATAATAATGGCATAATAAAAGTAAACACTGAAAGGGGTGTTCCTTATGAAGATAATAATAAAGAATTTTAAGACTAACTCCCTGATATCAGGAATTGCCTTCACGCTTCTGGGGCTGCTTCTGGCAATATTCCCGACGGCAGCATCGCAGTTCGTCGGATACATTCTCGGCGCAGTACTTGTTGTGCTCGGAGTAATATCCCTTGTGAGATATTTTTCAACTCTAAGCATGTTTGTGTGGTATCAGGGTGATTTTCTTCTCGGATTATTTGAGACACTTTTTGGTCTGTTTATATTCCTGAATCCCGGAATAGTAATGGCATCAATACCTTTTTTCTTCGGACTTATACTTTTTGTCCATGGTCTTATAGCAATCGGGCCTGCAATCGAGCTTAAGCAGATATATCCCGGCAGCAGCCGCTGGATATTCTCTCTTGTCCTTGCACTTATAAGTGTACTGCTCGGCTTCATAATATTCAGTAATCCTTTCGGCACCGTTGACGTTACATTAAGAATAGTCGGTGCATGCCTTATTTACAGCGGCATAAGTGATTTTATCACATATATCAGAGGACGCAGGGCTGACAAGACAGTCAAACGTAATCCTGACGGATCAATAGACGGATATGTTGACGCAGATTTCAGGGATGTAAAATAAAAACATAACACATCAGGCAAAACAAAAAGCCGGTACAGATATTATCCTGTGATAAATCTCTGCACCGGCTTTTCTGCGCCATCAGCATGCCTGCTGGAATTCCTTAAGTATCTGTCTTGCCTTCGGATTAAGACTCTTAGGAACCTGTATCTGTACTGTGACGTACTGGTCTCCGTGAACTGATTTGTCTTTCATTGATACAATTCCCTTACCCTTAAGCCTTATCTTACTTCCTGACTGTGTTCCTTCGCGGATCTTACACTCAACGTCCCCATACAGTGTGTGAACTCTTGCTTCTCCTCCGAGAGCCGCCGTTGTAAACGGAACATCTACCGTTGTATAGACATCCATTCCTTTCCTCTCATAGCCCGGCTTGTTGAGCACAGTGACGTTAAGATAAAGGTCTCCTGCAGCTCCACCTCCGAATCCGGGATTGCCTTTACCCTTAAGCCTTATACTCTTGCCGGTATCAATTCCTGCCGGTATATGAACCTTAAGTGTCTGCGGACTTCCGCTGCCACCCTGAAGGGTTATCGTCTTGTCACATCCAAAAGCCGCCTCATCAAAGCTTACCGTTATATCAGCATGCGCATCCTCGCCCTTCATTGAATAACCACCTGAAGAGAATCCCCTTCCCGCATATCCTGAATGTTCCTGCCCGCTGAATCCGCCTCCGAACATTCCTCCGAATATATCACCGAATATATCATCCATATCACCGGCATTACCGTTAAAGTGGTACTCCCTGTGCATTCCGCCATTGCCATATCCGAAAGGATTACCGCCCATGCCTGACTTTCTGCGCTCGTAATCTTCTTCTGAGAATCCATTTTCAAAAGCGACATGACCATATTTGTCATACAGCTTTCTCTTCTTCTCATCTCCAAGAACATCATAGGCTTCGGTTACTTCCTTGAATTTTTCCTCTGCCTGCGCATTACCCGCATTCGTATCAGGATGATACTTCTTGGCAAGCTTTCTATATGCTCTCTTAATAGCCGCTTCATCTGCGCTGCGGTCTACTCCGAGTACTTCGTAGTAATCACGCTTCATAGCCATGTTCACCTCCAAACTATGTTATCATTGTTCTATATGTTTTATAACACTAATATCATGTTGCGTCAAGCATTTTTGTAAATTATTTTAAAACACAATCAAGTATGCGGCACTTTCACCCGCTAGGACGCACAAAAAAGGCAGATGCTTTTTCATTGCATCTGCCCGGCAAGCCTGCATATTTCTTTCCATCTCTTTGTGCCATAAAACGCCATCATGCATATCATTCCGAATGCAAAACTTACTGCAACACATGCATTAACATATCTTCCATCTATAAAATACGATATAAAATATCCGCATGGTATTCTTACAGCCCACAAAACAAGTATATTAATTATAGTCGGATATCTGACTTCTCCCAGTCCGTTGGCATAACAGATTATTCCGTTGAATATTGCATACATCCACGAAAAAGGCAGTATACAGTGTATATACAGTATGCCGATATCCATTACCGCACGGTCACTTGTAAATATCCTTACTATATAAGGACTTAATAAAAATGTTACGATAAGCCCGGACACACATGTTATTGCACCTGACACGAATGGTATGAGTTTTCCTCCCCTACGGAGTCTCGCGTATTCATCCGCTCCCAGATTCTGCCCTGCAAATGTTGTTCCGGCACTTGACATTGACGTAATGGCAACATTGGCAATTCCGTTAACCTTATTACCGACAACACAGCCTGCCATGAATACTGACCCCTGTGCATTTATCAGTCCCTGCATAAGGATATGTCCGATTGAATATATAGAATTGTTAAGTCCAAGCGGAAGACCGACAGACACTATATCCTTCATGACTGACTTGTCTATGCGCCCGGGTCTCAGCCTGAATTCCAGTTCAGGATACTTCTTTTTTATATACCATACACTGAAGAACCATGAACAGAACATGGCAATAGATGTAGCCGCAGCGGCTCCGCCAACATCAAGATGCAGCCCGGCAACAAATATCATATCAAGCACAATATTAACAACACATGATATTACAAGAAATATAAGGGATGAACTGCTGTCACCAAGCCCGCGCAGTATTCCTGCATTTATGTTATATCCGATATTGCCCAGTGTGCCAAGGAACATTATATCTATATATGTAACCGCCAGACTCCATGTATCTTCCGGCACACCCATAAACCGCAGAATAAGCGGACCGATAAAAAATCCCAGAACAGTCAGCGGTATCGCACACATATATACAAATGCAGATGCCGTATTCACTGTTTTCTTAAGGTTCTCCTGATCTTTTGCGCCTGCATACTGCGAGATGAGTATCGATATTCCTGTTCCAAGTCCCAGAAATATACACAGAATCATCTCTACAGGCTGCGCACTTGTTCCAACAGCCGCCAGTGAAGCTGCGCCACAGAAGTTGCCTATAATAATCGAATCTACGGTGTTATAAAGCATCTGCAGCACATTTCCCACACATATCGGCAGTGCAAATAGAAAAACAAGTTTTAAAATCGGTCCCTTGGTCATATCTATTTTTTTTGAACGCATTTGAAACCTCTTTTATATGTTTTATTCAGATGTATATTAATTCCTGTTACTCTCTATCCAGCCCTTAATTACTTCCTTAGGCTGGAAACCTACCGTCTGTGCTACCGGACGTCCGTCCCTGAATATAAAAAGTGCAGGGATGCTCGTAACTCCATACTTTGATGACAGCTCCATATTGGCTTCTGCGTCTGCATTGAAAAATGCCACGCCATCCATCTCATCCGAAAGCTCCTCAAGTACAGGTGCCAGCATATTACATGGTCCACACCATGTTGCCGAAAAATCAACAAGTGCGCATCCACTTGCCTTAACTTCGCTCAAATCATTATTTTTGATCTTCTTAACCATACTAATCTCCATTCCGCAGGCACAAAGTGCCGGAGGAATCGCGGGCCAAATGTCAGATTTGGCTCTGCGATAGATGCTGTTTGTGGCGCCTGCGGCACAAACAGCTGTGTGAAAAATCAGCTATCAGGCTGATTTTTCACACTATCTCCATTCTTATAATAATGTCTTAAGATAGTCCACTGCAGACAATGCAGCCACGTTCCCCTGTCCTGCTGCCTTTATATACTGATATGGCGTGCCTGTTATATCTCCACACGCAAAGCACCCCTTAATGTTCGTACACATTGACATGTCTGTCTCAACGTGTCCGTTCACCATATTAAGTCCCGGAACAAGCCTGTCCGCAGCTATATTATCCCTGAGAACAAATATGCCATCAGCCTGATAACTTCTGCCGGAGCATACAAGTGTGTCTGCTTTCAGTTCTCCTGTAATCTTTTGAGGAATATCATATATGACCTCTATGTTATGATATTTCTCTGGCGCGGCAGCGCCTTGTACGTCATCCCCACCTATTCCACAATTCTTATATTCCGCTCCGGTCACAGGGAAATAATACACCTTTTCTGATGTCTCTGCAAGGAATTCAGCTTCTTCCTCTGCTTTTTGTGAATATCCTATAACAGCCACTGTCTTTCCCTTATAAAATAAAGCATCACATGTAGCACAATAGCTTACGCCTCTCCCCAAATAGTCATTCTCCCCGGGCAGAGAAGCTCCGGGTATAACCCCGGTTGCCAGTATGACCACTGATGCCTCGAGAATGCCGCCTGACGTCTGTAATGAAAAATAGTTTCCCATTGAATATACCATATTCACTTTTGTATCTGTAATCTCTATTCCAAGCGACGCAAGCTGCTTATTATACGCATCAGCAAGAGCGTCACCGCTTATATCAGGCAGCCCCGGATAATTCCTGATTGTCCGGGCTTTCCTGATCTTCCGGCTCATCGACTCCGGCCCTATCAGAATAATATTCTTATTACGGACTTTTGCCGTAATTGCGGCTGACACTCCTGCCGGTCCTGTTCCTATTACTGCTATATCGTACCTCATAGTGCTCCTCATATATCCGGAAAACTTATATCCGGGAATCAGAATATTGTTATATGATGCCGGATCTGACATTTTAATCACCCGCATTGCTATATTACTTTTATAATAAAATAACACACTTGTCAAGATTCGGCATATTACAACATATCACTGCCATACAGCATGATATATATCTTAATATCCGTACTTGAAAAGTGTGTCACGCATTATATGATTTTATTCATATCAATATGATTTTAATATTCTTCCGTAACAGCCAGCTTACTTTTTATAAGTTCTTCCCGCTGCTCCTTTTTCTCAGGTTCAACTCTTAATGAGTATATGAAAAATACCATGCCTGCAACAAACAATACAGCTATCATTCCAACGCCCTTACTTACATTGCCCGTCATCTGCGATACAACACTTACAATGGTTGTTCCCATGAATGATGCGCCTTTGCCGCATATATCCATCAGCCCAAAATATTCCCCTGACTGTCCTGCAGGAATTATTTTGGTGAAGTAAGAACGTGAAAGTGCCTGTATCCCTCCCTGAAACATTCCAACAACTATCGCAAGTATCCAGAATTGAGCCTGTGTATGTAAAAACATTGCGAATACAGCAATGCCAAAATATGCAGTAATGCATACAATTATAAGCCTCTCTGATTTTATCTTCTGAGACAATCTGCCAAATGCGATAGAGCATGGAAATGCTACTATCTGTGTGACAAGCAGTGCCATCAGAAGTCCGGTGCTGTCAAGCCCCAGCGCCTGTCCGTATGCTGTAGCCATATCTATTATTGTATACACGCCATCAATATAGAAGAAAAATGCAAGCAGAAACACGAATACTTTTTTATTCTGTTTTACATTTTTAAATGTATTCCCAAGTCTTGCAAAACTGTCTTTTACCGCATTCTTCTTTTTCTCAGCATAATATTTCTGCCTATAGGTCTTAAGCAGCGGAATTGTCATTGCAATCCACCATACAGCTGTTACTGCAAATGTAACCGTCATTGCAGTTTCCATTGATATGCCTATTCTTCCTGCGCCAAGCACAAGTACAAGACACGCTGCAAACGGAATGCAGCTTCCTATATACCCCCATGCAAATCCATGTGATGACACATTGTCCATTCTTTCATCAACAGTTATATCAGTAAGCATTGAGTCATAAAATATAAGGCTGCATGAGAAACCCGTCTTTGCAATAATGTAAATAATAATAAACATCACCCATTGTCTTGCCAGCCCAAGGCATATGCAGCCTGCTGCACCGGCAAGCATTGATATTGTAAATACCTGCTTCTTGAAGTCCTTTGTATCTGCAAGTGTGCCCATAACAGGACCCAGAACTGCAACAATAATTGTAACAATTGAAGCCGCATATCCCCAATAGGCCATATAGTCTGCTGATGAAAGCCCCGCATTGCCGGCCAGGTAATTAAAATATATCGGCATTATAGTTGATACTAATAGTACAAAAGCTGAATTGCCAACATCATACAGTACCCAGTTACGTTCATTTTTTGTAAGTCTAAACCGCATCTTTGTAACCTTCTTTCTTCCCAGCCGGGGCATCTGTACAAGCTTCGCCCGGTTTAGAACCAAATGTATAGTTATATATCGGATTAAGCGGATGTGTTCCGTCAAGGTATCCATCATACTCTTCAATCAGCATGACTGCTTTCTTCCCTGCCTTTTTATACAGCTGCATTAATTGCCTGTTGCTGTCTTCACATTTAGAATTTTTCCTGTAATTGACAATAAGGCCATGCATTTCCTTATAATTACCTGAGACAAGCAATAGCAGGTATATTAACGCCCTTTTGATTCTTGACGGAGCAAGAAGCAGACTGTTATTGTAAATCATTCCTCCAAGCGCCTTCTTCACTTCCCTGCGCTCTATGCCATTATAAAAGCAGTGTATCACTGATGAATTATAATCTGATGGCACTATATGTCCGGTAAGTACATGTCTGACCGGGTCAAGATGGTCAAGCAGCATAAGCATTCTGTCAAATTCAACTTCTATCTCTGCATGGCTTACTCCGCTTGCCTGTATCTTTTCATCTATGTATCCGTGGCACATTACATCAAGTGAGAAGTGGCATATCACGCCATATACATATGCCTTGTATGCGTCATCACCGTGATGTGCTTTAATTACTTTTGCAGCATTTTCAAAGAACTCCCGTCCGCTTCTTTCATGCATGCCATACCCCACGCTGTTTACATGGTTACGCTTAAGCGGCTTATAATAGAAAAGGATATCCGGCCCGTGAAGTCCTATAAGATAAAGCTCAATATTATTGCGTATTATCGTCTGCCGGCTCTCAGACAGTGCTTTAATCAATTCTTTTCCCATTCTGTAGTGAGCATATGTAGATGGCATAATATTCTCCATTCCGCAGGCACCACAAATAGCTGTGTGAAAAACAGATATTAATCTGTTACAGATATTAATCTGTTACAGATATTAATCTGTTTTTCACACTATTCTCCTTATGTGTCTGTCTCTTAATATATCTGTCCGCTGTATATTTATAAAACCTTACTTCCGTTAGCTGTAAGCTTAAAACGTGCTCCAAGTATCTCCGCTGCTTTGCGGCACATCATCATCCTCCCTAAAAATATGTCAAAATATTCATACATTGTGCATATGTTCTCGTCTATCTTAAGGTTAAGCGATATAACTGACTTTTCGGTATTAAGCTTAAGTTTTGCCTCCGTAACGGCATAATTGACCCTGTCGTGTATGTCAAAGCTGGCAAGGTCTGTATTGCGCACGCGGTTGCGGCGCACATCCGTCTTATCAGCTATAATAAGTGCCGCAGATATTGCATCATAAGCGCCACCCGTTGACTCATCATGGTTACCTATTACAGACATTACCTCAACACGGTCCTCAAGGCTCATACCCGCCTTTTCCAATATCTGTACGGCAAGAATTGCACCATACTCTGCATGATGGCTTCTGTTGACTGCATTACCTATGTCATGCATAAATCCGGCAATCTTGGCAAGCTCTATATCATGTTCAGGATACCCGAACTGCTTAAGTATCATTGCAGCATGCTTTGCCACTATTGCGGTATGGACCTCGGAATGGTCGGTATAACCAAGCATGCCAAGCTTTTCATTGCCCTTGCGTATATATGCAAGGACTTCCTCATTTTTAATAATTTCACTGTATTTCAAATATATTCCCTCCAGCCTTCTTACGGCTTTGTTACAGCTTTATTACAGCCTTTTTACCGCATCCATAGCAAGCTCTGATCTCTCACATTCATCAGCAGACAATGTTATCTGCCAGCAGTAGCTGCTTCCTTTCATATATTTGGCTGCATAGCTGAGTCCGTTAGTCCTCTTATCAAGGAACGGCTTATCTATCTGATTAGGGTCTCCGAGAAGAATTATCTTGGTTCCCCTGCCTGCTCTCGTTATTATTCCTTTAACCTGATTAGGCGTCATATTCTGTGCCTCATCTATGATAAGATAGGTTCTTGCTATGGAGCGCCCTCTGATATAATTAAGTGCCTCTGTCTGTATTATTCCCCTGTCGAATATCTCCGTTATCTTATCATTCAGCGCTTCCTCATCCTGATATCTTATCTGGTCGTCAGAATCAATGATCTGCTCAAGATTATCTATGACCGGACGCATCAGAGGCGCAATCTTTTCCTGCTCACTTCCCGGAAGGAAGCCTATGTCATCATCAAATTGTGCATTAGGTCTGCACACGATTATTCTTCTGTATTCACCTTTTGGGTTGTTATAGACCTTCTCAAGTCCTACTGCCAGGGAGTAGAAGGTCTTTGCCGTTCCTGCCATTCCCTTTATTATCACAAGCGGGGCCTCATCCGCCCCCGACATGAGTGCCTCCTGCATGAAATACTGGCCTGAATTGCGCGGTGTCACCCCATATGGTTTACTCTTTTTATATGTAAGCGGAACTACTCGTCCATGACACACCCTGCCGAGCAGCGTCTTTCTTGTTGACTGGTCTGCCCTCAGTATTACAAATTCATTCTCCGTAAAGTCATATTTTTTCTGTGCTCCGTCCGGGTCTGATATATACAGTTCATCAACAGGCACGCCTTTTTTCTTAAAATCCTTTACAAGATTTTCCGGTATGTACACCTCACATCTTCCCGTATATAGTTCATCATCATCGGATATCTGCTCTGTTGTGAAATCCTCTGCCCTGATTCCTATAATCTGCGCCTTAAGACGCAATACGAGGTCTTTGGTGACGAGGACTATCTGCTCTTCCCCTGATGAAGCCGCAAGTCCTCTGCATACCTTAAGTATGCGGTTGTCTGCCTTATCCTCAGGAAGATCTTCAGGCAGTTCAACATTCACAAAGTTCTTCTCAATTCTTAATGTGCCGCCACCCTCAAGTGTGACTCCATCAAGAAGATTGCCTCTTTCCCTGAGATTCTCAAGCATCCTTACTGCAGCCCGTGCATTAGCTCCCTTTTCCCCATCTGCTTTTTTAAGCCCGTCAAGCTCTTCAATAACAACAAGAGGTATAACAAGATTATTATCATCGAAGCACTGCACCGCATATGGTGCCTGAATAAAGACATTAGTATCAATCACATACGTTTTTTTCATACAGCTGTTTCCTTTCAATGAACTGCTCTCATCGTACATTACAAACGTAACTGCTGCTATCACATAAATATATTAATTGTGTAAAATCTATGAAAATTCACTACCGGAATTCCACTGCACCGGCTGCACTTTTATCCTTTCAAAATACAACTTTCCATGTTATAATATTAAAAAATCTATATATTAGAATCTGCAGATTTATATTATCGGTGTTTTATTTTTATGGAGGTTAGTGTGAAAAATACATTTTTCACACGCAAGGTTTGTGCTTACGCACAAACTTAAGATGCGCTTGAAAGCAGCGCAAGAATGGAGGTTTTTATGAATAAAGGTTTCAGACATTGGATTTTTATACTTGCAGGCACCGCAGTCATCTCGTCATTTGTAGGCTGCACCACCGGCAACAACGGCAATAATACCGCAGCAGGAAGCACACAGGCATCGCAGCATGCAATCGGCAGTTCGCTTGAACTTCTTAATACTGTATGGAACAGTTACAATGAAGATGAACGATTCTATGCTGCAGGAGGCGATGTATCACATAATAATGCCACTGAAGATGCACCCGGCGTATATTCAGTCAGTGACATTGATGGACTTGACCGTGCTCTCGGTTTTCCTGCGGACTGTGCTGACAAGATTGACAATGCTGCATCCCTGTCACATATGATGCTTGCCAACGCATTTACCTGCGGTGTTTTCCACCTCAAGAATCCTGCTGATTCATCAACCGTAACAGATGCTGTCAAGGCCAACATTGTACAGCGTCACTGGCTCGACGGATTTCCGGACAAGTATGTGATAGCCGTGACAGAGGATTATGTAGTTGTGTTATGGGGGTATGATGAATTAGTTGATACATTCACAGATAAGCTCGCCGCCGCATATCCTTCGACGAAGATTATCTGCAATGCGCCGGTAGAATGACACTCCCGAAAGTTCTATGCTGACATTGCGTAATTTAAGCAAACTAAAACAGATGCACCGTTGATTATATAACACAGTGCATCTGTTTTTAGTTTTATCAATATTATATTTATATCTTAAAATAATCTATACTGTCTGCCAGCTGCCCTGCTATCTCTCTCAGCTTTTCAGCGCTATCTGACACCTGTCTGAATGTATCTGCCACTTCCTCGGTCTCCTGATGCGTCTTTTTGGTACCTTCGACATTATTCTGTGCAATCTCTGAAAGCTCATCAACTGCTGACACCACCTTATTACGTGATGCTTCAAGCTTATGAGTGCTGGTCTTTATAAGCTCAATACTCTTCATGGAGCTTTCAATCTCTGCAAGTACACCGGCAACAACAGCCTGTGTCTCTTCCATGCTTGCACTCTGGCTTACCATTATATCCTGCATCTGCTTCATGAGTTCAACCGCCTTCGTTGAATCCTCCATAAGAATTCTTGCCGTATCATCTATCTCCTGGCTTGATGTATTAGACTGTTCCGCAAGCTTCTTAATCTGTTCTGCAACGACTGCAAATCCACGACCACTCTCTCCTGCCCTTGCTGCTTCTATTGAAGCATTAAGGCTGAGAAGATTCGTCTCTTCTGCAATTGATGATATAAATGAAGTTGCGTCCTGTATCTTCTGGACTGAATTATTCGTTCTTATGGTCTGTTCTTTGACATCGTTTATAATACGTTCTACGTCAGTGTTAATTATTCTCAGCTTTTCAAGTGTCTCTGATGCTTTCTCACTTGACTGCTGCATTGACGCTGCATTGTTATCAAGCATATCGACCTCGCCTGATGTCTCAGTTATATTCTCGCCCATAATCTTCATATGCTCTGAAGTGCTCTGTGAATTTCTGGCCTGTTCACTTGAATTGTCAACAATCATCGTCACCGCTGATCTTACCTGCTCCATTGTTCCATTGGTCTTATCTGCTACAGACTTGAGGTCAGTTCCCGCATTAAGAAGTGCATTTGCATTCGCTGATATATCCATGATAACTGTCTTCATTGCATCCCGAAGCTTTATTGTAACCTTAGAAAGATCTCCGATCTCATCTTTTCTGTTAAGCAGCTTATCATCAACCAACACATCCAGATTGCCTCCTGCAACCTTCTCAACAACTCCTATGCTCGTTCTGATACTTCTGCTCATTGCAGATGACATCTTAATGCCTGCACCGGCACATATAATCATAACAACACATACAGCTACGCCTATCGTAAGCATTATATGGTTTATTACCGCATTCTTCTGTTCCTTATCCGTTCCGACAAATACCATTCCTACGATATCAGTACTGCTTCCATTCTGGTATACAGGTGTAAAATATCCATAGTTAAGTGTCCCGTTAAGTGATACATTTTTGCTGAAATAACTCCCGCCTTTATTAAGGACATTTTCAATAATAACTTCTCCTGCAGGAGAACCAAGCAGTCTGTCACCATTCCCATCCTTTGCCGAGGTCATTATCCTCTGGCTTCCGTAAAAGAATGTTACATCCATTCCCGTATTCTCTTTGATTCCATCTACAAGACTCTCCGACTTGGAGATATTATAACTTCCCTTCCATATGTCTCCATTACTTGCCTGTATATAATCGCCTGCATTCTGGTCATATGCAGCAAGCGTTGCCGCTGCAGTTCCCTTAAGCGCATCCTGTATCTCATCTGTCATTGCGCTTTTTACCATTGTCAGTGTAAATGAAACCGATATAAGTCCCAGAATTAAGACCGGACCAATTGTCATAGCAAGTATTTTCTTTTTTATACTCATTTTCCTCTCCATTCTGCGGCACCCCTGCCAATCAAAGCATGCCGCACGTTCACCCCGTCAAATCATTCAACAACGCTTACTGTCTTAAAATACCAGTTAATTCCGCCTGTTATCGTCGAATCATCAAGTGTCTTACCTGCCGTTCCCACAGTTGCTCCGGTATTAGTCTCAATAACACCGTCAAATACTCCGTTCTTACCGGCAAGAATCTGCTGCTTTGCCTCATTCACCTTCTCCTGTGTGCCCGGTGCCGCAAAGCTCGCAACTGATGTAATACTTACAAGATTCTCGTTCATTCCTCCATAATAATTGCTGCCATCCCACGTTCCATCAATTACGCTCTGTACGGCAGATGTATAATACGCACTCCAGTTCCATGTTACACTGCAGAGGCACGCATCCGGGGCCTCTTTGCTCATATCTGAATTATATCCTATGCTGTATACCCCCTTTTCCTGTGCAAGTGTCTGTGGATATACAGTGTCGCAATGCTGTGCAATAACATCACAGTTCATATTAAGCAGTGTTCTTGCAGCTGCTTCCTCTCCCTGTGGATCAAACCAGCTGTTAGTTACCTTTACATACACCTTCGCATCAGGATTAACCGAATATATTCCAAGTGCAAATGCATCTATTCCACCTGTCACCTCTGCACTGTCCGAACCCATTGCAGCAACATATCCAATTCTGTTCGTCATTGTATTCATTCCGGCAACTATTCCGCTAAGATATCTTGCCTGATATATTCTTCCAAAATAGTTATTAAAGTTCCTGCCATTACTCATATATCCGGTTCCATGCGAGAAATATACATCTGGATACTCTTCTGCCATCTCAGCCGTTGCCTGCATATATCCCCAGCTTGTTGTAAATATTATATTACAGCCGGCATCTATGCACTCTTTTATTGCGGTGCGTGTCGCATCAGCATCAGTATCACTTATATTATTCTTTCTTACAATCTGTGAATCTGAAAGTCCGAGATTCTGCTGCATGCCCTGTATGCCTATATCATGGGTATATGTATAACCACTGCCTTCTGCCGGATCAGACAGGTGGATTACTCCTACTTTAATCTTATCCTTTGATATCCCCGGTGTACTCTTGCCGGATCCGGCCTTATTACCTGCTCCGGAACTGCTCACTTTCAGTTCGTATCCCTCATTAACAGCATAATCATCAATTGCTGCCGTACCTGCACAGCCTGCCATAAGCACACTGCACATCAGCAGTGCAAGCAGACCTGATAACCTCTTATGTTTCATACTTACCTCCAATCCCCTGATGCATCAGCACCAGCTCTTATGTGTGCCAATAATGCATAGCATCAATATTCAGTTGTAAATTTATAATAATTTTATCACAATATTCAAACAAATTCCAATATTTGTAAGAAAAAAAACAACCATAATTACTATTGCGTGAATTATGGATGTTCTTCTGCATTATACAATTATTATATTTTTCAGCACTTTACATTGCTCTTTTCCTTAGAGTCCACTCAATGTCAATACATTTTTACATATTCACAAAATTTTTCTACTACAGGGGGCATATATATGCTGCTGTCCGTAACCATGTATATTTTTCTGCTGTACTGCGGCTTTGCAATCTTTATAATACTTACACCAAGCCTGTGCAAAAGCTCCATATAAGGCACAACCGCTATTCCGAATCCATTAGCAACAAGTCCGGCAATAACCTGGTCCTCCTGCGTCTCATATGCTATCTTCGGACTTTTCCCTGTCTTTTCAAATAATTCCTCAACAACCGCACGCATTCCGGATTCTCTTGTAAAATATATCATCGGATATTCAAGCGCCTCATCAAGATTAATGCTCTTTTTGTTGGCAAGCGGATGCTCTGCCGGTGTTATGAGCACAAGTTCCTGATTACTTACCGGCACCGCCGTAAGCTGCGTCTCTCCAAAGGGCTCCGAACAGAATACAACATCATATCTCCCTCTCTTCAGATCATCAAGAAGTGTTACCGTAGGTCCTGTATCAAATGTAAAATGTATATCACTGCCACTGTTTTTTTCAAGGAATTCTCTTGCAAGCCGCGGCACATATTCAACTCCGGCAGGTCTGACGAATCCAAGTCTTATCAGCCCTTCGCCGGCAGCACTTCTTCTTGCCGCCTTAACCCCCGAATCAAGTGTTGCTAGAGTATTCTCCGCACATACAAGGAATTCCCTGCCGAATCTTGTGAGTGTCGTATTGCGTCCATTCTTTTCAAACAACGGCACCCCAAGCTCATTTTCAAGCTGTGCTATCGCATGGCTGAGACTCGGCTGCGTTATGCAAAGATTCTGTGCTGCCTTCGTATAATGTCTGACATGTGCAAGCTCAACAAAATATTTCAGGTAAAAAAGATTCATTGATTGTTACCTCATGGTTATATGTATTCATCTGTTATTTTCATTATACAGCATTTTAATAGACTCAATCTATAGTTTCATAAAAATTATTCATTTGATTAATAGCAGTTTCAGTTATAGATTTAGTGAGGTTGTGTAATATATTGGCAGTGATTGTGACTGCAGAATGGAGAATATATAATATTATGATTTCAGAATTATCGGAACGGAATTATCACACAATTAGTGGTGAACTTACTCTTATTATCTCTGTTATTATCAACAGTTTCGGTGTGGTTCTTATGTTATATTCAGGTGCCGGCATTTCAGCAATTTCAAGTGTGCCATATGCATTTTCAAGAGTTTTTTCACATGTATCTCTTGGCACCTGGACATATATTTTTCAGGGTACCCTTGTGCTCTGTCTGATGCTTCTGCGCAGACGATTTGTTCCGCAATATCTGTTCAGTTTTGTTGTGGGATTCGCTTTTGGAGAGCTCCTTGATGTTCACGAACTGTGGATTGGGATTCTGCCTTACACAATTCCATGGAGAATTGCATATTTTGCAGTAAGTTATGTGCTGCTTTGCATAGGAATTGCACTTGCCAACAGATGCGGACTTCCGATAACGCCAACTGACCTGTTTCCACGTGAGCTGTCCGATATTATATCAGTCAGCTATTCAAAGATTAAGATTACTTTTGACGTTACATGTCTTATTGTAACTGCCGTACTCACCGGATATTGCCTGAGACATATCGAAGGGCTCGGAATTGGAACGGTTCTCGCTGCATTCACAATGGGCAAGGGAATCGGCATTATCGGTTCACTGATTGACAAAAAATTCAGATTCAAAGCCAGAATCAGCGCAATTCTTCCGGTACATGCCAATGACTGACAGGCATTACCGGTGGGATACCGCTATGTCATACATCCTTACTTCTGAAGCTGCACCGTCGCTGCTGTCCGAATCATCCTGAATATAATTCCCCGCCTTGAAGTAATTAAGATACTCTGACCATGCAGCATAATTCTCATACTGAGACTTAAAATCATGTTCAAAGCTTTTCTTTTCACCATTGCTTTCTATTGTAACCATAGCCCTGCCATCTGTTATATCGATAGCTGTCGTAAATTTTTGTCCAATCTTTACATTATCAAAATAGTATCTGTCAGCAGCCTTTCCCGCCGGAGATATTGTAAAACTTACGGCGATCCGCTCTGCATTGCCTTCATAGATAACTTTTACCGGAACCGGTCCGTTCCCGCCGTCTGTCTGGATTGCATGCACCTGACACACCATAACTTTGCCATTTGCGGGAATCTTAGTTACAGACTCTGTTGTCACAAGTGTATGCTTCCCATCCCAGCCCCAGTTATCTCTGGTACTGCTGCCGCTTATCTCCCTGAGTTCAGAACGGGTGTACTTTGTGTTAGCCGTTTTTGCTCCGAATACCGGTGTATAGAAAACAATAGCCCCATCAGCGGGAGCGTAATAAAAATATTCATCACTGTAATCATCAAATGCTATACTGCAGCCCTTGCCAACTTCCTTCACTGCCGTTGTGCTCCCATCGCGATATACAGGGAGCTGCACCTTAAAGTTCTGATTGAGAGTGTCTATAAGAGGTGATCTGCCTATGGTGCCATCATCATCGTCATCATCATCTGCAGACTGCTCTGTAGGCTTTGCGATATAAGCTGCCGCAGCCTCATCATCGTGATAATACCAAGCCGTATACAGACCAAATGACGCAGTGGCAGCTACAATAGCTGTCACTGCAGTTATGACAGCACTTTTAATCTTCAGATTTTTCATTATAATATCCCTTTCCGCACTTTTTTATAAATTCACCGACAGCATCCGCATATGCATTATAGGCAGTCAATGCATTAACCGCATGATCCGCACCGCTGATAACAAGCTGCTTTTTGTAAGCCGTACACGCATTATACAACCTGTCACACATAGAAGAAGGTACTACTGAATCGTTACTTCCATGAATGAAAAGCACCGGTATTCTTATACCACTCACCGCCGCCTCAGCAGACGCCACAGCCGTGCTGCTTATATTCATATGTCCGAATACCAGTGCACCAAGCCATGCGAGTGCATATGATATATGCACCGGGTAATGCAATTTTTGGCACATGCTTTTTATAATGTCACGCACAGAAGTAAATGCACAGTCAGCTATAACTGCAATAACACTCTTTGGAATAGCTGTACCTTCTTTGTACCCTGCTGCCATAAGTACGGCAGACGCCCCCATCGATACACCTGCTATAATTATGCCGGCATTTTCCGTGTACATATTATCCACCAGCTTTATCCAGCTTATACAGTCATGCATTTCCTTAATTCCAAATGTAATTGTGTCACCATCACTTTTCCCATGTGCGCGCTCATCGACGAGAAGAATTCTGTATCCGTGTTCCCTGCAGAATCTGAACATTCCATATCCGTCACGCATATATGTTCCATGATATCCATGGAAAAATATCACAACAGGCGCATCCGCATCTCCTTCATACAACCTGCCGCAGAGCCTGAGTCCGTCATAAGACATCACCGAGAGTTCTTTTGAAGAATCATTTTTCATATTCTTCATACATCCGGCAAGGTCAGACTCCATTCCATGATATAATGCGCTGTCAGGGATATAATCAGGCCATCACGCTCAGACTCCGGATACACAAATACGCCGCGATATATATAATATGCCGTAATAATCAGAGCAGCAAAAAACATAACAGCCAGCCCGATTCCGGCAATACATACATAACCTGTCATTATCAGTCCCTGCCCTCCCTGCTGCTCCTTTTATTATCATACATATTCTTATCTGCCGCCTTAATTACAAGTTCAATATCAGATCCAAAGCCCTCTTCACATCCGACCGCGCTCGATACATAAATGCCTCCTGCGGCCCTGCACTGCTCAAGGCTTGTCTTTACTTTTTGTATAACCTCCTCTGCTTCATCAGGCTTGGGATTCTCAATTATCATTACAAATTCGTCTCCGCCAACCCTGTACGTGCATTTTCTGCTGTCTGACTGTTCGTACAGCCGCAGTGCCATCGTCTCAATAAGTGCATCACCCATGGCATGTCCGAACGAATCATTAGTCTTCTTAAGATTGTTAATATCCCAGAATATTACTGCGACACGCTTTAATGACGGATAATAGCCTTTTACCATCTCTTCATACTTATTCTTATTGAACAGCTTGGTTCTTAAGTCAGTATCCTTATGGTATGTAAGGTCTGCTATCCTTATTGCATCCTCATGGCTTGTGATAACCGAATATCTTAACATGATTGTGAATATAAACAGTATAAATGAACGTGGAAGCGCCTCATACACAAGCAGTATAAAGTTTATATTCTCATTAAAAGGTATAATTATATGCCCCTCATTCATAATTCCAAGATACCAGCTCAATGTATGGTTGCTCTGAAATAAAAGATTAAGGTCACATAATCCGTAATAGTACCCTGTTAATGAACTTATCACAACACCTGTAATATCCATTATAAGAGCTGCCCACAGTACCTTTCTCTCTCTGTACTGTACTGCAAGCAGAAGCGGAAATACATATACCAGTACTACATGGAATGTAAGAAATGATGCTATTATCGCTGATATAATGCATATTGACGCTATAAGAAAGTACTTTATCCACGGCTTTGATATATCCGATCTGAAATATATGTATACAATCGGTATAAGCAGAATTGCAGACATTATATATGCCTTAGAAAATACTTCTGCATTAACATCAAAAAAACGTACGAACGTCAACAGCCACATTAATGTTATTGCAATCATCATCCACATAAATCCTGTCAGTGTACGCATGTTTGATTTTATCTCCTGATTCCGAAGTTCGGAATTACACTGCTCCTGATAATTTTCCATTATTTATCCTCCATCAGATACCTGTCGCATCCAAATTAATAATCCCTTGTATTCTATACATTATGCAACTTTTGCATAATTAATACAACCTTTGATTATTGAAAAATATATATTCGTATGATAAAATTATTGTGGTAAAGGGGAAAGGTATTCTGTATATTACAGGCACTTTCCTTTTTTCTTTATAATGAATTCAACAGAAATGGGGATAACCATGAAAAAAAGTATATGTATTATGTTATGTCTGACTGTGATTATCGCTTCACTTGCCGGCTGTGACAGCCGACAGAAAAACATACGGTTCGGTTCTGCTGATATAGGTGGAATGTACTATTCATTTGCAAGCTCCTTCACAGGTATCGCAGCCAAAGATAAGCCCGACATGACATTTGAAGTTAAGAATACAGCAGGCTCCGCAGCTAATATCCGGCTTCTCTCAGGAAAGTACATTGAGCTTGGAATTGCTCAGGCAGATCTTATTCAGGACGCCTATAACGGATCCGGTTCATTCGACGGAACAAGGTACAAAGGCTATGGCGCCGTTGCAGCTCTGTATACGGAGGCATGCCAGATTATCGTCGGCAGAGACAGCGATATATATTCCGTTGATGACCTCATAGGCAAGAATGTAAGCATCGGCGCAACCGAATCGGGAACTGAGCTTAATGCAAAACAGATTCTTGAATCCAACGGTCTTTCATTCGGTCTTGTTAATACTGTTAATCTTGACTATACTGACGAGGCTAAGCAGCTTGCCGAAGGGAAAATCGATGCATTCTTCTGTACTGCCGGTCTTGCAACAACTATGATAGGTGAGCTGACCAAGGAATATGATATCAGGATAATCAGTCTTGATGACAAGTGTGTGGCAAAGCTGATATCTGCATATCCGTGTTACACCAAAGTCACTATTCCTGCCGGAACATACCAGGGGCAGACAGAAGATATCAATACCGTCGGTGTCCAGTCTGTACTGCTTGCTTCTGACAGCCTGTCCAATGAGACAGTCAGGGAACTTACTTCTATGCTGTTTGATAATATTCATGAGCTGCAGTATGCGACACCTCTTGACCTTCACATCAGCCTGAATTCGGCAACAGATGGCATTGCGATACCGTTTCATCCCGGTGCCGCCGAATATTATGCACAGCAGGGAATAACTGTTGCAACAGAATGATAAAGCATTTATACAGAATTAAAATAGTAATTAGGAAGTAAGGTTTATAAAATATGGAAATACGTTTAGATATGTACCAGACGCTCGCACTCGCTGTACTGGTTCTCATGCTTGGAAGCTTTTTAAGACGCAGGATACATTTTCTCGAAAAATTCTGTATTCCGGCACCCGTTGTAGGCGGTCTTCTGTTTGCAATATTCACATGCATATGCTACAGCACGGGAATAGCTGAATTTTCTTTTGATGATGTACTCAAGGAAGTCTGTATGGTATTCTTCTTTACATCTGTAGGCTTTCAGGCAAATCTTAAGGTGCTTAAGAAGGGTGGTAAGTCGCTCGCAATATTCCTTGCCCTTGTTATGGCATTAATTATCTCGCAGAATCTGCTGGCAATAGGACTGTCCAAGCTTCTCGGGCTTAACCCTCTTATAGGAATGTGCACAGGTTCGATTCCCATGGTCGGCGGTCACGGAACTGCCGGAGCCTTCGGTCCTGTCCTTGAAGATTTCAATGTACAGGGTGCGGCTACAATATGTACAGCCGCAGCGACCTTCGGACTTATATCCGGAAGCCTTGTAGGCGGTCCTCTCGGCAAACGCCTTATTGAGAAGAAGAATCTTCTTGAGACTGCAATTTCTGAGGATGACAGTCTTCTGGTCGAGGATGAGAAAAAGCACGCAAGACATCCGAATATGTTTGCTTCAGCAGTATTCCAGCTTATCCTCGCCATCGGACTTGGAACAATATTCTCATGGATGCTTACCAAGACAGGACTTACATTTCCGATATATATAGGTGCGATGCTTGCGGCTGCACTTATACGCAATATTGCAGAATATACCGGCAAGGTATCTATTCACATGGGTGAGATTAATGACATAGGTGGTATATCTCTCTCACTTTTCCTTGGAATGGCTATGATTACGCTTAAGCTGTGGCAGCTGGCTTCACTTGCCCTGCCACTTGTGATTCTCCTTGGTGCCCAGGTAATTCTTATATGTCTGTTTACATATTTTATTGAATTCTATATTATGGGCAGGGATTACGATGCAGCAGTTCTCGTTGCGGGGACATGTGGCTTCGGTATGGGAGCAACCCCTAACGCCATGGCTAATATGCAGGCACTCTGTGACAAATATGTCCCTTCTGTCAAGGCTTATCTTCTGATACCCCTTGTCGGAAGCCTTTTCGCAGATTTCCTTAACAGCCTTGCTATAACATTTTTCATTAATATTCTATAATTAATAATTACAGATTTGGGGGAATGATTTATGTTCGGTAAAAAAAGACGTGAAAAGAAAGACTTTAATCTTACATATGATAATCTGGCAATTCCTGAAGTCCACACCGGACAGGATGAGACGGCAGATAGCAGCATTACACCGGATAGCGCTTCAGATGATGCGGCTGTCACTGATGATGTTTTTATGGACTGTGATGAATCCAAAGAGCATGAAGTCAGTTATGAAGGAGTTGCCATTCCCGAAGTCCACATAGGTAAGCGGCGCAGATAACATCCGGGGAATCCATTGGCTCCATACTACAGACTAATAATCCCACAGACTCTGATTGCTTTGATTAAGCACTTACGCATAATCATTACAATCATTGGACCTGTGGGATTTTAATTATTAATATCTCTTAATCAGCACTATACTGATTATCTCTGCACCTCGTTGCCGCTCTCTGAGAAAGCAAGTCTGTATACTTCATCTGCCGTTACAAGGTTGAAGTCACCGCTTACTGTGTGCTTCAGACAGCTTGCAGCGTTAGCAAACTCTACCATCTTCTGTGGCTCATAGTTCTGTATATATGCATAGATAAGACCTGCACAATATGCGTCTCCGGCACCGATATAGTCAAGGATATCCATATAATATGGCTTGCTGTAATATGCCCTGCCATCTGTATATACCATTGCCTGAAGCTCAAATGTTGTTATTGACTTCTCTGTACGCCATACCGAAGCTACCATCTTGAACGGGAATCTCTTCATAAGCTCTTCTGCTATGTACTCGTTGCGGTTGGCAACCTCAGGGCCCGGATTAATCTGGAATATTCCTACTGCATCATCCTCATTGGCGATACAGATATCAACATACTTACAGATCTCAGACATTACCTCATTAGCCTTCTCACCGCTCCACAACTTACTTCTGTAGTTAAGGTCACAGCTTACTGTAATGTTCTTTTCCTTGGCAATCTTACATGCTTTAAGACATATTCCGGCAAGATTATCGCTGATTGCAGGAGTAATTCCTGAAAAATGGAACCATGTAACTCCTTCAAATATCTTATCCCAGTCAAAATCAGCATCAGTTGCAAGTGCAATGGCTGAACCGCTTCTGTTATATACTACGTTAGAAGGACGCTGGCTCGTCTTCTTCTCAAGGAAGTAGATACCAATCTGTTCTCCTCCACGTACAATGTTACTAATATCAACGCCATACTGACGAAGTGAATTAACAGCACTCTGACCTATTCCGTTCTCAGGGAGCTTGGTTACATACGCACAGTCAACTCCAAAGTTAGAAAGTGATACGGCTGTGTTAGCCTCTCCACCTCCGTATACTGCTTCAAATGAATGACACTGTACAAATCTGTCATTGTTCTCAGGTGTAAGGCGGAGCATTATCTCGCCAAATGTAATAATCTTGTTCTTCATTATGTATTATCTCCAATTTCATTCATACTGCACGCGTTCTATTATACCACAAAATGTCAATTTTAAAATATTTATTTTATTAAGATATTCCGTAAGTACTCTTAACATCCTCAAGTGCATCAAGCAGCAGCTTACGCGTTATTGCTCCTTCATGCTCCGAAAAGTCTGTCCTGCAAGCCTGTGCCTTGTCATTCATTCCGTTTTTTGTGTACATATAATAGTTAACTGCCGCCTCATAACTCAACGCAAAATCATACAGCTGCTTCTCGTCACTGCCGGGATTGGCACCTAATGCAATATTGGTATGCACTTTTTCCTGAAGCCGTGCATAGTCATGATTTGAAAAATCATTGTACAGCTCATAGAATTCATACGGCTTATGTCTGTCATTACCTCTTACAGCCTCTTTTGTAATTCCCGATACCCTTACTCCTGCCACAATAAGAAGTATGAATGCAGCCGCATATATGAGCAGCGCTGTCTTTTTTGTATTCCTTAATATCTTAACTGCCTTATTTTTGCGCATCATTCATTCTCCCTGTAATAAGCGTTAATACACCATTTCTGTCCAAAGACGGCAGATTTATAATATCATCATCCGTAAGATTACAGTACGCTTTTAGAAAAAGCTTCGTATCTGATATGATATTTTCCACGGCTTCCCTGCATTTTTGTGACGGAACACGGTATGAAGACCTGTCAAGGCGTTCATACTCATCGAAAATATTATAAACTGCCTCTGCGGCTCCTGAATATACATTCTGCGCCAAGTATTCATTATCCTGTGCCGGATCAAAATCCGCCGTGATACATCTGCGCAGGCGTTTATAGTCATACATAACCGAATAAAAGCTGTCCCAGCCTCTCTCATCATCAAAGTCAGGCTGCCATTCTCTCCTGTTATTGGCAAAATACGCTTCCTCATACTTACCGCTGTCTATGTATTCATTCATTGTGCTCTGTATCTGCGTCTTATGTCTCCTGTTATAAGAACTGTTGACAGCGTCAGCAAGCGTATATCCAAAGCCGTCGGCTGATGTAACCCAGCTTACGGCAAAAATAACAACTGCAGCCACCATGGATGTCAGAGGTGCTATATACTCAACAAACCACTTACTGTTACCTACAACACGGTTACGTGTCTGGTTAAACTTTCTGCCGTAATTCTCCATATCCTTAATATGCTTCGCCGCCTCTTCGTTAGGCGTACCACAGTTAGGGCAGAACTTCACATTAAGATTCAGCGGTGCTCCGCAATTCTTACATTTCATTGTGTTCCTCCCTTAGCATTGTAGTACTTCTGTGCATATTCTGATGATTTTGAGTAATCCATATATCCGCTGCTGTACAGATCATTATAGTCAGCCCTGCACTGTTCTTCCGTAAGTCCCGCATCATCTTTAAGAAATTTCTTTACGTTGGCAAGCCATCCGTCAACAATTTTCTTTTCATCATCACTGCACCTGGCATACAGCTTTGATGCAGCTGAATCTTTTTTATATTCAAGTTCAAGCGTACTGATTGCATTACGGTATAGTGTCTCGAATACATACTGCCCGTCTCTGTCCTCATCAGTCATATACTGCTCAAATCTGTCATATGAACCTGTATATATCTGATATATATCGTAATGCTCCCAGTTATGCAGAATACTATAATACGGACCTTTGCTGTCAGCATTGATTATCTTGTAAATGCCTGCAAAATCCTTATCCTCATATGCCTTGTCCAGAGCATCTGCATTGGCATCATACCAGTCAAGCCCTTTGACAATCCTGCTCTTTTCTCCGTAATAATATGAATCTGTTTTTTCATGTACTATTCCTGACAGTGAGCCTATCCCTGCAAATACTGCTGCAGCTGCCAGAGTAATAAGAACACTCTTTACAATGTCCTTTCTGGCAATTTTACGCGTATTTCTGTCAAGGCTGCCCATACTGTCATTCATTGACTCAAGAGTATCCATGTACCGGGCTTCTGCCGCATCATACTGCATATAATGGCAGTATGGACATTCTGCATCTTCAGCACTTATTGTAGCACCGCAGTTAACACATTCTTTAATCTTATCCATCTGTTACCACCTAATCAATGTTGATAAGCTCATACTCCCTTGAGCCTGCGCCAATTGCCGCTGCTGCCTCAATTGTATGAACACCGTTTCTTGATTCTATTCTCTCTGTAAGATGATCTCTTCCCGGATCCTCAGATGCATACACAAGATCAATACATGCCTGGTCAAGCGCAACAGGATCAAGGCTTGCAAGTATTCCTATATCCTGCATGCATGGATCCTCTGCAACCGCACAGCAGTCACAATCCACACTCATGTTGCACATAACATTAATAAATGCCATATTGCCCTTCTCGTAATCAATAACCGACTTTGCAGCATCAGCCATTGATTCCAGGAATGCGTCATGATCAGCTGTCCACATCTTATCAGGTTCTCCTGCTCCGTGAATGTATGCTTTGCCATATGAAGAAGCTATTCCGATTGAAATGTTCTTAAGTGCTCCTCCGAAGCCTCCCATAGGATGTCCCTTAAAATGTGAAAGAACAAGTACCGAATCATAATCTGCAAGATTCCTGCCTACATAGTTGACCTTAATCTGCTTTCCCTCAGGCACGGGAAGCTCCATCTGTCCGTCTGCATCCATAATATCCACATCAAAGTACTTACTCCAGCCGTGGCTGCTCATAAGCTTTTTATGCTTTTCGGTTGTGTTACGTGCTCCCTCATAAGCGGTATTGCACTCAACGACAGTTCCATTGACATATTCTATTATATCTTTCATAAATTCCGGTCTGAGATAATTCTGGTTACCCTCCTCACCGGAATGAAGCTTAACAGCTACACTTCCCGCAAGACTGACACCAAGCGCCTTATACATATCTACCATACGTTCCTTTGAAATCTGTGATGAAAAATATACCTTTGAAGCCATAATATCCTCCATTCCGCAGGCACAAAGTGCCGGAGGAATCGCGGGCCAAATGTCAGATTTG
>OHQS01000197.1_pt1 | contig 58203 bp, 52 predicted proteins | sample 1578181 | NCBI WGS metagenome assembly OHQS01 (sample SAMEA3879528, study PRJEB24766) | human gut metagenome | biome: human-associated habitat; feature: feces | place: USA | collected 1985/1987 | reverse complement strand
GCCCCCCCAGCCCTTTAGCCGCCATCTCCGCCTCGAACGCCTCCGCGCTCCCGTTCTTCAATACCAGCGTATACATCCCCGGCAGCTCGGGTACCGGCGTTGAGATGTGATCGGGTTCAATCGGCGGCAGGTTCGCCCCCAGCCATTCGGGCGGAACGGCGTTCTTCGGGATATAGATGAAGTTGGGCAGCGGGTGGAAATAGTTTACGGAAGACGAAGCGGAAGAAACCTCCGGCTCTACGTAAAGGCCGACCACCTCAAAGCTCCCGCCGCCGAAAAATCCGTCCGCTTCCCGGTACCCCCTAGGTGTGAAGTCGTCTCCAATTGCTCTCATTATTATGTCATAGCCATTATTATAAAACTGTAAGGTTACCGTATCGCCGACATCCACGCCGTTCTCCTCGGCGAGCCGCGCGCTCAACACGCACACCCGCGCGCCGTCACGGTACTCCTCCTCGGAGATGCACCGGCCCGCGACAAGCCGCGTTTTTTGCTGGTGAAACATCAGCCGGCTCTCCATATCGCCCGTGGCGACGACCTGCGAGGAATAATGGTTTATCCGGCATTCCTCTATCAGACGGCTCCAAAACCCCCCCAGCTCGGAGGCGAGGAAATCATCAAGGCTTTCATCCAGCCTTTCAAAGTCAGAATTATTTTTTTCGCTATAAATCCATATGAACTTTTTTGGCCCGACATAACCCATGATTTCTTCCACAGGCGCCTCTTTGCCCAGCTCCCCGGTTTCCAGATCATATTCGTAGGTTCTGCCTTCGATGACGTCAGCATCCGCGCCGTATTTCAAATATCCTCTGTCATAGAATAGCACGGGGGATCCCAATACGTTCATACTGTTATCGTAATCGGAAAACCGGGCGAGATAGATGATGTATTTATGGCCTTTTTCAAAGGGGACCTCCGCGTTTTCTAAGAACCTTGAACCCCTGTAGACTATTTTGTCCAGATTGCCGTAAGCGGGGTGGATGGCGGGGGATAAGTCATGCTCTATCTTAAAGGTGGCGGCATATCCTACCGTGGAGATGCCATCCATAATATCCAATTCCGCGCTTTCAAACGTGGCGACAGCCACGGAGCAGCGATACGCTTCATCATGCCCCATCTCCGTCACATAGGGGTCAATTGCCGCGCGAAGCTCGGGCGAATACGCCCGCAGCGAACCATCCTGACGCACATAGCGCACAAATTCCGATTTCACGCCCGCCTCCATTGTCTTATCGTAAAGCTCTGGGTCATGCTTCGGAGGGGCCGCATATATAGAACCCATCTCCCGGAACTCCACGGCGTTGAGCGCGGCGATGGTGGTGAACAGGCTGTCCGCCCCGGCCGCGCTCATTAGCGCGCTCGCCCATAACCCCGCGCTTACGCATGAGAACGCGCAGCCAAGCGCCAAGAGCAGTATGAACGATACGATAAATACGGGCCTTCTTAACAGCTGCTTTATGCTGGTTCGCAACGTCTTTTCCTCCTTGTGATAAAACCCTAAACATAGGGCGCATTCATTCGGTTAAATCATTGATTTAACGGCAAAGCTCCCCGCGTTCAGGACGCTCAATGGGAGTTAACGCGCTCGGGAAGGAAACATGGCGGCCCGGGACAAGCGACAGTTACGCTTTTTTTATAGTGGCAATCCTCGCATTCGTAGATGTAGGTATGCTTCCCGGAACGATGGCCGCCGTCTTTTATTTTGTTTCTGTGATTTTTAAACTTTGCAGTTCCACCAGATAATGACTGCTGCGCTCCGCAACGCAAACATTTGTAGAGCACCATAAAAATTCTATAACATCCTTCTTCTCCGGGATAGAACGGTGAGCCTGCTAAGAAATACCGATCTATCTCTACCCACACATGATTGCATGCGTTGGCATGCTCCTCGCCGCCCGGCGCAACCGCGCCGGCCGGAACGGCCGCCGCCGCTATTAAAAACAAAGCGGCCATCATAATAGATAGAATCTTCTTTTTCATTGAATTACAGTCTCCAATCGTTTTTTTGTTTAATCAGTTCATGCGCCCTATGTTTATTAATACCGAATCAAAGCTTATACTTGCGTTACTGTTTCTATTATTACATTAGCATAATGCAATTTGTATTTCAAGAAAAATTTGTTATTACTGTGTATTACTAAACAGGTCTATATTGCAGGTATACGCATGGCTTTCATTTGTTACGTTCTCATGCTTTAGACTTATAAGCGCATCATAGGGTTGCATTAAGAACCTAGGCTATACCCCGGTTCAGGTATCCTAAGCTATTTATTAAGCTTTCGTCGGATGCGCACGAGCAGTCAGCTCTCTGAAAGTCTCATGAAAGGAAAGCCTCGCGGCGCATACCGCGGTTTGCGATCAAAAAACGGGGGGCCGCCTTATCCGAACCTTTAACGGATTTTCCGGCAGGCCCCGCCGCTGTTCTACCTGCGATTTATTTATATTTCCTTTATAGCACCGTCCTTGCTCATGGCCTTTTCCATATAAAAAGCAGCGAAATAACCGCCTATCGCCAAAGCGACGCATAGAAGCTGGTTCCACGACCATTCAACGCCGCGCGGGAAAATAAGGACCATCGTCGCAAGCAAAAACCCTAATACGCCGTAGTAAGCGTAGCCGTGAAACCTGCTGAACAGGAACCGCACAAGCTTAATCAACGCCAGAGCGACGATTACCGCGCCTACGCCCACCCAGATAAGCACGGAGAGATTCAAGCTGGTCAGCGCGCTCAACAGCGGCTGGTAAAGGCCCATATACATAAGGATGAACGACGTCGATATACCGGGGATGACCGTGCCGACCGCAAGTATGCCGCCGGACATGGCTGAGGTAAGCGGATTTAGCTCCCAAACACGCCCGTCCGTGGCGGTTTTATCGAGAATAAACAGCCCGGCGACAAAAAGGACGCCTACGAACGTAGTCCATAAATACCGTTTTTTAAACCCATGCTCGTTTGCCTGATGAATAAACGAGGGGACGCCGCCCGCAACAAGGCCGATGAACAAATAGAGTATCGGCTTCATGTAAGCGTTCAGCAGCCAGTCCAGTAAAAAGCTCACGCCCAACAGGCCTGCTACCCCGCCGATTCCGAGAGGGAGCAGAAACAAAAAGTTTTTAACCGGAGATTTGAAAAAGCCCGCGACCGCGTCCAGCATGGGGCGGTACAGCCCCATTGAAACCGCCATGATGCCGCCGCTCACGCCCGGAAGTATGCCGCCGATACCGATTACGATACCCGCCACGACCCGCTTAATAAAACTGCTGACCTTGCTGTTCATCATTCCTCCATGCGGCATGCCCGCCGCTAAGCGCAAAAACCAAAACCGCTTTCAGGAAAAACCCGGCGTATTGGCATTTGCGTAAAGCGCAACGCGCATGAGCCGTTTATAAACTACCCATAAAAAGACAAACCTTAATTATTATAGCATTATATCGTGTAGCGTACAAGCGGATGAAAATAACGGCGTCATTACACAGCAAAGCGTATCGCAATCCTTTTACGGGCCGATTATCCGACGCGTTAAGAACCCGTACGCTTTGCGGCCAGCCAGTTTACAACGCCCTCCGGCGTGCTCTCATAAGCGGAGATAAAGCTGCGCCTCTCGGATATATCCTCAAGATAATGAGCGTCCGAATTATAAAGCACGTGATATTGTCCTAAATCAACGCCCTCTACCGGCAGCCGCTCATAAACCTCCACGCTGGTGAAGCTCAGATGCGGCGGGATAAAACCCAGCGAGCATAGAATTGAATTGGACGTGCGATTGATATGCGCGGGCGCCGGCACACCCCCGGCTCGGCGGCAGCCTTCAGCCGCCTCTTCAATTGAAAGCTCCGTCGATTGCAGGAGAAGCCTTGGCTCAACGGCGACGGGACGGTCGTTTTCATCCATAACAATTTGCTCGCCAAACAGATCCGGGCGGTTCGGCAGGGGCGGCAGACGCTTATAAACCCACGCGCCAAAATCCTCCGCTGCGTCAAGCCTCGGAAAAAGGCACAGCATATGCACCTCCTCCCTTGTCTCCACCTCAATACCGGGGATAAATATCAGGCCGCGCGCCTCTGCCACGGCATTGCATGCCCGAAGGTTTAGCGCGCTGTTGTGATCGCATACCGCCAGCGCGTCAAGGCCTTTGAGATAAGCCATGTTCACCAGATTATTGGGAGTCATCCCGTTATCCCCGCATGGGGAAAGGCAGGAATGCACGTGCAGATCCGCCGCCAGGCGCAGCCTTTCCATTATACCGCCGGAATGCCCGCGCCGCTCATGAGGCCGCAAATGGCGTAGGCCGTTAAGGGGGACGAGATAACGGCGATACCCTCTTCCTCCGCTTTTTTTATGGAGGCGGCCTCCATCTCGATACCCTCCGGGCATATCACGCAGGCCATATCGTGAAGGGAGGCGACCGCGATAACGTTCAGGTGCGTTTGTACCGTAACCCAGGCGCAGCCCTGCCTGCCCTTTGCCATCACCCAGCTTAAAAGATCGCAGGTGTAGCCGCAGGCCACGTCCTGATCCTCTCCGCCTGCCGTCAGCGTCCGGCCGTTTATAAGCTTAGTCAGTTGCGATGTTTTCATATATAAGCTCCTTTAGAAAATTCCTGTTTCCTCTGCGTTTAGCGCGATACGCGGCTTTTACCCATCTCCCGGCCCGCCGTCTGGGCGGGCGCATTGATTTAATATCCGCCCCAAGGCGGGCTCGCAAAGCGCATGAAAGTTACCCTCTCTTTTCCGCGCTGGCAAGATCCGCCATCTCCTGCGCCAGTACGCGCAGCTTATCCCTCAGCTTGAATATGCAATCCATCTCTATAGCGTAGCCGCGCACGATGTCCTCCGCAAGGGTACGGCAGCTAGGCGAACCGCATGAGCCGCAGTCCAATCCCGGCAGGCTGCGCCGAATTTGGCCCATGCGCTCCATCATCTGCATGGCCTCCGACATATCGTCTGAAAGCTTCATGACGCTTTTGGGTTCAAACCTTTTATCATAACGAATCAGCGGGGAGTTTACATATTTAATCACATGCTCGTCATGCTCCAAATCCGTGCGCGGATGCGCGTTAGCGAGGCGCCTGTTCCGGTTTTTTGCCACAAACTTGTTTTCAAACACGAGCGTTCCGCCCACGCAGCCGCTGTCGCAAGCGGCCGCCTCCACGAGCATCACGCTGCGAAGCCGCTCGTTATCAATTTCCTCAAGGCATTGCATAAGGTTGATAATGCCATCCACCGCCAGATAATGCTCCGTGCCCACGGCGGCGCTAAACCCGCCGATAACCGCCCCGCTCAGGCCGTAGGCTCCCGGCGGGAAGGCTACGCCGCGCGGCTGCCCTTCCACCTTGCCCATAACCTGGATGAGCGCGGCATACATTTCGCGCATTGAATACACGCCGTCAATCTCGCTGTTGGAGATGCCGAGCGGGCTTTTGATGTTGGTCATCTTGGCCGCGCAGGGAGCGATATAATAAACGCCTACGTTTTCTTTGCCAACGCCCATCAATTCACTGAACTCCTGCTTGGCCACGCGGGCGGCTATTTCCGTCGGGGAGACGAACGGGGAAAGGTTTTCAATCAGGTTGGGATACAGCGAAGTCACCATCCTTGGCACAACCGGGCATGCGCAGGAGATAACAGGATAATTCGCTTCGCCCGATCTGAGGAATTTACGCATGGCCTCGGCAGCTATTTCCGTGCCGCGCGCCTCGTCATAGATGGCGTCAAAGCCAAGCGCGTACAACCCCTGATATACGTCCTCCAGGTTGCTCAGGTTCCTGAACTGGGAATAGAGCGCGGCGCTCGGTATTACGATATTATATTGAAAATCCGTCAGTTCGCCCAAGGGCGTGGTTACCGCCACCATTGCCCTGTGCGGGCAGGCGACCAGGCAAGCGCCGCAGTCAATGCACCGGTCGTCCAATATTTTCGCCTTCCCGCGCTGGACGCGGATGGCTTCGGTTGGACAATCCTTGATACAGTTGGTACAGCCAACGCATTTTCTCCTGTCAATCCTCACGGAATGCTTGTACAGCATTTGGATTCCCTCCAGACTATTTTAAATGGTATATCGCCCTAATTTCCGTACCCTTTCCTTTTTCCGAGCGGATATGGAACTCATGGCTGTGGCGTTTTACATTCGGCAGGCCCATTCCCGCCCCAAAGCCCATCATGCGTACGCTTTCCGGCGCCGTGGAATACCCCTCCTCAAGCGCAAGGGAAATATCCTCAATGCCCGGCCCGTTGTCTTTGCTCGATAGCACGATCATATGCGGGCGAACCTCCAGGGTAAGCTCGCCGCCCAAGGAATGAATTACCAAATTCAATTCCGTTTCATACGCAGCGATGGCCACATCCCGGATTATATTGGGTTCGATGCCCAGGCGCTTAAGCATCCGCTTAATTACGCTCGAGGCCTCCCCCGCCGTTTCAAAATTCCCCTGTTCAACGGGGAAAACCCGGATATATGCGTTCGTCTCCATCTGTTATTCCCTCGTACATGCCGGAAGGCCCGCTCCATACAGAATACCGCAGGAGGCGTAAAGCGTTTTGCTGGTTCCGAGCAGCACCATGTCAAGCCCTTTGGCCATCTCCACCACCTCTTCCGGCACGGGCTTACCCCGGACGAATACAATACAGTTCACATCCAGCATTTCAGCCGTACGTATCACATGGGCGTTCACCATACCGGTCAGGAGCAGCGTGTTTTCGTGCATAAACGCCAGAGCGTCGCTCATCATATCGGAGCCGAAAGCCCCGTTTATTTCCTGTTCTAGATTCTGCCGGCCGCAAAGGACCTTTGCGTCCAGCGCCTCTACAATTTGGCTAATCTTCATGTTGAAATCCTCCTATTCAAAAGTATTGATTGCGCCCATATGTGGATAGGATGATTTAAGTATACTTTATTTTTATATAATTGTCCATTTTAGGCTTCGTTTTATCGCCATAAATCGCGGAAAGAGCGCGCGCCCATCGTACGCGTTAACGCCGCATATACGGGAACCGCGAGCGCGACGGAAAGCGCCGCGCCCCACCCGACGCTTCCCGTCATTACGGTAAAACGGGGCGCCGCCAGGGAGGTGAGCGCAAAGAGCAGCGCTGAGGCTATAAGCGGAGCGGCCACGTCGGCCAACAACCGAGGACCCGTCCCCGTAAGGATCCTCACGCGCCTCAAGCACAGGATCAGCCTTACGGCCGCGCCGACGATTGCCGCTATTAAGTAACCATAGATATTCCATTGAGGCAGAGCGGTTAAAAACCACATAAGTATCAGCTGCACGCCCTCGCCAATCACCGTATAGATCAAAACGCGCTTTTGCTGCGAAAGGCCGACGAGCATGTTTATGCAGATAATGCAAAAGTATGATAATGCGGTTTCAACTGCCAGAAACGCCGCGAGCGATTCGGAAACCCGTTGCTTAAACAATAATCCGCAAAGATCGGGAAGCAGCACAAGCAGGACTGCCGTTGCCGGAAGTCCTATCCACGCGGTCGCCTGGAAGCCCTTTACGATTTTGCGGCAGACTCCCTTTTTATCCCGAGCGGCCGCGCACGCGGAAACCGCCGGCATGAGCACCGTGCACAACGAGCCAATCAGCGCGAACGGCAGGCGGATAAGCGGCCCCGCCATGCCCGATATAACGCCGAGTATGGAAACCGCGTCCGTCCTTAAAAAACCCGCCGCAATCAGCCGGGTAGGAAAAAGTACGGTGGATACGGATCCGAACAGCGTGCAAACCGCCGCGTTGGCGGCTGATGGCAGGGCGATTTTTAAAAATTGCCCGTTGATCCCCGGTACGGGGCTATCCGCCGAGCCGCGTTTGCGGGCAAAGCATTTAAGATAGGAAAAGCCCAGTATGCTTACGCTGAACACCTCGCTGAGCGTCATGCCCGACAGGATCAGAAAAGCCGTATACCCGCTGTCCTGATTCATAAACCGCTTTAATAAAAACAGCACTAGAAAAATGCGCGCGGTCTGTTCCGTAACCTCGGATACGGCGCTGAACTGCACGCGCTTGGAGCCATGAAAGACCGCCTTGAAGATGTTTTCATAGCCTGTAAGAAAAATACATATGAGCACCATTAGCAGCGCGTTCGCGGTGCGGCCGTCCCCTAAAAGATCCTCCGCGATTTGGTGATGGAAGAACGTTACAGGCACGGCGGCCAATAAAAACAGGCCGAAGAACAAGCCCATAGCGTAGCGCACCAGCCGCTGAAGCCCCAGCATGTTACCCCGTGCGTAAAGTTTTGCGCTTAGCGTGGTAACGGCAATGCTTACACCCGACAAGCATATGGAGACCACCATGGAATACACCTGCATGACAAGCGTATATACTCCCATTCCTTCCGGCCCGGCCAACCGGCTGAGCAATATGCGGTATGCAAACCCCAGAAGCTGCAAGAAGATGTTGGACGCGCTTAAAATCGCCGTTTGATAGATTACGGAGCGTTTATCCCGCCTGCTGCCAGGCGTTTTTAAAAGCTTGTTCATTCGTCACCATCCTTATATGCGGCGCTTTTCGCCTGCATCCGTTTCAAATATATGGTTTCAGGCGGACCGGTAATACTGGCGGTGCGTTCTAAAGGGATAAAAAATGGGGAAACACGCGTTTAAGCATCATCAGGGGAAACGCGGGGCGCAAATTGCTTTTACAGTATTAACCATAATTGCGTTACTTTACTTATATTTAACATGCCGCTGCTTTTGGATTTAACATTGATTTTATAAAATCAGGCTGTAATAAAGAATAAGGAGAATGCAAAGATGAAAATGACTAAGAAATATTTAATTCCGGTTTTGGCCGCGGTTTTGGCGCTCGCCGTATGCTTTGGGTGTTCAACGGATGCGGGGGAGTTCAGGTACGACAGCGATATTACTGTTATCTCCCGTGAATCCGGCTCAGGCACGCGCGGCGCATTCATTGAGCTTTTCGGCGTTGAGGAAAAGGACGCCGACGGAAACAAGGTTGATAATACAACCGTGGAAGCCCAGGAAACCAATAATACCGCCGTTATGATAACAACCGTATCAGGAAACGAGTATGCCATCGGCTATATTTCGCTCGGTTCCATTAACAATACCGTAAAGGCGGTAAAGATAGACGGCGTTGACGCAACAGTCGAAAACATTAAGAACGGAACATATGCTGTCGCAAGGCCCTTTAATATCGCGGTTAAGGGCGATTTAAGCGAGGTTGCGCAGGATTTCGTGAACTTTATCAAAAGCGAACAGGGCCAGGCGGTGATTGAAGAAAACGGTTATATTAAAACCGACGGCGCCCCCGCCTTTTCAGGCAACCAGCCCGCCGGCAATATTGTGGTAGCCGGCTCGTCATCCGTAACCCCCGTTATGGAGAAGCTTAAGGAGGCCTATATAGCGGCTAACCCGAACGCAAAAATCGATATTCAGCAGAGCGACTCCTCTGCGGGTATGAATTCAACCATAGAAGGGCTTTGCGATATCGGCATGGCCTCCCGAGAGCTTAAGGACAGCGAGAAGGAGGCCGGATTAAAATCCGAAGTTATCGCGATGGACGGTATCGCGGTTATCGTCAATAAGTCCAACCCCATCTCTGATTTTACCAGCGGGCAGATTAAGGCCATCTTTACCGGGGCCTCCACATCCTGGGCGGACTTTGAATAAAGCCTCTAGCGATGTGAAGTCGTATCGCAGGGCCTGCCCGGTACTTTTCCGGGCAGGTAAGCTTTAAGCATTATAAGCGCATTACTACCCTTGAAAGAGTTTTTCAAGCCTGTTCCATTCAGACCGCGCCGCAACGGCGTTTTTACGCCAATAACAGCTGCAGAGGTATATTAAATGAAGAAATACAAAGAGAAAGTGATGGGCGGCGTTTTTCTTTTTTGCGCTCTCGTATCCGTGCTCGCCGTCATACTGATATGCCTGTTCCTTTTCGCAAACGGGCTCCCAGCTATGGGCAAAATCGGTGTTTTTGACTTTTTGCTCGGTGAAAAGTGGGCTCCGGGCAACGATATTTACGGAATTTTCCCCATGATACTGGGAAGCCTGTACGTTACGGCGGGGGCCGTGATACTAGGCGTTCCGCTCGGGATTTTAACGGCGGTTTTCATGGCCAGGTTCTGCCCCCGGCGACTGTACCGCCTGATAAAGCCGGCAATCAATCTGCTTTCCGGAATCCCCTCCATAGTGTACGGTTTTTTTGGGATGGTGGCGCTTGTACCCATGGTGCGCCATGTGTTCGGCGGGGACGGCAACAGCATCCTGACCGCGTCCATCCTTCTTGGCATGATGATCCTGCCCACTATTATCGGCGTTGCGGAATCCTCCCTAAGGGCCGTGCCCGAAAGCTATTACGAGGGCGCGCTCGCGCTCGGCGCGAGCCATGAGCGCAGCGTATTCTTCACCGTGCTGCCCGCCGCCAAATCCGGCATATTCGCGGGCGTTGTGCTTGGCATAGGCCGCGCAGTAGGCGAGGCCACTGCCGTTATGATGATAGCGGGCAATCAGGCCCGGATTCCGGACAGTATTTTAAAGGGCGTGCGTACGCTTACCAGCAATATCGTTATGGAAATGGGATACGCCGGCGATCTTCACCGGGAGGCGCTTATCGCTACGGCGGTCGTGCTTTTCATATTCATCCTTATAATTAACGTATCCCTGTCCCTGTTTAAAAGGAGGTCGGGAAAATGAGCGTAAAAAAAGAAACGTCCGCGAGCAGACTGGTTGAATGCGCGGATTGCGCCTCAAAATCCAGCCGGTTCGGCAAACCTGCGTTATTCCCCCGCTTCCTCTCGCGCGCGCTTCGCCTTACGGTTATGGCGTCCGCATGTATCTGCGGTGCGGTATTTGTGTTCGTTATCGGCTATATACTAATTAACGGAATCCCCCATATCAGCCTTGATCTTTTTGCGTGGACGTATACGAGCAATAACGTATCGCTTATGCCCGCGCTTATCAACACGCTTACCATTACGCTGCTTTCGCTTCTTCTGGCCGCGCCTATGGGCGTGTTCGCCGCGATTTACCTTGTGGAATACGCGAGGCGCGGAAATGGGCTTGTTCAGGTTATACGAACCACCGCCGAAACGCTTTCCGGCATACCCTCCATCGTATACGGATTGTTCGGATACCTGTTTTTCGTCATCGCGGTAGGCTGGGGTTATTCTCTAATTTCGGGCGCGTTTACGCTGGCGATTATGATTCTGCCGCTCATCATCCGCACGACCGAGGAGGCGCTTATATCCGTGCCGGATTCGTTCCGCGAAGGCAGCTTCGGACTGGGCGCGGGCAGGCTCCGCACGGTTTTTAAAATAGTGCTTCCAAGCGCGGTTCCCGGTATCCTAGCCGGGATGATATTGGCCATAGGCAGGGTTGTTGGCGAAACGGCGGCGCTCATTTATACGGCCGGCACAGTCACGGACGTCGCCGGTATCATGGATTCGGGCAGGACCCTTTCCGTTCACATGTACGCCCTGACCAACGAGGGCCTGTACCTCAACCAATCGTACGCCACGGCCGTTGTACTGCTCTTTATCGTTGCGGGGATCAACGCCCTGTCCGCCTTTGCGGCAAAGAAAATAACGAGGAGATGACGCATAATGGATAAATTTGTATTAAAGGACGTTGAGCTTAAATACGGCGAGTTTAAAGCGCTCAAGGGCGTAAACATGTCCATACCCGAAAAAAGGATAACGGCGTTTATCGGCCCGTCCGGCTGCGGCAAATCCACGCTGATAAAAACGCTCAACCGCATGAACGATCTGGTCGAGGGGTGCAGCGTTACAGGCAGCATACGGCTTGACGGGGAGGATATTTACGGGGGAATCGACGTAAACCTGCTCAGAAAGCGCGTGGGCATGGTCTTTCAAAAGCCGAACCCCTTCCCGATGAGTGTATTTGATAATATCGCCTTCGGACCGCGCACGCACGGCGTTCGTTCAAGGGTAAAGCTTAACGAAATCGTTGAACGTTCGCTCACGAGAGCCGCGATATGGGATGAGCTAAAAGACCGGCTCAAAAAAAACGCGTTGGGGCTTTCCGGCGGGCAGCAGCAGCGATTGTGTATCGCCCGCGCTCTGGCGGTGGAGCCGGACGTGCTTTTGATGGATGAGCCGACGAGCGCGCTTGATCCGATATCAACCTCAAAAATAGAGGATCTTGTGCTGGAACTTAAGAAAAATTATACTATTATTATCGTAACGCACAATATGCAGCAGGCGGTGCGCATTTCCGATAAAACCGCCTTCTTCTTATTGGGTGAGGTCATAGAATTCTCCGATACCGAGAAGCTGTTTTCAATGCCCGAGGACAAGCGGACCGAGCAGTATATTACCGGGAGGTTTGGATGATGCGAAACCAATTCAGCGAACAGCTAAATACGCTCAATACGGAGCTGATCCGGATGGGCGCTCTCTGCGAGGAAGCCATCGCCACCGCGGCGAAGGCGCTGTTGGAAAGGGATACGGGCTTGACCGAGAAGGTGTTTTCCATAGACCGGCATATCGATCAAACGGAGCGGGATATTGAGGCGCTCTGCATCAAGCTGCTTTTGCAGCAGCAACCGGTCGCTGGGGACTTAAGGCTTATATCCGCCGCCATGAAGATGATTTCGGATATGGAGCGGATTGGCGATCAGGCGTCGGACATCGCCGAGATAAGCCGGTTTATCGATTCAGGCGCGGGCGAATTGCCCCTTGGCGAAATGGCAAGCGCGGCCATACGGATGGTTACGGATAGCGTAAGCTCCTTTGTCGGCAGGGATCTAGAGCTTGCGCGGAGCGTGATAAAAAGCGACGACGCGGTTGACGAGTTTTTCAGCCGGATAAAAAAGGAGCTTATCGGCGTTATCAGCGCCTCGCCGGAGCAAGGCGAGTTTAGCCTGGATATGCTGATGATAGCCAAGTATCTTGAGCGGATCGGCGATCACGCGACCAATATTGCCGAGTGGGTCGAGTTTTCGCTTACCGGCCTTTATAAAGGTAAACCGCTATGATTTACGTCGTTGAAGACGATATGAACATACGCGAACTTGTTGTTTATACCTTCAATAACGCCGGCTTCGAGGCCTCAGGGTTTGAAAGGGGCGCGGCATTTTGGGAGGCCATGCGTCAATCTGTGCCTGAATTGGTTATTTTAGACATCATGCTGCCCGGAGAGGACGGCGTGTCCATCCTCAAACGGCTGCGTTCGGGCGTCAAAACGCGGGATCTTCCTGTAATCATGCTTACGGCTAAAAGCGGGGAGTATGACAGGGTGCTCGGCCTTGACTGCGGCGCGGACGATTATATCGTTAAGCCGTTCGGGATGATGGAGCTGCTTGCGCGGGTTAAAGCCCTGCTGCGGCGCGCGAACCGCCGGGATGATCCAAATATATTAAGGAGCGGCGGCTTAATGGTGGATAAAGGCAGAAGGTTGGTTTCGGCGGACGGAGAGCCCGTGGCGCTCACTTATAAAGAGTTCGAGCTTCTCTTAATGTTGATTCAGGCCAGAGGCACGGTGCTTACAAGGGATCATATGCTTGAATCCGTATGGGGTTATGATTTTATTGGTGAAACCAGAACCGTCGACGTTCATGTTCATACGCTGCGCCAAAAGCTTAGAGGCTGCGGCGGCCGAATAGAAACGGTGCGCGGCGTCGGATACAGGATGGGAGATTGAAGTGAAGCGAAGGATCTTATGCAGTATATGCCTCATATCCGCATTGACTCTGGCGCTCTCAACCGCGCTTATCGCCGGTTTTTTATACGGCGACTTTTACGGGCGCATGAAGCGTGAAATTCAAAATGAAACCCGTTACATCGCTCAAGCCGTGGAGATCTCCGGCGTTGATTTTCTTGAAAGGATGCAGACGCACGGCAACCGCGTAACGCTTGTCGATAAGGAAGGCTTTGTGATATTCGATAGCCATGTTAACGCAAACGAGCTTGAAAACCATATGGATAGGCCCGAGATCATCAGCGCGCAAAAATCAGGTGCCGGGGAATCCGCGCGCCTTTCCGAATCGCTCGACACGCAAACTTATTATTTCGCGCTCTCGCTGTCAAACGGATATATTCTCAGGCTCGCAAGCTCAACCGGCAGCGTTTACGCTTCGGTTGCCAACGTACTGCCCAGGCTTTTAGTCTTCGAGCTTCTAATATTTTCCCTTGCGTTTATCGTGGCCGGTTTCGCCACAAAGCGCATCATCAAGCCCATCAATGAACTGGATCTCGAAAACCCGGAGAAAAACGAATGCTATGAAGAGCTTACGCCCCTTCTTACCAGAATCCATAAGCAGAACAACCAGATACATGCGCAGATAAGCGAATTAAAGGCCAAGCGGGCGGAATTTACCGCCATAACGGAAAATATGCGCGAGGGATTCATATTGATAGACCATAATGCGGATGTGCTCTCTTACAACGGGAGCGCCGCCAATATTCTTGGTGTTAAGGCGGATGATTTCAACGCCAGAAATATCCTCAGCCTGAACAGGAGCGCATTGCTGCGAAAAGCTGTTGACAGCGCCCTTAAAGGAAACCCAGCGGAGCAGGTGATTCAGGTAAGCCGGCGTTTTTATCAGCTTTTCGCGAGCCCCGTTAAGGAAAAGTCTCAGGTAAAGGGCGCGGTTATATTAATTCTTGATACCACGGAGAAAGCGGAGCGCGAACAGCTTCGCCGCGAGTTTTCTGCAAACGTATCCCATGAGCTCAAAACGCCCCTCACCTCCATTTCCGGCTTTGCCGAAATCATGAAAAACGGGCTTGTCCAGCCTCAGGATACGCGGCGCTTTGCAGAGAACATCTATAACGAAACTAAAAGGCTCATAAGCCTTGTTAACGATATAATAAAATTATCGCAGCTCGACGAGGGAGGCGAAAAGCTTCAGAAGGAAACGGTGGACTTATTCTTTTTGACAGAAGCTGTGCTAAGCAGGCTCAACGCGGCGGCAGAGCAGCGGAACGTCACGCTGTGTCTGGATGGCGAAAGCGCTTGCGTATACGGCGTGCGGCAGCTTCTTGATGAAATGGTATTCAATCTTTGCGATAACGCTATAAAATATAATAGGGAGGGCGGCTGCGCGCGCGTTACGATTGTAAGCGGCAGCGTCCCGGAGCTCATTGTTTCAGACGACGGAATCGGCATTAAAAAAGAAGAGCAGGAGCGCGTGTTTGAGCGCTTTTACCGCGTGGATAAAAGCCATTCCAAGGAAATCGGCGGCACAGGCCTTGGCCTTTCCATTGTAAAGCACGCGGCTTTAATGCATAACGCGAGCGTAACGCTTGAAAGCGCGTTCGGAAAAGGCACGCGGATAACAGTCCGCTTTGCCGGCGGCGCGGGTGACGCTTCATCGTGATTAGGAGCGTCTTATGTTATATATCTTAGGTTTTCTAGCATGATGGCAATCCTCCCTTTTTTCATGTGTGCCTATGGCTGCCTAGCGCCTCTTTTTAAGGTTATAATAGGGCGGATGGGTATTGGCGCGGATGGCGACGCCATTGTGGAAAGCTTTCAGGTCACAGCTTTCACCCGGCACCATCTCGCCGCTTTGAAGAAAGCCCTTGTGAACAGTAACTAAGCCAAACTTTTTAAATACTAAGACGCATTTTATATGAATTATTTTAATTAATTTGTTTATTAATGCCATATCATGAATGCTGTTGTTTTGCGACCTAAGCGATAACTAAAATTTTAAATCCAAACTGCCGCGCTATGCCGGCCTCGCATGGTTAATTTGTAATTTTAATGACAATTTAATGTTTACAATTAATTCAAAATTTGTTACTATTATATACACATTCAGACATAACGGGTCTGAATCGTAGTGATTATTACATAAGGAGGGAAAGGGTATGAACCTGACAAGGAGGAAAAGAACATTTATTTTGCTCGCATTCCTCGCACTGCTTGCCGTTGCTGTTTGCGGCACCGCCATGGGCGCCGCAGACGGCGCTGAATCATCCGGCGGCTTTTATGCGACGGTATGGTCCCTGCTTCCGCCAGTCGCCGCTATTGGGCTGGCGTTAATCACCAAGGAAGTATATATCTCTCTGTTTATAGGTATTCTGGTTGGCGCCCTGTTTTATTCCAATTTTAACATTGAAACGCTCATTAACTCCATTTTCTATGTACAGGACGCGGAAGGGGCTTATACCGGCGGTATGGTATCCAAGCTGGTAGACGATTGGAACGTCGGTATCCTGATATTTCTGGTTATACTGGGCATACTCGTCGCGCTCATCAACAAAGCGGGCGGATCCGCCGCGTACGGCAGGTGGGCAAGCAATAAAATCAAAACAAAAAGAGGCGCGCTGCTCTCTACCTTTGGTTTAGGCGCGCTGATATTTGTGGACGATTATTTTAACTGCCTTACCGTGGGCAGCGTCATGCTCCCCGTAACGGATAAGCATAAGACTTCCAGGGCTAAGCTGGCTTATATCATCGACGCGACCGCCGCCCCCATATGCATCATCGCACCAATATCGAGCTGGGCCGCCGCAGTTACCAGCTCGGTCCCGGACGGGTCGACCATAGACGGCTTCCAGATGTTTTTGCGGTCGATTCCATACAACTTCTACGCGTTGCTTACCATCGCCATGCTCATAACGCTATCGGTACTAAAGTTTGATTTCGGCCCCATGAAAAAGCATGAAAAGAACGCGGAAAAAGGCGATCTTTTTACAACGGACTCAAGGCCGTTTGAGAATGAGGCGCGCGAAAAAGTATCCTCAAAGGGCAAAGTAATCGATCTCGTGCTACCCATAGTCATACTTATAGTTAGCTGTGTTTTGGGCATGGTGTATACGGGCGGCTTCTTCAGCGGAACGGATTTCATAACGGCATTTGCGGACTGCAACGCCGCTAAGGGCCTTGTGCTCGGCTCGTTCATCACGCTCGTCGTCACTTTCCTTTTCTACATCCCGCGCAGGGTTATCAGTTTTAAAGAGTTCGCGTCAGCGATTCCCGCGGGCTTTAAAGCGATGGTCCCTGCGATTCTCATACTGATCTTCGCCTGGACGCTGAGCAGCTTTACCAACCTCCTGGGCGCGCCGGAGTTTGTGGAGGGGCTTGTTCGCGATAACGCAACCGCAAGCGCGTTTCTTCCGGCCATACTCTTCCTTGTCGCGCTGGGCCTGGCTTTTGCTACGGGCACGTCCTGGGGCACGTTCGCAATCCTTGTCCCCATCGTGGTGGGCGTGTTCCCGCAGATGAGCGAGATACTGGTTATCGCCATATCGGCCGTTCTCGCGGGAGCCGTATGCGGCGATCATTGCTCGCCTATATCGGATACCACCATCATGGCTTCCACAGGCGCGCAATGCGACCATATCAACCACGTATCCACTCAGCTCCCGTACGCGCTTGTAGTAGCGGCCGTATCATTCGTTTTCTTCATCATTGCGGGATTCGTGCAGAATTGGCTTATCGTTATGCCCATCGCCATCGTTGTTATGGTACTTGTGCTGTTCGTGATTAAGCGGATTAGCGTCGGGCGTAAACCCAATATATCGGAAACCGCAGTTAAATAGCAGTTTTTATCTGAAAACCGCATAGCATTGGTTTAAAGCCGGCCCGCCTGCTTATAGGAGGGCCGGTTCTTTAAGAAGGGCTATTGATACTTTAAAAACAAAGAATACACCGCTTACCCATTAAGTACGCGCGCCAGAACGCACCGGGTATGCCTCTTATCGGATTCTGCGGTCGGATACGGAATTATAATTTCGTAAAATTGTTACGCATCCGTAGCGCACTCTTTCGCAAACATCTGTTCTTATTATGGTTGAACAGCGTTGCGGCAGATGGTATAGTAGAAGAGGAAACATCAAACATTGCTCAAATGCTGTCTGTGAAAACAGACGCGAAACCGATAATGAGAAGGAGCAGGTTTATTTGGCCGTTTATAAAGAAATTTCCTGCGCCATGCCTTTAAACAGGATAAACAGCGGGAGACTTCCTTTCCATTGGGATTTAAACGTATACCGCGGGTGCGCGCACGCCTGCGCCTATTGCTTTGCAAGGTATACGCACAGGTATCTCGGGTGTGACGATTACGATAAAACCATATTTGTAAAAACAAATATCGTGGAAAAGCTCGAAGCGTTGTTGAGCGGCCCGAACTGGAACCGCGAGGTTATTAATATCGGTGGGATAACGGACAGCTATCAACCCGCGGAGTCGCGCTTCCGTTTCATGCCGGAAATATTAAAGCTGTTGATAAAATACAAGACCCCGGCGATTATATCCACAAAGTCTTCACTTATCCTGCGGGATTTTGATTTAATCCGTGAGCTGGCGGAGGCGGTTCCCGTAAATATCGCGTTCACGATTACCACGGCCGACGAGGGAGTGCGCCGTACGCTGGAGCCCGGCGCTTCGCAATCCGCCGCGAGGTTCCATGCGTTAAAGGAGTTTGACAAAACCAGCGCTTATACTGGGCTGCATCTAATGCCCATTATCCCCTTCCTGACGGACGGGGTTGGCGAGCTCGATTATATCATGGGCATGGCGAAGGAATGCGGCGCGGATTACGTCCTTCCCGGAGCGCTCTATTTAAGGGGAGCCGGTTCCCGAAATACATTTTTCACATTCATTCAACGTTATCATCCCGAATTATACCGGGAGCTTTGGGCGATGTTTCAGGAAGGCTCGGCCGCCAGAGAGTCATTCAAGGCGCGGTTAAACCAAACGCTTTGCGCGCTAAGGAAAAAATACGGCCTTTCCTTTGATTACAGAAAAATGGTCGCCGTCGCCGAACCGCTTTCAGCTCAACTTTCCATGTTCGATTTTTCGGCCGGCTGTTCAGCCGATAAAATAGAGAAGAGATTTGAGGAGGATCGATCATGAGCGTACTGGTTACCGCGTTTGAGCCCTTTGGCGGGCAGGATATCAATCCCGGGTGGGAAGCCGTTAAGCTGCTGCCAGAGCGCGTTGCCGGTGTGGATATGATAAAATTGCTCCTTCCGGTGATATTCGGCGAATGCGCGTTAAAAGCTGTGGACGCTATTGAAAAATGCCGCCCCAGCCTGGTTATTTGCGTCGGGCAGGCCGGAGGCCGGTTCGGTGTGACGTCCGAGCGCGTGGCCATCAACCTTGACGAGGCGCGCATTGAGGATAACGCGGGGAACCGCCCGTCCGGCGTTCCGATTGTCAGCGGCGGGCCTGCGGCATACTTCTCTACCCTACCCGTCAGGGCAATGGCGAGGGAAATAAGAAACAGGGGTATACCCGCAAGCGTATCCAATACCGCGGGCACGTATGTATGCAATCACCTGATGTACAGCGTGCTCCACCACCTGAGCATAAACCGCCCGGAAATACGAGGAGGCTTTATACATGTCCCATACACGCCCGCGCAGGCCGCGCGCCTTAGCTTGCCCGCTCCGTGCCTTTGTGCCGGCGACATTGCGGCGGGTATAGAGGCCGCTGTGCGCGCGGCCATCCTTTACCCGGTAGATATAGAATCTTTTGAGGGCGCTGAGCATTGAATTCGCAAGCGCGGCGATTGGATTGATATATAGATATTACATATAAACCTAAACGCGTAACGGTATATTATATAGAAGATTAGTTTACGTTAAGCATAACTTCAAGCTCAAAGCGCTCTTACAGAGCGCCGAATACCCCTAAATGCTCAAGCAGAATTTTTGCCCCTATCCCGAGCAGTATCAGTCCACCGGCCAGCTCCGCCTTTGCTTTAAAGCGCGCGCCGAACGCGCGGCCAATCCGAACGCCCGCGGCGGATAACAAGAAGGTGACGACGCCTATCATTACGACCGCGGGGATGATATTCACCTGTAAAAACGCGAAGGTCACGCCCACCGCCAATGCGTCGATGCTTGTCGCAAGCGCCATCACGAGCATAACGCGAAATTTAAGCGACGCGTTTTTCTCCTTGTCCGAATCGCAGCTGGCTTCCCGCGATTCCTTAATCATTTTAACTCCGAGGAACGCCAACAGAGCGAACGCAATCCAATGATCCAAATTCGTAATATAGCTGCTGAAGCTCACGCCCAAGATATATCCTATCAGGGGCATTCCGGCCTGAAACAGGCCGAAATAAAGGCCGACAACCGTCATTTTGCCTAAGGTAACGGTGCGCATGGACAACCCCTTGCAAATAGAAACCGCGAACGCGTCCATGGACAGCCCAACCGCTAACAGCAGCAATTCCGCAATGCTCATTATTTTTCCTTTCCGTAAGAAAACCTGTGTGAATTATCCTCAAGGAGCGTATGCGGCGGGGGACGAGAAATCATCCGCGGTCCAGCCATAGTTAAGCCGCATATATCAGGCTCTAGACCATATAAACCGGACATACTGGGTCACAGGCTATGGTTATCAGCCGCAATAAAAAGTCTATGCCATCCCGCCTTTTCTGTCAAGGACGCGGTAAAGCTAGAACAGGAAAACAAGATAGCCGACATAGACCGCCAACAGCGCGAAGCCCTGCCACCGCATCATTTTCCCCTTAATAATGCCGGGAACGCACAATATGACCATCACAAGCATCATGACGGGCAGATCGACGCGCGTGGCGGTTTGAGTAAAATACAGCGGCGCAACGGTCCCTGAAAGCCCGATTACCAAAAGGATATTAAGTATGTTTGCGCCAAGGATATTGCCCAGCGACAGGGACGCATGCCCTTTTGCCAGCGCGCTGACGGACGTCACCAGCTCCGGCAGGGACGTGCCGAGCGCTACAAGGCTCAAAGATATTACGCGTTCAGGCACGCCCATCAGCCTCGCCAGCACCGGGCCGTGGGCCACGAGCAGATGCGCGCCCGCGTATAGAAAGCCGCCCTGCAGCAGCAGAAGCAGCAGATCCAACGGAATGGAACCTCTTTCCGGCAGGGCATGATTTTCCGGCTCCCCCGCGCTTCGCCTAAGGGATTGAACTGTATACAGGACGCAAAGCGCCAGCAGCAGCAGCCCGCACCAACGGGGAACGCCCTTGAGCTGCCAGGCCATAATACAAAGGAGGGAGGCGTACAAAAAAAAGCGTACGGACGATGCGCAAAACATCTTCCTGTTGATTTTGGATGGCGATATGGTTTGAACCACTCCCGCTATCAACGCGGTATTGCATATAACCGAGCCTATGCCGTTTCCAAGCGACATCTCACCGTACCCATGCACCGCGGCTGTTGTAGAAAAAATCACCTCCGGGAGCGTTGTGCCGAAGCTGACCAGCGTAGCGCCAATGAGCATTTCAGGCAGGCGAAGCCGGTGAGCAAGCCTTATCGCCGTATCGACAAACAGATTGCTTCCTATCACCAGCAGCACCAGCCCGGCGGCAAAAAGCAATATGGAGCTTACAGGCGTCGTCATTAATTACCTCCCGCAACGTTATTGGTCTGTTTATCCTGTTAACCTATATAGCCGCGTTGTGTTGTTACGAATTAACGCGGCAATCACTTCTCGCGCCGTACCCCGCGCTTTATTCTTTGAAACCTTTAATGCGTTTATATACGGCTATTTATAAAGGGGTATTTCCACAACATATATATTCCGTGCATGGATTAGAATATGCTTATACGCTGCGGTTAGCGTCGGCATAAGCCAATTAAAAAGAGCCGTTTGCCGCCGCGTATTGCGCCAATTCTTCATAAACAGTACGGATATGTAACATGGGTGTTTGGTGATAAAGAAGCGAAATGATGCCTTGGCGCGTCCGCGGTTGCATATGCCGTTAACATCGCCTATAATTATCTGGAAACAAAAATAGGAGAAACACCTTGAGAACCAGCGATTTTTATTACGATCTGCCGCCGGAGCTTATTGCACAGTCGCCCTCCGCAGTGCGCGGCGAATCCCGGCTGCTCGTTTATGAGCGGGAAAACGGCTTAATCCGCGACAGAATGTTTTGCGATTTGATACAATATCTGCGCCCGGGCGACGTGCTTGCGCGCAATACCACGCGGGTAATCCCCGCCCGGCTCCTGGCATATCGCGCGGATACGGGCGGAGCGATGGAGTTTTTGCTTTTGAAGCGGCTCGACGAAACGCATTGGGAGTGCCTGGCACGCCCCGGCCGCCGCGCAAGGGTCGGCGTTACGTTTACGGTGAATTCAGAGCTTTCCGTAACCGTATGCGGCGAAACCGAGGCCGGCGGGCGCGTAGCGCGCATGAATTTTTGCGGTATCTGGGAAGAAATTTTAGAACGATCCGGCGAAACGCCTCTGCCGCCGTATATTACCCGTCGGCTAAAGGATAAGAACAGGTATCAAACCGTTTACGCCCGTGAAAACGGTTCCGCCGCGGCGCCGACCGCCGGGCTGCATTTTACGGAAAGCTATTTAGAAAAGCTTAAAAACAAAGGCGTAAAAATTGCCGATATCCTGCTGCACGTCGGGCTTGGCACCTTCAGGCCGGTTTCTGCCGATAATATTGAAGATCACCGCATGCACGCCGAGTATTATGAGGTTACCAGTGAAGCCGCATCCGTCATAAACGGGGCGAAAGCCGCGGGAGGGCGGCTGTTCGCGGTGGGCACCACCACCACCCGCACGCTGGAAAGCGTTGCGGACGAATCGGGCGTGATTAAGCCTAAATCGGGCTGGACGGATATCTTTATCACGCCCGGCTATCGATTTAAGGCTGTCGACGCGCAGATTACCAATTTCCATCTCCCCGAATCCACGCTGCTTATGCTCATTAGCGCATTGTGCAGCCGCGAGGAAATCATGCGCGTTTACGCACACGCCGTTAGGGAACAATACCGGTTCTTCAGTTTTGGGGACGCTATGCTTGTTATGTGAGCAAAGGCTGCCCTACCCCGGCAGTACCGTCAATAATTCAGGGAGGAAGTCCATGTTCCATTTTAAATATGAGCTGATTAAAACCTGCGCGCAATCCGGCGCGCGGCTGGGCAGGCTTCATACCCCGCACGGCATAATCGAAACGCCGTGCTTTATGCCTGTGGGCACGCAGGCCACCGTCAAGGCAATGACACCGCGCGATTTAGAGGAGGCCGGGGCCGGAATTATCCTTGCCAACGCCTATCATTTGTTTGAACGCCCGGGCCACGAGCTAATACGCGAAGCGGGCGGCCTGCATTCGTTCATGCGTTGGAACCGCCCCATCCTGACGGACAGCGGCGGGTTCCAGGTATTCAGCCTATCTACGGCAAACAGGATACGCGAAGACGGCGTAGAATTCAGATCCCTGCTTGACGGCAAAAAGCACTTATTCACGCCGGATAAGGTGATGGAGATAGAACAGGCTTTAGGCGCTGATATAGCTATGGTATTCGATGAATGCGCTCCGTATCCGAGCGGCCGCGATTATGCCCGCGCCGCGATGGAGCGGACGCACCGATGGGCAAAGCTGTGTAAAAACGCGCATACACGCACGGATCAGGCGCTGTTCGGCATCGTGCAGGGCGGGATGTACCCGGATTTAAGAGTTGAAAGCGCGGATACGCTTTCACAGATGGATTTCCCGGGGTACGGCATCGGCGGCCTGTCCGTCGGCGAGCCGAAACCGTTGATGTACGAGATGCTTGAAACCACGCTTTTACGCATGCCCATAAATAAACCAAGGTATCTTATGGGGGTCGGCAGCCCGGACTGCCTTGTGGAGGGTGTAATCCGCGGGGTCGATATGTTTGACTGCGTGCTGCAAACCCGCATCGCCCGCAACGGGTTGGCGCTTACGGGCGAGGGCAGGCGCATGCTGCGCAACGCCAAATTCGCCCGGGATTCTTCCCCCATTGAGGAGGGCTGCGACTGCTACGCGTGCAGGAACGGATTTACGCGCGGCTACATCCGGCACCTTGTAAAGGCCAATGAGATTTTGGCGGCACAACTAATTACCATGCATAATATCCGTTTCACGCTCAGGCTGATGGAAAACGTGCGGCAGGCCATACGGGAGGACCGACTGCTCAGCCTGCGCGCGGAGCTTATGGAAAGGGGCGCGTTAAACGGATGATTAAGCGGGTGATAAACGGTGCTGCGCTGGAGGAAACGGAGGCTGTTGCGCGCAAAATCGGCGCAAAGCTGTTCAGCGGCGCGTTTATCGCGCTGTACGGCGGGCTTGGCGCGGGGAAAACAACGTTTACGCGCTGCATGGCCGAGCAGTTGGGAATAACGGATGTGGCCAGCCCAACCTTCACCATTGTTCGCGAGCACGAGGGATCCCTGCCGCTGTTTCATTTAGACGCGTATAGGATCTCGTGTTCGCAGGAGCTGTTCGACCTTGGTTACGACGATTATACCGCGCGCGGGGGCGTAATCGTTATGGAGTGGCCGGAAAACGCGGCGGAAGCCCTCCCGCGCGAGCGGCTTGAGATCGCCATTGACGGAAGCGGCAGCTGTCCGCGTACGCTGACGCTAAGCGCTTACGGCGCGCCCTATGAAGCGATGCTGGAGGAAATACCATGAAACTGTTATGCATATCCACTTCCGGCCCAATGGCGTCGGCCGCGCTGATTCTTGACGGCGGAACCGTAGAGTGCCTAACGGATTCGACAGGGCGCGGGCATTGCGAAACCATCATGCCCCTTGTCGACGCGCTTTTGTCCGGGAACGGCCTTGGCACGTATGATATTGACGCGTTCGCCGCCGATATCGGCCCCGGCTCCTTTACGGGCGTGCGCATTGGCGTGTGCGCCGTGAACGCGCTTGGAGCGGCCGCGGGCCGGCCCGTAATAGGCGTAAGCTCGTTGGAAGCGCTCTATTACAACCTGAGCGCGTATGGTAACCCTGTTTGCGCGCTCATTGATGCGCGCAATAAAAACGCGTACGCGGCCCTTTTGCAGGATGGGGAATATTTGTTCGAGCCCGAAGCCGTTTATGTTGAACATTACCTCAAACGCCTTCCGGCAGGCGTTACTTTCATCGGCAGCGGGGCGGCCGTTTACCGTGAGGCGATCGAGAACGCCGCCGCTTCCCCTTTGTTCGCGCCGGAGGCGGATAACGATGTTCGCGCTTCATCCGCCGCCCTGGCCGCCTGCAACAAATATAAATCCGGCTTAGCTGACCGGCGGGTTCTTCCGCTGTATCTGCGCCCGTCCCAGGCTGAACGCGTGTTTGCGCAAAGGAAGGGAGGAAATTAAGCGTGCGTTTTAGAGCCATGAAAACAGCGGACGTACCGCAGGTGGCGCGGCTAGAGCGCGTCTGCTTCCGTTCGCCCTGGTCCGAGCGTGCCCTGCGAGGGGAGCTGAAAAACAAGCTCGCGCATTATCAGGTGCTCGAAATCAACGGCGAAGTAATCGCCTATGCGGGCATGTGGGTACTGTTTGAGGAAGCGCATATCACCAACGTCGCCGTAGAGCCGCGATTCAGAGGCAGGGGCTTTGGTAAAAAATTAATGCTGCACATGATGAAAACGGCCGTATTGAACGGCGCGTCGCGCATGACGCTTGAGGTTCGCGAGAGCAACGCCTCGGCGCAGAAACTGTATTTCTCACTCGGCTTTGAAAAGGCGGGCGTGCGCAAAAGGTACTATTCCGATACCGGCGAGGACGGATGGATTCTATGGCATATGCGCATCCAGTCCGCTTTGGAGGAAGCCGGCCAAAGCACGCCGGCGGGCGAAGCGGATGAAAACGAAAAAGGAGGAACCTCGCAACAGGCTTAGCGCATCAAATAAAACTCTTATTCTTCTTATACTCAGCCGGTATCGTCTTAGAGATCCCGTAAGGAAGGGTCTTCATCTAATAATCCGTTCGCCATTTTCATTAAATCCGGCAACGCAATTGTTATAAAAATACCTGGATGATTGGCGTTTAAGGATATTTATGCGGTTTGGGAGCGCTCATGTTGAGCCTCATGCGGGTTGGAACGTCCCCGGTAACCGGGCGGACCGCAAGCAGATGTTATTCGCCGTGCCGTTCTTAAGCGCCCTGCTTTGCTTTTCAAAGCCCCTGTTATTGAGCTTATCCAAGTGTTTCCCTGGCTATTTCCCAGCGTGTCCAGGTGTGGCCGTTTTGACTCAAGATACGGCGTTTAACCCGCTATTTTATCGAACGGCGCCTTTCTTTCCAACCAGGCATCCTATATCCTTGACAGGTTTTTCCTCCCGTGCTAGCATAAAGGCGAAAACCGGCGTTTACTATATTTAATGGGAGATGATGTACAATGAAAGAACTGATATTCGCAAATAACGCCCCGGCGGCCATCGGCCCGTATTCCCATGCCGTGGTGATGGAAGGCATCGTTTATACCTCGGGGCAGCTCGGCGTAAACCCGGAAACCGGCAAGCTCAGCGAGGGCGTAGAAGCGCAGGCGCTCCAGGCGCTCATCAACCTTGAAGCCGTACTGACCGCCGCCGGCGCCAGCATGAAGGACGTGGTGAAAACCACGGTGTTTGTTCAGGACCTCAAGGATTTTGCCGTCGTCAACAAGGTGTACGGCGAGCGTTTCGGCTCTGATTTCCCCGCCCGTTCCTGCGTGCAGGTTGCGGCCCTGCCCGCCGGCGGTCTTGTGGAAATAGAGGCCATCGCATTTAAAAGCGCGGATGAGGATTATTCCTTCTGACGGGGCCGCGGCAGGTTCCGCCGATGGGGGGGTTCACCGGCAGATCATCAACTATCGGCCGATGGCGTCCATTGCCGCCGCCCTGATAATTGGCGTTTATCTGGGCGATATCATGCTCGGCGCACAGGCCGCGTGGCCCGCGTACCTGTTTTTACTGCTCACTTTTGCCGCCCTTATTCTCAAACGCCCAAGGGCGGCGCTGTTCTTTATCGCCATAGCGGTTGGAATGCTGCGGGTCACTCTCTTTTTCAGCCTTCCTCAAATTGAATATACCGGCTCACTCACCGGGCGCGTAGCGGATCAACCGTATCTGGAACGCGGTCGCTTGATGGTAACGCTCGAAGGCGCTGCGCTTGAAGGCGCGCCCGTTCGCGGGCGGATTTTATTGGAGCTTAGCGGCCGCGCGCCCCCTCCCCGTTATGGGGACGCCGTATCGGTTGAGGCGGAGGTCGCGACGCCTGAGTATGAATGGGGCTCCGCTTACAGCCAGCGCCGCTTTCTTCTGTCTAAGGGCATCGCCTACACGGCACGGGGGCAGCCTGGCTTTACAGCGGAACCGGGGCCGAACGACTGGTATGGCTTATGCGTTCTTATCCGCCAATCCATTTCTGAAAAAATAGACGAGATATTTCCCAAAAACAGCGGTTTTATAAATGGGATATTGCTTGGCGATAAAACCGGCATGGAGGCGGATACGCTTGAGGCTTTCCAGGCCACCGGCGTATATCATGTTTTGGCCTTATCCGGTTTGCACGCGGGAATATTGGGCGGCGCGCTGCTCTTTCTTTTACGCCGCGCAAAGCCGGTGATTAGCCTAGCCTTCATCGCGCTTTTCTTTATGGTTTACTCCGCGGTGGCCGCTTTCCCCGCCTCACTTATACGCGCCGGTCTCATGATGTGCGTCATGGCCGGAGCCAAAGCCCTCGGACGCAGGTATGATATGTTCAGCGCCCTTTCTCTTGCTGCTGTACTCATCCTCCTCTGGTCGCCCTATCAACTGTTTTCCGCCGGCTTCATCCTTTCTTTTTCGGCAGTCGCCGGTTTGGCGTTTCTTTACCGGCCGCTCGCGGATAAGCTTAATCGCCTTCCCCGGCCTCTGAGCTCCGGCGTATCCGTTTCCCTCGCCGCAACCCTCGGCTCCTTCCCATTTGTATGCAGGTATTTCGGCCGCGCGTCGGTTTGGAGCCTGCCTCTCAACCTCATTATCGTTCCTCTCGCACCCGTTATCATGATAGCTTCCGCCATCGCGCTGATCCTAAGCCTTACTTGGCCTGCCGCCGGCTCCGCTCTAGCGTGGTGCGTTGATTATCTCGTTTCGATAGCTCAATACCCGGTAACCGCCTTCGCATCGCTTCCCGGAGCGCTTACAATCCCCTCCCCGTCCCTGCCAGTATGCCTTGTTTATCTTCTAGGCTTATTCTTCCTGTCCCCGTATTTCCTGCGCGCCCCAAGGCTAAAGGCGCGCATGTCCGGGCTGTGCGCCCTGCTTTGCGCGGTGTTGTATACCGTCGGTTTGCTTGTATAGCTTCTGAGGGAGCTTGATAAGGGCTGTTCAGGGAAGCCGAGGAGTTTTTTTAAAACTTTCAGCCTTACCAAGGCGGATTTAGCGCGGAGGTTTTTCGTCCTGTGTCCGCTTGCGCGTAAATATGGTATAATACTGTAAAACCAGTTGACGCAGCGCGCGGAAAGGACGAGGCATGAACCGAACAGCGTTTGAAAAGATGCTTGAAACGGGATGTACCGGAACGGTTTATCTCCTTCATGGCGAAGAGGAATTTATGAAGGAGGCCACGCTTAACCGGATCATCCGCTCCATGGACGGGGCGGCCCGCGACCTCAATATTCAATATTTAGAGTCGGCGGACGCCGCCGCGCTCAGAGCGGCGTGCGAAACTTTGCCTTTCTTCAGCGACCGGCGGCTTGTCGTTTGCCGCCAGCTGCCCAAGGATGACGACGCAAAAAAAATCCTTGCGTATTTGGATAAAATACCGGATTCTACTCTGCTTCTTTTCTATGTCCGCGGCAAAGCGAACGAAAAGCTTGGTATTGTTAAGGAATTAAAAAAAAAGGACGCCGCCGTTGTTTTCGACACGGTCGGAGAACACGAGGCGGCGCAGTGGGCGCTCAATGCCGCGCCCGGCCTTGGGACGCGGATGTCGCCTGAGGCGGCGCGATTCCTCATCTCTCTCGTCGGCACGGATATGGCCGGCGTGCATAACGAGCTGAGCAAGGCCGCCGGGTACGCCGGTGAAGGCGGAGAAATAACCGTGGATATCATCAAAACAGCCGTTACGCGCAATATTGAGTACCGTGTGTTCGATATGCTTGAATACTTTATGGCGGGTAAAGCGGATGGGGGTATGCACGCGCTCAACTCACTAATCCGGGATGGGGAACCGCCCATTAGGATAGCTGGTTTTCTTGAGGGCCGCTTTAAACAAATGCTTACCGCCCGTATGCTGATGGATAAGGGTTTGCCCTATCAAAAAACCATTGAGCTTATGGGCGGCAACGCATACGCTGCAAAAAAATCCTATGAGGCTGCCAAGCGCTTCAGCTTTTGCCGCCTTTGCCAAGCCGTGAAGTCGTTTGCAGACATTTGTTATTTGCAGGTAAGCGGACAGGTGCGAGATCGTGAAGCGCTGGAAAAAGCAATAATTGAGCATGTAATACTTCCGGCGTGATATATGAAATGCCCCGTTTCTTGATGTTTTACGTATAGGTTGCAGCTATATGAAATACGCGCGACGTTTATAAATGCTAAACGTATAATCAATATACTTTATTTATAGTAGTCGTTTTATGTTGGTTTAAATTCATTGCGAGCCATGTTGAAGTTGTTCGATAACAAGCTTGACATAACGTCGAATTCGCTCTATAATAGACGTGGATGCTTGTATTGTTCTGTATTGCTGCTTGATTAGCTGTAAAGGCGAAGCATACATATTAGCTTTACCAAGTTCTATGGTTTATTCACGGCCAACAGCCGCGTAAAACTTCAAACATAGAACGGTGTAGATTCTTTAATATGAATTGACTGCCTCATCCCTTTTAGCACAAGCTCCTTTAAACATTATTGAGCGTGTTGGCTGATAGGGCAGCGTCGTTTTTGGGTGAGCCCCGCTTATAAAGCGCCGTGTCTACTTAATAATGCGGGCTCGCGTCTATAAGGGTATATGCTGATCGTTTTGATGCGGTCTTTATGCTTCACGCATATAGCAAACCCATTGCTAACGCATAAGCCATGCCAGGTTCCCCCGTTTACTGTTCAAACGGAGTAAGCGGACGATGTGCTATTTGCGTCCATAACAGGCTGCGGCGTAGATTTCAAGATTGATTTATTTGAACAGTATCAATTTTGGATTATCGGGCATACTTTATACAGCGAGAATTTCAAGCATTCTGTTTTACTCAACAACCTTAGAACGCGGGATCCTGGTGTTAAACAGGGTCCCGCGTTCAGTTATACGACAACATCAGAGGTTGGAGCATATAATTTTGTCGGCGTCCCACTGTATCAATTTGATACGCCGACTTTATATCATAAGCCCCGGGAGATATATAATTTGACGGCGGCTAAAATGTAATGCTTTTAAAAAAGCCAGCAATAAAAACGGCCTGCGACGTCGCCTCATCCAATCTTCATCAGCTTTTTCGCGCCGTTATTTATAATACTGCCATAAATTATCCATGTTCCGGCAAGAAGCAATACGGGTTCCGCCAACATGAATATTTTCAGCGCAAAGGGCGGCAAGGCAATGCCCGCATATATTGTAGCCGCGCCGAGCGCGAAACAAGTTAGCATAGCCGCCATTACGCTTGCGCCTTGCTTAATCACCTGCGCTTCCTGCTGCCAGTCCAGGCGCGGAAACCGAAGGTTAATCATCAGCCCGGCCGCCGTCATAAAAAGGGCTGTAACGCAAGGTATAATTATAATAAACAAGCTCTCGAACAGCGGCGGCTTTAATGAGAGAATAACCAATATGCTGCAAACAACGAGCGCGGGTATGGTTAAAGCAAGGTTGACCATCATTTTCGACAGGCAAATATCCCGCATACTTACCGGTATGGATTTTAAAAGCCATATCTGCCTCCCCTCCAGGGATATGGCGCAGGCCGTCGTCGGGGCTATGCAAGCCAACACGCCGACAGCGAAGGCTGCTAACGCCGGCAGCCTGTCCGCAAGCTCCGGCGCCGCCGCGACAAGCTCGCCAAGGGTTCCTTTCCCCGCGAATACCAAAAAAGCGATTGAGGCCAGCAGCGCCATCAGCGGGCCGGCCGCAGTATTCATTACATACAGCGGCGAAGACATATACCTCCGCCATTCTTTGATGAAAAGTGCTTTGGTCACGGAAGAATCCGTTTGCCTTACCTTATAGCTTAAGCCGCTTGTACGCGAGGTGAACGCCGCGTTTAAGCTGTGCATGTATCTGCCGACAAGCCAGGTAAATACGGCAAAGGCGAGCAGGCTTACGACGGTAAGAAGCAAAAGTGAAGCCAAGTCGCCCACGGCAAGCGAGGACGCATACCACGCGGACGGCGGGTAGATGCGCGCCGCGGTATGCGTTATAACCGAGCCGATTTGAACAAACCCTTCAACTATACTCTGCGAGTTGAACGAAAGGACCATAACCGCCGCAAACAGCAATAAGCCCAGCGTGATGGCGACCATATTTTTATGACGGAAACGCGACGCCGCGCAATAGATTGCCGTGCCGATAACAGAGGATATAACGATGGGCAGCATGGGCAATAAGAACAGCGTTATCAAAAACAGCGGATAAAACCACCATTGCGGCTGCGCGAATATTGCGTAAACCGCCCCCGCGGGAAACAGCACAAACGCCATAAAAAACAGGTTGGCTAAATAAAGCTGGACGACGCGGCTCAAAACCACCGTTGACGTTTTAACGGGCAGAGACATGAGAAAATCATAGTCTTTGTACCCAAACAAAACCGAACCGGATTTATAGACCGTTGTGACAATCGTTACGACGCAAGCGACAAGCGCGGCAATCGTTAAAAGCAGCGCCGTTTCGCCAATTGAGCTGAACGCGAAGCCCATGCCGTAAAAATACATAAAAACGGTCGCCAGCGTGAAAAGCATTATCAATATAAACCCCGCCGCCGCCCATTTGAGCTTTAGCCTCCGCGCCCTGTCTTTCGTGTTGCGCATAACGTTGAGGTGAAACAGCCTAAGCCGTTGTATTCGCAATAAAGTTATCAGCTCTTTCATGCGTCAATCAACTCCAAAAAAACCTCTTCAAGCGAATTATCGCCGCGCACGGCGTTCGTTTCACCCTGCACGACGAGCTTGCCGTCGCGGATGATGGCAACCTTGTTGCAGAGCTTTTCCGCGACCTCAAGAACGTGGGTCGAGAAGAAGATAGCCCCTCCCCCGCCGCAGATATCGCCCATAACGACCTTAAGCGTATGCGCCGCTTTAGGATCGAGCCCCACAAACGGCTCGTCGAGCACAAGCAGCTCGGGGGCGTGAATCAGCGCGCCGATAATTGCAAGCTTCTGCTTCATGCCGTGCGAGTATGTGCCGGCCAGGTCGCCGAGCGCCCTATCCATTTCAAACATTTTCGCGTACTTTTCTGTCCTTTCTAGCCGCTCCTTCCGGGCGACGCCATAGACGTCGGCCATAAACGTAAGGTACTGTATTCCCGTCATATGCTCATAAATATCAGGATTATCGGGTATATAGGCGATTACGCGCTTGCACGCGACAGGGTCCGCCTTTACCGATTTGCCCTTAATATAAATTTCACCGCCGTTAAAATCCAAAACGCCGACCGCGGCGCGTATAGCCGTTGTTTTACCCGCGCCGTTATGGCCGATAAAACCAAACAGATCCCCCTTTTGGACGTGTATGCTCAACCCATCCACAGCCCGTTTTCCGCCAGCGTATGTTTTTGTCAGGTTATCGATACGCAGCATCCTTACCTCCTCCGGCGAAGCCGTTTTCAAAATTATACGATTATCCTATCTTTTATTCATCGTATAGTCTTACGCTGGGTTTGTCAATGCCGTTCAAAGGCTGTTCAAAGGCCCGAATCCGCGCCTTAAGCCAGTAAATCACGTAATACTATAAACCTCAGCTTCGCGTGAGGATAAGCGCTTCATAGTCCCTTAGGGTACTAGCAATATATTAAGTAAAATGTTTGATTATATTAAACATTTCCGTTGACTTTTACGCCCGATCATGTTTTAATATCCTTTGGCGCTTGTTTAGAGTTTGTAAACATCGCGTTTAGTTTTATAAAAAGGGGCGTGCGGGCATGAATATAGGCGACAACATCAGGCGCCAACGGGTGAAGCTTGGGCTGACTCAGGAAGAGCTTGCCGCCCGTACCGAGCTGTCCAAGGGTTTCATATCCCAGCTGGAAAGGGATCTTACATCCCCTTCGATAGCTACGCTGATGGATATACTCGAGGCTCTGGGTACGAATCTGGCCGATTTTTTTTCCGAACGGCCGGATGAAAAGCTGGTTTTCGGCCCGCAGGACATGTTTAAAAAAGAGGACGCCGAGGCCGGGCATACCATAGAATGGCTAGTTCCCAACGCGCAGAAAAACGCGCTGGAGCCCATTCTCGTAACCATAGAACCCGAGGGGAGTACATATAAGGATGATCCGCATGAGGGAGAGGAGTTCGGGTATGTGCTATCGGGCGCCGTCCTTTTGTATATTGGCCAGCGAAAATATAAGGTTAAAAAAGGCGACAGCTTCTGTTTTAAGCCGTCGAGCGTTCATTATATTGAAAACCCAAACAAAAAAGAAGCGAAGCTGATTTGGGTAAGCACGCCGCCGAGCTTTTGATTGCCGGGCGGGGCTTCTTCAACAACCTTCCGCAAAGCGGGCGTAATGGAGGTTAACTATGGAAAGAAAGCATTTAATCGAGCTTGTAGACGTTACGAAAAGCTATGACGGCGACATAGCGCTTGATAAGATCAACCTCTATATCCGGGACGGCGAGTTTTTAACGCTTCTTGGTCCTTCCGGGTGCGGCAAAACCACCATGCTTCGCATAATCGCCGGGTTCACCATGCCCACGGGCGGCTCCGTGATGATGGACGGCGCGGATATCGGTTCCATCCCGCCATATAAGCGGCGAATAAACACGGTTTTTCAAAAATACGCGCTGTTTCCGCATTTGAACGTGTTTGATAATATCGCTTTCGGCCTCAAAATAAAGAAGCTGCCCAAAAGCGAAATTGAGTCAAGGGTACATTCCATCTTAAAGCTCGTTAACCTAGACGGATACGCTAAACGTTGGATTGAGCAGCTATCCGGCGGCCAGCAGCAGCGCGTCGCCATTGCGCGCGCGCTGGTCAACGAACCACAGGTGCTTCTTCTGGACGAGCCGCTCGGCGCGCTGGATCTTAAGCTTCGAAAGGGCATGCAGATTGAATTGAAGAAAATGCAGCAAAAACTGGGCATTACCTTCATTTACGTGACGCACGACCAGGAGGAGGCGCTTACTATGAGCGACACCATCGTGGTTATGAACGAGGGCGTCATTCAACAAATAGGCACGCCGACCGATATTTACAACGAGCCAAAAAACCGGTTTGTCGCCCGCTTTATCGGGGAAAGCAACATCGTTCCGGGCGTCATGAAAAGGGATTTTCTCGTTTATTTTGGCGGCCGCGAATACGTATGCGTGGATAAAGGGTTTGAGCCGGACGAGTATGTGGACGTGGTCGTTCGGCCCGAGGATGTGGATATTGTGACGCCGGACGGAGCAAAGCTCACTGGCGAGATAAAAAGCGTATTGTTCATGGGCGTCCATTATGAGATTGTCGTTCAGTGCGGAGGGGATATGTGGACCGTTCACACTACGGATTTCGTACAGGCCGGGCAAAAGGTCGGCATTGAGATCCTTCCAGACGCTATCCACATCATGCGCAAAAGCGAGTAACGGCTTATCGCGCAAAAAGCATGAAAGGAGCCTGAAGGTGCGCAGAACCGTATTTTCTTATCCATACATCGTATGGATGGTCATATTCATACTCTCCCCCGTCATTCTGATAGGGTACTATGCCTTTACCAGTAACGGAACGTTCACCCTGTCCAGCGTTGCGAACGCGGTATCCGATCCGATTTATCTTCAGGTGCTGGTCCGCTCCATATGGATAGCGCTTAAAGCAACCTTTTATTGCCTGCTGCTCGGCTATCCCGTCGCGTACCTGCTTTCTACCATGAAAAAGAGCAGGGCCGCTATCCTTTCAGTCCTGTTCATCGTGCCGATGTGGATGAATTTCCTGCTGCGCACCTATGCCTGGCAGATAATACTCGCTTCAAACGGCGTAATCAACACGCTGCTAAGCTGGCTGGGCCTTCCCGCGCAGCAGCTTCTGTATACCGAAAGCGCCGTGATGCTCGGTACAGTCTATAATTTTCTCCCCTTTATGATCCTCCCCATATATACGGTGCTGTTAAAAATAGATAAATCACATATTGAGGCGGCGAATGACTTGGGTGCTAACGGTCTAATTACTTTCTTTAAGGTGGTGCTTCCGCTTTCCGTTCCGGGGATTATCTCCGGCATTACCATGGTGTTTATACCGGCAATAACCACGTTCGCCATATCCCGCCTGCTCGGTGGAGGCATGTTCATGCTGTACGGCGATCTCATTGAATCCCAGTTTATTACCGTGGGCGATTGGAGTACCGGATCCGCGCTCTCATTCATATTGCTTGTACTGGTTATCATCTCCATGGCTATTATGCGCAGAGCGGAGCGCGACGCCGGGCAGGAGGGGGGTAAACTGTGGTGAAAAAAACGCGTTCATTCTTTAAAGGCACCTATTTGGGGCTTATGCTCCTGTTCCTCTACGCGCCGATTGCGGTGCTGGTTTTTTTCTCGTTCAACGAGTCAAAAACCATGGGCAAATGGGGCGGCTTCTCCCTCAAATGGTATGAGGCGCTCGTAAATGATTCCGCGTTGATGGACGCGCTGTGGGTCACGCTTTCCATCGCCGTGCTTTCGGCGCTTATCGCCACAGTCGTGGGTACGTTCGCCGCAATCGGCATCCATTCCATGAAAAAGCGGCGGCGGCTTATTATTGAAAACATATCGCAGTTTCCGGTCGTGAACCCCGACCTGGTAACGGGAATCAGCTTTATGATGATATTCACCTTTATCGGCATACAGGCTGGCTACACGCGCATGCTTATAGCGCATATCACGTTCAATATTCCGTATGTGATATTCTCCGTATTGCCCAAGCTCAGGCAAAGCTCCGATACGCTCTATGAGGCCGCGCTGGATTTGGGCTGTACGCCGTGGTCTGCCATTAAAAAGGTAATTATCCCGGATATTATGCCCGGCATCGTATCGGGCTTTATACTGGCGTTTACGCTCAGCCTGGACGATTTCGTTATCAGCTGGTTCGCCGCCGACGGGGTGCAGAACCTGTCCATCTATGTATACGGCATCGCAAGGCGCGGCATCAATCCTAAGATAAACGCCCTTTCGACGCTGATGTTCGTTGCGGTAATCTCGCTGCTGCTGATTGTGAACATCAAGACTATACGTGAGGAACGCAAAATGGCGGAACAGGCCAAAAAGCGCATTACGCATTAACCCCGCAGCCGGCCGGCAGACAGGGTTAAGATAGAATCGTTTAAGCAGGAGGAAGTATTGATGAAAAAAAAGTGTTTACTAATGGCGGCGGTCGTTATCCTTGCCCTGATAATCGGCTGCTTCACCGGTTGCTCAAACAATGAGCAGATAACGCTCAACGTACTCAACTGGGGTGATTATATTGATGAAGAGCTTATAAAGGAATATGAGCTCGAAACCGGCGTTAAAATCAATTACCAGGTCATGTCCAGCAATGAGGAGATGCTCGTGAAGCTCGCTTCTCCCGACTGTATCTATGATCTGTGCTTTCCTTCGGATTATATCATAGAAAAATTGATAGACCTCAACGCCCTGCATGAGATTAATAAAGAGAACATCCCGAACCTTGCGAACATCGACGAAAGGTTTATGGACCTTGATTTTGACCCCGGCAACAAATATTCCATCCCCTATATGTGGGGCACGGTGGGCATTTTATACAACAAGACCAAAGTTGAGGAGCCCGTCACAAGCTGGGATATTCTTTGGGATGAAAAGTACGCCGGCCAAATCCTGATGTACGACAGCATACGCGATTCCATCGGTATTACCCTGATAAAGCTGGGCTATGATATCAATACCCGCGACGAAAGCCATATCGCCGCAGCGAGGGACGCCTTAATCGAGCAGAAGCGGCTCGTGTTGGCATACCTTGGCGATGAGATTAAAGAGCGCATGATCTCCGGCGAAGCCGCGCTTGCCGTCGTTTACTCAGGAGACGCGGTTTGGTGCGTAGATGAAGAGGAGGGTAACACGGATTTGGATTACGCCGTACCCGAGGAGGGCAGCAACCTCTGGTTTGACAACATCATTATCCCAAAAACCTCAAAGCATGCCGAGGAGGCGGAAGCGTTTATCAATTACCTTTGCGAAGCGGAGGTTGCAAGGCGTAATACGGAGTACATCGGGTACTCTACGCCGAACAAAGCCGCTCTCGCTTTGATGGACGAATACTGGACGGGAAGCCATATTTATAATCCATCGGACGATGTGCTTGCCCGTTGCACCGTATTCCACGACCTTGGTGAGTTCGTTACCGTATACAACGACGCTTGGAACGCGGTTAAGCTGCACCATGTATCTGGGAGCTGAGCCGCCGGCTGTTAAGCGTATACCCTTTTTGACAAGCGCGTCCTGTATTGCAGCTTAAGGGAGTTAAAAAAGAGCGGTTAAGCCGCTCTTTTGGTTTTTTTAAGTATCTTCTGGGAACTTGCAATAAGCGAATTTCAAAACCTTTCTCATGAATGGCTCGTGCGCGCCGCGAAACTTTCCGCTCGTGGGTGGAATCAACGCCTCACTCAACCCGCAAAGTGCTAACCGCTTTGTCCCCGATGCGCCTAATACCGATACTTATCCTCATGAGACAGTGTAACCATATCCTCTAATGATAGGCGGGCAACAGGCGCGGCGAATTAAACCTTGGAGCGCCCGCCGTATAGCGATAACCGCGCGGTATTTTCGGCAGTCGTTTAAGCTTGCCTGCGTGAACGCATTAACTGGAAGCGGCATATACGTTTAAAAAACAATAATTAGTATTGGAGCCTATCCCTTAAGCAAGATACGAATCAACTCGTCCTCGCTGGGAAGGGGCAGGCCCATACTCCGCTTAAGCGTATAACCATCGAGGAAAAGAAGAAAAATGCCTGAAAGGTTTCTAAGGCGCGAGGACGTTCTGGCCGGTATTTTCAGTATCCCTAGCTCAAGCATAACCGACCATTCCCGGTGGCATGAGGCCAGCTTATCCCTTAACTGCGCGTTTCCGGCGGCGGCCTCGGCGCATATAGCGATATGCAGGAGCTGCATTTTTACGTTTTGATTCCAGGCGGTAAAGAGAGAGCGAACCGCTTCCTCCTCTGTTGAATCCCTGTTCAATCCGTTAATCCATTCAAAGAACAAATCGGCGACCCGGTTAAAATGCATGGCGGAAACTTCTGCCACCAGCAGTTCTTTCGCGGGGTAGTAATAATACAGCGTGCCCTTGCTAATACCCGCTTTTGCGGATATATCCGCCAGGCTCGTCGCGCCAATACCTTTTTCAGCAAACAGGTTCGCGGCATGCGTAAAAATGGTTTCCTTTACATTTGTATTTCCGGTTCGTTTATTATTCATATCGTATTACGCTCGCTTTTCAATCGATAACGTTCGGGCGCTGATCACCCTAATATATTTTATTCATGGCGCGCCCTGAACTGTGAGCGCTTAAACAACGCCGGGACAGGGCAGCTATCCTGTTTTATCATTATAGGTTCAGTATATCGCATAATTTATCTTCATGCAAACCAAACGGCCTTAAAGGCTTGCTTTTACCGCTTCGGCCGAGCCGTATACAATAATGCCGTTAAGCGCACATTTATTTAAAGTTAATTGCGGCGCCGGCTAATTGCCTTTCACTAGAAAACGCATATTGGATATATACTTGAATGCACGTATGTTAATATCATTGTATATCTTAAAAACCACTTGAAAACAGTCCGCCGAAAGGGTACATTATTTGTTGGATAAGCGTAATTCGCATAACTTCGCGCTTATTCACGCTATGGAACATATAGATGTACCAACAAACATATTAGGGAGGATTTATCCATGCAAATTGTCGCCGTAGGCGTCTCGGGTACGATGGAATCCAGCGACATCATTATACGGATTGAGCCAAAGTCCACCGAAGGTATCGATCTAACGCTGGAAAGTACCGTTATGCAGCAGTTTGGAAAGCAGATTGAGAAAGTAATTAAGGAAACGCTTACCAACCTCGGCGTTACAAGCGCAAGCGTTAACGCCGTTGATAAGGGGGCTTTGGACTGTACGATAGCCGCCAGGACCTCTGCGGCCGCTTACCGCGCCGCGGAATCGACGGATTTTGTATGGGAGGTGAAAGACAAATGAAGCAGCTTCGCAGAAGTATGCTGTTCGTACCCGGAAATAATCCGGGCATGATCCGGGATGCGCATATCTACGGTTCGGATTCCATCATGTTTGATTTAGAGGATTCGGTCGCCATTCAGGAAAAGGACGCCGCCCGTTTTCTCGTTTATAACGCGCTTACAAAGCTTCGTTACGGTAAAAAGGAGCTGGTTGTGCGCATCAACGATTTAAGCTCCGGCCTTGGCATTATGGATCTTGAGGCCATCGTCCGCGCGCGCCCGCATGTTATCCGTCTGCCTAAGACGGAAACCGCTCAGGATATCGTCGATTGCGAGCGCGAAATTGAACGAATCGAGCATGAAGCCGGCATACCGGTGGGTTCGACCCGTATGATGGCAGCTATTGAGAGCGCCAAAGGCGTGCTCAACGCATATGCCATCGCAACCGCTTCTCCACGCCTGGTGGCTATCGCGCTGGGCGCGGAGGATTATGTTACGGATTTAAAAACAACGAGGAGCGATGGTACGGAGCTATTCTTTGCCCGCAATATGATACTGAACGCGGCGCGCGCGGCGGGGCTTGACGCTATCGATACGGTGTTCTCCGACGTGAACGACGAAGAGGGCTTTATGCTTGAGGCGCGGTTAATCCGCCAGCTTGGCTTTGACGGTAAAAGCGTTATTAACCCGCGCCAGATTCCCCCGCTGCATATGGTATTCGTGCCGACTGAACGGGATATTATGAAAGCCATTCGTATCGTGGAGGCCAGTGAGGAGGCGGCTAAGCGCGGCTCGGGCGTTGTAAGCCTCAACGGGAAGATGATCGATAAACCTGTGGTACTCAGGGCGCAGTACCTGCTTGATCTGTACCGGGCCGCGTCCATTGTGCCAATTGAGGAGGTATAACCATGAGTGAATTCGACATAAAAACCATTCCGCATATTGATGAAATTTGTGCGCAGCACGGCCGCTATGCTGGCCTTGCGCCGAAAAACACCATGACATTTGCCCAAAGGCAGGAAGTGAGCAACAAGGTGGTTTCATCGCTTGAAGAGGCCATCAAACTGACGGGGCTTAAGAGCGGGATGACCATATCCTTTCACCATCACTTCCGCAACGGTGATTATGTTGTGAATATGGTGCTTGAAGAGGTCGCTCGTATGGGGATACGCGACTTAACGGTTGCAGCCAGCTCACTTACGGATATACACGCCCCATTGATCGAGCATATCAAAAACGGGGTAGTGACGCATATCGAAACCAGCGGCCTGCGCGGGAGGCTTGCGGAGGAGGTTTCACGCGGGCTGATGGATTTCCCCATCGTATTCCGTTCGCACGGCGGCAGGGCCGCCGCGATTGAAACCGGCGAGCTGCATATCGACGTAGCGTTTCTGGGCGCGCCGTCGTGCGATCGCTACGGAAACGCCAACGGCTACAATCGTGACGAGGAAGGCGGCTCATGCTGCGGAAGCCTGGGTTACGCCAAGCTCGACGCGCACTATGCAGAGCAATGCGTTATCATAACGGATCATCTTGTCCAGTTTCCAAATACGCCGTTTGGGATTCCGGAATCAGACGTAAATTATGTCGTTAAGGTGGATTCGGTGGGCGATCCCAAGGGCATAATGAGCGGAGCGACCCGTTTTACCAAAAACCCCAAGGAGCTGCTCATAGCCCAAACCGCCGCCAATGTGATTGAGAACAGCGGTTATTTCTACAACAATTTCTCCATGCAGATGGGCAGCGGCGGCGCATCCCTGGCGACAGCCCGTTATCTGCGCGAAAAAATGATGATGAAGGAAATAAAAGCCCGTTTCGCATTAGGGGGGATAACCGGCCAGATGGTCGAGATGTATGAAGAGGGACTTGTGCGCAAGATTCTGGATGTTCAGTCGTTTGATTTAATCGCGGCGAATTCGCTGAAGAACAACCGCTTCCATCAGCAGATAGACGCTTCATATTACGCTAGCTACGTCAACGAGGGGGCGGCGGTGAACCAGCTCGATTTCGTCGTGCTTTCCGCGCTGGAAATCGATACGGACTTTAACGTGAACGTATTAACCGGTTCCGACGGTATTATAAGGGGAGCTATCGGCGGGCATCCAGACACGGCGGCAGGAGCGAGCATGTCCGTAGTGGTCGCCCCCCTTACGCGCGGGCGTATACCATCTATCGTATCACGCGTGAATACGGTTGTAACCCCGGGAAGCGCGGTCGACGTATTGGTAACGGATCAGGGCATCGCGGTAAATCCCGCCCGACCGGAATTGCGTGAACGCCTCGTCGCTGCCGGCATGCGCCTCTTTACCATCGAGGAGCTGCGCAAACGCGCAGAGCGTATAGTAGGCACGCCGGAGCCTATACAATACGAGGATAGGATTGTCGGCGTGGTGATGTACCGCAATAATACAATTATCGATGTTATACGGAAAATCAAGGAATAACGCGCGTCTCAATGATGAGTGTTTTGCTGCTCCCCCGGTTGAACCGGGGGGCAGTGTGTCGAAAACGTGGCTGCGCCACGTTTTTCGAGTTAACACGAAGCGCTTTTGCATTGGCGCGGTCAGCGCCCCGTGCAAAGAAACCCTTGCTGCGCAAGGCATTTTGAACCTGACGCACATGTCGTCAGGTTCGGTTGAAAGCCTATGGGGGTTGCTGCTCCGAGCCTGTGTGTCGAAAAGTGGCTGCGCCACGTTTTCGAGTTAACACGGAACGCTTGCTCATTGGCGCGTCAGCGCCCTGTGCAAAGAAACCCTTGCTGCGCAAGGTATTCCGAACCTGACGCACATGTCGTCAGGTTCGGTTGAAAGCCTATGAGGGTTGCTGCTCCGACCTAACCCCAGGTTTTTTTTGACAGGCTGGCTTCCCCGGTTGAACCGGGGGGTTCCTTTTTATGGGTTACTGCGGTAAGAAAGTAATAATGAGCCTGATCAACTCAAGCGAGGTAAATTTACTCTATGCCAAACGCCGCATCAATTCGCATTGGTGAATTCTGTCTTGTTGCCGATAATACCTTCTCAGCAATTTGAAGAACGCAAATACGGGTTATCCCTTTGAGCAGCGGTTACTATTACCCATGTCACGTCAAAAGGGTCATACTATCCGGGTTAGCTATATAATAATCTGGATATCCATTGTTTTTCACAAGTAAAGCGCCGCTTATCCTTTAACGGCTTCTCGTCACCTATAATCTGCGATGAGCAATTTGTTTATTTAGGCTCAACGCTTTGGCATTCTTTTAAGATAAATGGTAAGGAGCCGAGAAAATGGAAGAGCCTAAAATTATCCTTGAATTAAATCAGTATCATACGACCGTTTTAAGCGTAGGCTGTCTCTGCTGCGTAGTGCCTATAAGCAGATAAAAAACAGCGCATGCTCGCATGCGCTGTACAGTTGCGTAAGCTAATAGAAAATTTACCCTATACCGAACCCAACCGTCTTAATCTCGGATGTGTTTTGCGCTAAATCCGGTATTGGTAACGCCCGCATGTGAACGACGAACGCCTTTTCATCACCCGGCGCAAGCAGAACGTTTTTGGAAAAGTTCCAAACGCCCAGCAAATCTCCTTTTTTATCATAAAAAGCCGAGTAGATCATATTCAAGTCGCAATCATCCATACTTTCATTGGTTAAGGAACCACTAAGCGTGCAAAAGCCCGGATAATTCTGAGCGATATAGAGTTGACCTGCCGTTAATTTGAGCGGCGTATCTAAACTACGCGCAGGCGAGAGCTTAACGGATACCGCAACCTCATTGCCTTCTTTGTACTCAATATCCTCTTTTTCAATCCAGGCCGCTACATATGAAGTCTCACCCGGAAGCACAATATCGTATGCGTTGAGTGCAGGCGTCGTCTCCTCTTTATACCTTAATCCGCCCAGATTAAACTCGAACGAAGCGTTGGAAACCGTAACAGGGCAGTCGCCCGTGTTCTTATATTCCGCCGCGCCGTAAAGTATACTGCCTTTCTCCCCCTCAAACAGATAAGCGACGCTGGCCATAACCTTGACCTGAGGGGATAAGCCGTAGCCCGCCTTTACAGGGGCTTGCGTGTTCATATCAACCGGGTCCGCATCCGGGCTAGCTCCCAGTTCAACCGTGCCGCCGTCTAAGCTGGTTTGCGCGCACGCTGCCGCAATAAGCATCACTAAGGCAAGCAGAAGAACCGTTAAGCGTTTCATGTTATCACTCCCTGGGCCTGCTATTTTAGGCCAATATAATCGTTAATGCAATAGCCCAATTCATTATTATAGCGTATCAGCGTCCAACCGTCCACTATCACAAGCGCTTCCACGCTTTCGCCCCGATCAAGCAGCCTGAATATTAGGGATGATGTATTGGGGGCCTGCCGCATATTTACGCGCGCGGTCGTTTTTGTTTCATACGCCGCCCAACTCTTATCCAGTGCAGCTATCGGCGCGGAACCTGCCTCAGTAACCCTGGCGTAGGCCTTGTTGACGTAACCCGTCTTACCTTCCCAAAGTATAAAATACCATTCGTTCCACATGCCCAGCACTTTAAACGATGTTCCGGACGGGATCAGCTCAATAATCTCGCCGTCAGCGGTAGACGGGCCGGTTCTAAGGTTAACGCGACCCGTACTGACGCCCTCCGCCAGATCGGGTTTTTTACCCACCTCTCCATCATCGGGGGCGCCCGAATTTCCCGTCAACTTCACGTACTGAGCATAAAGATACCCGGTCTTACCATTATACCGCGCCTTATACCAGCCGTTATTCAGCGAAATCAGCGTAACCGACGTCCCCCTAGGCAACAGCGCTATCTTTTTATCCGACGTAGACGGCCCCTCGCGGAAGTTCACTCTGGCCGTGGTTTCACCCGGTCCCAGCATATCCTCCTCAGGCGGCTGATCCTCCTCGCCCTGCCCGGGGTTGGATGAAGTAACGCGGACGTACCTTCCGCTCACATAACCCCTGTCCCCTCCGGCGTCGGCCTCATACCAGCCGTTCACCAGCCGGTACAGGATTATCTCCGTACCCTTGTACAGCGTTTTGATGCGGTCGTAATCTGTTGACGGCCCGGTTCTGAAATTCACGTTTCCCGTGGTTACGCCCTCCCCGACAGCGTTATCGGATGGGTCGGGAGGCGTGGGTTCCGGCTCGGGATTCGAGGGTATCGGCGATATAACCTTAACGTACTTGCCGCTCACATAACCCCTGTCCCCTCCGGCATCGGCTTCATACCAGCCGTCTACTATTCTGTATAGGGTAAGCTCCGTGCCTGTCCGCAGCGTCTTTATGCGGTCATAATCCGTAGACGGCCCAGTTCTAAAATTTACGTTACCCGTCGTTACGCCGAGCCCCGTATCACCCGTATCCGGGTTGTCCTCAGGGTCGTCGATATAATATGTCCTGATAATCTTTACATAATCGTCGTGTACGTACCCATAAACGTTCTCAATTTGAGCGTAATACCAATCCCCTATTTTATTCCAAATCAGCAAGCCCGTATCCTTATCGAGCCTGCCCATTGACTCGTACGAGGTACCGGGGCCTTTGCGGAAATTGACGCCGTTCGCCGTTATAATCGCCTCGGATACCTGCACGCGCCCGTCCTCGTCCCCGCCCTGCCCGGGTTTATCCGTTGTATCGACGAATTTCTTAATAATATAATACCTATCGCCATTTTGGGTTTGCGCGTAATACCATCCGTTTATAAGAGCGTAGAGCGTAAGCTCGTCGCCTTTATTGAGCATTCTTACGGATGGGTACTCCACCCCAGGCCCCTCGCGGAAATTCACACCGTTTGCGTTTACAACGCCGTAACCCATTGGTTCGCTCGGCAGCTCAGGCGTAGGCGTAGGCGCGGCTGTCGGATTAGGGGAGGCCGACGGGCCGGGGTTCGGCGCCGTTGGGTTGGAGGGCGGCTTAATCGTGATATTGCCCAATGTGGAACCCGGATAATAAAACTGAAGAATCTGGCTGTAAGAATGCCCCGCTTTCGCGCGCGCCTGCGCGCCCCGCTGGCTTAACCCCACGCCATGTCCCCAGCGCACGTGATAGATTTTATAACCGCTGCCCGTTTCCTCGCCCCAATAAATACGGAGGGATGCATTATCAACCACCCCGTAAGTCAAAAGCTCCGTTAGCGTAAACATCAGGTCGATATCGTGTGTAGCCCCATAGGCGCCCTCACCGTCGGAAGAAGGCTCGGCAACCGTCATGGAAACTACAGCCTTGCACAGATTCCTTTTAGTGCCGGCATACCGGGGTGTGTTTAGCTTTACGGAACGGATATTCACAACCGCCGTAACCCTTTTGCCCAGGGTATTGCCAGCCTTGGTAAGCAGCATATCCTTAATTTCGGGGCTTAAGTTCGGATTGTCGCCGTACGGAATCGTAACGGTTTCCTTCGGGCTGCCTGTGTTGCCAAAATCATATTCGTCAATCGTGACGGCGTATCCCTTATTCGTCATGGAAGAAGACCAGGCGTAGCTCGGCAGGTTCGTCTCACCGCCGTTGCTGGCTGCATAGTAAGCGTTCAAAACACTCCCGTCGACATACAGCGCCTTGCTTATGGTTTCGTCCACGGCGCGAATCACGTTCTTATAAGAAGCGTTGTATCCTTTATATACCTGATCGCTAGAGGTATCGCCGATGTCATAATCCCCGCTTGACCTAAATTTATTGATGGCGTAGCATTTAGCGGCTACTGCCTGGGCTTTAAGCGCTTCCAGAGGATAGCTGTCGCTCATTTCATAGCCGATTACGCCGTAAAGGTAGTGCGCCATCGGCACATGGTTAACCGCCTGGATATAACCTGACGACGCGGCGGAAAGCGCGAGATGCCCGAGGTAATTCCGGTTATTGAGCTTTATCCAGCCGGCGGACGGCGAAATATTCTTTTTCATCAGCTTCACGCTTTTACCGGTATAAACCTGACCTGCCTCAGAATGGATAAGCGTCAACGAGCCGCCCGACATACGTACGGAAAGCGTACCGTCTGAAAACGCAGCCCCGTTTTCCTGTATAAAGTAGTCGCCCGACAAATATAAGCTGAGCGTGGTGGCGTTATTTGTCGTAAGCTTCACCCTTACCCAGCTATAATCAGGCGCCGCAGCCGCTTCCTGCATGGGTATAATAGCCAGCGTAAGGATAGCCGCGAGGACAGCACAAACGAATCTTTTCATATAAACTCCTCCATTAGAAGATATAAAAGGGCATATTAACAATTTTAATTTATGGTATCACAATTTTTAGCGCTTGTACGCAGTTATGAGATAAAATTCACAATTTTGTTATAAAAAGCAAGGATATTTATTTTATATGCTGTAATATTCCCAGTTATTACCATATAAGTCCGATTGATTTTACAATGATTTACATAAATTAAAACGATATATATAATTAATTTTTATACACGTCTCAATCATAGTCTAATTTTAATATAACCGCAGCAGCAAGAATCATTATCATCGATTGTCTACCGGCTCAAAGAAAGAAGACTCTATATTGCTTGCGCCCAAATAAAACACATACATTACTGTTAATTTGGTTATCACGCTAAATATATCAATTTAAAATTTGCTGATGGGTTCAACGCATTCTTCTGGAGCCTTATCATTCCTTAGCCCTTTAAATACGGGCTGCCGTAGCCCTCCGCTATTTGTGAGCTCCATATATTTCACCGTGCATACAAGCCGTGGCTCAATCCATACTGCGCTCTCATTCCCGGGCGGCGCGGCAAACGGCGGCGCTTCGCGACGTTCAACAGCGGATATTTGGCGGAACGCGCCGCCGTTCACGCCAAGCGTAACATGCCCCTTATAGAGCATTATCCCCTCTCGGTATTGGCCGAGCACTATACTGATAACATGCTTTTCCTTTAAGATGTAGCCACAGATTACAAAATCGTCGTCCTTCAGATTTTTAATTTTGATCCAATCCTTTGTCCGCTTGCCGAAATAGTATTTGCTGTCACAACGCTTGGCGACAATCCCCTCTAGATTCTGCTTTCGAGCCAGTTCATAAAAGCTTACGCCCTGTTGAGAAATATATCTTGATACCGCAAAATGCCCGGATTCGCTTTTTACCACGCCCGCTAAAAGCTCTTTCCGCTCCATCAGCGGCCTGTCTGTTACTAGCTCGCCATCTATATATAAAATATCGAACGCCGTAAAGCATGCCGGGTGCTTGCTTGCCGCAAGCTGGATTTTAAAAGGATTGCTCATCAGGCTTCTTCTTTGTATCTCAAAAAAATCCGGCCTGCCGTTTTTTATAACCGCTAGCTCGCCATCCAACACGCAGCGATCCGATACATGCCGGTGTATACCGTTAAGCTCCGGCGTTTTAGGCAGCATGCGCTGGCCCCGCTTGTTTATGAGCTCGGTTGAATCGCCGCCCAAATAAGCGATGCAGCGTTCTCCGTCCAGCTTAAGCTCAAATATGTATTCGGGGCTGTCAAACGCCTCGCCCTCGGCCCCGATAAGCATAGGCTTAACGTTTTTTTCTTTAAACAAATCCGTCATTGATTCGATGCTTTAGCCTGTTCTAGGCTCATTTTGAGCGCTTCCATAATGTCGATAACGTTGGACGGCTTCTCAGGCGGAGGGGCGGTAATATCCTGCCCCGCTATTTTCTTTTCGATAATGCGCCGCAGCTTCTGTTGATATTCGTCCTTGTAAAGCGACGGTTCAAACGGCTTTTCCAACGCGCCGATAAGCGATTTCGCCACGTTGAGCTCATTATCGTTTATATCCGGGCTGGCAGCCTCTTTCGGCGCTTCCTTAACCTCGTCGTTAAAAAACATGGTTTCAATCAATATGCCGCTTGAAGTTGGTATGAGCGCAAGCAGCTTTTCCTTCGTACCCATTACCGTTTTCGCGATAGCAACCTTGCCCTCGTCAAGCATTGCTCGACGCAAAAGCTCGAACGCTTTATCCCCTCCAGCCTCGGGAATCGCGTGATAGGTTTTGTCGTAAAAGATCGGGCGGATGCTGGAAAGATCGGTAAAATGCAGGATATGTATCGTACGATCTTTCTCTGATTTAGCCTTTTCAAAATCCTCGTCCGTCAAAACAACATAACGGTCCTTTTCATACTCAAAGCCTTTAACAATATCCTGAACGCCAACCTCCTTGCCGCAGTGGGCGCATACTTTTTTATACTTAACCCGGCTGCCGTCCTCCCGGCAAAGCTGTCTGAAATGGATATCATTATCCTGAGTCGCCGTATATAGCCCAACGGGGATATGAACCAGCCCAAACGAGATAGCCCCTTTATGCGATACTGCCATATGAACTTTCGCCTCCTTTTTGCTTTATTATACGCAAAAACGAGCGCTTTCATTTGATTCGATGGGGAATGAGCATAACGCACAAGCAAAATGCTGTTAAAATGCGCGTATTATATTTTCGAACGAACTGCTTCAGCCGTAAATTACGTACAGACTGTGGATCGGGCCGCCTGTTCACCGGTCGTGTCAAGGCGTACCGAAAACAACATACTTATCCGCTAAATTTGACAAAATCCTTTTCAACACGAATAGCTAGCGGTTATATCGCTTTATATAATTTAATGTTGCGTATAACCTGAATGGATAACCGCCAAAGCACGGAATATATACAGGCTAGCACACGCGTAACGCATTATTTTATAACCGGACGGTTCACCACGTTCATAGGTCTCTCACTTAAAAACGCGGCCAAATTATCAACGGCTATCTGCATAAGGCGTTCCCGGCTCTCCCTGGCCGCCCAGCTGATATGCGGCGTGATAAAGCAATTTTTAGCGGTTAACAGCGGATTATCCGCCCGTATCGGTTCATGCCCGGCAACATCCAGGCCAGCCGCATATACTTTGGAACAGTTAAGCGCATCGGCCAGATCCTGTTCGACAATTAAAGGCCCTCGGCTGTTGTTAATGATGATAACGTCGTCCTTCATTGAACTAATGGTAGATTTATTGATAAGTCCCTGAGTCTGAGGGGTAAGCGGGCAATGCAGAGTTATCACGTCGGATTGGGAGAACAGCTCTTCAAGCCCGGCGTACCGAAAATTGTAATCCTCCCCTTTATCCATATTCGTATCGTAAGCAATTACATCCATCCCAAGAGCATGGGCAATACGCCCAACCGCCCTGCCTATCCTGCCAAAGCCCACGACGCCCAGCTTTTTTCCGCTCAATTCCATTTGAGGATAATCCCAAAAGCAAAAGTCCGCGCAGGCCGTCCATCGGCCATCCCGCACAGCCTGGCTGTGATGCCCAACCCTGTGGCAGATTTCCAGCAGCAATGCGATGGCGAACTGCGCAACCGCATGCGTGCCATAAGAGGGGATATTGGTAACGGTTACGCCGCGCCGCGCGGCAGCTTCCGTATCCACAATATTAAAGCCTGTGGCGAGTACGCCGATATATCGAACGAACGGGCATTGCTTAAGCGTTTCTTCAGTCACGGGCGTTTTATTCGTCAAAACGATCTGTGCGCCTTTAATTCGCGCTGCCGCGTCCTTCGGCTCAGTGCGATCATAAACGGTTAATTCGCCGAACCTTTCAAACCCGGCCCATGAAAGGTCGCCGGGGTTTTCCGTAAAACCATCCAATACGACTATCTTGATCATTGCATATTCCTTTTTTATAATTATTTTATTAGCCTAGCCGAATCGTTTATGCGCTTTGCGGCCACGCAAATCCTTTAAACATAGATTAGCAATAAAATCCAAGGCATACAACCCATGATCTTACAGATACTATTGGCATGAGCATGAAACAACAACGTCAGTCATAGGAGGAAACGGTTTTGAAAGCGACAGGAATCGTGAGAAGAATTGATGAACTAGGCCGCGTGGTCATCCCAAAAGAAATAAGGCGTACGCTCCGTATCCGGGAAGGGGATCCGTTGGAGATCTTCACGGATCGTGAAGGAGAGGTTATACTAAAAAAATATTCGCCAATCGGCGAGCTGGGCGATTTTGCGCGGGAATACGCGGAGGCTCTGCACCAGACGATGGGCCATATTGCGGTTATTTGCGATAAGGATAATATTATCGCCGTTTCGGGCTCGGGAAAGCGCGAGCTGCTCGATAAGCCCATAGGCGAAAGCGTTGAGCAGCTGATGAAGAACAGGGAACGTTTCGCGCATTCGGTTATACAGGATGAAATTATGCTGTCTATTATCGCGGACGACGATAATGGTAAGGATTATACCGCACAGGCCGCCGCGCCAATTATATCCGCAGGAGACGCCATAGGCGCGGTCATGCTGCTGAGCAAGGAGACCGGCGCGCAAATGGGCAAAACCGAGCAGAAAGCTTGCGAAACGGCGGCTTGCTTCCTCGGCAGCCAAATGGAAGCATAATCTTAACATTAGGCTGATAAAGCTCTGAAAAGGCGCTCCGCTGAGCGCCTTTTGCCTTTTAAAAAGCGTTTTTTCACTTTTTCGGGGTTTCGTAGGGCTCGCGCAACCGCCGCATTCGGATATGAAGTTGGGAACGCTCTCTTAAGTATCACTTTACTCGGGGCAACATGCGCTTTGTAACGGATAGAATCCTAAGTACTACATGTTTTTAGGATTTACCGCCTAAAAGCGACATTGATATTTAGAATAAATGTTACTAATATATTTTATCGATATTAGACGCGGTTCCCTTGTAGGAACAGCTTTACGGCGCGGTGTTTACGCTAAAGGCTCATATTTGCCGTATACAAACTAGTGGGAAGGCGCCGCTTATCGACGCCATCAAGCGGTTTATATGCGATCACAATAGCGTTTTACGGAGCGCCTTGACGCCTTAAACTAAACTTGAATACAGCCGCCTTTCTGCTCGTAATGTTGCTGCAAAAACGTTAACGCTCATAATGAGATATGCCGACTTTGCATACTCTAAGTCAGATAATGATTGCCTGAGCCAGTTTTTTTCTCGGTTAGGCATGAGCAGGAGGGCATAAAAACCTATCGCACAAACACGCGCCCAATAGCCCATTACCGGACGACATAGCTCGCCCGCGCAGTAAACGGCCATCAATGCTGCTTAGGATCGGTAATAATTGGGTGTTTATACAAGCTTCACCGGTTCTAAACTGGCGGCTAAGCTGCTTTGTTGAATAAGAAAAATCTTATTAAAGCCTTTTATCCCATGTTTTCTTTAGCTGCCGAGATCTCCCTTAACTCAACCTGCAAAACTACAATAGCGAATGATTTTATCATCTTGCTTTCACCTTTTTACAAAGCCGTGCCTTTGGTGGGTATCAACAGCCGGGTCGTATCAACACCCTCCAGTTTCAGCAATTTTATCTTCGTATCCAAGCCCCCTGCATAGCCGGTTAAGCTGCCGTTTGAACCCACTACCCGGTGACATGGTATGATAATCGAAATGGGATTATGGCCAACAGCCCCCCCGACTGCTTGGCTGGACATGCTCCCCCTGTTCATTTTTATTGCCATTTTTTTTGCAATGTCGCCGTAGGTCGTTATCTCTCCGTATGGGATTTGTCGCAGGATGTTCCATACACCCTGACGGAACGCACCGCCATTTGGAGCCAAGGGCAATTCGGATGCGGCGGGATTCTCGCCGGAGAAGTATCGATCCAGCCACTTTCTTGCAGCGTAAAATACAGGCATATCATCTTTCTCTATCATGGCCTCAAAAATGGTATCCCCATGATATTTTTGCCCCTCTATCCACAGACCAACTAGGCTGCCGCCGTTACTGGCCAGCGTAATCCTACCTATTGGCGATGAAACGGACGTTGAATAATACATTCTCAACCTCCTTACAATGTATTCCAGATATTCATGGTCGCGTAACTGCGCCAGCCGCTACGCTTCCGCCATGTTCAGCAATTTTTTTCGTCGCCTCGTGAAAAACCTATTAAATTTAAATAAGTGCATAGCGCATGCGCCTCATTTGTCAGCGACAAGAAAAACCCGTGTAGCTTCGTCGGCCATTGACTAGCCAAATCAACCCCCCGGCAACGTACCTGTTTTGGTACTGTCATAACCTCAGTTACAATCAATCAATAGTAACGCGTATGCCGGATTTATAGGCGGCAATAATACGGGACGATTTCGCTAATTCGTGTCGCGATTTAATAATCGCACTGTTTGCTCATCCTCTCGCTCTTGAGCAACACAAGCTTTTTTAGTCCGTCCTCCATATAATTTCTATTCTAGCGGAAACAACAAAAAAAGCAATAAAGAAACGTAGACGGGCTTTTGTGATAAACTATGTATTCAATCAATTTATGAAAGGAGAATGAAATGGTTTATTCAGGAACAGTTATTTCTGTAGGCGATATCAACTTGGCAAGAAAATTCTATGAGGAATTATTTGGTCTTGAAGTCTTTCAGGACTATGGGATTAACATATCCTTCAGCTGCGGCTTATCGTTGCAGCAGGAGTTTGACTGGCTCATAGGATTACCCAGGGAAAGGATCTTAAAAGAATCCAATAATTTTGAGCTTTACTTTGAGGAACAGGATTTTGATTCTTTTTTGAAGAAGCTTGAGAAATTCCCAAATATAATATATTTGGGTGAGGTTAAAGAACAAAGCTGGGGACAGCGCACAATAAGGTTTTATGATTTGGACGGTCATTTGATTGAGGTCGGCGAGGATATAAAAATGGTTGCTAAACGTTTTTTATCGTCCGGTATGTCCATAGAGGAAACCTCAAAATGTATGGACGTATCCGTTTCAGACCTGAAGAAGCTTTTAAATGCCTGAAAGAGGTATGCTATGCAGCACGAAATACTATCAAGCACAAGGAGCGTTGCATTCCAGCCTGTCTATTGTGATTGAAGAGCAAAGCATCAATACGATTGCGCCCAAAGAATAATGCGGGCGCTTAAAGCGAAATGACTTCATCGCATATGCGCATAAACCTTTCATCATGCGTTATAACAATAATAATCCTATTCTTTTTTATTTCTACAAGATACTCAATAAGCGATTGCGCCATGTTTTTATCCAGCGACGAAGTTGGCTCGTCGAGTATTATTACGCCGCAGTCCGCAATTAACAGGCGCGCGAGGGCTATCCGCTGTTTCTCGCCTCCAGACAAGTTGTTGTTTTTCGGCGTAATCATGCTGCCCCACCCTTCGGGGATTTGACTCACAAAATCGAGAAGCTTCATCTCTCTAACGCATGCATAGCTTTCCGGCGGTCCTTCACGCCATAATAATGTGTTTTTTTCAATTGTATCCGTAAACAGCCTTGGTTCCTGCTCAATATACCCGATGGTATTTCCGCGAAGCGCAGCCATATCAATATCCTCTATTGGTATTCCGTTTATCTTTATACTGCCTTCATATTCGTTTTTATATAAACCAAGAAGCAACCGTGAAAGTGTGCTTTTTCCGCTTCCGTTCCTGCCTGCAATAACGTATAGATTGCCTTTTAAAAACTCAAGATTCTTGCCGTTTAATACCTGATTATCGCCATAATTGAATCCAACGCCGCTCATGGTTATGCTATTGATGGCTTGTGGTATTTCATCTCCTTCCCGCTCCTCTTCCCAAAGAAGTATTTCCAATATCCTGTTATAGGATATTAAAGCGTTTTGATAGGAGCTGCCTATTGAAAAGAAGAAGCTTGCTGCATTTACAAGTTTAGAGAAAAAATTGCTGATTAGGGTAAACGAGCCGATTGTCATGACCCTACGCATGACCTGATAGCCGCCGATTGCGTAGAGCGCCAGCTGGGAGATAGCGAGTATAATCCCATCCAGGCTTCTAAATAATACGGAAACCCTTTGATGTTTCATAAATGAGTTTCTAAATTCGTTAAAAGAATAGTGGAGCCTTTCAAGAAAAAAGCTCTTCAATGAATGCGCCTTAACAAACTTAGTGTAATGAAGCTGTTCATACATCTTTGAAAAATAAACGGCCTGATCCTCCCTGTTAAGCCTGCCCCGTTCGTAAAGCGGTTTTCTAAGCAAACAGTAAAACAGGATATACGCGCTCAGAAGAATAACCGTTATCAAGGCGATTAGTGGAGAAATTGTGAATATTATCGCGACGGCCGCGGTAAATTCAATAACCGTTGATAGTACCCCAACAATTGTTGAAACTGAAAATTCAACAATAGCGCCCGCATCCTGGCTGATGCGCTGGTTATAATAAGCCGGATCGATCCGGTCGGTTTTGGATACCGGGCAGTCATGAATATGATGAACAACAAACCTGCTGATTCCATATGAAGTATTCACAAACATGCCGGCATAAATTATCCCGATGCAATACGATAAGAGTAAGCGTATAACGCTTATGGCTGCAATATATAGGCAGTAGTTCAGCAGCTTTGCGAAATCATCCGAGTAGACCAAAATATCTATCAGCCTGCCGGACAGATAAGGAAGCGCGAGCGTCAATAGCGAATGCAGCACATAAACGGACGTATATATTAATAACTGTGATTTGCTGCTGATATGCTTAATACAAAATCGTATAATTTTCATCGGTCTTTACCAATCGCTCTTCAATTTTTGGATATAGTCATGAATTGCTGCCCGGTCTTTTGCCGTCAGCGAAAGAGGAGTTTTGGACAGTAATCGTGATATTTCGGACCGCATTATGTCCTGCTTAGGGTATATTGACAGTTCAGGCCTTATTGCGTTCACGAATTCAAAAGATCGGCTAATCACAACATAGCTCGCATGATTGAGGTCGGAACAAAGCCGCTTTATGGAGCAGACAAAATCATCATAACCATTAAACAACAGGCCGCTGCTTGTTATGTTCCATAGCGCCGGAAGCTCCATATAAAGATCCTCATTAACTAGCTGGATATTCAGGGCATTGTCAATACCATAGGAAAGAGAGTGCGTCGCATTTAGCACCGCTAGTTTTATCTGATCCCGCATATTATCATGTATGCAGCATACTTGAGATTTTGGCAGAGTGTCGCCGCCCTTCACGACGCAGGCGGTAATATGAGGATCGGAACGCGCGGCTTCCCTCGCCGCGGCGTCGTCCCCCGAGACGAAAACTACGGGGATCTCATGTAACGCAAGCCACCTCATGAAGACCTCGACCTCGCCCGCATTATAAAGCCCATCGATAGCGAGCGATTGGATATCCGGCCTGAACGTATGGGGAGAGCAGCCCCCGGCTCCGTTCATTCCGTGAAAACCGGTCAACAGCGCCATGTCATACTTTACCGAAACATCGATGTTCCAAAACTGCGCGATTACATCGGCGCCTTTTGAACGCATTACGTCCCTGTCAAGCGTATCGCCCGAATCGTGAGCGTCGCAGACCGTAATATCCCTTACGCCAATCGCGTGCAGAGCGTCAATTACCGCGCACAGTTCTAAGGTGTAAAACCGCGTATTCTCCGCTTCATCGGACAAGCTGTATAGCCCGCTTACTCCCTCAAGATCCGATAGGATTAAAACTTTCATGTCTTTCATTTTCATTATTCATTTCCATACCTTGCTGTTCATTTGCTTTCTTTATTTCATAAATACGCGGAATGAGCGAATGAATATCGTGAACGGCTCTGCCGCACGCCGGTTTCATTACGTTTGAATAGTCGCTCAATTGCATAGGGCAGCCACCGCCGCAGATAAACGAATATTTGCAATCCATACACTCGCGAATTTTATCAACGCTTCGGGTAAAAAAGCTGTTGAGCTTAAATGAATGGTTGGGGTAGTAACTACCAACAGCCAGCTCGCGCCTGCCAACCGATAGTATGCAGCTATAAAGATCGCCTCGAGGGTCGGCAAACAGTGTTTTTGCATGATCATAACAAAACGAGAAAACCGGCCTCGGCGCGGAGTTGTTTAAAAACGCATCAATAATCGGCCTGTTCGGTGCGATGATTTTACCCGCTTCATCAAAGCCTCCGGTTTGACAAGAATAGTTTCTTTTATACAGCTCGCCGTAAATTTCCTGCTTTTTTTCGTTGCTCAACTGGAAAATTGGATAAACCTCAGTGCTAAAAAGTGATCCGAACTTTTTATAAGCCTCTAAAAGCTCTTCCTGCATGGCAAGGCATTGATCTAGATTATCCAAATCTACATTCATACGGATCCTAATACTGATTCCGCTTTTCAAGCAGGATTCCACTCCTTGAATAATCCTGTCAAACGTCGGTTTTCCTCCGGCATGCCGCCTTCTTCTATTGTGCGTTTCCCTTTCGCCGTCCAGCGTTACCTGAATATAATCCACGCTGATGTTTTCAAATAACGGCTTGTATTCTAAAAGTGTATATCCATTTGTTATCACAGTGAACCGCTTATCTGAACATTTATCAATGATGTATCTTATAATTTCCATATTTTTAATCAACAGCGGTTCACCGCCGAATAACAGTACGCCGTTGTTTTTACCGCCTGTAATTTCACACGCGGCATCCACCATCTCCCTGCTGAGCGTTCCGCCCCCGTCAAGCGCATATTCATAACAGTACGGGCAGCGGAAGTTACAGCCGTAGGTTACTACGAACGCCAGTTTTGAAAAATGAAAGCAGGTACTCATATGCTTAGCCTTCATTCGAGTAATAATTTCTTGTTTTTTGGCGCGTTCTTCTTCCTCGCTTTCAACTAGATACCCGCGCGCGTTTAGATTATCATAGAGGGTATGCTCAAAATCCGTTTGCGGGCGGATAGTCTTTAACATCTTCCATACTTTTAGCACTTCCATTGTTTGTCTATCTGCCGTGTCCATAAGCCCGTTAAGCGTATTAATTATAAGGGTTTCATCTTCATTGAGCGGTATAAAAACCATGTTATACAGTAATTTCATTAGAATATTCCGCCTTTTATAATTTCTATTTTGTCATACCATTATCCGTAATCTGGCAAAGTTGTCGTTAATTAGCGAACCATGTTTGATTTAATGAGCTTTGGCATTCTTATCGATTCGCCAACGCGTTAATGGTATTTTGTATGACTGCTTTGATTTTTAATATGTTGTAAGGGGCGTCACTACGCTTTTAAGATATATCGTATCGTTATTCAATTTATTTCATGCACTGCTCCTATCTCTATACCTTTTTATTTACCGGAGCCAGCTTAACAAATCAGTTTATGTAAACCGGCTCCGGTATATCGATCATTCCGTCGAACCCATATGAACCTTTCATTCCGCAAAACCATGTTCTCATAATAAATCACACATGAGGAGGGAGATATAATTATGGATTCGAAGAATAATCTTCTAAAATTTGAGCGCGAAGCTCACGGAACCACAGGCGTTTCTATAAACGCTTGCCGTACGGCCCCACCCCTCTGACGTCAGCAATCCTCTCCGCTGTACGGGTAAACCGCCTGTGTTCACTGAAAAACAGCAAGCCGCGGCTTGGTGTTGGCGCTGATACTAAAGGATATGAACGATGCAATCAGGCTGCTTTAAATGCTATAAAGCCCTTCGCTCCGTTTCTTCAATGCTGCTTTAACCAATAAAAGTAATCGGGTAGCATACCCCAATATGGGAATGAATGGTCATGATCCATATCAGGTAATAGCGTGAGTTTCACATCCTTTCCCAACGCGGTCATTGCGTTGTACAACGCCTCCGAATGATGCACGAGGACAGTATCGTCCTCAGTGCCGTGTACAATCCAGAGGGGCGTATTGATCTTTTCCGGCCAGCATACCGCGGATCTCGCCTCGTATTCCTTCGGGTGCGTTTCCGGCGGGCCGCCTATATATCCATGGAATCTTATTTCCCGTCGGTTAACGACAAATTCATCATAGAATTTTGTTAAGTCCGTGGGTCCCGCCCCGGCGACGGCGGCGTCTATACGTTCATCTCGGCTCAATACGATATACGTTTCCATCCCTCCGCGCGACCAGCCGAACATATACATCTTCCCGTTCGTAAAGGTGAACTCCTCCGCCAAATCGATCAGCTCAATCACGTCGTTTACATCCTCACCGCCGTATCCGTCTTTACCCGTGCTGCCAAGCCCTCCTCCCCGGTATGCTGACGCCAACACGATAAAACCGAACCGCGCGGAGTATTGAACATCACTAGCTTGAAGCCCATCACCGCCAGGGTTGTATATCAGCACGGGATAATCCTTTTCTAGATAATCCTTTGGCGCGCATACATACCCGCCAACCTCCTCCTCCCCGCTTCGATAGCGGATGTAGTACCACAGCACCTCGTCCGCAGGTATGCTCGGATAGGATTGGGCATTCGAATATTCCACATACTCATGATAATCGGCGCGCAAGCCAATACACCCGGTTTCCAAGCCATGCAACTGGTTAACATCCACTTCTTGTTCCTTAAAATGGACTATGTCGCTGTGTTCCACCAATTCTTCCAGAGATTTTAGCCCGGTATCCTGCCCGGTTTTAACAGTACACGA